>ENA-UOJQ01000042-UOJQ01000042.1-human-gut-metagenome-genome-assembly--contig:-P63-NODE-42-length-167360-cov-22.149894_pt1 | contig 167360 bp, 150 predicted proteins | sample MGYA00242352_ERZ723899 | MGnify/ENA metagenome assembly ERZ723899
CATTTCAAAATAAAGTGACAATTTACTTACATCACCCGGTGCCACAACCGTTGCGGCAATATGTCAGTGCATACGGGGCACTGGGGGATTTCTGTAGAACAGGTGCTCTCTGCGCGCGGTGGACAGAGTCGTCGGCCCCTACAAATCACCTGCTGATTGTCAGAACACCGGCGCAGGGGGATAGCTGCGTAAATAAAAGGTCTGGAAAATCCTTTTTTATTTCTTCCGCGACGAAATAGATTTCATCGACATCCCAATCCGCTCCCGCTTTCTGCCTGCACCGGTTCAGCGCGCCGCGGGTTTCAAACGCAACGTCGCCGATCAGAATTTTTCCGTTTTCATTCAGACAGCCGCGCAGTGCGGACAGAAATACGACTTTCTGCGCGTCTGTCAGATGGTGCAGCGAATAGGTCGCGACGATATAATCATAGCGGCGATCTCGCAGCGGCTCCACCAGACCCGTTGTAAAGTCGCCCTGATATAGCTGTGCGTCCGGCATTTTTTCGGATGCCAGTTCGATCATTCTGGATGAGAAATCCTGCCCGTAGATGGTGCAGCCCTGTTCATACAGCTTCGCCGTCAGCACGGCGGTTCCAAACCCGATGTCCAGCACAGACGCGTTAGGGGTCTGCATGACAGTCTGAAAAATTGCAGCGAGTACCTTTTTGTATCCGGCAAACGGGTAGGTATTCGCTTCGTCAGAAAGACCGACACTTTTGTCATATCCATCTGCCCACAGGTCAAATCCTTTGTGGTTCAGCATAGCTGCCTCCTGAAATTCTAAATTGTCACTTTTTCCAGATCTTCGGCTGGTACTGCATATTGGAGACGTTATAGACCGTAATAAACGCCTTTGGGTCCTCGCGGTTGATGAAGGTCATCAGCCGCTGGTACTCGCTTTTGTCGACGATGGTGATGATCTCGTTATGTTTCTGCAAATTGTATGCGCCAATGGCCTCGTAGATCGTGGCGCCGCTGTGCAGCTCGTTGATGATGAACTGCCGCAGCGCTTCCTCTTTTTCGGTGATGATGCAGACGCGGCGCTTCTTGTTGTGGTCGAAAATGAAATGATCCAGAATAATGCCGTTGAAATACGTGCCCAGAATGCTTAAGACTACCGTCTTTTTGTCGTAGACAAGCGCGGCGGACAGCGCCACGCACATACCGGACAGAGACATGGCTCTTCCTAAATCCATGCGCAGGTATTTGTTCAGGATCTTTGCCACGATATCCAGTCCGCCGGACGAGGCGTTCCGGTTGAACAGAATGCTCAGGCCGATGCTGACCACCAGAATGTAGCAGAGCACGTCCAGCTCCTGACTGCCGGTCATGGACGTGTAATCCGGGAAAACAAGCTCAAAAAGTCCTAAAAATACGGGCAGCATCACACTCGTATAGACGGTTTTCGCCCCGAATTCCTTTCCGCAGGTGAGAAAGCCGATGATCAGAAGGACGATGTTCAGGATCATCGTGATGGCCGACAGGGGAAGGGGGATGAAGTTGGACAGTACGATGCCGAGGCCGGAAATGCTGCTGACGGAGGTGTGGCTCGGGGACAGGAAAAAGAAGACCGCCGCCGCGATGATCGCCACCGCTGCGGTCAGAACGGCCGTTTCTCTGATGATCGCTGTGGAATTCAATTTCTTCTGGTTCATTGTGGTATCTCCGAATCTTGATTTGTCTGCGCTGCGGTAGTTGTCTGCGGCTCGTCGTGATAGTCGGATTTCGGCAGACTCCAGTGGTAATATGCCGCCAGCAGGCGCAGCACAACGATGGCTGCCGCGCCGAAGAGCATGGCCGCGTTCGCACCCAGCCGGTCCCAGCACAGCGCGCAGATCAGCGCGCCGATAATTGACGCGCAGGCGTAGAAGTGCCGCACGAAGATATAGGGCCGCTCGCCGGAGAACACGTCGCGCAGCACGCCGCCGCCCACGCCGGTGATGAGGCCGACGAAAACGGTCAGGAACAGCGTATCATGCTCTGCCTGCCGGTACGCGCACTGGACGCCGACGACCGTGAACACGCCCAGGCCGACCGCGTCCATCACCAGCAGCAGCCGGTCGAAGACCGGCTCGTGCCGCCCGACGCGGGCGCGCACGTGCGGCAGGAACATGAGCACGGACACGGCAGCCGCCGAGAGGGTATAGACGGGATCGTGGAACGTCGCAGGCGGGGTCACGCCGAGAATGACGTCGCGGACAATACCGCCGCCGACCGCCGTGCAGACGCCGAGGACGATCACGCCGAACAGATCCATCTGCTTTTTGATGCCGACAATGGCGCCGGACACGGCAAACGCGGCCGTGCCGATCAGTTCCAACACAAAAACAAGAACATTGGACATAACGGAAACCTCCGGAAGCTTACACGCGCAGCGATTTTTTCTGCACGGCCAGCGCGCCGAGCGCGATCAGCACGCCGATGAACGCGCAGCCGGTCGAGAACCAGAGCATGAGCGTTGTGCCGCCGAGATCGATCAGATACCCGGAGACGAGACTGCCCAGCAGCGTACTGAGCGAGATGGAGAGGATCGTGCGGATGGACTGGCCCTGCACCCGGTCGGCGGGGTCAACGGATTCGTTGGCAAAATAGACCGAGGCCGGGAAGAACAGGCCGTAGCCCAGCATCTGCACCGGCTGCACGGCCAGCAGCATCCCAAGCGAACCGGACGCGAGGATCAGCAGTGGCTTGACCACCATAAAGATGATCGAGATCAGCAGAATTTTCGCGCTGCTCATCTTCTTTTGCAGCAGTCCGAACACCAGCGCTGACGGCAGCTCCGAAGCGGCCATCAAAAACTGCGCGACGCCGAGCGCCGTGCTGCCGCCGCCGTGGCTGTTTACAAGCGAGACAAGGAAATTGCTGATCGGCATCACGCCCATCATGCCGAAGAAGCAGGCGATGAGCATGAGCGTAAAGACCCTGTTTTTCTTTAAGATCTGCCAGATCGAATGGCCGGAGGCCGACTTTGCCTGCGGCTGCGGCAGAAGGCGCGCCGGGATGCTCGGGAATGCCAGCAGGCAGACAATCAGCAGAAGCTGCTCGGCGCAGTGCGCCAGAAGCGCCGCCTGCATACCGAACCGCGCCGTCAGCAGCCCCGTCACGACGCATAAAACTGCGTAGGTCAGCGAACCCATCCCGCGTGCGAAGCTGTAGGGGATCTTGACGCCTGCGTTGACATACTGCATCCCCATCGAGTCAATGAGCGGATAGGAGTTCGTCTCCAGCACGCCGAACAAGAAAATGATCAGCGCCGTGAGCGCAAAGCCGGGGCGCGTGAAATAAAAGACGAGATTGAGCGCCACGGCAGGCAGCAGCATGACGATCAGCAGCTGCTTGATGGGCACGCTCGGGTGCCGGTCGGCCCAGCCGCCGATGACCGGCTGCGTAAAAAGGCTTGCCAGATAGCACAGCGCGCAGAAAATTCCGGCCTGTCCGGTCGTAAAGCCCCGGTCGAGGACGATCGCGGCCTGATAGGCGCAGATAGAGCTGATCATGCCCCAAAAGCTGGCCTGCAGGAGGACATAACAAAGAACGATTCGTTTTCTGGACGCCATGGCATTCGCTTCCTTTACAGCCGGTATGACAGACACTATTATAGAGCGCGGAACCGATAAAAACAAGCGGATTTTCCTGAAAAAATGCTTGATTTTCGGCGCTCTGTGTGCTAAAATACATTGGTCTGTGAAAAAGAATGGTCCTCTGCCGCAGCCGGCACGAAGGTGCAGCGGCATTTCCTTGCGGTATGAACGTTCTTAATTTGAAGGAGGACACAAGTATGGATCTCATGAAGGCTCTGACCAGCCAGTACATGAAGCAGGAGCTGCCTGAAGTTCAGGTCGGCGACACCGTTCGCGTTCATGTCAAAATCAAGGAAGGTTCCCGCGAAAGAATCCAGATCTTCGAGGGCACCGTCATCGCCAAGAAGCACGGCGGTATCGAAGAAACCATCACCGTTCGCCGCATCTCCTATGGTGTCGGCTGCGAGAAGGTTTTCCCGCTCCATGCGCCCAACGTTGTCAACGTCGAGTGCGTCCGCCACGGCAAGGTTCGCCGCGCGAAGCTGTACTATCTGCGCGACCGTCTTGGCAAGGCTGCAAAGGTCAAGGAAAAGGTCTGATCCCAACCATCCAAAAACCGCCGGTTCCACACGGAGTCCGGCGGTTTTTGCTTTACCCACACACGAACGGCTCCCGTATGCAGCTGCATACGGGAGCCGTTTGCCTGAAGCTTCTGAATTAAATATCCAGCGGGTCCATGCTGAGGACAGGGTGGCCAACCTCAGACAGGAAGGCGAGCAGCTCTTCCGGATCGCCGTTCGGGCAGTTCGTCTCGTCGGCGACCATATCGGCAAAGTTGTCGATATCGTACATATCCTTGGCAGTCTCGTTGAGCTTGTCGCGGATCTGATCCTTCAGCTCCTTCGGCAGCCAGACCAGACGGCCGACGCCGCCTTCGGCCTTGAGGAACTTGTGAGAGGCGATGTAGTGCTTGCCGTGGCCCATGAAGCCCGGAGTCTGCACGCCGCCGCCGGTCATGGAGGCCATCTCGGAGAAGGTCATGCCGAGCGGAGTGATGCCTGCGTATTCCCGGCAGGTGATGACAACGCCCATCGAGCACGGCTCGATGCCGCAGATGCACTCGAAGCAGCCGCAGGAGGTCATCGGATCCTCCAGCAGGGAGTAGAGCGTGACGTGCTCCAGCGCGCCGTGAGAGTACTGTGCGACGGCCTCGTCGACGTCCTCATAGCGGCCGGTGCGCTCGTCGGTGCAGCGCTCCTTGGTGACGACCTGGCAGGGACCCTGCGGGTCAAGCTCGTTCGTGGCCTTCGCGTCCAGCCAGGACACGGCACCGCACAGGCCCAGACGCTCCGGGGTGACGATGCAGACGTGGCTCGGGGAGAACGCCTGGCACATGATGCAGGAATAGAAGACGGGCACGGATTCGTCGGTCATGGACTTCAGACGCTCGTCGCGCTTGTCGAAGACCTCGTTGGCGTGCTTGCGCAGCGCGGCGTTCGGCTCGTCGCCAACGACGATGCGGACCTGGCACTTGTCAACGACCGTGTCAAATTCGGACTTGATCTTGGCGTAGAGCACTTCGCCGATGTGGCGGAACTTGAAACCGGCCTCGAAATCAGCCTTGCTGATACGGACGCGGATCATGTCGCGCTGGCCGGTGTGCATGAGGCCCTCCACGCAGTTGAGGAAGGAGTGGATCTTACGCTCGAAGACAGGCTCGAAGTCGGGCTGCATATTCTTGCCTGCGACCTCGACGGTGTAGCTCATGGAGATCTTGGAGCCGACCGGGATCTCGTCGATTTCGGGGCCTTCGACCACGATCTTGTGATCCTCGACCTCGGAGGCGTCCTTCGTGGTGACAAGCTCGAAGCAGTCCTTGCGGGAGCCGTCGATCTCGACCTGCATGTCGCCCTTACGGATGATCTCGCCCTCGAATGCAGAGGAGAAGGAAACGGGGATGTCGATCTTCGTGATCTTCAGCTTGATGCCGCGCGCCTCAATGGAGGTATCGATCCAGTCCTTGGTGTTATCATAGATGATCAGGGACTTCGGAACGGCCCACATATCGTCGTGGTCGTTGGTGATGACCGGGAAGCCCAGCTTGATGGCGCCTGCGCCGCAGGCGACGGTAATGTCGTTGACGGGCTTATAGGCGTTGACGAATGCGTTGATGCGGTCGAAGGTGTACTTGTGGAAGCCCTCGACGTCGCCCGGCTGGATGGCGCCGAAGATCATGGCTGCGCGCACGACCAGAGAAATGACATGGCCGACAGACCAGATCTCTTCGCCGACGGGAACGACACGGACAGGGAAGCTCATGGAAAGACCGGCTTCCACAGCCTGCTCGATGATGCCGCCGATCAGGAAGACGAAAATGCCGCGGGACTGGTAGCCCTTGATCGTCTCGACCGCTTCCTCGGTGGAGGGAGCCGGCCCAATCATGACGACGAAGCCGGGGATATCGCCGGTGACAAGGGGAACGCCCAGCTCACGGACCTCTGCGTCGGTGAAATGGCCGTGATAGTGCGTGCCCTCGTACGGGGTCTGGGTCTTGACATATTTACAGGCTTCGATCATTTCAGCGGCGATGGCGGTGCCGACGCCGGACTGGAAGATGGAGTTGGTGCGCGGCTCACGGAGCATCATGGCCTTGACGTCGGCCAGAGCATCCTGCAGCTCGCCGGTCGTAGTGACCTTCTTGCCGATATAGGCATAGATGCAGGCGCAGAAATACGCGGTGGAGGGAAGCGTCAGAGGAGCGTCGCGACCGACTTCAGCCACGATCTTGTTCACTTCTTTCTCGGCCTTGGCGAACATCTCGTCAGAGCCGTCGAAGACGCGGTTAAACAATGTCTTCATTGTGGTTTCATTCCTTTCAGATTCATTCTTTGGCGTCAATGGCAGCCTTGATCGCGCGGATCTCATCCAGCGCGTCGGGGCTGCAGTCGTAGGGGGAGAGGCCCTTCCGGTCCGCGTCGATGACGGTGGGACTGTAGCTGATGAAGCCGAGCAGATCGTCTGCCGGGATGCGGCTTCTGATAAATTCACGGTCGGATTCGTCGCGGATCTTGTTGGCGACGACGCGTACCTTGGTCACGCCGATGTCCTTTGCAAGCTCCTTGATGCGCACATAGGTCTGTACGCTCCGCGCGCCCGGCTCGATGACCACGATGAACTGATCCATCATGCTGGCCGTGCCGCGTCCAAGGTGCTCAAGTCCCGCCTCCATGTCCATGATGACCACGTCGTCCCTGCGGAAGACGAGATTCGTCAGAATCGCCTTGAGCATCACGTGCTCCGGGCAGACGCAGCCGGAGCCGCCGGTGTCGACCGTGCCCATGACGAGCAGCTTGACGCCGTTGATATTTTTGGCAAGCTTGTCGGGCAGATCGGAAACGTCCGGGTTCAGCTTATAGAAGCTGTTCTGGTCGTTTGCACCCGTGCGCTGCTTGGCAAGCTGCTTCATTTTGGAGACCGGGACAATGGAATTGACCTCTTCCTCCGTCAGGCCCAGCGCCAGACCCAGATTTGCATCCGGGTCGACGTCGGCCGCGAGGACGGTGCGCCCTTCGTCGGCGTAGAGACGTGCGAGCGTGGAGGCCAGCGTCGTCTTGCCGACGCCGCCCTTGCCGGTGATAGCTACTTTCATATCGGTAAAGACCCTCCGGGAAGATCTTAGATGCCGAGAGCCGCGCGCTTGGCTTCGATCGCGGCGATCATCTTGTCGCCGAGGCTCTCAATGTTGGTGTCGACGACGAAGTGCGCCTCGACCCACTCCTTGCAGCCCCGCGTCTCACCCTGCAGAAGCTCGGTGATCTCGCTGGAGCCCTTGGAGTACGGATCGACGCCGAGGTAGGTGTCGATGCCGGTCGCCACGACGTAGTTGCCGATGGAAACTGCCTTTTCAGACATCCATTCCGGCGCGCAGCCGCAGAGCGGAATCTGGGAAATGTTGATGCCCCAATCCTTTGCAAGATCGGAAGCAAGGATCATCATACGGGAAATATCAACGCAGGAGCCCATATGCAGGATGGGCGGGATGCCGACCAGCTTGCACACGCGCTTGAGGCCCTCGCCGCAGTATTCGGCGGCGTCGAGATCCATGAGGCCTGCCTTGGCCGCGGCCTGTGCCGAACAGCCGGAGACGATGACGATGATATCGTTCTTGAGGAGCTTCTTCATCAGCTCGATGTGCGCGGTGTCGGGGCGGACCTTGGGGTTGTTGCAGCCGACCATTGCGACAGCGCCGCGCAGGACGCCGGCCTTGACGACGTCAGCCAGCGGCTTGAGCGTGCCGAGGACGTCGACGTGAGAGTTGCACACGCCGTCGAGCTCTTTCTTAATGGCCTCGACCGAGTAGCCGACACGGGCCTTGGTCTTGAGGTTCGGAATGTTGACAAGCTCGGGCTTGCGGTTTTTGAAGTTTTCAATCGCCATGCGAATGATCGCCTTGGCGTTGTCCGCCGCAGTGTCCTCGTGGAACTCGATGAAATCGGAGTCCGGCATACGGGCGATGGGAGACGTGGTGATGAACTTGGTATGGAAGCACTTGGACAGCGGGCCAAGGGCCGGGAAGATGCACTGCACGTCGACGACGATGGCCTCGCAGGCGCCCGTCAGAACGACGTTTTCCTGCTGCAGGAAGTTGCCCGCCATCGGAATGCCCTGACGCATGGCGACCTCGTTGCCGGTGCAGCAGACGCCGGCGATATTGATGCCCTTGGCGCCGACGGACTTGGCCAGCGCGACCATCTCGGGATCCTGCGAGTACATGACGATCATCTCGGACAGGGAAGGATCGTGGCCGTGGACGATGATGTTGACCATGTCCTTTTCCATGACGCCGATGTTGGCGGTGGTGTCGACAGGGCGCGGCGTACCGAACAGAACGTCGGAGAACTCGGTGCCCATCATGGAGCCGCCCCAGCCGTCGGACAGACCGGCGCGCAGGGACTGCTTGATCAGAGCCTCCGGCAGCGAGGAACAGCCCATATGCGTCATGTGCAGCGACTGCGAGACCTCACGGTCGATCGCGCGCGGCTCGATGCCGGCGTCATGCCACAGTTTCTGGGTGTGCTCCGGTGCGCGCTTGAGGTAGCGCTGCACGCCGAACGGCTTGCCGTACTCGAGAAGACCCGTCTCGGCGACCTCGTGGGCCAGATCGTAGATATCCTTGCCCTCGGTCTCGATGCCCCACTCGGCGGCGATCTTCTTCAGCTTTTCCGGATCCTTGACCTGGTAGGAGCCGCCCTCTTTCGCCTGATAGAGCGTGTGGCAGATCTGACGGCCATGGTCGGAGTGCGTGGCTGCGCCGCCAGCGGTGAAGCGCAGATAGTTGCGGCCGACAATGCCGTGCACGTCGCAGCCGCAGATGCCGCGCGGGGCCTTCGGCGTGATGCGGCAGGGGCCCATGGAGCAAATGCGGCAGCAGGTGCCGGCTTCGCCGAAGCCGCAGTGCGGCGTCTGATTCTTGACGCGCTGCTGCCAGGAATCCGCGCCAACTTTTTTGCCGGTTTCAAGCAATTCGTTGGTCGCTGCTTCCATCTGTTCAACTGTGATTAAGCGATCCCAATCCATCGATGATGTATCCTCCTAAAATATGTTCTGAACCGGCCTGCGTACACCGGACGCAGAGCCGAAAGGGGCGGCGGACTGCCCGTGCGGACAGACCGAGCAGGCGCAGCTGCGCTTTGAAACCAAAAAGCGGCAGGATGCACCTCATATAGCTTGTGTCCATTTTACCAAGCGCCCCGAAAAAAGTCAACCGATGCGAACCCCCTGCGGGGGATCATCGGAAATCCAATTTTACGGAGAGAATAAAACATTAAAAATAGATGAAGTCAGAATTATCTACAAAATAATAGATAATTCTGACTTTATGCAGAAAATGATATGCGGTATCCGGATATTCCTTTTTTTATGATCCCATATGAACATTGATATGCGGATAGCACATGGTGATCCCGGCGGCGGAAAAGACCTCCTGCATCCCGTCGAGCACATCGTTATAGCACGTCCAATAATCCTCTGTGCGCGCCCAGAAGCGCAGGACATACTGGATCGAGCTGTCGCCGTAGGAGACGACGTGCGCCTCGACAGGCCGGTCGCGGAGCGTCTTTTCATGCGCTGCCGCAGCGGCGCAGAGGGCGGCGCGGACCTTGTCCGCCGCATCGTCATAGGACGCCGAGACGTTCACGTCGATCCGGCGCACGTCCTCGCTCGTCATGTTGACGATGCTGCCCGTCGTGATCTGGCTGTTGGGCAGATAGATGATCTGGTTGTCATAGGTGCGCAGGCTCGTATAGACCGCGCCGATGGTCAGCACGGTCCCGGCCTTGTCGCCGATCTGGACATAATCGCCCGACCGGAAGGGCTTGGCCGTCAGGATCATCAGCGCGCCCGCGACGTTGGACAGCGCCGTCTGCATCGAGAGCGAAACGGCAAGACCGGCGACGCTCAAAATCGCCAGCAGAGAGCTTGTATCGATGCCGAGCGTCCCGGCCACAAGCATGACGGCGATAAAGATCAGAATCGCCTTGGCCGTCGTGCGCAGGAAGCCGAAGATGGTGTGGTCAAGCTTCGAATGCGAAAAGAGCTTGTCCGCCGCCTTCAGAATCAGCCGGATCAGCACTGCGCACAAAACCAGCAGCACCGCCGCGTACAGCAGCTTCTGCAGCGTCAGCTTTGAAAAGAACGACTCCACCTGCTTCTCGTCAATGGCAGCCGAGTCAAGAACAGAAGAAACGAACATAAAACCTCCTGTGCGTTATGGGTAGTACCTGCCCCACAGCCGAATGGGCAGGTATATACGAGTTTGCCGCAGACGTTCAGCTGCGCAGTGCGCTCAGGATTTCCGGGAGCAGCACGTCGCGGTTCTCCTCCGATACCTCGATCAGGCGCACGTTCGGGTGGCTGCGGATGGCGGCGGCGAGCGAGGTGTCGGCCTTTTTCTGCACCACGCCGAGGATGGGGACGCATCCATCCAGAAGCGTCCGGATGCGTGCGGAATACGTGTCCGCGTGCCGCTCCATGCGGCCGATCTCGTCCATCAGCACAAGGTCGCAGTCCTCCGCGCCCTTCAGCGCGTCCATGCCCGCCGTTTCAAACGCGTCCGGGAACGACGCGATGCCAAGTTCCGGGCGGCGGATGCCAACGCGGTTCTGTGCGCCGCAGAGCAGATCCTGCGCGGCGGCGGGATGCAGATAGACGGGTCTGCTGCCGTCCGCCTCCGGCTTTGCCGAGACGGTGCGGAAGCCGCCCAGCCGCTCCGGCTGCAAAGCGTCCAGCGCGGCGGCGATCAGCGTGCTTTTCCCGATCTGCACAGGACCGGTCAGAAATACGTGCATCCTTACCCCTCCTCCCGCGGCTTTTTCGCGGTACCGGAGCGCTTCGCCCGGTGCAGGATCATCTCTGCCGCGATCGATACGGCGATTTCCGCCGGAGTCTGGCCGAGAATGTCCAGCCCGATGGGCGCGTGAATGCGGGCAAGCTTCGCCTCCGGGATGCCGTTTCTCATGAGATACTCGTTGGTCGACGCAATTTTATGGCGGCTGCCGATGCAGCCGATATACGTCGCGGGCGAACGCATCGCCTGCAGCAGCACCTCGCGGTCGGCCTGATGGCCGGGGGTCATGATGCAGACATAATCATTTTCCGTAAGCGTCAGATGTGCGCCGATGTCCAGATAATCGCCGAGAATGACGCGCTCAGCCTGCGGATAGTGCTCCGGCGTGGCAAATCCCGGCCGGTTGTCATAGACCACAACGCGGAAATCGACCGAAGCCAGCACCGGCACGAGCGCTGCGCCGACGTGCCCGCCGCCGAAGATATACGCATAGCCCGCCCGCGTGAGCGGCTCGACGTAATAGCGCGGCTCACCCTTTTTCGTGACCGCATCCGCGCGGAGCATCGGGCGCAGCTCGTCCGGTGTGATGCAGTCCGTGAAGCGCAGACCATGCGCCTCGTCATAGGTCCCCATTGCGCTGACGCAGCCATCGTCCATGCGGTAGACGAGCCAGCTGTTCTGATTGCCGTTCAGAAGCTCCAGAATGCCGCGCAGCAGCGCGGTATCCGCCTCGGCCTGCGGGTCAAAATACTGGAAGAAGACCGTCACATTGCCGCCGCAGATCATACCAATATCCGCGACCTCGTTGGGGGCCAGGCAGTAGCCGTGCACGAGGGACTGCTTCGTTTTCAGGACCTCCATCGCCAGCTTCCCGGATTCCAGCTCGACCGCGCCGCCGCCGACGGTGCCCTCCGTATGGCCGTCGGCGAAGACGGCCATTTTTGCGCCCGCACCGCGCGGCGTGGAGCCGGACGAGGCGAGAATGCTGCACAGCACGACGCCCTCGCCCTGCGCGAGCGCCTGCAGCATGGATGTGAAAAGCGCTTTCATACAAGATCCTCCATTCTGATCGTCAGAATGCCAAGCCGCTTGGTCTGCGGCAGATAATACGGGTACTGCGCGTTGTCCGTCCGCAGCAAACGCGGCAGGACGGCCTCGGGCGTGATCGCGCCGGGCGTTTCGTCCCGGCTGTAGATGCGGAAGAACCGGACGGCTTCGTCCAGCGACGCAAACGGCTGTCCGTGCTCCAGCTCCTGCGCGTCAAATTCGAACGGCACGCCCAGTTTGCGGAGCGTTTCGCAGGCGGCGGGAGCTGTCTCGCCGCGAATGGGCTGCTCTGTCAGAGAAAACCGGTGTAAATCGTAGTTCTTTTTGATGATAATGACCGTTTTCGCGCACTGTCTGCGCGCGACGGGAAGAATTTCCGCAAGACTGCCGAAAAAGCAGAAGACCATCGCGTCGTACTGTGTTTTGTCCTCCGACGTCAATAAATCGCAGTGCAGCGGCGTGATATTTGTGAGCTGCCGCGTTTGGATGGTCTGCCGCAGCACGTCCAGCGCCTCGTCAGATACGTCCGCCGCTGTGATTTTCTCGAAATACGGACTCAGCGCGGCGGATAACGCTCCCAGCCCGCACCCCGCGTCGCAGAGCGTGCGGCAGCCGGAGAGCCTGGGCGCGAGAATGGCGGCAAGGCGCGCGTGATAGTCGCTTTTTTCATTCGCCGCCTGCATGAACCGGATCATGTCCGGTGTCCAGACAAACATACCTCTATTCCTCCTGGGCGTAGGTAACCGCTGATTGAATCGGCAAGAGTTGTCAGCGAGAGATTTTGTCCCAAATGAAAGTTTGAAAACGCAGGAATACTTTGTGTATTTCAAGTTTTTCAAACTGCACAGTTGGGGCAAAAGCTCCGCTGACAACCGCAGACGATTTAATCATCGGTTACATAGGGCGTACAGACGGAAAAGACGCGGCTTCCGGCCTGTACCTGCGTGACGGCGACCGGAACGCCGTAGAGCGTCTGCAAAAGCTCCGGCGTGAGCACCTGTCCCGGCAGGCCGAAGGCCAGCACCCGTCCGTCCTTCAGCGCCAATACCTTTGTCGCATAACGGAAGGCCTGATTCGGCTCGTGCGTGGAAAAAATGACGCTGTAGCCACCCGCCGACAGCGCTTCAATGCGCTGCATGACGCGGAAGCTGTTGCCATAGTCAAGACTCGCCGTCGGCTCGTCCATGATGAGCGTGTGCGCGTTCTGGATCAGCGCCCGGCCGAGCAGCATCAGCTGCCGTTCGCCGCCGGAGATGCGCATACACCCGCGCGAAGCCAGCGCGCCGATGCCAAGCTCGTCCAGAATCCGCTGCGCTGCGTTCGTCTGCTCCCGAGAGGGGCTGTCAAACGGCCCAAGCTGCGCGCCAAGGCCCATCAGAACGCTGTCGAGCACCGTATGGTCGAACGCCGGACTGTAGGACTGCGGAATATACGCAAGCTCCGCCGCCAGCGCGCGGCGGGAATAGTCCCGCACGTCGCGGCCCGCGATTTTGACGCTGCCGCGCTTCGGCTCCAGAAAGCCGAGCAGACAGCGGAACAGCGTGCTCTTTCCCACGCCGTTCGGGCCGAGCACGGCAATGCGTTCGCCCCTGTCCGCGCAGAAGCTGACGCTTTTTAATACGTCTGCCTCGCCATAGGAAAACACAAGGTCAGATACCTCAAGCTGCATCCCGCGCGCCTCCCTTCACAATTAAATAGAGGAACAGCGGCGCGCCGACGAGGGCCGTGAGGATGCCGAGCGGAATTTCGCTCGTCGTGAGGCACCGCGCCAGATCGTCGACCAGCATGAGAAAGCTTGCGCCCAGCAGCATCGAGCACGGCAGCAGAAGCCGGGTGTTCTGTCCGATGAGCAGACGGCAGATGTGCGGGATCACGAGTCCCACCCAGCCGATCATGCCGCTGATGGAGACGCTGGCCGCCGTTGCAAGCGTCGCGCAGACGATGACGGCCAGCCGCAGGAGCTTCGTATTGACGCCCATGCTGCGCGCCTCAGCCTCGCTGATGGTCAGCAGGTTCAGCCGCCAGCGCAGGAAAAACAGCGGGATCAGGCCCAGCAGAATGGGGACCATCGCAAAATGCAGATCGTCCAGCCGCACAGCGGTCAGTGCGCCCATCAGCCAGTAGGTGATGGCGGGCAGCTGCTCGTTCGTGTCGGCGACCAATTTAATAAAGGAGGTTCCGGCGGAAAACAGCGACCCGACCATCACGCCCGCCAGCACCATCGCCAGATTCGAGCGCATCCGGCTCAGCCGCCCGACCAGATACGTCAGGCCCACCGCCGCAAGGCCGAAGAGGAACGAGCCTGCCGTGATGACGGCGTAGCTCGCGCCGAGCAGAATCGCCAGCGCCGCACCGAAGCACGCGCCGGTCGACGCGCCCAGCAGATCGGGCGACACCATGGGGTTGCGGAACATGGCCTGATATGACGCGCCCGCGGCAGAGAGCGCCGCGCCGATGAGCGCGGCGGACAAAATGCGCGGCAGGCGGATCTGGATGACGACGGAGGCCTCCTCCGGCGTCCATGTGGGCGCGAGGCGCAGATGCCCGCGCGAAACGCCCGACAGCGCCCGGTCCGCCAGCAGCCGCGCGGTCTGTAATGCCGAGACGCGGTACCAGCCCAGCAGGAACGACAGAAAAAAGACCGCCGCCAGCAAAATCAAAAGGATCAGGACACACCGCCTGCCCGTTTTTTCAGGTTTCATCAGCCTACTCCAAACAAAAGCGTTGTTTTTCATACCGTACCACCCTTTGCGTCTTCCTGTCAAGCAAAAGGCGCCGGATTTTATTCGGAATTGCCGAATCTTACAGAAAATCCGCCCCTGCGCGGGCCGGACGAGCTGAACAGGCAATATGCGTATTTTATTGCAGCATATGCATTGCGATTTCGTCCTCAATCAGCACGTTTACACTGCTTCAGATACTCTTCTCTTGTAATCATCATGTGGAGAAAACCGTCCTCCACGCCTAACTCCCGAAAGCCTGCCCTGCGATGGGTCTCCCATGCAGCGATTTCGTTCCGGGTGACCGCGAAGTCGTTATGGATTCTGGAAATGCTGCAATCACGGAACGCGTGATCCAGCATCAGTCTCAGCGCGGGAACGGCATAGCCCTTGCCCCGGAAGGGGGCATACATCACAATGCCCATATCCCACCAATCCTTTTCGGGCGTATAGTGGAAGTTCACATCGCCGATCCATGCGCCGTCTAGGCTGCGTTTGATGTAAGCATAGAAGCGCTCCGGCTCATTTCCTACCCAGCTATCGTACCAATCGGCAAGCGCCTTGTCCGGGCAGTCGATGCAGCCGGTGTCCCGATGGTAGCCCGCATAGGCAACATCCCAGCCCGCGTTGTAAGCCATCGTTTCCGGGTCAGCCATCATCTGCTGATAGAACCACAGATCTTCCCGCTTGGGGATGTACAGTTCAAGCTCTCGTGTAATATATGCCATAACGCGCCTCCGTATTTTTAGGATAATCTATGGTCGATCGTGTTTTATCATATTCTTATCACGCCATCAAGCGACGATACGCATGGCGGCTTCGAAAAATACCGCTGCTTCGTTAGACACGCGCTGTGTCCGGCGATTTTATAGACGGACAATTTATGGGGAGGCGACAATTTCTGCGCCTCTCGCAGAAGGCCGCGCGATAAACCGCCGCAGACATTCGTTGATGCAAATATCTGCGATGGGCCAAAGTATTTATCGCGTATGCAGGACCTGCGCCGCCCGATCCGGGTAATCCGTGATCAGCGCGTCCGCGCCGACGCTGGCGAGATAGGCCATGTCTTCCTCGGCATTGACTGTCCAGTACTGAATGGCCAGATCATGCGCGTGGGCAAAGTTGATGACCGTTGTGGTGCCGAGGTTGATGCCGAAGCTCGACTCCGCGTCGCCGAACGGCAGCTGGAGCACGTCGTAGGAGCAGGTGAAATCCGTTTTGCCGGTCAAGGCGGCAAAGTAGAACTGCACGACCTCCGCCGGGCTGGCGCTGCGGTGCATGTCCGGGTAGTTCGCCGTGATGTAGTCCGCGACCTCATCGCGGAAGCTGCCGACGATGACGCGGTCGAGCAGATTTCGCTCGTTCAGCGTCGCATACAGCTGGTCTGCCGCGGCCAGACCGACCTCGCCGCCGTCCTTGATCTCAATAATGTACCGATAGTCCCCGGCAGAGGTCAGATAGTCCAGCACCTCGTCCAAAGACAAAATGCGCAGCTCGTCCGGCACGGCGTCGCCGTGTAAATCCGTATACGGCGTTTCGCCCGCGTCATTTACGAACTGCGCCGCTATGTTCAGATCCTTCAGCTCTGCCAGCGTCTTATCCCGGACAAGCACGTTTTCCGCTCCAAACACGGTCACGGCATCCGACACGCGGTCGAGCGTGGAATCATGCGAGAGCACCAGAACGTCGTCCGCCGTCATATGCAGGTCGAACTCGAAATAATCCACCTGCACATCCGGGTTTTCCGCACAGCCGCGGAACGCCGCCAGCGTCTCCTCCGGGAACTCGCCCGCGCCGCTGCGGTGCGCCGAGATCGCCGTTTCACCGGTGATGAACGGGTTGTTCGTTTCGTATTGCTTCAGATTTTTCGGATTCGAACGATGATGGAACTGCGCAATGCCGATAATTGCAATCACAACTACGATGCAGAGCAGCACGAGAAGGCTCCTGCCGATGACTTTTTTGACTTTCATGATGATTCTCCTGACTGTCATATTTGCATAATCTATGGTCAATCGCATTTTATCATATTTTCCGCCGCGCCATCAAGAGGCGATACGCATGATGGCTGCGAAAAATGCCGCAGGCTCGTTAAAACAATGCGGCATCCGCCGTACATCTGCCGGGCTCATACTCCCGTGTCAGCGGGCATATACTCCAATAGCATACACAGCCTGGAGGTGCCCGTATGACAGAGGACTTACTCACCAGAGCCAGAGAGCTGGCTGTGTACATCATCGAGAACCGCGCCACCATCCGGCAGGCGGCAAAGCACTTCGGACTTTCCAAATCGACCGTGCATAAGGATCTTTCCGAGCGGCTGCCGATGGCGAACCGCGCGCTGTATCTTTCTGTGCGGGAGATTCTCGACCAGAACAGGGCCGAGCGCCACATCCGCGGCGGTCTGGCTACGAGAAAGAAATATAAGGGGTTCTGAATCTTGTCGTTTTCCGGGCGTTTTCCCGTTTTTTGGGGGAAACGTCCGGCTTTTTATACAGCTTGCTAAAAATTTGTGAGTTTCGATAAAATTTTTTGAGAAATGGGTTGATTCTTTGGTGCGGAAGGTATATACTTGGAATCAGGAAACAACTCCATTCAACAACAACACAACGTTCAGGAGGCAAAGAGTCATGAAATATGGTCGTACATTCAATTTCTCCGCCGGCCCCGCAATGATGCCGGAGCCCGTGCTGGAGGAGATCCGCGACGAGATGATGAACTACCGCGGCAGCGGCATGTGCGTCATGGAAATGAGCCACCGTTCCCCTGTTTTCCAGCAGATCATCGACGAGGCCGAGCAGGATCTGCGCGACCTCATGGGCATTCCCGACAACTATAAGGTCCTGTTCATTCAGGGCGGCGCAACGCTCCAGTTCTCCATGATCCCGATGAACCTCATGAAGAACGGCAAGGCCGTCTACATCGAGACCGGCGCATGGTCCAAGAAGGCCATCGCGGAAGCCAAGAAGGTCGGCGAGGTCATCGTCGCCGCTTCCAGCAAGGACAAGAACTATACCTACGTTCCCGACTGCTCCGATCTGGATATCCCCGAAGACACCGATTACGTCTACATCTGCGAAAATGAGACGATCCATGGCGTGACGTGGAACAAGCTGCCCAACACCAAGGGTCATGTGCTTGTTTCCGACCAGTCCTCCATGTTCCTCTCCAAGCCCTGCAACGTGTCCGATTACGGCATGATCTACGCGGGCGTGCAGAAGAATGTCGGCCCCGCCGGCATGGTCGTCGTCATCGTCCGTGAGGATCTGATCCGCGATGATCTGAAGGATCTGCCCATCTACCTGCAGTACAGCACGCACGCAGGCGCAGGCTCCATGTACAACACCCCGAACTGCTGGGCCATCTACTGCTGCGGCAAGGTCTTCAAGTATCTGAAGAGCATCGGCGGCCTCGAAGAGATGCACAAGCGCAATCTCGACAAGGCGAAGGTCTTCTATGACTTCCTGGATTCCTCCAAGATGTTCAAGGGCACCGTCGAGCCTGAGTTCCGTTCCCTCATGAACATTCCGTTCGTGACCGGGTCTGCCGATCTCGACAAGGAAGTCGTCGCCGCCACCAAGGCAGCCGGTTACGACAACCTCAAGGGCCACAAGTCCGTCGGCGGCCTGCGCGCTTCCATCTACAACGCCATGCCCAAGGAGGGCGTGGAAGCCCTCGTCGAATTCCTGAAGAACTTTGAAGCCAACTACGGCAAATAAGAAAACCTACAAGGCGCGGCATATCCTGTCGCGCCTTATTTCACAGAACAAATATAAGGAGATTTTATCATGCGTATTCTCGTAACTGATGGAATGGACAAGACCGCAATGGCGCAGCTGCGTGAGGCAGGCCACGAGGTCGTCGAGCAGTTCTATGCTCCCGAAGAGCTGGGCGCGGCCCTGCGTGAGTTTGACGCAGTCGTCGTCCGCTCCAAGACCAAGGTTCGCGCGAACCACATCGACGAGGCCAAGGGCGGCAAGCTGAAGCTCATCATCCGCGGCGGTGTCGGCGTTGACAACATCGATGTCAAGTATGCAGAGGCCAACGGCATCACCGTCAAGAACACCCCGAAGGCTTCCTCTCAGTCCGTCGCAGAGCTGGCCATGGGTCATATGTTCTCCTGCGCGCGCTACCTGTCCATCGCCGGTCACACCATGCGCGAGGGCAAGTGGGAAAAGAAGGCCTACGGCAAGGGCATCGAACTGCAGGGCAAGACCCTCGGCATCGTCGGCTTCGGCCGCATCGGCCAGCATCTGGGCGTCATGGCCAAGGCCATCGGCATGACTGTCATCGCCTTTGATATCTTCCACATCCCCGGCATCGAAGAGCAGCTGGGCATTCCCTATGTCGAGATGGACGAGCTGCTTGCCAAGTCCGACTTCATCTCTGTCCATGCCCCGGCAGTCGACGGCGGCGCACTGATTAACGCAGAGCGCATCGCAAAGATGAAGGACGGCGTGTGCATCATCAACACCTCCCGCGGCACCAACGTTGACGAGGCCGCTCTGCTGGCCGCGCTCGAATCCGGCAAGGTCCGCGCCGCCGGTCTGGACGTCTACGCTGACGAGCCTGCCTCCAACTCTGCGCTGTACTCCCATCCGATGGTCTCCTGCACGCCGCATATCGGCGCTGCCACCGTCGAGGCGCAGAAGCGCATCGGCGCGGAGATCGTGGACATTATCACGAATTTCGGCAAATAATTTCAGTCATTTCGCACAGGCATCCGCGCTTGTATTTCTGGCGCGGATGCGATATGATAATTTTGAGCAATCTGTAAAAGGATCGCAATAGATTGGTACAATTTTTTGAGGAGGATTTACCAAAATGAATGCTTATGTTGCCAGTGTCATCGACTATGTCAAGCAGGCACACGGGAATGAGCCTGAATTCGTTCAGACCGTAGAAGAGGTTCTCTCTTCCGTTTCCCCCATCATGGACGCACATCCCGAATACGAGAAGGTCGACCTTCTGAAGAGAATGGTCGAGCCGGAAAGAATGTTCACGTTCCGCGTCTGCTGGATGGATGACAAGGGCGAATACCATACAAACCGCGGCTGGCGCTGCCAGTTCAACGGCGCCATCGGCCCGTACAAGGGCGGCCTGCGCTTCCAGAAGAACGTTTACGAAGGCATCATCAAGTTCCTCGGCTTCGAGCAGACTTTCAAGAACTCCCTGACCGGCCTGCCCATGGGCGGCGCAAAGGGCGGCTCCGACTTCGATCCTGCCGGCAAGTCCGACGCGGAAGTCATGCGCTTCTGCCAGAGCTTCATGACCGCTCTGTACCGCTACATCGGGCCGGACATCGACGTTCCCGCGGGCGACATGGGCGTCGGCGGCCGTGAGATCGGCTACCTGTACGGCCAGTACCGCCGTCTGAAGGGCGTCTGGGAGAACGGCGTTCTGACCGGCAAGGGCATGACCTACGGCGGCTCCCTGATCCGTCCGGAAGCAACCGGCTACGGCGCTGTCTACTATCTGCAGGAAGTCCTGAAGCACGAGAACGACACCATCGAGGGCAAGCGCCTTGCGATCTCCGGCTACGGCAATGTTGCATGGGGTATCATGAAGAAGTCCGCTGAACTCGGCGCGAAGGTTACTTATTTCTCCGGCCCGGACGGCTATGTCCATGATCCGGACGGCGTCAACACTGACGAGAAGCTGAACTTCATCCTTGAGATGCGTGCAAAGGACCCGATGCACTGCAAGCCGTACGCCGACAAGTTCGGCTGCGAGTTCGTCGCCGGCCAGAAGGCCTGGGGCGCGAAGGACGTCGACGTCAATATGCCGTCCGCCATGCAGAACGACGTTCGCATGGGCGAGGCTGAGAAGATCGCCGCCTCCGGCGTCAAGTATTACATCGAGGTCGCCAATATGCCGACCACGAACGACGCTCTGAACTATCTGCGCGCGCAGAAGCACATGGTCGTCGCTCCGTCCAAGGCTGTCAACGCGGGCGGCGTCGGCGTTTCCGGTCTTGAAATGAGCCAGAACTCCGAGCGTCTGGTCTGGACGGCTGAGGAAGTCGATGCGCAGCTGCACAAGATGATGAAGAACATCCACAAGGTCAGCGCAGAGGCTGCCGAAGAGTACGGCCTCGGCTACGATCTGGTTGCGGGCGCCAACATCGCCGGCTTCAAGAAGGTCGCACAGGCCATGTACGAGCAGGGCGTGTTCTGATCTATTTCCATTCCATACACAGCAGCCCCAGCGGTTTTCGCCGCTGGGGCTGTTCCATTCTTTTCAGTGCAGCACTGGCGCGGGAACGTCAAAGGCTCCCCTTTGCATAAAGGGGAGCCTTTTGCGTGTCTATGGCTTTATCTCCGGTCATTTCATCTGCGCGATATCGCAGACGATCTCGACGCACTTGTCAACGCCGAGCGTGCCGCTGTCGAGGCAGACATCGTAATTCTCGGCCTCGCCCCAGTTGCGGTTGGTGTAATGCTTGTAATAGACCTTGCGCTTGCTGTCCTTCTCCTGCAGGCGCTTTTCCATGGGCTTGCTCGTCTCGCCGTAGCGTTCGCGCACGCGGGCGGCGCGGTGGGCCATGTCGGAGTGGATGAAAATGTGCAGGCAGTCCGGCTGATCCTTCAGGATGAAGTCGGCGCAGCGGCCGACGATAACGCACGGACCCTTGCTGGCAAGATCGCGGATGACGTTCGTCTGGCAGACGTAGAGCTTATCCGACACGGACATGGTATCGACCAGACCCATCGGGTGCGAGGAGACGGCAATATTAAACAGGAAGCTGCTGGTGACAGAGGCGTATTCACCGATCTCCTCGATGAACTCATGCGAGAAGCCGCTTTCTTTGGCGACCTTGTCGACCAGCTCCTTGTCATAATAGGGGATGCCGAGCTTCTCAGCCACCGCCTTGCCGATGCTTCGTCCGCCGCTGCCAAACTGGCGGCTGATGGTGATGACCTTATTTGTCATAGGAACTCCCCCTTTATTTTGGTGGCTTCATTATACACCAAAATCGGCGGGTTGACAAATAAAAATTTTCGCCTGCGCGATGGTCTCCGTGATCTCAGCAGGAGCGGGACGCTGCTCCGCCCGGCAGACTACATTGGTTTTATAGGAATTTACGGCAAATTCGCAAGCACCTGCCTGCTCGCCCGTTGGGAAGCTACGAATTCGCCGAAAATTTCCGTTAAAAACGGTGCATCCTGCCGGGCGGCGAGAACCCCGTCCCTTGCCAACTGCATTTGGTTTTTACAGATACGGCCGCATATCCTTGACCAGCTGGTCCTCCAGCCGGATGAGCGACTGGGCGAGGCCCTGCGCGTCCTCGTCCGCTGTGGGGTACTGGTTGCAGTAGCGGGCGAGCGACTTGATGCCCATCGAGCAGCCGGTCGAGATGAGATCGGCTGTCGTCGCGTCTCCGGGCTTCATGGAAAGCATCGCCTGCGTTTTCAGATACGACATGGCGCGCGCAGCCGGGTCTGCGCGCTTCGGCTCCTTGCCCTGGCGGCGCAGCCGGTCCTCCGCCTGTGCGGCAAGCTGCTCGTGCTGGCGCTTGCTGTCAAGCAGGCGCTTTTGCAGCGGACCCTCCGCGCTGTTTTTCAGCACATCCTCCAGCGAACGGATGGCCATATCCGTCCCCGCCGCGCACTCCGACAGCAGATGCAGGGTATCTTCGTTCATAATACATCTCCTCCTTCTGCGAGTATTGTGTTCCAAAATAGAAAAAAGTATGATACAATACGAAAAAAGGAGGCGCTGCTATGCGTATGGAACGGACGGTCCGCGAGATCGCGGGCGATTATGCCGTGCTGGAAAACGAGACAGGCGGCACAACGGAGGTCGCGCTGGCGCTGCTGCCGGACGGCATTGCCGAGGGCACGGTGCTGATTTTTGAAAATTTTGAATACCGCATAAAGGAGAATATGCCATGATCCGTCATATCGTCATGTGGAAATTCCGCGAGGGAGAAGCGGAAAACCGTGAAAAATTCCTGTCTGGCCTGCAGGCGCTGGACGGCGTGATCCCGGAGATCCGCCATATGGAGATCCACCGCAGCTGCAAGCCCGGCAATCCCTACGACGCCTGTCTAATCGCCGATTTTGACGATCTGGACGCGCTGTCCCGTTACAAAAACGACCCGCGCCATGTCGCGGTGTCCACGCTCTGCAAGTCCATCCGCGAATCGCGCGGCGCGATCGACTACGAGCTGTAAGCCCAGTATATCGATTTACCGTTTCAGGAGGGAGCTTCATGAAGACCAAACATATTCAGAAGCAGCTGGATTTCTTCGTCCGCGATAAGGCGCACCATGCCTACCGCAAGCCCGCAGGGGACGCGCACGCGCTGGCCGCAGAACTTGCGGCGCAGGGGCTTGACGATATGCAGCGCTCGGTCGCACGGCTGCGCTATGTGCTGGCGCAGGAAACGCCCGTCGTTTTCCCGGATGAGCGCATCACGCTGCTGCGCACCGTGCGCACCATTCCGGAGATCCACACAGAAGAAGAGGACAGGCAGCTGCACGAGACGCACGCGTTCCATGAAAACGGCCGCGTATTCAATATGTGCCCCGATTACGGGATGCTGATGGCGGACGGCTTTACGAAAAAGGCCGAAAAGATTCGCACGCAGCTGGAAAAGGCAGAAACGGCGGAGCAGAAGGAATTTCTGCAGGCCATGCTGGACGTGCTTTCCATCGTGACGGACTTCGCCGCGCGCTACCGCGAGGAGGCGCTGCGCGTAGGCAACCAGACGGTTGCGGACACGCTTTCCAAGATCCCCGCCAACGCGCCCGAGACGCTTCTCGAAGCGCTGCAGTTCCTGCGCCTGCTGCATTACGCCATGTGGTGCAACGGCAACTATCACAATACCATCGGCCGTATCGACCAGTTCCTGTACCCCTATTACCGGCACGATCTGGACGCAGGGCTTCTGACAAAGGACGGGGCGCTTGAGCTGCTGGAAGAGTTTTTTGTCTCCTGCAACCGCGACAGCGACCTTTACATCGGCATCCAGCAGGGCGACAACGGGCAGACCATCGTACTGGGCGGCTCGAACGAGGACGGCTCCGACGCGTATAACAACCTGTCCGAGCTGTGCCTGATCGCCAGCCGCGAGCTGTGCCTCATCGACCCCAAGGTCAATCTGCGCGTACACAAAAACACGCCGCTGTCCGTCTATGAGCTTGCCACGACGCTCACACAGAAGGGCCTCGGCTTCCCACAGTATACGAACGACGAAATTGTCATTCCTGCGCTGCTGCGCTGGGGCTATGAGAAGCAGGACGCGTATAACTACACGCTGGCCGCCTGCTGGGAAATTCTTGTGACGGGCTATATGGATCTTGTCAACTGGGACAGCCTGAACTTCCTCAAGACTGTGCAGGACGCCTGCGAGCATCTGCCGGAGTGCAAAACATATGAAGACTTCGCGGCGCTTGTGAAGCAGAATATCGAGGCGCAGGCCGGGGCGCTCATGGCGGAGACGAAAAACGTCTATAAAGAGCCGTCGCCCCTCGTGAGCCTCATGTGCCCGGACTGCCTCGAAAAGATGCGCGATATCTCGAAGCCCGGCAAGTATAATAACTACGGCTTCCACGGCGACGGGCTTGCCACAGCCGCCGATTCCATGGCCGCTGTACGCAAATACGTCTACGACGAGAAGACCTTCACGCCGGAAACCATGCTCGCCATGCTGCACGCCGATTTCAAGGGCTATGAGCGGGAGCAGAACATGCTCCGCTATGAGGGCCCGAAGTTCGGCAACGACGATGATTTTGTCGATTCCATCGCCGTGCAGCTGCTCGACTGGTATGCCGACGCGCTGGAAGGGAAGAAAAACGACCGCGGCGGCTGCTTCCGCGCGGGCACGGCCTCGGCCATGTATTATATCTGGCATTCGAAGGACGCGCCTGCCTCGCCCGATGGCCGCAGCGCGCATGAGGCGCTGCCCTGCAACTACTCGCCGTCCCTCTTTGCCCGCTGCGAAGGCCCGATCTCCATCATCAAGTCCTTTGCCAAGCCGCATCTGACGCGCGTGGCAAACGGCGGCCCGCTGACCGTCGAGCTGTCCGACGCCATGTTCCGCAATGAGGACGCCATCCGCAAATGCGCCATATTCGTCAAGAGCTTCATGGACATGGGTGGACACCAGATGCAGATCAACGCCGTCAACCGCGACAGGCTCCTTGACGCGCAGAAGCACCCGGAGAATTACCGCAACCTCATCGTGCGCGTCTGGGGCTGGAGCGGCTACTTCGTTGAGCTGAACGAGGTCTATCAGAACCATATCATCAAGCGCTCGGAAATGAGCCTGTAACATCGAAAGAAAGGAAGCATCACTATGCTGGAAGCACTGAAAGAACAGGTATTGAAAGCCAATCTGGCCCTGCCGAAGCACGATCTTGTCACCTTCACCTGGGGCAACGTCTCCGCCATCGACCGCGAAAGCGGCCTGATCGCCATCAAGCCGTCGGGCGTGGAGTACGATGAGATGACCGCCGACGACATCGTGCTCGTGAGTCTGGAGACCGGCGAACGCGTCGAGGGCCGTCTCAAGCCCTCGTCCGACACGCCGACGCACGTAGAGCTGTACCGGGCCTTCCCGTCCATCGGCGGCATTGTCCACACGCACAGCCGCTGGGCGACCAGCTTTGCGCAGGCCGGTGTCGGCATCGACGCCATGGGCACCACGCAGGGCGACTATTTCTACGGCCAGATCCCCTGCACCCGCAGCATGACGCCGGAGGAGATCAAGGACGCGTATGAAAAGAACACCGGCCTTGTCATCATCGAGGAATTCAAGCGCCGCGGCATCGACCCAGCACAGGTTCCCGCCGTGCTCGTCCACAACCACGGCCCGTTCACCTGGGGCAAGGACGCGGACGAGGCGGTCTACCACGCGGTCGTGCTCGAAGAGGTCGCGTTCATGAACTTCCACGCCAAACTGCTGAACCCCGCCGCTGGCCCCATGCCGCAGGTGCTGCTCGACAAGCATTACCTGCGCAAGCACGGCGCGAATGCCTATTATGGACAGGGCTGAGGCGCAGAAGGCGCTGCAGGCCTGCATCGCAGATGAGCAGGCCTATCAGTTCACGAGCTTTTCCCACCGCGACGCGTGGGAGCTTGGCCATGCGCTGGTGGACGCGTGCGAAAAGATGGGCGCGCCGCTTGCCGTGGAGATCGAGATCAATCACGTGATCGTCTTCCGCTATTACCCGGACGGCACGTGCGCATATCACGAGCAGTGGCTGCGGCGCAAGCGGAATCTGGTCAACCTGCTTGAAAAAAGCTCCCAGCGCGCGTATTACGAGCTGGAGGTCAATTGCGAGGATCAGGAACGCGACTGGCGGCTGCCGCGCAGTGACTACGCCGCGTGCAGCGGCGCGTTCCCCCTCCGCATCCGCGGCGGAAGCGTCATCGGCGTCGCCGCTGTCTCCGGCCTCCCGGACCCCGGCGACCAGACCGCCCTTCTGAATGGCCTGCGCGCTTATTTTGAAGCGCATTCATAAGGCTTATTCTATGCGCTGTCACAGAGTCTTCTGTATCCTGCACAGTTCAGCGCGCGCTGAATTCTGCGGCAGAATCCCTCCGCTATTGACGCGCCGACAGAACAAACGGCTCCCGTATGCAGCTGCATACGGGAGCCGTTGGCTTTGCAGATCACTCGGCAAGCTGCCACATGAGTTGGGCCAGAAGGTTCGTGATGGTTTCCATGTCGTCTGCGGGGATGTACTCAAAGCGGCCGTGGAAGTTTTCGCCGCCGGTGCACAGGTTCGGGCAGGGGAGGCCCTCAAAGGACAGGCGTGCGCCGTCCGTGCCGCCGCGGATGGGGACGATCTTCGGCGTGACGCCGACGGATTCCATCGCCTTTTTCGCGTTCTCGATCAGGAACATACACGGGGCGATCTTCTCTTTCATATTATAATAGCTGTCGCGCAGCGTGAGCGCTGCGGTGCCTGCGCCGTAGCGGCGGTCAATTTCCGCGCAGGCTTTTTCCATGACGGCCTTGCGCGCTTCAAATTTCGCGCGGTCGTGGTCGCGGATGATGTATTGCAGCTCCGCCTGCTCCGTCTCGCCGCGCATGGCGACAAGATGATAAAAGCCCTCGTATTTTTCCGTGTAATACGGCGTCTCCAGCGCCGGGAGCAGGCCGTGCAGCTCCATGGCGACGAGCGCGGCGTTGACCATCTGGCCCTTCGCAGAGCCGGGATGGATGGACTTGCCGCAGATCTCGATCTTCGCGCTGGCCGCGTTGAAGTTCTCATATTCCAGCTCGCCGAGTGCGCCGCCGTCGACGGTATAGGCGTAATCCGCGCCGAAGCCCTTCACATCAAACCGGTCGGCCCCGCGTCCGATCTCCTCGTCGGGCGTAAAGGCGAGTTTGACGGTTCCATGCGGCTTTTCGGATGTAAGCAGCAGCTGTGCGGCGGACAGGATTTCCGCCACGCCCGCCTTGTCGTCCGCGCCGAGCAGCGTCGTGCCGTCCGTGACGATCAGGCGCTTGCCGACGGAATTTTTCAGCTGCGGGTATTCCGCCGGGGAAAGCACGATGTTTTTCTCTGCGTTCAGCACCACGTCGCCGCCGTCGTAAGGCTCGGTGATGCGCGCGCGGATGTTCTCGCCGGGGGCGTCGGGCGAGGTGTCCATGTGGGCGATGAGGCCGTAGACAGGAATGTCCTTTTCGCAGTTTGCTGGGACAGTGCCGTAGACGTAGCCGTCCTTGTCAACGTGCGCGTCTGCAATGCCCATGTCCTGCATCTGGCGGACAAGCTCCTGCGCAAGCGCAAGCTGCCGCGCGGTGGACGGGCATGTCTCGGACGCTTCGTCCGAGGTCGTGGGATAGGAAACGAGCTTCAAAAAGCGTTCAACGACTGTCATGTGTGTGTTCTCCTTTGTGTCAGTATTGGAAAATGCTTCCGCCGACAAACTCGCGCACGATGGAGTCGCGCGGGACATACGGCGTATCGAGCGGCGGCAGGCTCCGCACCACGTCCATCAGGACGGTCAGGCCGTGCTCCGCAATAAACGCGTCGTCCAGATCGGACGCGAACTGTGGAATCTGGCGCAGGTATTTTGCCAGAATGCACAGCTCGTAATCGTGGAACGAGTCGATGTGGATGGAGGCGTTGGGTTTGTTGGGCGCGATATACTTCTGTTCGCCCGCGTTGACGGATTCGGCGCGGAGGATCGTGTCGCGCAGGGAATTGCCGCGGCCCTGATAATTGCGGATCATGCGGCGCGCCACGCGCACCTGCTCGGGGTGGATGATGCGGTCGCCGGGCGTGATGATACGCGTTCTGGGCGCAACGTAAATGCCGGTGGCGCGGTCGCGGATGGGATCGAAGAGCAGGGGATTGAGCATATGGATGCCCTCGGCGATGATCACAGCCTCGCGGCTGCCCTGCATGGGGGTGTAGCCGCCGGTGCGGTTGTTGGGAAAGTCGTACCACGGCACCTGCACCGTCTCGCCGTTCGACAGCCGGTCGATGGTGTCAAGCAGCAGCTCCCGGTTGACGCACAGGGGCGACTCCCAGTCGGTCAAGTCCTTTGGCCGCTCGGAGAGCGGCAGAAAGAAATTGTCCATGCTCAAAAGACAGACCTTGACGCCCAGATTTTCGAGATACGCCTGCAGGCGCATCGCCGTCGTCGTCTTGCCGGAGCCGGAGGGGCCGGTCAGGCAGACGAAGGGCTTGCGCGGCTGTGCGCTCAGGATCGCGGCGGCAGCGGAGCTGATCTTGTCGTGAAAGACCTCTTCACAGCGCAGAACGAACTGCGTCTGGTTCCGCATGGCATAGACAACGTCTTCAATATCAATAACCCGCATTTTCTTCCTCCTTATGCGTGTTCCACCGCGCCATCATGCGGCGGTAGATCAGAACAAAGCAGAGCACGTGCACCGCGCTCGTCACGACCCAGCTGACAGGGTAGGACAGATACAAAACGTCAAGCGTGTGGTGCGTCTGGAAGATCGTGTAGATCCAGATGATGCGCAGCACGCACGCACCGAAGATCGTCACGACCATCGGCATCCAGCTCCGGCCAAGCCCGCGCACCATGCCGCAGCACGTCTCCATGATGCCGCAGACGAAATAGGTCATGCCCATATACGTCACGCGCACCATGCCGCTGGCAATGACGGAGGCATAGGCCGGGTCGTCCTTTGCAATGTAAATGCCGAGCAGCGGCTGGCCGAAGAAGTACAGCAGCGCGCACATCGGCACGCCGATGAGCAGCACGGTCAGAATGCAGTCGCGGTAGACGGGCTTGATGCGCTCCGGCTTGCCCGCGCCGAGATTCTGGCTGGTAAAGGTCATGGAGGCGTGATAAACGGAGTTGCAGGCCGTATAAATGAACGAGTCGAGATTGCCTGCCGCCGTGTTTGCCGCGACCACGTCCGCGCCGAAGGAGTTGATCGAGGACTGGATCATGACATTGGAAATATTGAAGATCACGGACTGAAGACCCGCAGGCAGTCCGATCTGGATCATGCGCAGGGCCTCGTCCGGGTAAAAGCGGAGCTTTTTGAGTTCCAGCTGCGCGCAGCCCTCCAGCCGCATCAGGCAGATGAGCACGAGCGCCAGCGCGAGATACTGCGAGACGACGGTTGCGATCGCGACGCCCGCCACGCCGAGACGGCAGACGATCACGAAGAACAGATTCAGCAGTACATTGACCGTGCCGGAAACGGACAGGAAGAAAAACGGCTTTTTTGTGTCGCCGAAGGCCCGCAGCACCGCCGCGCAGAAGTTATACAGAAGCGAGGCGGGCACGCCGATGAAGTAAATTTGCAAATACCGGTCGGACAGGGGCAGAACGTCCTCCGGCGTATCCATCAGGCGGAGCAGGGGACTGGCCAGGAAAAAGCCCAGCAGGAAGACCACGACGCCAAGCCCAAGCCCCAGCACGACCGAGGTGTGCACGGAGCGGGAGACGCGCTCGTCGTCCCGGCAGCCGAGATAGCGGGCAACGAGGATATTGACGCCGACGGAAATGCCGATGAACGCGCCGATGAGCAGGTTGATAAGCGACGTTGTCGCGCCGACGGCGGCAAGGGCCGTGCTGCTGTCAAATTTGCCGACGACAATGACGTCGGCGGCGTTGAACAGCAGCTGTAAAATGCCGGTCAGCGCCAGCGGGACGGAAAAGCGGATGATCTGCGGCAGGGGTCTGCCCTCGGTCATCACGATCGAATTTGCTTTTGTTGCTGCCATGGGGATGGTGCCCTCCTATTTCTCTTTCAGAGTGTCAAAAAATGCGAGCCACGGTTCAGCCTGCGGCGGGTCATGCGCGAAGACGAGGCGTTCATTCGTCTGCGGGTGGAAAAACGCGATTTGATACGACCAGAGGCCGAGCGGGCCGTCTGACTGTGCGCCGTATTTCCGGTCGCCGCAGAGCGGCAGGCCGCGGGAGGAAAACTGCGCGCGGATCTGATGCGTCCTGCCGGTTTCCAGCCGGATACGCACAAGCGCGCGCCCGTCCTTCACGCCAAGCACCCGGTACGAAAGCCGGGCAGGCCGTGCGTCCGGGCTGGGGGTGTGCGTGACGAAGGTTTGCTTTTTCGCTGCGTCGCGCGTGAGAAGATCGGCCAGAACGCCCTCCGGCGCGTCCGGGATCCCCTCCAATACGGCGAGATAGTCCTTTTCAAATGTATGCGCCTGCACCTGCCGGGACAGGATGCTGTCAGCCATGCGCGACCGCGCGTAGACCATCACGCCGCCCACGGGCCGGTCGAGCCGGTGCACGACGCGCACGCAGCCGGTTTCGTCCTCTCCCAGCGCCCGGCGCAGCAGCTCCGGCATACCGCCCGGCTCGTCAGTGGACAAAACGCCCGCAGGCTTGAGACAGACGACGATTCGATTGTCGGTGTATAAAAGCTCCATTTGCGGTTCCTATGGCGGGTGATTTGTGAGGTGATGCACGGGCGCGTGCATCTATGCTCAAGTTATTATAGTATAGCACGCTTTCCCCGTTTCGTCACGCAGTTTTGCGCACGGGATAAAAAATGTCTTAAAAATTCTTAATTCTGCCCGGAAGCTTGCGGAAGTGTGATATAATAGCACCACAAAAAGGAGGGAGCAGCCATGGAAGAGGCGATCCGCATTCTGGTGGTAGACGACGAGCCGGATATCCGGCGTATCTGCCGGATCTTGTTGGAGACGGGCGGTTATACCGTGTTGGAGGCCGCGACGGGCGCGGAGGCGGTCGAGCAGGTCCGGCAGCACCCGGAGCTTGATCTTATTTTAATGGATATCATGATGCCGGAGCTGGGCGGCTATGACGCGTGCAGCCGCATCCGGTCGTATTCCACAGCCCCGGTCCTGTTTCTGACCGCCAAGACGCAGGAGGGCGACAAGCGCCGCGCATATGATTCCGGCGGCGACGATTTTCTCGCCAAGCCGTTTTCCCACGCGGAGCTGATGATGAAGGTCGAGTCGCTGCTGCGGCGCTACCGGGTGTATAAGAGCAAATCGAGCGGGCGGACGCTCCGGCCCGGTATCGTGCTCGACGAGGAAAACCGGCGCGTGCTGGTAAACGGCCAGCCGCTGGAGCTGACGGAGACGGAGTTTTCCATTCTCCACTGTCTGGCGGAGAACCGGGGCCGCGTCGTGCCGGTGCGCACGATCTATGAGACGGTCTGGCACGAGACGTATATGCCGGCGTCAAACAATACCGTGATGGTGCATATTGTGAACCTGCGCAAGAAGCTGGAGGAGGATCCGGCCAACCCGCGCCTGATCCGCACCGTCTGGGGAAAGGGCTATCAGATTGACTGAAAAGAAGAAGCATTTTGTTTCGCTGAGCGTCAAGCCGCTGTTTGTGCTGCTGCTGGGGCTGGTACTGGGTGTGTGCGTCTGCCTGCTGGCGAACTTCACCGGCGAGCAGATCATCGAACGCAGCTATATGAGCGACAAGGCTGTTTTGAAGCGCACGAACAGGGCTGCCCAGGAGTTCCAGTCCTTTGTGCGGCAGAACAGCATCTCCACGCGCGACACGGATATGCTGGCCAGCTGGGGCGAGTCGAGAAAAAACTATTATATCATGCTCTACCACGACCAGCGGCAGATCCTCGAGATCGGCTGGTGGGGCGCGGACAGCGCGGCGGTCGACGCGTATTCGCTCAAGGAGCAGATGGCCAGCGTCGTCTATCCCATCGTGTTTCGCGACGGAACGTTTTACGCCGTGATCTATGATAATTCCGATTCCGGGCTCTACGATCTGTTGTGGATCGTTTCGCTGCTGCTGGGCTGCGCGGTTCTGGCGCTGACGCTGCTGGCGTATAACCGCCGCATCGCGCGCAGAGTCGTCGCCATCTCGCAGGAGGTGCAGTCCATCGGCGCGGGCAATCTCTATTTGCAGCTGGAGCCGAAGGGCCGCGACGAGATCTCACAGCTGACAGCCAGCGTCGAGCAGATGCGCCTGTCGCTCCTGCGCAAGACCAGCGAGGAGCAGCGTGCCCTGCAGCAGAACAGCGACCTCATCACCGCCATGTCGCACGACATCCGCAACCCGCTTACCGCGCTGCTCGGCTATCTCGATCTTGCGAAAAACGGGCAGTACCGCTCGGAAGACGAGCTGCAAAGCTATCTGGACGCCGCCTACGGCAAGGCCGAGCAACTCAAGACGCTGACGGATGAGCTGTTCCGGTATTCGCTGCTGTTTGGATGCAAGGAGCTGCCCATGCAGATGGAAATCTATGATGCGCGGCTGCTTCTGGAGCAGCTGCTGGGCGAGAGCCGTGTCCAGCTGCAGCAGCAGGGTTTTATGGTGCAGCTGCTGCTGCCGCAGCAGGAGGTGCAGATCGAGGCCGACGTGATGTATCTGAAGCGGGTGCTCGACAATCTCTTCGACAACATCCGCAAATATGCCGACCCCGCCCAGTCTGTCGCCATCGCCGCCCTGATCGAAGACGGCGCGCTGCACATCTGCCTGTCCAACAGCGTGAACCCCGCCTCCGGCCGCATCGAGTCCAATAAGATCGGCCTGCGCACCTGTGCAAAGATCATGGCCCAGATGGCCGGCGGCTTCAAGCGCTACACGGAAAACGGAAAATTTACCGCCGAGGTCATCCTGCCCATCCGGGCAGCCGAGGTCAGTTCTTAAAAAAATATGAAAAATGCAACGCCGGGCTTTCTTTTGCGTCTTTGTTTTGGTATGATACAGACGGCAAGATAGGCCGCCTGTACTGTGCGTCAGCACAAGATATAGATTATGGACATTGGGCATGAAATGAAAAGGAGTATTACATGAAAACAAAACGGATTTTTGCGCTGCTGCTTGCGGCGCTGATGATCGTGGGCCTGTTTGCAGGCTGCTCAAAGGACGGGACGAAGGACCCCGGCAAGACCGATCCGGGCAATTCTCTGATCGACCAGACCAAGCCCTCCCAGACAACGGCAAAATACGCCTATAAGGCCGATTATTTCGACCTTGCCGTTCCGGACGGCGTGCAGTACGTCAACCAGATCTGCGCCGCCGGAACGACGCTCTATCTGACGGCCAGCATGCAGGGGGAAGAAATCACCAACACTGACCCCGACACGGGCGAAACCTGGTCGTATTACAACTCCCGCTTGGGCGTTCTGACCATTGACCCGGATACCGGCATATGCACAGAGCTTTCCAGCCTGCAGCTGCCGGAGGTTCCGGAGGGAGCGGAGGGCAGCGTCAACTGCTACAACATGATCGGCTCGGACGACGGGACGCTCTGGATGCTTGTAAACGTCTATGCGACGCAGTATGAGCTGCCCGACGATTTTGACCCCAACACGGACAGCAAGTGGAACTACCCCTCCACGGATATCAACGGCTCGTATCTGATGCACATCGCTGCCGACGGCAGCACGATCGCCAGCCTCGACCTTTCCGACACGAACAACGAGGACAACGAGGACGGCATGAGCGGCAACCTCAGCTCCTTCGCCGTCGACGCCGCCGGCAATCTCTACGTCAGCGACTATAATAATATTTACGTCCTCGATGCAGAGGGCAACGTGCAGTTTAAGCTCGACGGCAGCCAGTATAACGGCAGTCTGTACCGGCTGAACGCACAGCAGGTTGGCGTTATGTGGTACAATTACACGGACGACGTGAATGCCGCCGATGAAAACGGCCAGTACTTCGTCCCCATCGATCTGGAAACGAAGGACTGGGGCGAGAAGGTCAAGCTGCCGCCCAACGTGGGGAGCATCTTCCCGGGCGACGATGCCTATGACTTCTACTACGCCTACAATAATAACATCTATGGCTATACCGCCAAAACGGACACGAAGGATAAGCTCGTCGACTGGCTGGCCTGCGACGTTGACACCAACAATATGTCGGGCTATGCCATGCTCTCCGACAGCCGCGTGGCCGCCCTCATGCAGGACTGGAGCACCGACCCCACGACCTATCAGCTGATCGTCCTGCACCGTGTGGACGCGTCTGAGATCAAGGAAAAGAAGGTTCTGACGCTCGCGTGCATGTATCTCGACTGGAACCTGCGCAGCATGATCGTCGAATACAACAAGACGAACGACGAGTACCGCATCAATGTCGTCGACTACAGCGAGTACGCGACCGACGACGATTACAACGCCGGCGTCACCAAGCTCACCACCGAGATCATCAGCGGCAGCGTGCCGGATATTTTCCTGACCAGCAATCTGCCGATTGATAAGTACGCCGCCAAGGGCGTCATCGCTGACCTCAATACCTTCATGGACGGCGGAAACGGCCTGAGCCGCGACTATTTTGTCCCACAGGTCATGAGTGCGCTGGAAAAGGACGGCAAGCTCTATGAGCTGCCCACCAGCTTCTCCGTGCAGACGGCCTACGCGCTGTCCTCCATCGCGAGCCAGTATGACACATGGAACGTCGCTGCCGTGCAGGACGCCATGACACAGCTGCAGGAGGGCGCGACGGTCTTCTCTGACGGCTGGACGAAGAACACGGCTCTGTCGAACTGCCTGTCCCGCAACCTGTCTGCTTTCGTCGACTGGACGACGGGCAAGTGCGAGTTTGACTCCGAGGCGTTCCAGCAGCTGCTGGCCTTCTGCAATTCCTTCCCGGCAGAAACCAGTGACGGTGACGGCGCGATTGCCTATGCTTCCTCCGCCGATATTGCCGTTGACGTCGCGATGTGGGAATCTGACGCGACCCGCATCACGAACGGCAAGCAGCTCATGTCGACGACCGGGATGTACAGCTTTGACTCCTATATCTGGAACGTCTACGCGATCCGCGACAAGATCACCTTTACCGGCTATCCGACCGAGGACGGCTCCGGCAGCTCGTTCGAGCTTCAGATGCCGATGGCCATTTCCTCCGTCACGAAATACCCCGACGCCGCGTGGGACTTCGTCTGCTCGATCATCAAAAAGATGAACACGATAGACGAGAACAATTACTATTACGGCTTCCCCATCAGTCAGGCCGCGTTTGACGCAGAAATGACCGACATCATGACCGAGCAGTACCAGCTGGACGAAAACGGCGAACAGGTCGACTGGGACGGCGACGGCGAGCCCGACAAGGCTATCCGGGGCAGCTATGAGACCATGGAAAACGGCGAAACGGTCTATAAGGATGTCTATGCGCTGACGCAGGAGGACATTGACCAGATCCTGGGCGTGATCAACAGCACGCGCAGCGTCTATGACTACGATCAGGAGATCCTCGACATCATCACTGACGAGGTCGCCGCCTACTTCGCCGGCGACAAGGATGTTCAGACCACTGCCAACATGATCCAGAGCCGCGTGAACCTGTATGTGCAGGAGCAGCGGTAAAACAACAAAAAAAGCTCCCCTTGCCGCGCCTAACGCGGCAAGGGGGAAGCAACTGCGAAACAGCTTTTGTAGGGGCCGATGCCCACATCGGCCCGTTGGGAAGCTGCGAATTAGCCGAAGGTTTCCGCTAAAAACAGTGCATTCTGCGCGGGCCGATGTGGGCATCGGCCCCTACAAACAAGTGCGTAAGTACATACGGATTTCCCACCCAGAAACGAAAATGCCGATAAATCCCGATTGAGATTCGGTCGGGAGCTATGAGCATTTTCCAACGCAAAGGAGACACGAAAACGTGCAGAAGCTATCTCTCCGGTCGCGCGGGAAATATGAAACAAGACCGTCCGGGAAAGGGCTATGGACGCGGATGAACAACAAGGTGCGCGATTTTCTCGCGTCCATGTGCTTCTCCGGGCCGAGCTTTCTCGGCATGCTGGCGTTTTATATCATCCCGTTCCTGATCGTCGTCTACTATTCCTTCACCGCGGGTCTGACCGACCACAGCTTTGCGGGCCTCAAAAACTATATCAACGTCTGGCAGAACGGCGCGTTCAAGATCGCGGTCAAGAATACGTTCACGTTCACCGGCCTTTCTGTGCCGCTGGCGGTCGTGCTGTCTTTGGGACTGGCGCTGATGCTCGAGGCGCGCATTCCGCTCAAGAGCGAGTTCCGCACGTTCTTCCTCAGCCCCATGATGGTGCCCATCGCGTCCATCATCCTCATCTGGCAGGTGCTGTTCCACTATAACGGCGTCGTGAACGAATTTCTGGCTGTGTTCGGCGCGGACAAGATCGACTGGCTGAAATCAGATTACTGCATGGTCGTCATTGTCGTGCTGTTTTTGTGGAAAAACCTCGGATACAACATGATCCTGTTCATGGCCGCGCTCAGCAATATCCCGCGGGAGCTTCTCGAGGTTGCGGAGGTCGAGGGGGCGTCGGCGGCGTATCAGTTCTTCCATATTAAGCTCCGGTATCTTTCCCCGACGGTGCTGTTCGTGACGATCCTGTCCATCATCAACTCGTTCAAGGTCTTCCGGGAAATTTACCTGCTCACCGGCAATTACCCCTACGACGGGCTTTACATGATGCAGCATTTCATGAACAATATGTTCAATTCTGCCGACTATCAGCGGCTTTCCGCTGCGGCAGTGCTGCTGGCAATCGTCATTGTCATTCTCATTGCGCTGCTGTTCTTTGTGGAGAACATCTTCGGAAAGGACGTGGAGGGATGAGAAAGAAAAAACGGTATTTTTCCCGTGCGACGTGCTTTATTCTCTGCGCTGTCTTTGCACTCCTGTTTCTGCTGCCGACGGTTCTGACGATTACAAATTCGTTCATGACCCAGAGCGAGATCACAGCCAGCTACGGGCAGGTCTTCGAGAATGCCAACGACGGCAAGAGTTATATCTCCAAGACCATCAATCTCAAGTTTATCCCCGATAAGGTCAGCTTCACGCAGTATTTCACGGTTCTGCTCAAAAGTCCGGATTATCTGCTGAAATTCTGGAACTCGGTGATTCTGACCGCGCCGATCGTCTTTGCACAGCTCATGGTCGCGTCCATTGCGGCCTACGGCTTTACGCGCTGGCGCGGCAAGGTGCGCGACAGTCTGTTTTTCTTCTATGTGATCCTGATGCTCATGCCGTATCAGGTCACGCTGGTGCCGAACTATCTGGTCAGTGACTGGCTGCACCTGCTCAATACCCGGTGGGCGATCTTCCTGCCCGGCGCGTTCGCGCCGTTCTCGGTATTCCTGCTCACCAAATTCATGCGCCGCATCCCCATGGCCGTCATTGAATCGGCCAAGATCGACGGTGCGAACGAGTGGCACATCTTCTGGAACATCTGCCTGCCGCAGTGCCGGAGCGCCCTCTATTCCATTGCGATCCTTGTGTTCATCGACAACTGGAACATGGTCGAGCAGCCTTTGATCCTGCTCAACGACGTCGAAAAGCAGCCGCTTTCGATGTTCCTGTCCAGCATCAACGCCGGCGAGATCGGCATTGCCTTCGCCGCCGCTGTCATTTACATGATCCCCGGCCTTCTGCTGTTCTTGCACGGCGAGGCATATCTGGTGGAGGGTATCGCACATTCTGGCTCTGTGAAAGGATAAGGGAAAGAGATATGGAAAACGGTGTAAGAAAACGCGAATGGGTCAAAACCGCGGCCATCATCCTGCTGGCCGTGCTGCTGGTGCTGACCTTTTTCTCAAAAACGATCATGAACGCCTCGCTGCCTGAGGTCGCCACGCAGCAGGTGTCCTCCGGCGCGATCAACGCCCGCATCCGCGGCAGCGGCACCGTCGAGGCCAGCGAGGTCTATAACGTCACGATCAAGCAGACCCGCAAGGTTTCCAGCGTGCTGGTCAAGACCGGCCAGGAGATCAACGTCGGCGATACCCTCTTCGTGCTGGAAGCGGAGGATTCGGATGAACTGAAGCAGGCCGAGACTGATCTGGAAACGCTGCAGCAGAATTACGACAAGAGCCTGATCGAAGCCGGAAACACGGCGGCGCAGGAAAACCGCGACGTGCAGAATGCACGCGATGATTATAATGAAGCGCTTGCGATTTACCGTCAGTACAGCACCATGGACGCTTCGCAGCTCGCCACGCAGAAGGCGGCGTCCGAAGCGAAGCTGAAGGAACTTCAGACGGCGAAGACCACAGTCGACAATCAGATCACGAAGATCAAGGCCGAAAAAGAGTATACGGATGCACAGGCAACGGTCACGGAGCACGAAGCGACGGTGAAGTCGCTGGAAGCGGAAAAAGAAAAGCTGCTGGAATCACTTCCGCTGTCGTACAAAGATTGTAGCAATGCATCGTATTATCAGACAGAAATAGATAAAATACTGCAAGATAGACTATATATAGAGAACCTTACACGATATGAAAAGGTATTTGCGGCGTTTAGTACATTGTGTGACAATGATTTCGCAATTATGAAAGAGTGCTATGAGGACGAATCAGGCATTTCGATGATTAAGCGAATTGAAGGGAACAGTACATCTGCAAAATATGATAAAGAAGGAAATCCGGTTGAGAATCCATCTGGATCGACAGAAGAAACTGTAATCAAATATCGTGAGGCGTTTGCCAAACTTGCTCCTTATTACTACGGCTATGAGAACCCGCGAACAGAGGGGCTGCTCATTTTGCAAGATAAGATAAAAGTTGCGACAATCAACGATAAAATTGAAGCGGCCAACAGCGCAATGAGCACCGCAAAAACCATCGTCGGCAATTATGAGCGCTCCATCGAATCTCTGGAAAAGCAGAGCGAGGCGCTTGACACGCAGATCACCGATCAACAGACGGCAGTGGACAAACTCACCAGCGCGTCTTCCGCAGCTGAAACGGTCAAATCTACGAAAAAAACCCTTGAAGACCTGATTTTCAAACAGAATCTCGGCGATTCGTCCTCCATCGACATGGAGGCGTCCAAGAAGGCCATCGAGCGCAAGCAGAAGGAGGTCGCAAAGCTCCGCGAGAATGCCGACGAGCTGGAGGTCAAATCCAGCGTGTCCGGCACCATCGCGACCATCAACGCCTCCGCCGGTAAATCCATCGGCGGCGAGGAGCAGACGCTTGCGACCATCAACGTGACCGACCGGGGCTTTACCGTCAAAATTGACGTCACGAACGAGCAGGCCAAAAAGGTCAAGGTCGGCGATACCGCCGAGCTGGTGAACTTCTGGGGCGGCGACGCGGTCGCGACGCTCGACCAGATCACAAATTCCCAGTCTTCGGGCAATCGCACCCTCGTCTTCACGCTCACGGGCGACATTCAGGCCGGGCAGAATATCACGCTCTCCATCGGCCAGAAAAGCTCGAATTACGACGCGCTCATTCCGCTCTCCGGCCTGCGCGAGGACTCCAACGGCAAATTCGTCTATGTCCTGCAGTCGAAGAATTCGCCGCTCGGCAGCCGTTATATCGCTACCCGCGTCACTGTGCAGGAGCTGGCCCGCGACGATAAGTCCGCCGCCGTCTCCGGCATCAGCCAGGGCGATTTCATCATCACGACCAGCAACAAGCCCGTGGAGGCCGGCAAGCAAGTGCGGCTTGCGGATAACGGATGAAGCAGCGCGGCCGGTTTGAACGGCGGCACAGGCTGCCGAGACTCCACGGAGGGAAGCTGGCCCTCCTGATCGCGTGCCTGATCCAGACGGCGCTATCGGTATTTTGCTTCGCCATGCTCGGCCATGTGCGCGGCATGCTCAAGACGCAGTCTGCCGCCGACGTCTGGCGCGGAGACAGCGAGGACCGCTTTGCGCAGATCTCCGCATTCCTGCCTACCACAGAGACGAAAACCCTTGACGATATTCGTTCGTTCCGCGCGACGCTTGAAAACGAGTTCGTCCAGAACTCCATGGAAGCGCCTGAGGGCGGCAGCCTCTACACCGACGCCTACAGCGGCCGGACGAGCCTGTCCGTCTCCGGCAAATCGCCCGGCAGCGTGACGGTCACGGCGGTCGGCGCAGGCGGGAACTATTTCCTGTTCCACCCGCTGACGCTCCTGTCCGGCGGCTACATCTCGGACGAGGATTACATGGCCGACCGCGTCGTATTGGATGCGCAGACGGCGTTCAACCTCTTCGGCAGCAGCGACGTAGCCGGAATGGAGGTTACGATCAACGGCCGAACCTTCCCCATCGCGGGCGTGGTGCAGAGCGAGACGGATTTCGCGACGAACGCCGCCCTTGCTGCCGGGAACAAAGCCTCGGGCGATACAAGCGGTTCGAGCACGTCCACAGCCATGATCTATATGAGTTACAGCGCACTGAACGCCATGGCGGAACTGCCCATCGACTGCTATGAGATCGTCCTGCCTGACCCCGTCTCGGGCTTTGCGAAAAAACTTATGACGGAGAAATTCCCCATCGGCAGCGGCGCAATCGTCCAGAATACCGGACGCTTCTCCGTCTCCAGCCTTATTTCCGTGATCGGTGCGTTCGGCAAGCGCAGCATGACGACGAACGGTGTGATCTACCCCTATTGGGAAAACGCCGCGCGCATGGCGGAAAGCTACGCGGCATTGTACCTGCTGCTGGGGACGCTGCTGGCCATCATGCCGGTCGTCTGCCTGACGATCGTGCTGGTGAAATTCATCACCGGCGAAGTCCGTAAGGGCTATTATAAAGCCTCCCACGCCATCGAAGACCGTGTGGAGGAAAACAAACGCAAACACTATATCGCAGGCGGCATCTGAACACAAATCGCCCGGCTCTATCCAAAGAGCCGGGCGATTTTCAAAGCCTTCCCTGCAGGGCATCTGTTATTTAACCTGTCACCGCGTTCAGCCGGTATCCTACGCCCCAGACGGTTTGCAGGAGCTTGGGGGCTGCCGGATCGTCATGCTATCATATCCTTTGCAGACAGTATCGCATAAATCCCGCGTTATTTTGAAACAGATTTGAAACAAACGCGCTTTTTGCACACGCAGGACAACGGCTATACGATGCGATCTACTCCGCATACCAATCCGCCTGCGGAACAATGGGCTGGGAGATATCGTAATAGGTCAGGCCGGACTCGCCGATGACGGACAGCTGCACGGCGGTGATGCTGTCCAGTGCGCAGAGCGTGGCGGCGATGGCGCGCACAGCGTTCGCTGCCTGCTGCGCGGAGACGTCGCAGCTCATGAAGTCGTCGGACAGGACTACGCTGGCCGAGCCATTCGTGACGGAAAGGTCGAGCACCTGCGTCCGGTAGGGGATGGCCCGCGTCAGATTCACGGGAACCTCGCGGCTGACAAGCGCCTGCAGCGCAAGCAGCGGAAGCTGCTCCGGATCGGCGGTGCGGACAACAGCATCGCGCGCGGCGAGCAGGCCGTCCCTGTCTGGGTAATACAGGCGCACGGCATATTCCGGCTGGTCGGCGGATGTGTCGTACAGTAAAAACTGCTCTGCCGTATAAGTGACTTCCGTCTGCCGCTGCGTGCGCACGAGGCGCACACGGTCCACGCCGTCCAGCTGCGTCATGGTGAGCGTCAGACAGGCTGCCGCCAGCGACGCCGGAAGACCCTCCGGCGCGGTTTCGTCCAGAAGCAGCGTCAGCGTGCCGTCCTCGCAGGAATCAAAGGCGCAGCTGCTGCTGAGCCCGTCCGGGAGGGAGAAGCCTTCCCCGGCAGGCGCGGTCAGATATTGCTGCAGCACAGCGTCCGGGCGTTCGTCCGGCACAGACACGGGACGTGCGGCAAGCGCGCCGATCCCGGTATCCGCGCCTTCGCCGGTGCAGTAATAGAACTGAAGCTGCGGTTCATCGGTGCTGCGGGGATAGACCGGTGCGGAGCAGCTGCAGAGCATACACGCCGCCAGCAGCACGGCAAGCAGGCGGAGCTTCTTTTTACGCATCCGGGTCGCCCTCCTCTCCGGAACCGAAGCTTGGGAACGTGACGGTAAAGCATGAGCCCTCGCCGACTGTGGAGCGGACTGTGATCGTGCCGAAATTCCGCCCGACCATCTCATGTACGATGGAAAGGCCGAGTCCCGCGCCGCCGGCCTGACGGCTGCGGGCCTTGTCGACGCGGTAGAAGCGGTTGAAGATGGACTCCAGCGCGTTTTCGGGGATGCCGCTGCCGGTATCCTCCACATCGATGACAACGGTATCGTCCTCCTGCCGCACCCGGACATGGACGCTGCCGTTTTCCCGGTTATATTTGATGCCGTTTTCCACGAGATTGAACAGGATCTGATACGCATCGTCCTCAAAGGACAAAATCGTGCAGCCCTTTTCCACACTGGCCGTCAGCTTGACCGACTGCCGGTCGGCCAGCGGCACGAGCATACGGAACACGCGCGAGAGCGTCTGCCCGACGTCGACGACCTCGTGCTCACCGCCCTCTGTCTCGTCAGCCGAGGCCCGGCTGAGCGTGAGCAGCTTCTGCGCCATGCGCGTCAGCCGGTCGGACTCTGTGCCGATGTCGGCGACGAATTCCCGCATCGTGTCTGCGTCCATCTCGTTTTGCAGGATGGAGTCGGACAGCAGCTTGATAGAAGCCAGCGGCGTTTTGAGCTCGTGCGAGGCGTCGGAGACGAACTGCCGTTCGGTGATCTCTGTCTGCTGCAGCTTGTCGGTGAGCTTATTGAACTCCGCCGCCAGCGTCGCGTACTCGTCCGAGCCGCGCATTTGAATTTTGTGGCTGTATTCGCCCTCGCGCACGAGGCGCATGGATGTCATGATCCGCCGCATACGGCTCGAACCGGTCACGGTAAACACGACCGCGCACAAAAAGATGATCCCGATCAGCACCAGCGAGCCGCGGAAGATCGTGCGCTCGAGACTTGCGATGATGCTGCCCTGCGAGGCGTCGTATTCCATCAGATACACGCACCCCACGACGGTATCATGCAGCAGAACCGGCGAGGCAGCGTAGCTCTTGAGCGTGCTGTTTTCATAGACGCAGTGAAAAAAGTCGCTGCCTCCCAGCGCCTGCACGACAGGCTCAAGCAGGACGAATTTGCCCGCGGCATTCTGGCCGGGGACGGAATCATAGAGCGCGCGGCCCGACGCGTCGGTCACGATCAGGCGCGTGACGTTCATATCGCCGATGACGGCGATGATCTGCTCCGCCGTCTCCTGCGTCAGCGCGTCCACGCCGGAGAACGAGGACGTGACGACCTTCAGCTTATCCTGCGCGGACGAGCATTTTGCCTTGAACATCAGATCGCGCGAGGCGGAGGCGGAATAAATATTCAGAAACACGAGCACGAGGACCGTAACGGCCATATACGCCAGCGCGTTGCGGATCTGCGAGCTTGACGGCATGAGCCGCCTGCGCCGTTCAGTACTTGAAATAGTAGCCAACTCCCCACTTGGTCAGAATATGCTCCGGCTGGGCAGGATTTTTTTCGAGCTTTTCGCGCAGCCGCCGGATATGCACGTCCACCGTGCGGATCTCGCTGCTGACGTCGTAGCCCCAGATCGCGTCGAGCAGCGTCTCGCGCGAATATACGCGGTTGGGATTGCGCATCAGAAGCTCCATGAGGTCGAATTCCTTCGCCGTCAGATCGACCGGCACGTCCTCGCGAAACGCGCTGCGGCTGCTGCGGTCAAGCGTGATGTGCCCGCAGACGAGCGTCTGCTCCGGCGTCCGTTTTTTTGCCGTACCGGCCCGGCGCAGAAGCGCCCGGATGCGCGCCTTGAGTTCGAGAATGTTGAACGGCTTTGTGAGATAGTCGTCCGCGCCGTGCTCAAAGCCCAGCAGCTTGTCCATATCCTCGGACTTGGCGGTCAGCATGATAATGGGAACCTGCGAAAACTCCCGAATTTTCGTGCAGGCTTCCAGCCCGTCGAGCCGGGGCATCATCAGATCGAGCACGATCAGATCCGGCGTTTCGCTCGCCGCCAGCTCCACGGCCTCCATGCCGTCGCAGCCGGTCACGACCTCGTAGCCGTCGTTTTCCAGATTGAATTTAATGCCCTTGACGAGCAGCTTTTCATCATCTACAACCAGAATTTTCATTCGCTTTCCTCCACATAGACGTATGGCCGCAGCTGTTCCAGCAGTCCCTCTCCAATACCCTCGACGTCCAGCAGCTGTTCGACCGTGACAAATTTCCCATACGTGTCCCGGTACGCGAGAATGCGCTCCGCCGTCTTTTCGCCCACGCCCGGAAGGGCCAGAAGCTCTTCCTTTGCCGCTGCGTTCAGACAGACGCGGGCGCTTTTTTCGGCGGCGGTGGCCGCCTTTTCCTCGACCCGGCTGCGCCATTCATCCTGCGCCGTGCTGCCGGGCGCGGTGCGCTGCGTTTCGAGAAGCGGCCCGCGCAGTGTCGCGCGGCCGAGAAAGAACGCGCCGGCGAACAGAACGATCGCCGCGCTCCATAGAACCAGCGCCGGATCAACACGCTTTTTCCGCATACAGCTGCCTCCATTTGACATACCGGGCCATCCTGTTATATAATGTGTAAAACAGTATACCATATTTTTTTGCTTCTGTACAATCCGAACAGAATAAAATGGAGATAAAAATGAAAAAAACAAAGGCTCTTTCCCTGCTGCTTTCCCTGCTCCTGCTGCTGTCCTCCCTGACGCTGCCGCTTCTTGCGGTGGATGCCGAGACGGCGGCAGACCCGGAGCAGACGCAGACCGACAGCGCGGACGCTCCCGCAGAGGACGACAGCGTCCCGGAGGATCGGCTGCTTTCCTCGCGGACAAGCTTCTCCGTCGCGGCCAAGGCCGCGCTTCTCATCGACCTCAACACGGGCCGCGCCGTCTATGAGCAGGACGCGGACGAGCGCGTGTATCCTGCCAGCCTGACCAAGATCATGACCTGCCTGCTGGCGCTGGAAAACGGCAATCTGTCCGATGTTGTGACCGTTTCGGCCTCCGCGCTCGACGATCTGGACGCCGATTCGAGCGTCGCGGGGCTGCAGGTCGGCGAGCAGATGACGCTGGAAAATCTGCTGTACTGCATGATGGTCGTCTCCGGCAACGACGCCTGCAACGTCATTGCCGAGCATATTGCCGGCTCCGTGGCGGATTTTGTCCGCATGATGAACCAGCGTGCCTATGAGCTTGGCTGTCTCAACACGCATTTCAGCAATCCCCACGGTCTGCACGACGAGAGCCACTACACCACTGCGCGCGATCTGTCCATCATCACGCAGGCCGCGCTCAAGAGCGAGAACTTCCGCCAGATCGTCGACACCTATGAATATCAGCTGCCTGACGACAATATGCGGCAGAACATCCCCAAGCTCAAGACGACCAATATGCTGATCTACCGCTCCCTGTCCAATACGCTCTATTATCCGCGCGCGCACGGCATCAAGACCGGCTATACCAGTCAGGCCGGCCGCTGCGTCATTTCCGAGGCGACGGGCGACGGTCTTGATCTTCTGGGCATCGTCTGCGGCGCAGCCACGACGGTGCTTGACAGCGGCGATCTGCTCATGGAGAACTTTACGGAGTGCGCACGGCTGTTCGACTATGGCTTTGACAATTACTCATACCTGCCGATCATGTCGCCTCTGTACCCGGTCGACCAGGTGAAGATCAACAACTCCGCCGGCGCCGAGGCGGTCGCCGTTGCGCCGGAGGACGAGATCAAGGTTTTGCTTCCGAACGACTATGACCCTGATAAGATGGTCACGGATATCCAGCTCAACAGCGAAAGCGTCGACGCGCCCGTCCGCGAGGGCGATGTGCTCGGCTCGGTCACGGTCAGCTATGCCGGGGAGATCCTTGGACAGACGAAGCTGCTTGCCATCACCGATGTGGCGCGCTCGGAATTTTCGTCCGCCGCAGCCGGGACGGAGGCATATATCCAGAAAAACTGGTGGAAGTGGGTCGTGATCGCGATCTTTGCCGCCATCGGCGTGATTCTGGTGCTGATCGTGCTGTACCAGCTGCGCAAGCGCCGCTACCGCCGCAAGCGCATGGAGCAGCGCCGCCGCGCATTGGAGAACCAGCGCCGCCGCTTCCGCGAGGGCTACGACCTGCCGGTCGATGAGCTGGAACAACGGTAAAGGAGGGCGCTTCATATGCTGAACTGGGAATCGCTTCAGACCGCCTGCCTGTCCTGCACCAGCTGCCCGCTGTCGCAGACGCGGCACAACGTCGTCTTCGGCGTCGGCCCGCAGGACGCGGAGGTCATGTTCGTCGGCGAGGGGCCGGGCGAAAACGAAGACCTGCAGGGCGAGCCGTTTGTCGGCGCGGCGGGGAAATTTCTCGACGAAATGCTCTCGATCATCGATCTGGGCCGGGAAAACTGCTATATCACGAACATCGTCAAGTGCCGTCCGCCCAGAAACCGCGACCCGATGCAGACCGAGCAGGATGCGTGCATCGGCTTTCTGCGTGCGCAGACGAAGCTCATCCAGCCGAAGATCATCGTCTGCCTTGGCCGCATCGCGGCCATGCGCCTCATCCGTCCGGATTTCAAGATCTCCTGCGAACACGGACAGTTCACCGAAAAGGGCGGCATCCTCTTCACCGCGCTCTATCACCCCTCCGCCCTCCTGCGCGACGAAACCAAGCGCCCGGACACCTTTTCAGATCTCAAGGCCCTCCAATCCAAAGTCCGCGAGGTCTGCACAAGAACCTTATAACCGCCAAGGGACGCGCCGCAGGGCGCGTCCTTCCTGCTTTGCGGCGCGGGAGCACCCAAGGCTTCCCCTCGGGAAACTGGCTGCGGAGCGAAGCGAAGCAGACAGATGAGGGACGACAGCAGCCGCATTTTGCTTCAGATTATCAGAACTTCGTGCATATCATACATTTGAAATAAAAAGTTCTTGAGTTGCAATGATTTTCGGCTGCTACATATTTTTACAGTGGAAAATGAAGACCAAAGTGTATATAATAGAGTAACATCGCAGAGGAGGCTTTTGGTATGCAGATCGATCTATCGAAAAAAGAGTTCCGCCGTCTTCTGGATATGGTTTACATCGGAAACTGGATTCTCAACTCGACCCGCGGGGACGACCGCTTTGCGGATTACGACGATTTGGAATCCAAGCTCTTCGCGCTGTGCCGGGAGCAGGGCATGGATACGCTCGTCGAACGGTACGAGGGGACGGATGTGCCGTCCCGCGCCTTTTCCGACGGCGGCATCCACGAGGCCATCATGGACTATGAGGACACGGTGTTCTATGAAATTCTGGCCGAGGAGCTTGCGCGGCGCGATATGGAGTATCAGCCGGTATCCAACGACAATTACGAGGAGCTTGTCTCCCGCATGGACGACTACATTGCGGAATTCGAGGCCCACGGGACGGACAATATTCTCATTTCCGACATGGATCAGCCATAACAGAAAACGCCAATGCCGCATCGGGCATTGGCGTTTTTACGTTTCTGCATTATCCGGCGGCGCGCCAGTATGGGTCTGCGCCGAGCGCCTGCAAGGCGCTGACCGTCTCAGCGGCGGACAGGGGGATGGAATCGACATACAAACTGTCCGTCTGACCGGGAACGTCCGTGCTGACGGTGAAGATCAGGGTCAGGGGCGTATAATTGCTGCCATCGCTCTGCTTTGTGCTGCCGCTCACGTCCGCCGCGCCGAGGCGTCCCGCGTTGATATCGTCCAGACAGGCCTCGTAGACCCGCCACGCGTCGCTGCCGGTCAAATCGAGGCTTGCGCCGGTGTCGTAGGAGGAGACGTAGCACGAGAGCACGCTTTTCTCCGTGCGCGGCGTGTCGAAGCCCGCGCGGATGCGGACGCAGACGGGACTGTTATAGAGCGCGGAAAAGCGCGAAATGAGGCTGTCCGGGTCGTTCAACTCGGCGTCGTTGTAGACGATGCTGTAATAGCGCTCGGTGAGCGTGCCGTCTGCCATACGGTAGGTGATATAAAACTGCTCCGTGTAATCGGCGCCGAGCTGATATGCGTGTCTGCGGTGCTCCTGCGCGCCTTTTTCCGCAATGGCCGCCGTGTGCAGGGCAAGAACATCCTGCACAAACGCATCGTCCTGCGTGGTATACAGGCCGCTCGACTGGTAATGCGTCAGCCCGGCAGCCTGCACCGCGCCGCGCTCCGGCAAATACCGCGAGTAGCCGAACAGGTCAAACTCCGCCGCGCCGAAGGCGAGCAGCAGCGCAAGACAGCAGATGCCAAGCCCCAGCCAGCCAGACCGGAACACGTGGATCGTCTTCTGCAGAAGCATTTTTCCCACGAAATAGCCCACGAACGCACCCACAAACAGAAACAGCAGCACATACCAGAAGTTATCCGCCGTTTGGCTGGAAAACAGCTCTGCCATCAGTGCGCCGAGCACCAGCGCGCAGCCGATCGTGAATACATACAGCGCGACCGGGCGCAGCCAGCCGACCGCGATCACATCGCCGCTGCGTTCCATTTCACGGTGCTTTAAAAGCAGGAACGCGCACAGCGCGAACACCAGCCCCAGCGCGGCCAGCGCGCCGAGATAGCCCCAGCCCTCCAGCTGCGGGTTCAATTCCATATAGTACATACCGTCGCGCTCGGCCCAGTCCGTCGCAACGCGGAAGCCGCCCTGCAGCAGCCCCAGCACCGGCGTGGCGTGCAGCGCAAACGACTGCATGGTGCTGCTCTGGCTGTAGGGCATACCGTAGACGAACGTAAAAAGCAGGTGCCGCACGATGGCTTCCAGAACAAAGAACGTAAAATTCAGGATCACATAGACGATGGGCATCGCAGCCATCTGCCCCACAACGCAGCAGACCAGCACCGCGAACGAGAAAAACAGCAAAAAGCCCAGCATCGCCGCGGCAAAGACCTGCATCGCGGGCACGAACGCCGCCGCGCCGAAGCCTGCGCCCACCGCCCATAAAAGCAGCGACGACAAGAGCGCGGGCGCAGCGCACAGCAGCACGCCCGTCAGATAATTCGTCAGAAACAGCGTCTCGCGCCGTACGGGCAGCGCAGCGTAGAAATAGGCCGTGCCTGCCCGGAACAGCCAGGAAAACAGTACCCATGCCAGAAGCCCGCCGAGCAGGAACGGAACGATGGAGGCGTTGAAGCGCGCATAGCTCAGGAGCGTTTTTTCAATCTGCACGATATAATTATCCGCACCGGACGAAAGGCCCCGGCAGAAGGAAAACAGCCGCAGCGGCAGAAGCAGCTCGTAAAGCGTGTATAGAATCCAGACCGGCGCGGTCATTTTCAGTGCCCGCCGGAAGACTGCGTGGTCAAAGCACGAGATTTTTGACGTCATAGCCGGTCCCTCCCAACTCGTAGATGAAGATCTCCTCCAGACTCAGCGGCAGCAGATCGCAGAGCATCGGCGCGCTGGCCGCCAGCTCGTCCGCGACGGTCTGCGGATCGCCGCGCAGGATCAGCGTCTGCACTCGTCCGAGCGTGCTCTCGTGCAGAATGTGAAGCGAGGGCGGCAGCGGGTTCTCCGTCACGAGCTGCACCTTGACGAAATTGTCCTGCAGGTCGGACAGCGACCGCTCCAGAAGCATATGGCCCATGTGCATGATGCCGACATGGTCGCAGATGTCCTCCAGCTCGCGCAGATTGTGCGACGATACCAGCACCGTCGTGCCGTAGCCCGCCACATCCTCGACGACCAGACTCCAGATCTGCCGCCGCATGACGGGGTCAAGCCCGTCGACCGGCTCGTCGAGCACGAGATAGTCCGGCCGCAGGCTCAGCGTCAGCCAGAAGGCCGCGTGCTTCTGCATGCCCTTGGAGAACCGGCGCAGCGGCGTTGCCTCGTCCAGCCGGAACACGTCGCGCAGCGCCGCGTAGCGCTTTGCGTCAAAGCGCGGGTACATCGTGCGGTAAAAAGCCGCCAGCTCCCGGAGCGTCCCGCCGCCGAATACGCCGAGATCGTCCGGGATATAGCCGATGCGGCTCTTGACGGCCGGGTTTTCATAGACCGGCAGACCGCCGATGGTCACGCTGCCGGAATCCTGACGGAAAATGCCTGTAATATGGCGAATAGCGGTGGTCTTTCCCGCGCCGTTTGAGCCGACAAGCCCATAGACCGCGCACTGCGGCACGGTGAGCGTCAGATCGTCCAGCGCGCGCGTTGCGCCGCCGAAGGTTTTTGTCACGTGCGAAAGTTCAATCATCTGTCAGTTCCTCCTGCGTCAGAAGCGACGCGAGCGCCTCTGCGCTCAGTCCGAGCGCGCGCAGCCGCTGCGCCGCTGCCCGGAATGCGTTGAGGGCCTCCTTTTTCTGCTGCTCGGCAAGCCGGTCGACCTGCGCGACGAACGAGCCCTTCCCGGCGACGGAAAGAATGTACCCTTCCGATTCCAGCTCCCGGTAGGCGCGCTGGATGGTGTTGGGATTGATGGCCAGCTGTCCGGCCAGCTCCCGCACAGACGGAAGCCTGCTGCCGGGCGGCAGCGCTCCCGTCAGCATCAGTCTGCGCAGCTCGGCCTGGATCTGCTCATAAATGGGCCTCGGATCCCGGTAATTGATCGCGATCACGGAAGTTTTCCTCCCCAACTGTATGAACTGTATTGATACAATTATATCACACACCGCGCATAAAGTCAACCGCATTCGACAGCACCCACCCCTGCCGATTGCGCCGCCGCTGCGGTTTTGGTTGACGGAACGCACCTCCGCGCGGTATGATAAAGAAAAAAGAAAGGCGGACAGTGCAATGAATGAACTGTATGAATTTTATGAAGCAGGCGCGGACTATGTCCGGACAAGAATGCCGTTTGCGCCGCAGATCGCGGTGATTCTCGGCTCATCGCTTGGGCCGTTTGCGGAAAGACTTCAGAATACCGTCGAGATCGACTATCACGAGGTCCCGAATTTCCCCGTTTCCACGGCCCCCGGCCACGCCGGAAAGCTGATGTTCGGCGAGCTGGCCGGAAAGAAGCTCGTGTGCCTCGCGGGACGCTTTCACAGCTACGAGGGCTACGACTTCGAGCAGCTGGCGCAGCCGGTGCGGCTTTTGAAGCTGCTCGGCGTCCGTGCGCTGATCGTGACGAACGCGGCGGGCGGCGTGAATCTTGCCTATCATCGCGGCGATTTCATGCTGATCGCCGACCACATCAAGCTCAACGGCTCCAGCCCCATGCGGGGCCGGAACGTGGACGAATTCGGCCCGCGCTTCTTTGACGTTACGCGGATGTACACGCCGGAGCTGCGCGAGCTGGCGAAGTCCTGCGCGGCAAAGCTCGGCTTTTCCGTGCACGAGGGCGTGTATTTCTTCATGCCCGGCCCGCAGTTTGAAACGCCTGCCGAAATTCGCGCCATCCGCCTGCTCGGCGGCGACGCCGTGGGGATGTCGACTGTAACGGAGGCACTGACGGCGGCGCACTGTGGTCTGCCGCTGCTGGGCATTTCCGTGATCACCAACATGGCCGCCGGCATCACGGGCGAGGCCGTCTCCGGCGAGGAGGTCAACGAGACGGGCGCGGCGGTCGCGGAGCGGTTCAGCCGCTATCTTGAAAAAATTCTGGAGGAGATGGATGTATGACACAGTTCCGGGCCGATGAAGGGCTGGCCTTCATGCTGCAATATGAAAACGTTGCGTGGTACGATGCGGGCGAGGTGCGGATTCTCGACCGCCGGATCTATCCGGCGAAAATCGAGTTTGTCCGCTGCAAAACGCACGTGGAGGTCATGCAGGCCATCCGCGACATGGTCACGCAGAGCGCGGGGCCGTATACGGCGGCGGCCATGGGCATGGCGCTGGCCGCGTATGAGTGCCGGGAAAAACCGGCGGAGGAGCAGCTGCGCTTTTTGCAGGCGGCGGACGAAACTATTTCGAACGCGCGTCCGACCACGTACAAGCGGATGAAGCTGGTCTGTGACGGCTGCCTGGAGGCGGCGAAGCTGGCGCTCCGCGAGGCGCGGCCCGTCGATCTTGCCATCCGGGAGCACGCCGTAAACGCCAACAACCGCCGCTACAGCAAGGTAAATGAGATCGCAAGGTATCTCGTGCCGCTCATCCCAGACGGCGGCACGGTCATGACGCAGTGCTTCGGTGAAACGATCGTCGGCATGATGCTGAAGGAGGCGAGGCAGGCCGGGAAGACCTTCCGCCTGTTCTGCCCGGAGACGCGGCCTTATTTTCAGGGAGCGCGCCTCACGGCCACGGTCTGCCATGATATGGGCTTCGACGTGACCGTCATCACCGACAATATGCCCGCGTTCGTCATGGAGCGCGAGCACGTGGACCTCTTTACCTGCGCGGCGGACGCGATCTGCCTCGACGGCTATGTCGTCAACAAGGTCGGGACGCTCCAGATCGCCATCTGCGCCAATCACTTCGGCATTCCAACCTTCGTTACCGGCGCGCCGGATATCGGCCACGAGACAAAGGACACCGTCAAAATCGAGATGCGCGACCCGGAATTTACCCTGCAGGCCATGGGTGTGCGCACGGCGGCGCAGGGCGTGAAGGGCTATTATCCCGCCTTCGACATGACCCCGCCGCACCTCATCTCCGGCATCGTCACCGACCGGGGTGTGTTCTCCCCATTCGATCTGCACCGCTACTTCGCCGGCGGCGGAGCGGGGGAGTACGATACTGTAGTCTGAGGCTGCGGGATCCTGCAATTTGCGCATAGTCAGACCGCACGCCTCTTGCGTTTCCGGCGGGGCTTTGCTACAATGTGTGCGGACAAATGCCAGACAGAAGGGAAGCGATCTTCATCGCAAGCACAAATGCCAGCCGGCCGTCCAAGAAACGGATCCTGACGGTCTGCGTCAAGCTGTTTCTTGAGCAGGGCTATAAAAAAACCACCGTCGCCCAGATCGTGCAGCAGGCGTCGGTTTCCAACAGTATTTTTCAGAATATTTTCCGCGCCAAGGACGGCGTACTGACCGAGCTGGCGCAGTTCATGCTCTCCAATCAGTTCGCCATGGCCCGCAGCACGGCGGGCACACAGCTGCCGCCGATCTATGTCTACGCCGTGGATACGGCCATTCAGATGACGCTGACGGAGTTGAACGAAAATCTGCGCGAGATCTATATTGAGGCGTACACGCAGAAGGAAGCGTCGGACTATATCTTCCGCGAGACAGCAAAGGAGCTTTACCAGATCTTTAGCCCCTATCAGCCGGAGCTGACCGAGCAGGACTTCTATTTTATGGAGATCGGCTCTGCCGGGATCATGCGGGGCTTTATGGCGCACCCGTGCGACGAGGCGCTGACGCTGGAAAAGAAGCTTCGTACGTTCCTCACCATGAGCCTGCGGTCGTACCACGTCCCGGAGGACGAGATCAAAAAGGCCGTGGACTTCATCGGCGGCATGGACATCCGCGCCGTCTCCGAGCGCGTCATGCACGAGCTGTTCAAGGCCCTTGCCATGCGCTTTGAATTCACACTGTAATAATTTTAGAACGAGGCCGCTGCGCACTGCAGCGGCCTCGTTTCTGTTACGATCCCTCAAGCATCGAATCCATCACCAGGACGAGCGCACGCTGCTGCGCGGGGGACAGGCGCAGCCATTTATCCAGCATATCGCGCTGTCCGGCCGTCAGAGCAAGCAGTGTCTCGCCGTCGGCAAAAAACTGCGAGAGCGTCAGCCCGAATGCATCGCAGATCTTTTCCAGCGAGGAAAACGAGGGCGTCATGCCCTTCTGGTACCAGGATGAAATGGTAGACTGCGGCAGGCCGGAGCGCTCGGCAAGCTGATATTCCGTCCAGCCTCTGGCCTCCCGGTTTTTTCGGATCATCCCCAATATATCTGTCACGTGCTTCACCGCCTACGACTTTTCGCTTATTATACTTTGAAAAATCGTTGCATTTTAATCATAAATATCGTATTATTTACTACGACATTACTTACCCCTTTAAAGGAGGCAGCAAACCCGCATGGAGCACGAAACCAACAGACGCTTTGAGGCATGGCTGGATGACGAGCGCTGCGTCATATCCTTTCACAGCATTCCGGATGCCCGTTATTTTACTGCGCCGGAACCCATCTTCTGGCCTGCAATCCTCGAACTCGTCCTGAGCGGATACCGGATCCAGTAAATATTTAGGAAAATTTAAGAGATTTCAGGGAAAAGTTGTGGTATACTGGAAGAAAAATAAGGAGGAATGCATCATGAAACGCTGTCTGATTCTCATGCTGCTGCTCGGCCTGCTCCTGACCGGCTGCCGGAAGCAGACGCAGCCGGAGCAGCTGCCCGCTGCGGAGACAATTGACACACAAGCCAACACCGAACCCGCTGCACAGACACCGGAGCAGACGCTGACGCTCGGTATGATCGACTTTGACTCGGAAAAGAGCGTGCTCCGCAGTATGATCCAGAGCTATAATTTCTCCGGCGCACCGTTCAGAATCGAAATCCTCAACTACGCAGACGGCGCGGAAAGCCGCGCAGACGCCGTGACGCGCATGACGACGGAGCTGCTGGCCGGGAATGTGCCAGATCTGCTCGATTGCAGCGATTTGAGTGGTGCGCAGTACGCGGGCTACGCGAAAAACGGCATTCTGCTGCCGCTGGACGGGATGCCGGACGTGGAGCTCCTGTCCGGCATTCTGAAGCCATGCTATGTGGACGGGAAGCTTTATTCCATCGTCGGAGCCTTTGCGATCGACCCGCTGTTCGGCCCGGCGGAGAAGCTCGGCGCGTCGCTGGAAACGTCGGTCGAGGACGTGCTGCTCGGCGCGGTCCCGGACGTCAGCTTTTTCTGGGGCGGTGAGGATCTGCTCAGCGTCTACTGCCGCCACGCGGCGGAGCAATATCTGGACTATGATACACAGACCGCCTCCTTTGAGAGCGAGAAGTTCTTGAATATCCTGACTGCCTGCGCAGCCATTTCTTCCGTGGCGCCTGCCCCGGACAGCATCATGCAGCAGCCGATGCTCTCCGCCGCAATGTACCGCACCATGCAGATTTCCTGGTACCAGCAGACCGGCGGCGCGTTCCGTGTGCTTGCCCTCGACTCGGACGGCGGGACGGCATATCAGCCGGTTCTGCAGCTTGGCGTCTGCGTCGGCTCAGCCATGCAGGAAGCGGCGGAGGAGGCGCTGCGGAATATGCTGCAGGAAGACTTCCAGCTGACCATTGCAGACGCGTTCCCCGTCAACCGCGCCGCGCTGCGCGAGCTGATGCAGAAGGAGATCGAAGCGCAGAAGGCCGAGCAGCAGACGGCCATCCGAGAGGAGGGCCGCGTCGAGATTGGAGAAGCGGGCGATCTTGCGTTCCTGTTTGATGAAGCTGCCGCGGATGATCTGATGAATGTGCTGGAGCACGCCGACTGCCGTTCCTGCGGCAATCAGGAGATTCTGAAGATCATCCTTGACGAGGCGGACGCCTTTTTCAAGGGCCGGAAAACCGCGCAGGAGGCGGCGCAGGTCATGGACAGGCGTGCGGCACTGTTTATCGCGGAAGCAGGATGATACAGCCGGGCGGCAGCGGATATGCCGCCCGGTTCTTTCTGTTGACAACCGTAATCAAATGTGCTATGTTATGATTACAGACGTAAACAACAGGAGGGCGACACGGTGAACAGAATCGATCTGACACAAGCGGAATGGCAGCTTATGGAGAAGCTCTGGGACCACGCGCCGCAGACCGGGCGGGAGCTGACGGAGGCGATGGCGGCGCAGACCGGCTGGAACCGCTCGACGACGCTGACGCTTCTGCGGCGGCTGATGGAGAAGGGGGCGGTGCGCTGTGACGCGCAGGGACGCAAAAACGTCTTTTATCCCGCCGTCCGCCGCGAGGATGCAGCCGCGCAGCAGACGCGTGATCTGCTTGGCCGCGTGTATAAGGGGAGCCTGAGTATGCTCGTCAGCGAGATGACGAAGCGCGAGGCGCTCCCACAGCGCGAGATCGACGAGCTGCACGCACTGCTGCAGGAGATGGAGGAGAAAAAGCGCCATGGCTGAATGGTTTGTTTCGTCCGCCGTGTTGGCGGCGCTGCTCATCGGAGCACACTATCTGCTGCGCGGGAAAATCAGCGCAAGATTGCAGTACGCGCTCTGGCTGGTGCTGCTCGTGCGGCTGCTGCTGCCGCTTTCCATCGGGAAAACTGCCGTCAGCGTGGCAAATCTTCTGCCGGAGGCCGAACCGGCCACGGTCATACAGGCGGAACCTGCCGCTGTGCTGCCCGCGCAGGCGGCCAGCGCACCGGAACCGTCTGCGCCCGCAGCGCCGGTGCAGACGCCCGTACAGCCGGTGCAGCGCCCGGCATCCATGCCTGCGCAGGCGGAAACGGACAGCGCAGAACCGGAAAAACCTGCGCAGAAACCCGCAGCTTCCGTGCGGAAGATCTTCCTATTTGTATGGGCCTCCGGCGCGGCTTTGCTGGGGCTGTGGTTCCTGTTCTGCAATCTCCGGTACGGTCGGCAGCTGCGGGCGGGCGTTTTGCGCGCGATTGCGCCGAAGGAGGGCCGTCCGGCTGTCCGGCTGACGCGGACTGCGCTGTCGCCATGCCTGTTCGGGCTTTTCCCGCCCGTGATTTACGTGACAATGGACTGCGCGCAGGACGAGCAGCTGCTGCACCACTGCGCGGAGCACGAATATACGCATTATCTCCACCGCGACCACATCTGGGCCGTCCTGCGCGGCGTGTGCCTCGCGCTGCACTGGTTCAACCCGCTGGTGTGGTGGGCGGCGGCGCTTTCCCGCACCGACGCGGAGCTCTTCTGCGACGAGGATACCGTCCGCCGCCTCGGCGAGGACGCGCGTGCAGACTATGGCCGTTCGCTCATCCGCATGACGTGCCGCGAACGGATCGATCCCCTCAGCGCGGCGACAACAATGTCGGGGCGCGGCGGGCAGCTCAAAACGCGCATCATTTCTATCACAAAGCACCCGAAAACCGCAATTCCCGTTCTGATCCTCGTGCTTCTGCTCTGCGCCGCGGCAGTCGGCTGCACCATGACCGGCGCGAAGGATGCCGCGCCTGCACAGCAGACGCCGCAAAGAACGGATACCACGCCCGAGGAACTGGAAGCAACGGCAGATACACGCGAGGAGCCGGAAGCGGCGGTGGAATTCACCACCACACAGGACACGGTCACGCTCAGTGTCCCGGCACGATACGAAAACGAAATCACTGCGGACGATTCGTTTATGATCGAAGCGCCGGAGACCGGCGAGCATGACCTGGACGATGTGCTGTTCTCCTTCTACGACAAAAGTCAGGCATCAGAAGACCGCCTCGGCCTCGTCTGGGCGATCCGCGCGTTCCAGTTTGAAGACCCGGCGGAGCTGGTCAAGGACGGCGCAGACCGATGGGTCGAGGAAAATCTTATGGCGCTGAACACGCATCTGCTCGGCACACGCGGCAGCACGGCATATTATTTCTTCTGCCTGAGCCCGTCGGACAAGGCGGTACGGCAGTATGACAGTTCGGACACAGCGGCGGTCAGCTCGTATTACCAGCACGCAGCCGACGGCTTGGATATCTTAAAGGATTTTGTTGTCCGCAACGGCCTTGCGCCGGTGGAGGGCGCGGTCGACTGGGAGGCGTGGTATCAGGAATTCATTCTGCCGCGCATTGAGGCCGAAACGGACCCCGCCGCGGACGCGGCATGGTTCGCCGCGCGCGAACCGGTGGAGCAGTGGCCCGAATTTACCGTGAACGGCACGTCGATCTATGATCTGACACTGGACGATATCCAAAATGTTTACGGCACATATGAACGCATTTTACACTGGGTGTACATCCAGACAGACTACTATGACGTCGTAGAATTTGCGGACGGCTCGCAGGCTGCGGGTTGGATGAACAAGGACGGCACAATCCACTATCCGAACGCCGCATATCTGCGGCTGGATGCCGGGGTCGAGGCCTGCGGCGTCCGCTTCGGCGAGGATTACCGCGAGGCGGCGAACCGCTTCCCGCGTGACGCCGAGCCGGTATTCGAGCAGTTCGACGAACACACGGCGCGGCTGATGCTCGGCGGCGAGATCAGTTACATGGGCAAATACAGCTGCATTGCGTACACGGACGGCATTCCCACAATGCTTGTCGTGTGCGACGAGACAGTCATGACGTTCCATATTGAAAACGGCGTGATCGCCGCCGTCAGCTGGATGGCGCCGGAGGAATCCATGCAGCTGCCCATCACGGAGCAGGAGGCGCAGCAGCGCATGACGATCGACCCGAGCCGTCTGACGGATGAGAACCTGCTAAGCATTCTGATCGGCCCGGAGATCGCGCTTGTCAATAACGGATTTACGTTCGATTCGCCCGCAGACTTGTCGTCAGAGAAGCTGTTTATGCTGTTTCTGTACTGGTCGGTCGATTCCACGCGCGATAATTACAAGCAGGCCGACGGGAAGTATCACTTCACGCAGGACTTTATCAACGATATTCTTTCGCAGCACTTCGGCACCGGCTGCTTCCTATTTGACATCACGCAGTGCGGAGACTATGACGCATCAGACGGCACGGCAGTCATTGAGAACGTGTCCGGCTTCGGCGGCGGCCCGGATCTGCGCATCGCAGACGTGCAGGTGCTGGGGGGCAGCACCGTACAGGTCACGGCGGATTTTTATAACGCCAACCCGTTCTTTGACAACAGCGGCGGTGAGATTCGCTATGCGCGTAAGGTCTATATGCTCGAATTTTACAGCACCGGTGTGCTGTTCCATTCGGCACGGTTCATGCCGCTTTCGGAGGACGATCTGCGGGCGGCCCTGCAGCTGCATACCGGCGAAACGACGGACGATCTGGCGCAGCTGTTCTGGACGTATGACAGCCAGAACCGCAATCTGCTGGGCAGTCTGCCAAGCGGCGACTGGACAGCGCTGCCGCTGACCGAAGACGCGTGGGACGGACTTTCCCTGTTCGTCTACGAGCGCTATGCGCGCGAAAACAACTGGCCGCTGACGATCAGCGAGACGGATTTCGACCATACGCTCGAACGCTATTTCCCGCTGGGTCGGTACGGCTGGGAGGACCGCAGCTCGCTCTATCTGACGTATGAGGACGGCACGTATACCCGCACCATCAACGACAACCACGGCGCGCGGTACTGTTATCTGAAACGCATCTCCTGCATGACAGACGGAAGCTTCCAGCTGGTGTTCCGCTGTCTCGACGTGCCAGAGCTCACGGAGTACGCGGACGCGTCCGCGGACGTGCGCGCGGTCTATGACCACGCGGGCGCGGAGGAGCTTCAGCCGCAGGAATTCCGTCGGGCCGTGTACCGCGCGTTCGCCGACGGCGTCATTCCCACCGGAAACAGCATGACGGAGCTGACCGTGACCGTCCGCCTGACCGGCGAAGCGCGGTATCCGTTCCAGTTCCTGTCGGCCAGGGATGGATAACCAGAGCGGGATTTTCGGCGGCTTCCTTGATGGTCAGCGGCAAAGCTGCTTGCTCTGCTGTAGGGGCCGACGACTCTGTCGGCCCGATAAATGTTGCGAATTTGCCGTGAATTTTCGTTAAAGCGCTGCGTTCTGCGGGCGGACAGAGTCGTCCGCCCCTACGCCCAAATTGGTAAGCACTTTCAAGAAATAGGTTGACAAATGTAGCCTTGCGTGCTATGATGGGTCTACAAAAGTAAACCAAGGAGGGATATCCTGTGCAATTATGCCAAAGCGAATGGACCGTGCTGCAAAGCCTGTGGGAGCGGCAGCCGCAGACGCTCATGCAGCTGGTGGAGGATTTGAAGCTCCGCGCCGGATGGTCGGCCAGCACGAGTAAGACCATGGCCGCCCGCATGACGGAAAAGGGCCTTCTGCGCTACGAGGGCAAGCCCCGGCGCTATTACCCGAACGTCACCCGCGAGGAAGCCGGGCTGGAGGAAACCGAGCAGCTGCTTTCCCGCGCGTTCGGCGGGAAGCTCGGTCTGCTGGTCAGCAATTTCGCTGACCACGGAAAAATCGGAAAGGATGAACTTGAAGAACTCTATGCCATTTTGGACAAGGCTGCGGGCCGCGAGGAATAGGGGAGGGGAACTATGCTGGAACTTCTCATTTCATCGACTGTTCTGATCCTTGCGCTGACCGCGCTTCGATTTTTCCTGCGCGGGAAACTCAATCCGCGCCTGCAATACGCGCTCTGGCTGCTCGCCGCGCTGCGGCTTTTGCTGCCGGTCTCGCTGGTCAGAAGCCCGGTCAGCGTGATGAACGCCGTCCCGGACGTGCCCGCCGCCGTGCAGCGGCTGACTGCTCCGGAAAATCGCCGTGCCCCGCAGACGGACAATACGCAATCCCCGGTGCAGACTGCCTCTGAGACGGAGACTGCGCCCACAGAGGCGCAGATGCAGCAGACGGGCAGCACGATTTTGAAACTCGTCTGGCTGACTGGCGCGGCAGCGATGGCGCTGGCCGTTCTGGCGCAGAATCTGCTGTTTCTCCGGAGACTGAAAAGAATCCGGCGGCCGTTTGCCTGCCCGGAAAGCCCGGTTCCGGTCTGGGTGGCGTCCGGACTGCCGTCGCCGTGCCTCGCGGGGCTGTTCAGGCCTGAAATTTATCTCACGCCCGAAGCGGCGCAGAACCCGGAGACACGCCAATTCGTCCTTCGTCACGAGCTGGCGCATTATCACGCGCGGGATCAGCTCTGGAGCCTCCTGCGCCTCATCTGCCAGTGCCTGTACTGGTTCGACCCCTTCGTGTGGCTTGCCGCGGCGCTTTCCCGGCGCGACTGCGAGCTGGCCTGCGACGAGCGGGTGCTGAAAGACCTCGACTCCGGCAGCCGGGTAAGCTATGGCCGCGCGCTGCTCAGCCTTGTCGCGTCGAAGCGGGCGCGGGGCCAGCTGCTGTCCTGCGCGACGACGATGCAGCTGGGCCGAAAGGGCCTCAAAGAGCGCATCACGCTTATCGCGAAAAAGCCGAAAATGGCGGCGTATACCCTCGTTTTTGTGCTGGTCTTAAGTCTTGTTCTGACGGCCTGCACGTTTACCGGCGCGCCCGTGCAGCCGGAGCCGGAACCTGTACCGGAACCCGTACAGACAGAACCGGAGCTGGTACAGCCGGAGGAACCGCCGGCTGATACAGAAGCGCCCCAGCCCGTCGAGGATGACCCGGAGGCAGAGTTCCAGATGGCATTCCCGATGCTGAACTACGCGTCGTTCCAGCGCTATCTGGACGAGCACCCCGAGACGCTGGACAGCGGCTGGGAGCATATCCGCATCAACGAAGCGGGCTTCGACGACGCGGGCACGAGCATCGAGACGCAGCAGGGCGATCAGGTGCTGGCCGTCGATGCGGAATACGGCATTCTGCTCGTGCGCATCACCGGCGACGGCTATCGCGGCGTGCTGGCCATCTGCCGGTACCCAGAGCTTCTGCGGCTGGAAATGGCCTCGGCCTATGGCACGGAAGGGGAATTGGCGGGCAAGATCGCGTCCGACCACGGCGGCATTCTCGCCATGAACGCTAACGGCTTCCAGGACCCCAACGGCAAGGGCAACGGCGGCCAGCTTGCAGGCTGGTGCATGGCGCAGGGCGAAGAACACGGCTATCACTTCGGCGGCGACGTCTACCAGCGCGTCGAGCTGAGCGAAAACGGCCTCGACTGCCGCATCGTGCCCGCGTCCGACCCGGTCGGGGAGGGAGCGTACAACGCCGCCGAATTCACGCCCGCGCTGATTAAAGACGGCGAAAAAATTGAGGATTCCTTCTGGACGGGCGAACAGCCGCGCGCGTGCTTCGGCACCGGCGATCAGGGCGTCTATATGCTCATCATCGAGGGCCGCTACCCCGACGAGGGCATCCGGGGCACGAGCGTCAACACGTGCTCGGATATCCTGCTGGCCTACGGCTGCCGGAATGCGTTAAACATGGACGGCGGCTCAAGCGCGATCTTGTGGTACGACGGCGAATACGTCACGCAGTCGTCGTCCTCGTTCCTGCGCTACACCGGCGGCCGCCCGCTGCCGAACGCGTGGGTCTACGGATGAATTTTCATGTTGACAATCGCAGGAAATGTGGTAAAATATCTGCGATATTGGAAAACCGCGTTGAAAAACCGAGCGTTCCGGTGCAGCTTTCAGAGAGAAGGGAACGGTGAGAGCCCTTCAGCAAGCCTGTTCGCAGCCAGTTTGGAGCGGCCGCGCGAAAGCGCGGCGGGTGCTTCCCGATACAGGAGCGCCGAGATGTGCGCAAGCACAATCAGGGTGGTACCGCGACTGACCTCGCCCCTGTCATGGGGCGGGGTTTTTATATTTTACTCAGAATTTTTCTTTCCACTGCACCTCTTGCCTCTCCCTTTGGGAGAGGTGTCCGAGCGAAGCGAGGACGGAGAGGGGAAACAATGACCAAAACCCTCTCAGTCACCTGTGGTGACAGCTCTCCCGGAGGGAGAGCCAAGTGCCCTCTCAGTCGCCTGCGGCGACAGCTCTCCCATAGGGAGAGCCAAGGGCCGTCTCCGGCACCGTGTATCGTTTAATTTTTAATGTATATAGAAGGAGTATTCATCATGGCACACAAGGCATACGGTCTCAATGAGCTGCGCGAGATGTACCTGAAGTTCTTTGAAACGAAGGGCCATCTGCGTCTGCCGAGCTTTTCTCTCGTTCCGCAGAACGACAAATCCATCCTGCTGATCAACGCGGGCATGACTCCCATGAAGCCGTGGTTCACCGGCGAGGAAGAGCCCCCGCGCCACCGCGTCACCACCTGTCAGAAGTGCATCCGCACCGGCGACATTGAAAACGTCGGCCATACGGCCCGCCACGGCACGTATTTTGAGATGCTGGGCAACTTCTCCTTCGGCGATTACTTCAAGAAGGAGGCCATTCCCTGGGCATGGGAATTCCTGACCAGCCCCGAGTGGGTCGGCCTTGAGCCGGACCGCCTCTATCCGTCCGTCTTCGCGGGCAACGAGACGACCCCCGCAGATGACGAGGCCTTCGCCATCTGGCGCGACGTGATCGGCATCCCCGAAAACCGCATCTTCCGCTTCGGCAAGGAGGATAACTTCTGGGAGCATGGCTCCGGCCCGTGCGGCCCGTGTTCGGAAATTTACTATGACCGCGGCGAGCAGTACGGCTGCGGCAAGCCCGGCTGCACCGTCGGCTGCGACTGCGACCGCTATGTCGAGGTCTGGAACATCGTCTTCTCCCAGTTCAATAACGACGGCCACGGCAATTATACCGAACTCAAGCAGAAGAACATCGACACCGGCATGGGCCTCGAACGCCTTGCCTGCGTGTGTCAGAACGTCGCGTCCCTGTTCGACGTCGACACTGTCATGAACATCACGAATAAAGTCTCCGAGATCACCGGCGCACACTATGAGGAGTCCGATAAGACCGACGTGTCGCTCCGCGTCATCACCGACCATATCCGTTCGTCGACCTTCATGATCTGCGACGGCATTCTCCCCTCCAACGAGGGCCGGGGCTACGTCCTGCGCCGCCTGCTGCGCCGCGCCGCGCGTCACGGCAAGCTGCTGGGCGTGAACGAACCGTTCCTCTATCAGGTCGTGGACACCGTCGTCCATGAAAACGAGTGCCAGTACCCCGAGCTGCGCGAAAAGCAGTCCTATATCACCCGCGTCATCCGCACCGAGGAAGAAAACTTCGCCAAGACCATCGATGGCGGCATGAAGATCTTCTCCGAAATGCTCGAGAGCCACAAGGTAAACGGCGAGACGACCTTCTCCGGCGCGGACGCGTTCAAGCTCTATGACACCTACGGCTTCCCCATCGACCTGACCAACGAAATGGTCGCCGAAGAGGGGATGCAGGTCGACGAAGCGGCCTTCAAGCAGCTCATGCAGGAGCAGAAGGTCCGCGCACGCGAGGCGCGCAAGGCGCTCGGCGACCTCGGCTGGGCCGGCGTTGAATTCGGCAAGGAGATTCCCGCCACGACCTTCATCGGCTATACCAACATGGAAGCCGAGGGCAAGATCGTCGCCATCGTCGCCGACGAAGAGCTTCAGGGTGCGATCACGTCCGGCACGGATGCAATTCTTGTCCTCGACCAGACCCCGTTCTACGCCGAAATGGGTGGCCAGGTCGCCGACCATGGCACCATTCACACCGAAACCGCCGAATTCACCGTCACCGACGTGCAGAAGAACAAGGGCGGCAAGTTCATGCACTACGGCAAGCTCGTCTCCGGCTCTCTGGCCGTCGGCGATACCGTGACCGCGTCCATCGATGCAGCCCGCCGTAAGGCCATCATGCGCGCCCACTCCGCAACGCATCTGCTGGACTACGCTCTGCGCACCGTCCTCGGCGATCATGCGCATCAGGCAGGCTCCCTTGTCGAGCCGGACCGCCTGCGCTACGACTTCACACACTTTTCCGCCGTCACCGCAGACGAGCTGGTCAAGATCAGCCGCCTTGTCAGTGAGCTTGTGCTGGACGGCATGTCCGTCGAGACGAAGGAAATGCCCATCGCGGAGGCGAAGAAGCTCGGCGCGATCGCCCTGTTCGGCGAAAAGTACGGCGATGTCGTGCGCGTCGTGAACATGGGCGGCAAGTCCGTTGAGCTTTGCGGCGGCACCCATGTCGATAACACCGCCAAGGTCGGCCCGTTCCGCATCACGAGCGAATCCTCCGTTGCCTCCGGCGTGCGCCGCATCGAGGCCGTCACGGGCGAAGCGTTCCTGAATCTTGTCGATGAGATGAATATGCGCCTGGTCAAGGCTGCCGAGCTGCTGAAGACCACGCCGATGGAGCTGATCAACAAGGCCCAGAGCAGCATGAACGAGATCCGTGAGCTGCACCAGACCATCGAGCGCATGAAGGACAAGCTCTTCGCGGGCGATGTGGACAGCCTCCTGTTCTCCGCCAAGGACGTAAACGGCCTCAAGGTCGTCACGGCCAGCCGCGAGAACACCGACGCGAACGACCTGCGTAAGCTCGGCGATTTCCTGCGCGACAAGAACCCGAACACCGTCGCGGCTCTCGGCGCTGTCAACGGCGAAAAGGTCACGCTGCTGGCCGTCTGCGGCAAAAACGCCGTCGCACGCGGCATCAAGGCGGGCGATATCATCAAGAATATTGCGCCCATCGTCGGCGGCAAGGGCGGCGGCAAGCCGGATTCCGCCATGGGCGGCGGCACGAACGCCCTCAAGCTCGACGACGCGCTGGCGGCTGTCGACGATTACGTCGCGGCCAATGTCAAGGACTAAGGAGGAAGCACCATGTCTGATTGCCTGTTCTGCAAAATCATCGCGGGCGAGATCCCGTCCGCAAAGGTCTACGAGGACGACCTCTGCTATGCCTTCAAGGACATCAGCCCCCTTGCCCCCACACATTTCCTCGTCGTCCCGAAGCAGCATTTTGCCTCCGCCGCTGAGGTCACGCCGGAAAATGAGGCTGTGATCGGTCATATCTACACGGTCATCGCGAAGCTCGCGAAGGAGCAGGGCTTTGCCGACGGCTACCGTGTGGTAACGAACGTCGGCGAGCTGGCCGGGCAGACCGTCCATCACATCCACTTCCACGTGCTCTCCGGCAAGCAGCTGGGCAGCTTTAACTGAGGTTCCAATATTTTTGCAATTTTCCCTGCCATGCCGCCCGCATGGCGGGGAATCTGTTATTTTCCCATCAAAAACGCACGGAAGGACTTGAAAAAGGATGTAGTGTATGCTATCATTGGTACATATGCCAGCGGAGTCATCCCTCATTCCTTCCGGCTATGGCATTGGAAACGTTTTAACCCTCTCTCCTTCAAGCAAGCAAATCCGGGCTTCCCTGCTTCGGCTGGGAAGCCCAACCCCCCTCTGTGACAATTGCATCGTATTCGGCCCACACCTCCTGCCCCTTACCAGCTGTAGTTTTATTTTATCTTCTAAATCGAACAAATTTTCTAATAATGCTTGCATTGGATCCGACTTCGGTGGTATGATAGGGACAGAACCTGAAGGGAGGCGGAACGGGTGTATCTGGCGATCGATCTGAAATCCTTTTATGCGTCGGTGGAATGTGCGGCGCGGGGGCTTGACCCGTTGAAAACAAATCTCGTTGTGGCGGACGCGGCGCGGACGGAGAAAACGATCTGCCTGGCCGTCTCGCCGTCCTTAAAGGCGTATGGCATCGCGGGCCGGGCGCGGCTGTTCGAGGTGGTGCAGCGCGTCGAACAGGTAAACGCCATGCGGCGGCAGCACGCGCCGGGCCGACAGCTGCGCGGCCAGAGCGAAAACGCGGACACGCTTGCCGCGCACCCGGAGCTTGCGCTCTCCTTCATCACCGCGCCGCCGCAGATGGCGAACTATATACGTGTCTCCACGCAGATCTATCAGATCTACCTCAAATATTTCGCGCCGGAGGACATTCACGTCTATTCCATCGACGAGGTCTTCATCGACGCATCGCCGTATCTGCGCACCTACGGCCAGACGCCGCAGGAGCTGGCGCGGACGGTCATTCTGGACGTGCTGCGCACGACCGGCATCACCGCGACCGCCGGGATCGGCACGAATCTGTATCTGGCGAAGGTCGCCATGGATATCGGGGCCAAGCACGTGGCGCCGGATGAAAGCGGCGTGCGCATTGCCTGCCTCACCGAGCGCAGCTACCGCGAAACGCTCTGGACGCACCGGCCGCTGACGGATTTCTGGCGCGTCGGACGCGGGATCGCGAAAAAGCTTGAGGAAAAGGGCCTGTTCACGATGGGCGATATCGCCCGCTGTTCGCTCGGCAGGCCGGATGAATTTTACAACGAGGAGCTGCTGTACCGGATGTTCGGTGTGAACGCGGAGCTGCTGATCGACCACGCATGGGGCTGCGAGCCGTGCACGCTTGCGGACATCAAGGCCTACCGGCCCCAGACGCACAGCGTCAGCTCCGGTCAGGTGCTGCAATGCCCGTATCCGTTTGAAAAGGCGCGGCTCGTCGCGCGGGAGATGGCGGACGCGCTGGCGCTGGAGCTGGCCCGGAAGGGGCTTGTGACCGATCAGATGGTCCTGACCGTCGGCTATGACCGTGAAAGCCTGACAGACCCGTCCTGTCCGCCGTATCACGGCCCGGTCACAGTCGACCATTACGGGCGGCGCGTCCCGAAAGCCGCGCACGGGTCAGAAACGCTCCGGGCGCCGACCGCCTCCTCCAGAGAGCTCCTGCAGGCGCTGACGGTGCTGTTTGACCGGATCGTGGACCGCGGGCTGCTCGTGCGCCGGATGTATGTCGTCGCGAACCATGTGCAGCGGGAGCGGGACGTGCAGGCCGAGCCGGAATACGTTCAGCTCGATCTGTTTGCCGACGAAGCGGCGCTCACGGCTCGGCGCGAGGAACAGTCCGCGCGTGCGCGCGAACGGCGGATGCAGGACGCCGTGCTGGCCATCCGCGAAAAATACGGCAAAAACGCCATCCTGAAGGCCATGAGTCTCCGCGACGGCGCAACTGCCCGCCAGAGAAATGAGCAGATCGGCGGACATAAGGCGTGAAAAGCGTCTGCAGGCGAAATGCAGCGCAGACAGAAAATCCCCGTGCCGCAGTGCTGCGGCACGGGGCATTTTCATAGGGGCTGGGATTTACTTCTTGACGAAGGACAGGCAGTCCGTGCATTGATCAACGGTCGGGTCGCATTCATGCGTGCCGATGCAGACCTTATCGAGGGTACAGTAATCCTCGCAGCCGCAGTGGTTGTTGCACTGGCTCACGTGGCACTCGATTGCGTGGTTGGCCTTTTCGTTTGCAAAGCTCATACAAAACTTCCTCCTTTTTTAAGGTACGGACTTAGTATGTGCGCAAACGGCCTGTTCATGCTGGAAAATTTTTTATCTGCGGCCACCGCCGAACCCGCCTCGACCTCCTCCGAAACCTCCGCGGCCTCCGCCAAAGCCGCCTCGGCTGCCGCCGCCGGGTCTGGGGCCGCCGCCGAAACCGCCGGGTCTGGGGCCAGGCCCCGGGCCGGGGCCGTGGTGGTGATGATGGTTCGAGAACAGCGAGCCCAAAAACAGGCCCGACCAGAAGCCTCCGCCTCCGCCGCCTCTGCGGCCGGAGCCGAAAATGGCCTTGATGATCCAGAAAATGACCAGAATCGTAATAATTGTACCGATTATGCTTTTCCTCCTGACACGTCCGGTCTCCTGCACGGGCGCATACTCCTCATTCGCAGCTCCGTTCAGGCTGCTTTTGCACCAGCTGTACAGCTCCTTGTACAGATCGCTCGCCGCGTCGTCTGCATCGCCGTCCAGAATGGCGGCAAAGCCGTTCTGAAAGATCGATTCCAGCTTGCTGTCGGTATAATCCGCGACATACGAGCCAGTCGTCACGTACCACTGCTCTGTGCTGGTATCAATGGCAAAGAGCATATCATACTCGCTCAGTCCCATTGAATCAAACGCGCTGTTCGTGTAGCTTTCCAGCGTTTTTCCGCCGGTGCCGTCCGTCGTCAGAATGGCGATATGGATGCCGGTTTTGTTATAGATCTTTGTGTTGTAGTCCTGAATCGCATTTTCGCCGCTGCGGGTAAACAGCCCTGCGTCGTCGCGGATATACTTGTCGGAGATCGTCTCGTCTCCCGCTGTATTGGATGTCTGCTCTTCCGCAGGCGTCTGGGAGATAGTCTGCTCCGGCACGGCTGTCTGCGCTGTCTCAGCCGGTTTGTCACTTTTGAGCACCGGGGACAGCCCGATGAAGAGCGCCGCGGCAATCATCACGATTGTAAAGACGACCGCAACGCCCGGTTTCTGAAAGAATTTCATGCCTGCTCCTTTTAAAAGTGTCAGCTGCGCGGCTGCAGAAGCTTCTGCTTCAGCTCGCCCTCCAGCCTGCGAAGCTCAGCCTCGGCCTCCTGCCGCTTCTTTGCGCCGTCGGTCTGAATCTGCAGGACTTCGTCGAGCGTGGAGATCAGCTGCTCGTTGGTGTGCTTGAGCGTTTCCATGTCGACAATGCCGCGCTCGGATTCCTTCGCCGTCTCGACGGAGGCCATGTGCAGCATATCGGCGTTCTTCTGCAGCAGCGCGTTCGTCATGTCCGTGACCTGCCGCTGGGCCTCCATGGCGCGGCGGGAATTTTCGATGCCGAGCGTCAGCACCATCTGGTTCTTCCACAGCGGGATGGTGTTGAGCACGGAGGTCTGGATCTTTTCGACAAGCGCGGTGTCGTTGTTCTGGATCATGCGGATCTGCGGCGCGGTCTGCAGCGAGATCATGCGCGTCAGCTCCAGATCGTGGAGCTTCTTTTCGAACCGGACGCATTTGTTTTCAAAATCATTGGCCGCCTGCGCATCCTCCGGCAGATTCGAAGCCTCGGCCTTTGCGCGCAGATCATGCAGCGTGGTGCTGCGGGCCTCGGCCAGCTTCTGCTTACCGGCCAGAATATACATGGTCAGCTCCTTGAAATACTGCAGGTTCCGCTCGTACATCTGATCCATCACGGCTACGTCCTTCAGCAGCGTGATTTTGTGCTTTTCCAGCTCGCCGGAGATGCGGTCGACATTGACCTCCGCCGTCGCGAAGCGGCTCTTCATCTCCTCGGCGTTGATCTTTGCCTTGCGGAACAGGCCCGCGATGCCCTTCTTTTCCGGCTCGTCCATCGTCTTGAGCTCGACGAGCAGGCCGGAGAGCATATCGCCGATCTCGCCCAGATCGCCGGTCTTGACCTTGGCCAACGCCGTGTCGGAGAAATCTGCGATGTTCTTCTGCGCGGAAGCGCCGTATTCGAGGATCTGCTGCGCGTTTTCCAGATCGATCTGCTTCGAGAAGGCCAGCACGGCCTGCTGCTCTTGCTCGGAGAGCGCGGAAAGATCGGGGCCTGCCTCCGGCGCGGCCTGTGCTTTCGTGATGAGATCTGCTTCCTGTTTGACCTCCGGCTGCGGCTGTGCGTTCAGATCCGGCGTCAGGGTGAGCTGGGGAATGTATTCGTCCATAATCTGTTCCTCCTGTATCTATTTGTACCGTTTATGCAAAATCCTTTTTGTTCGTCAGCCCTTCGCTGGCCATCATTTGCTCCATCACGCGGATATCGGCGGTGATGTCGACGACGTCGGCCTCAAACAGCGCGTCGAGCTGCCGCTGGAAGGCGATAATGACCTTGTCGAGCAGGTCTTCGATCTTCTGCATCCCCTCGGTGATGTTTTCCGTTTTGAGACTCTGGTTCTGCAGCGTGACGTACTGCTCCATAAGCTTGATCGTGGTCGGCAGATAATAGTTGAGGAACTGCCGGATCTGACTGAGCTTTTTCGGGTTTTTCCGGACGCAGTCGAAGATCTGCGCCGTCAGCCGCTCGATGAGATCGATCTGGGCGCTTATGCGCTCGTCAGGGATCTCGTCGTTCAGACGGCGGATATCGGCGATGGCGCGCTTGCCCTGATAGATGACCGATTGCAGCTCCGGCGGGAGCTTTTCCTCCGGCTCTGGCTCCGGCTGCGGTTCAGGCTTCTTTTCCGCCTGCTTCGGCTGGGGCTGCTCCGGCGCGGCAGCCTTCGGCGGCTCGTCCGTCTTTTTGCCGGGCAGCACGATGCGCAGGATCGCATACACGATCGCCGACACGACCGCGCAGGAAAGAATCCCCCGGAAGGTGTTCAGCTTGCCGGCGTACAGCAGCCATACGATGCCAATGGCATAAATCGGAAGCGCGGAGCGCTTCTTTTTTGCGTTCTGTTTCTCTTTCTGTTCGTCCATGGTATTCCTTTCTCCGCAAGGCGAAGCATTTTTCTGGATATTCTCTCAAAATAATAGTAGTACAAACGCAGCAGAAAGTCAACTGCCAGACCGGATTGACACGGACTGCGGCGCACAGTATAATAGAGTGCGGAAGGAACCGGCTGCGCGGGAGAAGCTGCGGAAGCATCCTTGAGGAACCGGCTCCCTGCCGCATATCCATACCTATGCCGGCAGCCGGAAGGCGGTGCGCGGCTTTATTTTATGTAATGGAGGCATTCCTATGATCCGTGTATCCCCTTCGATTCTGGCGGCAGATTTTGCAAATCTGGAACGCGAGATCGGTACGATCAAACAGGCTGGCGCCGAGTATGTACATATTGACGTTATGGACGGCCTGTTTGTTCCCAATATTTCAATCGGACTGCCCGTTTTGTCCTGCATCCGCAAGGTGACGGATCTGACGCTCGACGTGCATCTGATGATCGACCGCCCCGTGCGCTATGCCGAGCGCTTTTGTCAGGCTGGCGCGGATATCGTGACCGTCCATGTCGAGGCTGACACGCAGGAAAACACACTTGAGGCGCTCCGCATTATCCGCGCCTGCGGCAAAAAGCCCGCGATCTGCGTCAAACCCAAAACGCCGGCAGAAGCTGTTCTGCCGTTCATCGGCCTTGTCGATCTGATTCTGGTCATGACGGTCGAGCCGGGCTTCGGCGGACAGAGTTTCATGGCCGACATGATGCCCAAGGTGCGGGCCATCCGCGCGTATATCGATGAGAAAAATCCCGGCTGCGAGCTGGAGGTCGACGGCGGCGTCAACGCGCAGACTGCAAAGGTCTGCACAGCGGCAGGCGCAAACGTCCTTGTCGCAGGCAGCGCGTTTTTCAAGGCCGAAGACAAGGCCGCGTTTGTACAGGCGGTAAAATAAATCGATCCGCGTAAATTTCAACTCCCATTGCTGTGCTGCCGCGCAGCGTGGGAGTTTTTTGTCTGAATAGGGAAGACCCTCTTGACAACGTAACAATGTTATGCTATTATACGACCGTAACAATGTTACGGAACACTGTTACGGAAGGAGGCTGCACATGGATGAGGATCTGATTTCCAAAAAGGAGCTGTTGGAGCGCTATGGGATCTCCTATGGCGCGCTGTACCGCTGGAAGCGGATGGGCCTGATCCCGGAGAGCTGGTTCCTGCGCCGTTCGACGCCGAGCGGACAGGAGACGTATTTCCACACGAAGCAGATCTGCCCGCGCGTGGAGCGGATCCTGGAAAGCAAGGAGCGCGTCTCGCTCGAAGAACTCGCCGCGGAGCTGGCCGGGCAGAAGCAGGCGTCTGCTGCGCGGCGGACACTGGTTCTGGAAACAAAATACGGCGCGAAAACCTATTCCCTCGACGAGCTTTTGCACCTGTACCTGACCGAGGGCGAACACAAAACCGATATTCTGGAGCATCTGAAGGAGGAAGCATTATGAACGAACACATTGATATGAAAATTTCCGGCGCGAGCAGCATGCCGGGCGGCGAATACCGCAGAGTCTCGATCAGCGGCGCGGGCAAGGTACAGGGCAGCCTCAAATGTGAGGAGCTGCACTGCTCCGGCGCGGCAAAGGTGCAGGACGACGTGGACTGCGCGGGCGAGCTGCACACGAGCGGCGCGGCCAAGGTATTCGGAAGCGCCCGGTGTGGCAGCCTGTCGTCCTCCGGCGCATTTTCCGCGCAGTCGGTGCAGGTAGAGGGGCTTGCGTCCGTCTCCGGTTCGCTGCGGACGGAGCAGGCGCTTACGGCAGACGAGCTCCGTGCGTCCGGCTCTCTGGAAGCAGGCAGCGTCCACTGCCGAGCGTTCCGCACTTCCGGCTCGTGCCGGGTCAGCGGCGATATCGAGGCGGAGACAGCAGTTTTAAGCGGCGCGGCGGAGATCGGCGGACTTCTGAACGCGGAGACGGTCGAGATCTCGGCCAACCGCGCGGTGCATATCAGCGCCATCGGCGGCGGCAGCATCCATGTCCTGCAAAAGGATACGGCGACAATCCTTGGCCTGTTCCATACGAGTCCCGGCTGCGCGCGCATCGGCTCGATCGAAGGCGACAACATCGAGCTTGAGAATGTCGAAGCCGAGATCGTCCGCGGCAAATATGTCCGCATCGGGCACGGCTGCCGCATCGGAACGGTCGAATACGGCAAGGATCTGGAGGCTGAACCCGGCACCGTCAGACAAAGCACGCAGACCGGTACAAAATAAGTGTCGATTCTGCGCCAAATTGTAAATATTTCTTAACTTTCTGGGAAAAGGTTTGATTCCTGCGGCGATGTGTGATAGAATGCACCCGTATGTGATTTTTATTGATACTGGAGAGATTCGATGTCACAGGTCAAACTGTTCAGCTCGACCGGCACACGCGTGGCCAGGCGTTCCGGCAAGCCGAAAAAGCAGAAGGTCAAAAAGCCCCTGAAGACGCTTGCCATCTGGCTGCTCGTCATTCTCTGCCTGGAGGCGCTGTACTTCTTCTGCGTGTATACGAACAACAGCTTCGTCAAAAAATGGCGGACGATTTACATCAACACCGCAATGGACACCATGCGCCACCAGTGGCTGGCGACCTATTTTATCCCCAAGGACGTCATTGACGAGGTCCGGTATGAATACGGTCTGGTCAGGGCTGCGACGGTCGGCAAGGAATCCAACGCCAACTGGGGCAAGAAGGACGACACGCCCGCCGGCACGGACACGTCCGCAGCGGACGACAACGTCACGCACATCAATCCGAACATCACGCACGAGTCGGAGCAGACGGAAGACAATACCCCGACGGCAGAAGAGCTGGAAAAGCAGGCGCAGGAGAATTTCTACTCTGTCTTCTGGGAGCTGGACCGCACGTCCATGGAGGCATATCTGGCCGAGCACCCCGACACGCTGGCGAACGGCTGGGACCAAATTTACATCAACGAAGCCGGCTTTGACGACGAGGGCACGTCCATCCAGTCCATCTTCGGCGAGCAGGTGCTGGCAATCGACGCGAAGGACGGCGTTCTGCTGCTGCGCATTTCCGGCAAGGGCTATCGCGGCGTGCTGGCCGTGGGCAAGGATCCGTCGCGCCTGTCCATCGAGATGGCTACGACGCTCGGCACCGCCGGACAGCTCTCGGGCACCATCGCCGAGGCGCACAACGGCGTTCTGGCCATGAACGCCAACGGCTTCCTCGACCCCAACGGCGCGGGCAACGGCGGTCTGCTTGCGGGCTATACGATGTCCAACGGCACGGCCTACGGCGACCATTTCTCTGCCTACGCCTACAAGCGCATCGAGCTGCACGAGGACAACCTGTTCTATATCAAGGACGCGCTGTCTCCCGTCAGCGAAGACTGCACCGACGCGGCGGAGTTCACACCTGCGCTCATCGTCGATGGCAAGAAGATCATGGACGATTACTGGACCGGCGAGCAGCCGCGTGCCTGCATCGGCCAGAGCGAGAACTACGAAATTCTCATGCTGGTCATCGAGGGCCGCTATCCGCTTGAAGGCATCCTCGGCACGAGCGTCAACAACTGCTCCGAGATCCTGCTCCAGCACAAGTGTATGCAGGCCATCAACCTCGACGGCGGTTCGAGCGCCATGCTGTGGTTCGACGGCGAGTATGTCACGCAGTCGTCGTCCTCCCCTCTGCGCTACACCGGCGGCCGTCCCCTGCCGAACGCATGGGTCTATAAAAAAGCCGAATAAACGACCAGCAGCCCCCGGCGCCGCCGGGGGCTGTTTACTGCGAAGCGCTAAACTGTCCAGCGCGGGAATGCGTTGAGCGCTTGCAAAATCTGCCGAATCTGGTATGATGGCAGAGAAAGGAGCACCTTATGAAAAACATAACACGAATTTTATCCGCTGCTCTGGCGCTGTGTCTGCTGGCGGCACTGTGTCTGCCCGCGCGGGCGGACGGGACGCAGGACTGCGGCGCGAAGCTGCTGGCCATCACGTTTGACGACGGGCCCGGCAAATATACCGGCGCGCTTCTGGACGGCCTTGCCGAGCGCGGCGTTCACGCGACGTTTTTTGTCAACGGCGTCAACGCCTCCGGCTGGCCGGAGACGCTGAAGCGCATCGTAAACGAGGGCCACCAGCTTGCAAACCATACATACAATCACAAAAACCTTAACACCTGCTCCGCGCAGACGGTCGCATATGAGATCAGCGCCGTGCAGGCGCTCATCACCGCCGCCGGAGGCGACGAAAACGCGTATATCCGCGCCCCCTACGGCAACGCGAACAAAACAGTCAAATCCGTCGTGACCGCGCCGCTGATCTACTGGTCGGTCGACCCGGAAGACTGGAAGTACCGCAATGCAGAGACGGTGCGCAGCAATATCGAAGCCGGCGTCTTTGACGGCGCGATCATTCTGGTCCATGACATTTACAAGACCAGCGTGGACGGTGCGCTGGCCGCGATCGACGATCTGCTGGCCGAGGGCTATGAGTTCGTCACGGTGCAGGATCTGCTGCTGCGGCGCGGCGTAACGCCCGAGGCGGCGACAGTCTATTATTCGGCAAAAAACAACGGGATCAATCTGCCCGCCGATGCGGTCGGCGAGCAGGCGTTTGACGAGAGCCGCATCGAGACGCACTGGGGCTACGCCGCCATGAAGACCTGTCTGGACTACGGCTGGATGATGCTGACGGACACGGGCGAATGGAAGCCGAACGCATTTGTTACGCGGGCGGAGTTTGCCGCCGATCTTGCCCGCTTCGCGGGCATCCACACGCTCTATCCGCTGGAGGGCGCGGCGCGCTTTTCGGACGTTGACCTGACGGCGGAGGACGCGCCGTATCTCGCCTGGGCGGCGGACAGCGGCATCGTCGCGGGCTACGACGACGGGACCTTCCGGCCCGAAAAGACCCTCACACGGGAGCAGATGGCCGTCATGCTGGCGCGGTACTATGCACGCTCCGGCGTCACGACGCAGGGAAGTCTGGACTTCGCGGACGCTGCGAAAATCTCCGGCTGGGCCGTCGACGGCGTATCGGTCTGCGTGGGACTCAGCCTTGTGCAGGGCGATCCGCGGGGCCGCTTCCTGCCGCAGAGCAGGCTCACCCGCGCGCAGATCGCCTCGATCCTCGTGCGGATGGCAGGATAACAAAATGGGCTGTCCCGATGTGTTCGGGACAGCCCTCTTTTCATATTCGATCAGTATGCGATGCCCCAGTAGATCATCTTCCTGGCGGGCTTGCCGCAGATCGGGCAGGTGTCGCCGAGATGCTCCTGCTTGAGCGGCATGCAGCGGGAGGACATGCCGCCCTCTTCCTTCATCTTGAGTTCGCACTCGAGTTCGCCGCACCACATCGTCTTGATGAAGCCGCCGTGCTCGGCCTGCAGCTGCTTGGCCTCTTCGAGCGAATGCGCTTCATAGATATGGTTGTCGAGATTCTGCTTCGCCTTTTCGAACATCCCCTTCTGGACAAGCTCCAGCTGCTCGGAAACGGCGGCTTCGAGATTCTCCAGCGGTACGACCGTCTTCTCGCCGTCGTTGCGGCGGACGAGCACGCACTGTCCGGCCTCGATATCGCGCGGGCCGATCTCGACGCGCACGGGCACGCCCTTCATCTCATACTGCGCGCACTTCCAGCCCATGGAGTTATCCGAATCGTCGAGCTTTACGCGAAGCCCCGCCTTGACCAGACGGTCCTTCAGCTCCGAAGCCTTTTCCAGGACGCCCGCCTTGTGCATCGCGACGGGCAGGACGATGACCTGCACGGGCGCGATCTTCGGCGGCAGGACGAGACCGTTGTTGTCGCCGTGGGCCATGATGACCGCGCCGATCATACGCGTGGTGGAGCCCCAGGAGGTCTGGAACGGGTATTGCAGCTTGTTGTCGCGGCCGGTGAAGGTCACGTTGTAGGCTCTGGAGAACTTGTCGCCGAAGTAATGGCTCGTCGCGCCCTGCAGCGCCTTGTGGTCCTTCATGAGGCACTCGACGGTATAGGTCGCCTCCGCGCCCGCGAACTTTTCCTTTTCGGTCTTCTGGCCGGGCACGACGGGGATGGCGAGGACGTTTTCAAAGAAATCGGCATAGCAGTTCAGCTGCTGCTCCGTCTCGTGGATGGCCTCCTCGGCGGTTTCGTGGATGGTGTGGCCCTCCTGCCACCAAAACTCTCTTGAGCGCAGGAACGGGCGGGTCGTCTTCTCCCAGCGGATGACGGAGCACCACTGGTTGTAGAGCATCGGCAGCTCCCGGTAGGTCTGCAGCACGCGCGACCAGTGGTCGCAGAACATCGTCTCGGACGTCGGGCGGAAGGCCAGACGCTCCTCCAGCTTTTCGCTGCCGCCCATCGTGACCCATGCGACCTCCGGCGCGAAGCCGTTGACCAGCTCGCCTTCCTTTTTCAGCAGGCTTTCGGGGATCAGGACGGGCATCGCGACGTTTTCATGGCCGGTCTTCTTGAACTCCGCGTCCATGATGCGCTGGATGTTTTCCCAGATCGCATAGCCGTATGGCCGCAGGATCGTAAAGCCCTTGACGGACGCATACTCGACCAGCTCCGCCTTGCGGCAGATATCGGTGTACCACTGGGCAAAATCGACCTCCATATCGGTGATCTGCTCGACTTTCTTTTCTTTCGCCATATCAATTCATCCTTTCGGAAATACTTTTCAGTCAATGGATTTATTTTATCACACTTGTCAAGCGTCTGTACATAAGATGAGATACCTGAACGCAGGCAATATTGGAGGTTCATATGCCATGATCTATTGTATCCCGCTTGACACGGCGACGGAGGAATTTTACGCGTCCGTCGCCCGCGCAGCCGGTCTGCCCATGGAGCAGGTGCTGCGCGACGCGCTCTTCAAGCTTGCGGGCGAGCTGTCGCTCGAAGCGCTGGCCCGGCGGAGCCGGAACCAGACGCCGCGGGGCGGCGCTGAATAAAGTACGCAAAGGCCCGAAATAAGGTTGTAATTTGACGTGTTCTCTGGTATCATGTGGTGAAACGAAAATATCGGAGGCAGATTCTCATGAAATCCATTCGTGATCTTTATAAAGTTGGAAAAGGCCCGTCCAGCTCCCACACCATGGGGCCGGAACGCGCGGCCCGCATCTTCAAACAGGAAAACCCCGGCGCGGAGCGCTATGAGGTCACGCTTTACGGCTCTCTGGCCCTCACTGGCGTCGGACACGGCACCGACCGGGTGCTGAGCGAGGTCCTTGCGCCCACCCCGACGGAGATCATCTTCTCAAAGAAGGACCCCGGCGATCTGCGCCACCCGAACACACTCGACTTTGCCGCCTACAAGGGCGAGGAAAAGCTTGCGTCCATGCGCGTGGAATCCATCGGCGGCGGCGATATCGTGATCGAGGGCCGCGAGGCGGCGGAGCCGGACGATGTGTACCCCGAAAATTCATTCGCCGAGATCGCGCAGTACTGCCGCTGGCGGTATATCTCGCTGCGTGAATATGTCGAGCTGAACGAGGGGCCGGAGATCTGGGACTTTTTGCAGACCATCTGGCGCACCATGCGCGCCGAGGTCGAGGAAGGGTTGGAGGCGACCGGCATTCTGCCGGGTGGTCTGAACGTGCAGCGCAAGGCGCGTTATCTCTACGAGCGCCAGCACGCGCAGGAGATCCCGCAGGTGCGCGAACTGCAGCTGGTCTGCGCCTATGCCTTCGCCGCCGCCGAGCAGAACGCCGCCAACGGCACGATCGTCACCGCGCCGACCTGCGGCAGCTGCGGCGTGCTGCCCGCCGTTCTCATGTACTTACAGGGCAAATACCACTATTCCGACCTGCGCATGGCCCACGCGCTGGGCGTGGCGGGCGTCATCGGCAATCTGATCCGCCGCAACGCGTCCATCTCCGGCGCGGAGTGCGGCTGTCAGGCGGAGATCGGCTCGGCCTGCTCCATGGCGGCCGCCGCGATGTGCGAGCTGATGGAGTTCCCCATTGAGCAGATCGAATACGCTGCCGAGATCGCCATGGAGCACCATCTGGGCCTGACGTGCGACCCCATCTGCGGCCTTGTGCAGATCCCCTGCATCGAACGCAACGCCGTCGCCGCCAAGCGCGCCATCGACTCGGCGAATCTGGCCCATATGCTGGTCGGCACGAGAACGATCTCGTTCGACATGGTCGTGCGCACGATGTACGAAACCGGCATCAGCATGAACCGCGCCTTCCGCGAAACGAGCGAAGGCGGCCTCGCCAAGCTCTACAGCCGCCGCGCCGGGCAGACGCTGGGGAAATAAAAATCGAATGCAGTTGGTAGGGGCGGGGCTCTGCTCCGCCCGGCAGATTGTACCGTTTTCACGGAAATCCCCGGCGAATTCGTAGCTTCTCAGCGGGCGAACAGAGTCGTCCGCCCCTACGGAGCTGTGATTTTTACGGCATTACGTTGAAAACGAACAGACTTCGTCCGCGCCCGGGGTTTCCCCGGGCGCGGAATTTATAGTAGCTTTTTTTCCTCATATCGAATATAATAGGAGCAAGACGCAGAACCAGAAAGGAGGATCATGGCTTTCGCCATCACAAGCGCCATGCGCCTGCCGGACTCCGGCAGGACAACGAGGAGGAACGTGATCGAGGATTCGGCGGATGCGTTCCCGTGCAGTCTCTGTGCGCGTAACGAAGTCAGAAATATGCGGGCGACCGCAAAACAAAGGGGCTTTGAACAGAGGATCAGGCAAATTTCTGCGCGTTTGTCCTGTAGCTGATTTTACAGGAGGAACAATTTCATATGTGTGGTATCGTAGGATACGTAGGAACCCAACAGGCTGCGCCCATCCTGCTGGAGGGTCTGTCGCGCCTGGAATACCGAGGCTATGACTCCGCAGGCGTCTGCGTGGAGCAAAACGGCGTTCTGAAGGTCGAAAAGGCCAAGGGACGGCTCCAGAATCTGATCGCAAAAACCGAAAATGGCGCGCTTCTGCCCGGCACGCTCGGCATCGGCCATACCCGCTGGGCCACGCACGGCGAGCCGAACGACACAAATTCCCACCCGCACGTTTCCCAGAACGGGAAAATCGCCGTCGTTCACAACGGCATCATCGAGAATTATCTGGAACTGCGCGAATTTCTGCAGCAGAAGGGTGTCCAATTCGCCTCACAGACCGACACGGAGGTCGTCGCGCAGCTGATGGAATACTGCATGGGACTGCCGGAGGTTGAGACCGTCTCAGACGCTTTGTACATGGTCCTGCACCGGATCGAGGGCGCGTATGCGCTCGGCATCCTCTGCTCGGACGATCCCGACCACGTCTATGCCGCGCGCAAGGACGCGCCGCTGCTCATCGGCTTCGGCGAGGGCGAGAACTTTATTGCCTCCGACGTGACGGCGCTTGTCAAGTACACGCGCGACGTTGTGTACATGGACGACGGCGAGGTCGCCGTTCTGGGCCGCGACGGCGTGCAGGTCTATAACGCGATGGAGCTGCCCATCGAAAAGGAGCACCATCACATCGACTGGGAGATCTCCGCCGCGGAAAAGGGCGGCTACGAGCATTTCATGCTCAAGGAGATCATGGAGGAGCCCGAGGCGCTGCGCCGGGCGATCCTGCCCCGCATCAAGGACGGCGCGGTCGTCTTCGACGGATTGATGCTCGACAGCAGCCGCTACGACTGCATCAAGATCATCGCCTGCGGCTCGTCGTATCACGTGGGTATGGTCGGCAAGTATAACCTCGAAAAGCTGACGCGGATGCCGGTCGAGGTCATTCTGGCCTCCGAGTTCCGCTATTGCAGCCCGATTGTAAACGAACGGACGCTTGCCATTATTATCAGCCAGTCTGGCGAGACGCTCGACACCATGGCTGCGCTGCGCGAGGCAAAGAGCCTCGGCGCGAGAATTTTGTCTATCGTCAATGTCGTCGGCAGCTCCATCGCCCGCGAATCGGACGACGTGCTCTACACCTGGGCCGGGCCGGAGATCGCCGTCGCGACGACCAAGGCGTATTCCACGCAGATGGCCGTTCTGGATCTGCTGGCCGTCTATCTCGCCGCACAGCGCAATACGATCAGCGCCGAAGAGGCGAACCGCCTGACTGCGGCGATCGCCGCGCTGCCCGCGCAGGTCGAGCAGATTCTGTCCAGCCGCGAGCAGATCCAGTATTACGCCTCGCAGTATTTCAATCACGATTCCGTGTTCTTCATCGGCCGGAACCTGGACTATGCGCTCGGCATGGAGGGGTCCCTGAAGCTCAAGGAGATCTCCTATATCCACTCCGAGGCCTACGCCTCTGGAGAACTCAAGCACGGAACGATCTCGCTCATCGAGCCCGGCACGCTCGTGATTGCGCTGGGTACCTATGGCCCGTTGTTTGACAAGGCCATGAGCAACGTCATCGAGGTCAAGGCAAGGGGCGCAAGCGTTCTTGCGCTTACGACGGAAAACCGCCGCGAAGCCCTTTCCAGCCGCGTCGACGGCATCCTGACCATCCCGGAAACGGAGCTGCCGCTGCTGCCGCTGCTGGGCGTCGTGCCGCTGCAGCTGTTCGCGTACTACGTCGCGCTGCAGCGCGGCTGCGACATCGATAAGCCCCGCAACCTCGCAAAGAGCGTCACAGTTGAATAATTCCCGCCAGCGCCCGCCGGATTCCCGGCGGGCGTCTTTTACGGAAGCACCAGATTTCGCCTGCCGGGCAGAATACGGTTTTCGTTGCGGATGCTGTCGGAATGTGGTATGATGAAAAAAACAGAAAAAGGAGTTTTTCTATGACCGCACTGCATGGATTTGAACAGACGCGGCAGCGCCGCATTGATGAGCTGGACGCTGTTCTGCATGAATATACCCACGCTGCCTCCGGTGCGCGGCTCTGCTGGCTCGAGCGGGAGGACGAAAACAAGTCCTTCTGCGCTGCCTTCCGGACGCTTCCGTATGACGACACGGGCGTTTTTCACATTCTGGAGCATTCCGTTCTGTGCGGCTCGAAGCAGTTCCCGGTCAAGGAGCCGTTTGTCGAGCTGATGAAGGGCTCCTTGAACACGTTCCTGAACGCGCTGACGTTCCCGGACAAAACCTGCTATCCCGTCGCAAGCCGCAACAGCCACGATTTTCTCAACCTGATGCGCGTGTATCTCGACGCCGTGTTCTTCCCCAGCATCCACGAAAAGCCGGAGATCTTCCAGCAGGAGGGCTGGCATTATGAGCTGCGGGGCGGCGTTCTGACGCGCTCCGGCGTTGTGCTCAACGAGATGAAAGGTGCGTTTGCCGACGCGGACGAGCTGCTGATAAACGCAATGTCCCGTGCGCTGTTCCCGGACTCGCCCTACCGCTTCGTCTCCGGCGGCGATCCTGAGGCCATCCCGAGTCTCACCTATGAGGCCTTTACCGCCGCGCATAAGCGGTTCTATCATCCGGCCAACTCCTATCTGCTGCTCGACGGCAGCATCGATCAGGACGAGAGCTTCGCGCTGCTGGACGGCTATCTGTCACAGTTCGCAGCCATCGACCCGGACACGCAGATCCATGCCCAGCCGCCCGTCCGGGCGGAGCGCCGGACGATCGACTATCCGCTTCCCGCCGGAGAACCGATGCAGCAGCGCTGGAAGCTCGGCTGCGGCTACGTGATCGGGACGTATCAGGATGCGCAGACGCTCTTTGCTGCGCAGGTGCTGTCGGACGTACTCTGCGGCAGCAACCACGCGCCGCTGTGCCGCGCGATTCTGGAACAGGGCCTTGCCGAGGACGTGGTGCTCAGCTGCGACGAGCAGTGTATGCAGCCGAATCTTCTGCTGCGTGTGCAGAACTTCCGCGAGGCCGACCTGCCCGCCATTCAGGCGACGATCCGCGATACGCTGACCGCGCTCTGCGAAAACGGCCTTGACCGCGAGCAGATCGAGGCCTCGCTTGCGAGCTTCGAATTCAAGCTCCGCGAACGCGATTACGGCACGATGCCGCGCGGGCTGATCTTTGAGCTTGAGATCCTGGCCAGCTGGCTGTATGGCGGCGACCCCGCCGCCCGCCTGTGCTTCAGCGAGGTGTTCGACGATCTGCGCGCCGCCATCGGCACAGGATATTATGAGACGCTTCTGCGCCGCCTGCTGCTGGAAAATCCGCATACCGCCGAAATCCTCCTGCGCCCGTCGCAGACCTGCGGCCAGGAACGGCAGGAGCGCGAACGCGAGGCGCTGCAAAATATGCTTGAAACGCTGGACGAGGCGCAGCGCAGCCGAATTGTTGATGGGCAGGAGCGGCTTGCCGCGCTCCAGCAGGAGCCGGACAGCCCCGAGGCGCTGGCTGCGATCCCGCACGTGCAGCTTTCTGACCTGCCGCGCGACCCGGCCCCCATCCCGACGGAGGCGGAGGCCGATGGCCGCCTTATCCTCCATGCCGTGCAGACCGACGGCATTGTGTATCCGACGGCCTATTTTGCAGCCGATGATCTGACGGAGGCGCAGCTTCCGTATATGACCGTTCTGGGGGCAGCGCTGGGACAGCTCCCGGCGGGCGGCATGGACGCGCAGGAGCTTCAGAAGCAGCTGCGTCTGAAGCTCGGCAGTCTCACCGCGGCACTGTCGCCCTACAGCCAGTATCATGACCCGCAGAGCTACCGGCTCTATGCTGCCGTTTCATTCAGCGCGCTGGAGGCCAGGCTCCCGGAGGCTGTGCGGCTGACGGCGCAGGTCCTGACGCAGACGGATTTTTCTGACAAGACGAAGCTTCTGGATCTGATCCGGCAGCAGCGCGACGGCCTGCAGCAGCAGATCGTCAACTCCGGTTCAAGCGCCGCGATGCTCCGCGCCTCCGCCGCCCTGAACGCGGCCAGTGCCTGCGCCGAGCGCTGCGCGGGCGTCAGCTATTACCGCTGGCTGCGCGAGCTGGAGCAGAATTTCGACGCAAGGGCGGACGAGCTGATCGAAACGCTGCGCGCACTCTGTGAAAAGCTGTTTGTGACCGCGCGGATGCGCCTTTCCATCACCGGCGGCAGACAAAACGCCGAATCGGTACTGACCGGCCTACGCGAAGCGCTTCCGACCGGCGCTGTACCCGGCGCACCGTGTCAGGCGCAGCTGCTGCCGGTCCGTAAAGAGGGCATCGTGATCCCATCCGAGGTTTCGTTCACCGCTGTCTGCGGCAATGTCCACGCGTATTCCGGCGATCTGCGCATCGCCTGCCGTGCCGCCTCGCTCGGCCATTACTGGAACGAGATCCGCGTGCAGGGCGGCGCCTACGGCACGGGCCTGCTCGTGCGCGAAACGGGGCTTGTCTCCGCCTACACCTACCGTGACCCGGATTGCCGCCGTTCGCGCGGCGCGATCGGCCGAACGGCCGCATATCTCGAAGCCGCAGCCGCCTCCGGCGAGGCGCAGGACGTCAACATCATCGGCGCTATCAGTGATGCCGAGCCGCTGCTCTCGCCGCGCCTGCAGGGCGCTGTCGCGGACGCATGGCTCCTGAAGGGCATGACCATGGACGACCGCCGCCGTATGCGTCATGAGCTGCTGGACGCAGGCCCCGCGTCTCTGGCCGCCTGCGCAGGCCAAATCGGCAGCGCGCTGGATAGCGGCGTCGTCTGCGCCCTCGGCCCCCGGCCCCAGCTCGAAGCCTGCGGCGATCTGGAGCTGCAGGAGCTTTGAGAAAAAAATAAAAAAGGACTTGCATTTTGTCCCCGACTGTGCTACTATAATGTGGCGCTGAGGAAGCGCGGTACGCGCCGGTAGCTCAGTTGGATAGAGTGACTGGCTACGAACCAGTAGGTCGGGGGTTCGAGTCCCTTCCGGCGTACCAGAAAAGCAGTTGATTTCAGTTCGGAATCAACTGCTTTTCTTTTTGCTGCGCGATGTGCAAATGAACAATGATGGCGATTTTGTCGATTTATGGAGTTGAAATTTGTGGAATATTGCGAATTGAAGGCAATGCAAATGTATGGTAAACTTTCAATGTACTGAGAGGTACAAGTCGTTTGATGGATTGATTGGTTGACAGGAAGGGAGAGAAACAGAATGGAATTGGAAGAAAAGAGAATTCCGACAGAAAACCAGAAGTTCTGCAAGCATTGCGGTGAGGTTATCGACAAAGACTGTGTAATCTGTCCGAAGTGCGGCAAGCAGGTCGAGGATATCAAGGCTGAGCAGCCCAGCGTTGTGATCAATAATACAAATACGAATGCGAATGCCAACGTGAATGTCAACGGCGGTGGCGGCCGGATGAGAAACAAGTGGACGGCGTTCTTCCTCTGCCTGTTTTTGGGCGAATTTGGCGCGCATAAATTCTACGAAGGAAAGACGGGCATGGGGATTTTATATCTCTTCACTGTCGGTCTGTTTGGCATCGGCTGGCTGATTGATCTGATTACGCTTCTCTTCAAGCCGAATCCCTATTATGTCTGACAATTCTGCGGATGCGGAACTGCCGGAACAGCGTGCCTGTTCCGATAGAGTCCAGCGAAGTTAGCGGAAGCTGCAAATCAAGCCTTCGGAATCGGCGCTCCCACGAGCAGGGGAGCGCTGGAGCCGAAGGCTTTTGATTATTTGGAAGAGGATACTCTAAAGACGACGCTCCCTGCCGATGGCGGCTCCCTTCGCAGCCCCTTTGCCGCAGGCGGAACGGGAATGAATACAAGCCGCGCTCCTGCATACGGGCAGGAGCGCGGCTGCTTTTATATGTTGCTTATCCGGCTGAAAAGCGGGTGTTTCATTCAAGGCCAAACGCTGAATGAAGCAAGCATGATACGGCAAAAGTCAATCAGCTCTTGACGGTGAACTTTGCGGAATCGAGCAGCTGGTTGCCGATGTAGATGGACAGGGTGTAATCGCCGTCGGTCTGCGGGGTGCGCGGGAAGTAGCCGACGAACATATTCTTTTCCCACATATCCTTCCAGACCAGCACGGAGCTGGACGAATCGACGATCTTCCCGTCCGCGTTGCGGACGACAAGGTTGACCATGACCGTTCCGTCGGAGGAAGCGTCCAGATTGCTGCCCGCGTCCACGTCGAACGCGACCAGCTCACCCTTGGAGAATGTCGAGCGGCGCGTGACCAGATCGACATAGCGGAACGTCTCCTTATTCGGCTTGAGGAACAGGCCGGTGTAGGGGTCCTTGACGCCGTTGGCTGTGTAGGGATTATCCACATTGGCGGTCGTGAAGGTCAGCTCAGTTGTGCCGTCGAGCAGATCGCCGTTCTTCAGTGCCAGCGTGACCTTGTACGTCGCGCCGGGGTACATATTGTTGGCGGGGATGACGCAGGAATCCGTATCCGTTTCCAGCGTCTGCGGCTCGGCGTTTTCCACATCCTGAAGCGTGTAGGTCACGACCCAGCCGGATTCGGCGGGTTCTGTCTCGCAGACCCAGCTGAGGTTGACGTTGATCGTCCGGCCCGTCTCGTCCGTCTCATCGGAGGACTTGAAGTCCTTGATGTTCGTGACGGTCGGCGTGGCGTTCATCGTGTACCGGGAGAGCATCGTCGGCGCGGAGATCTCGATCTCGTATTCCGTGCCGGAGACGAGGTTTTCAAACGTCACGTTCGGGACGGTGACCTCCTTCGTTTCCTCGAAGCCGGCCTTGTCCGTGATGGTGACGACCCACTTTTCAGGCGCGTCGCCCTCATACTGCCACGTAAGCAGAGCGGAGGAGCTGGACGTCACGATGGATACGCTGTCGGGCACCAGATCCACGGTCGGCACCGTCGAAAGCGTCGCGGCGGTCGCGCCGGTCAGCAGTGTATTTTCGGGGGGAACCAGCGTAAAGGTGTATTCCGAGCCGGACTGCAGATCGCTGATCACGACCGAATGGCCGGAGAAGGTGACAGTCTTGGCCTCGGCGCCCTCCGCCGCATACGAAAGCGTCCAGCTGTCGAAGTCGGGGCCGTCCTGAAGGATGAAGTTCAGCTCGGCCTGCGTGATGGAGATCGGCGTCGCCGTGAAGCTCAGGATCTTCGTTTCGGCGTAGGTCGAGGCGGTGGCGGAATAGGAGCCCGTCATCTTCTTGCCTTCCAGCGGGACGGCCTCGATCGTATACTGCGTGCCCGGCACGAGCGAATCAAACGTCATGGCTTCGCCCGCCGTAAAGGCCTTCCGGCTCTGGTTGCCGTAGGCGTCGGAGCAGGTAACGTCAAATGCGCCGCTGTCCTCGCCGGATTCGACCTGAACGGTCAGATAATCCGTGCCGATGTCCGTCACGGAGACGGAGTTGACGTGCGTGACAGACGGGACGATCACAAAGAACCATACCGCCGCCGCAATCGCAGCCAGTGCGGCCGCGCCAATGAAGACCGGCAGAATCCATTTTGGCGCGGACGCCTTTTTCTTCCGCCGCTGTCCGCGCGGGGGCAGATTGATCTTCAGCTCGTCCACCTCAGCGTCTTCGCTGGAGGAGCTGTTGTCCGCATCGTCCTCGGACGCATCCTGCGAATTTTCATCCAGATCAAGGGTGTTCTGGCCCGCCTCGCCGCGATGGACCTCGTCGATGATGGCGTTGAGCATGGCCGTGTCCGGTGAAAAGCTCTCCTTGAAATCGTCCGCCATCTGCTCGGTGTCGGCAAACTGGACCGGCTCGACCTCTTCTTCGGCGGAGGGGTCGATCTGCTCCGGCTCGCCCTCGATGGGCGGGACGATCAGCGCGTCGGACGCCTCGTTGCGCTTGCCGTATTCCAGCAGCGCCTCCTGCAGCTCCTGCGGGGTCTGATAGCGGTCCTCGGGCTTGAATGCGCAGGCCTTCAGCAGAATGTCCGCCATTTCATAATCTGCGTACATGGGAGCCGGCAGCTGCTGGCCGGTCACGCGCAGCTTGTCTGCCGCGCGGGCAGACGTTTTTTCGTCCTCGAACGGGCCGTGGTTGCCGTTGTAGATGCGGTAGAGGATCATGCCGACAGAGTAGATATCGGTCGTCGGCTCGATCGTCCCAAGCAGGCTGAACAGCTCCGGCGCGGAGAAGGAGCTGAGCATATTTTCCGGCATCGAGCAGTATTTCAGCTCGTCGATCTTCGCGATGCCGAGGTCGCCCAGCAGATAGTGCCCCGAACTGCTTAAGTACACGTTCGACGGCTTGACGTTGCGGTGGATCAGCCCGGCCTCGCGCAGACTGCACAGCGCGCTGCACAGATCCAGACCCAGATTGACCGCGCCCGACTGCGTCATGGGCGTTTCGGCAAGCACCTCGGAGAGCGTCTGGCGGTATTCGGCCAGCAGATAAATTTCAAAGCCGACGCCGTCCTCCTTCGGCTCGATCTGATAGCTGCGGTAGCAGCCGATGTTCGGGCTGGCGGAAAGCTTTTCAAGCGTCTCGAGTTCCGATTGATAATCGGCGGCGACCTGCTTGTAATAATTCTGCGCGTCCTCGACCGTGGCGGCCGCGCCGGTGAACATCAGCGCGTCGACCTGCTTCTGCGATTCCGGGATGCAGATGTGCTTCAGATAATAGGACTGATTGCTTTTTGTGCTTTTGACAATATAGACAGACGTACCGCCGCGCACGCTGACACATTTGACGAGCTCCATGTTCGTCAGCAGCGGCGATATCATGTTCAGTTCTGGCAATTCGTTCGCCTCCTTTACAAACACATCTTTATTCTATGTCATTTTCATAAAAAATGCAATACAATATCTTGTCCCATCCACTTGGAATCTGTAACAATCTGTGATATACTGTCTCCTGAGTCTGAATAAACGCACCGCTCCGATGCCCAAAAGGCCGGAGCACAACAGTTGGAGGCCCATTTATGGAATTGAAAACCTGTGAATACTGCGGCACGGCATACGACGCGCGCCTGCGCCAGTGTCCGCTGTGCGGACGCACCGCGGCAGGCCCCGCGGCTCCCGCAGAGCCGGAGCGCACTTCCCCCGTGCCGGAAAAATCCGCGCAGAGCGCCCCTGCGGAGCGTCCCGCGCCGGGCAGACGTCTGCGGCAGGATGCAGGCGCGCCGAAGGCAGCCAGAGGCTACGCGGGCAAGCGCCTGCGCACCGCGTCCGCGCCCCAGCCGTCCGACGCGCAGAGCGCACCCGGCGAAGCCGTCTACGCCATCCCCAAGTGGATGATGACCGTTCTGTGCGTGATCCTCGGCGCTGCGGTGCTGGGCGGCGCACTGCTGGCGTTCAGCCGCCTCGGCTGGTCGCCGCTGTACCGTGAGTCGGCGCTCGAAGCGCCCGTGCAGCCCGCCGAGCCTGCACAGCCGGAGCCGGAGCAGGCGACTGTCCAGCAGCCCGCCGAGCCGGCGCAGCCGGACGAGAACCGCTACATGAACGAGGAGGACCAGAAGCACGACCAGACGCCCGAACCCGAGCAGAATGAGTCCAGCGTAAGCTGCACCAGCCTGACGCTTTCCGCCCCGACTGTGACCTTTGAGGAAGCGGGCCGCTTCTTTAACATCACCTTCACGCGCACCCCGGATGACTGCACAGAGCCCGTTGCGTTCTCGTCCAGCGACGAGACGGTCGCGACCGTCTCCGAGCAGGGCAAGATCATCGCCGTGAACGCAGGCTCCGCCGTTATCACTGCCCAGTGCGGTGAACAGACGGCCCAATGTCTCGTGACCTGCGACTTTGCCTATGTCGGAACCGGAGCGGCGGAGGGCGACCCGGCAGAGCTGGCACTGAACAAGGATGATCTGACGTTCATGAACGCGGGCGAGCAGTACACCCTTTCCGTGACCGGCGCGCCGGACGGCGCAAAGATCACGTGGCAGAGCAGTGATGAATCCATCGTCACCGTCTCCGAAAACGGCGTCCTGACCGCAAAGGGCAAGGGTACGGCGACGGTAAAAGCCGCCGTCGACGACAGTGAGCTGACCTGTATCGTCCGCTGCAATTTTGAGGACAGGAGCGGCGAGTGCACCATCAGCAACAGCGACGTCACCATGGGCGTCAAGGGCGAGACGTTCCAGATCTCCCTGCGCGACGCAGACGGCAATAAGATCACCGGCCTTCTGTGGGTGTCGAGCGACCTTTCCGTCTGCTCGGTCGACGGCACCGGCGTGGTCAAGGCCGAGGGCAATGGCACAGCCTATGTCTCCACGACCTACAACGGCGTCACCTACCAGTGCATCGTGCGCTGCAACATCAAATAAATAATTATGCACAAAACAGCCGGATGCGGGAATTCCCCGCGTCCGGCTGTTTGAATCAGGAGCACCCAAGGCTCCCCTTATCGTGCGGGGCACGACAAGGGGAGCCTTCAGTGAACCATCGACTGAACTCAGGCTCGCTTCAGATCGTCTCGACCTTGATCAGATTCGTATTTCCAGACGTGCCGGTGGTGTTGCCGCCAGTCATGACGACGTTGTCGCCCGGCTGCAGGTGCATGGCCTTCTTTGCCGCGCGCAGCGCGTTATAGAACAGCACGTCCGTCGATGTAAACGTTTCCTCGCACAGAACCGGCTGCACGCCCCACGAGAGTGCCAGACGGTACCACACACGCTCGTTTGTCGCCATGCCGATGATGTCCACTGGCACGCGGAAGCGCGAGACCATCCGCACCGTCGCACCGGAAAGCGAGCTGACGACGATGGCCTTCGCGTGGATGTCGCAGGCCATGCAGCACGTCGCGTGCGAGATCGCGTCGACCATGTTCTTGATCTGGAACGCCTCGGCGCGGAACAGCGGCTCATAGTCGATATGCTTTTCCGTTTCCTCCACGATCTCGGCCATGGTCTGCACGGTTCTGACCGGATATTTGCCCGCCGCCGACTCACCGGAGAGCATGACGGCGCTCGTGCCGTCATAGACCGCGTTGGCAACGTCGGAAATTTCCGCCCGCGTCGGGCGCGGATTGTGGATCATGGATTCGAGCATTTCCGTGGCCGTAATGACGCGCTTGCCGAGCAGACGGCACTTGGTAATGAGATACTTCTGGATCGCAGGCAGCTCCGCAAACGGAACCTCCACGCCCAGATCGCCCCGGCCGATCATAATGCCGGAGCACGCCTGACAGATCTCTTCCACGTTGTCAATGCCAGTCTGGTTCTCAATCTTGGCGATGATTTCCACGTCCCTGCCGCCATGCTCGTCCAGAAACCGCCGCACGTCCAGCACGTCCTGCTTCCGCGAGATGAACGACGCCGCGACAAAATCAATGCCGTTCTGAATGCCGAACAGCAGATCATCCTTGTCCTGCTCGCTCAGATAGACCTGTTCGAGTACCTTGTGCGGAAACGACATGCTCTTGCAGTCCGAAAGCTCGCCGCCCGTCACGACGCGGCAGTGAATTTCTGTCCCCTCGATGTTCTCTACCTCAAAAATGACCAGTCCGTTGTTGACCAGCACCGTATCGCCCACGGAAAGATCGTTTGCCAGTCCTGCATAGCTGACGGAAACGATCGTCTCGTCGCCGTCGACCTGACGCGTCGTGAAGGTGAACGGATCGCCGTCCTTCAGCGTGATCTTCTTATTTTTGAACGTGCGGATGCGGTATTCCGGCCCCTTGGTGTCGAGCATGATGGCGATGGGCAGCTCCAGCTCGCGCCGCACCTTGCGGATCATATCAAATTTCTGCTGGTGCTCCGCATGCGTCCCGTGCGAAAAGTTCAGGCGCGCGACATTGAGCCCCGCCCGGCACATTTCCGCAAATACCTCCTCCGAGCTGCTGGCCGGGCCGATGGTACAGACGATCTTCGTTTTTCTCATATGAAATTCCCCCTATAAAACAGGACGGCAGAACCATGGTCATGGTTCTGCCGAAAGCTATGCACGCTCCGATGCGAATAGAACGCCTCCCGGCGCCTATGACAGACTCCACCGCTCGCACCGACCGCATTTTAGCACAGCACATTGCCGCTGTCAATTCGCAAGAATTACTGATTATGGGATTTCTCACGCTTCCTGCGCCGTTCAATTTGACGGTGCAGCAGGCTCAGTGCGTCGGAAAGGGAGCCGATTGCGTCCATTAACCCCGAGGAAACGGCCTCTTCGCCGTATAATACCGTACCGACGTCCGTTGCGATCTCATCTGTCGCCATCATATAGCGCAGGAAGTCCTCGCGGGAGATATGCGAATTCTTTGTCACGAAATTTACGATCTGCTCCTGGATCTGATTGAAATACTGATACGTCTGCGGCGCGCCGACTACAAGCCCCGTCATGCGCACCGGATGGACGGTCATGCTGGCCGTCGGGACGATGAGGCTTTTCTTGGCCGACACCGCCAGCGGAATGCCGATGGAATGCCCGCCGCCCAGCACCAGAGAGACGGTGGGTTTTTTCATCCCCGCGATCAGCTCCGCAATGGCAAGCCCCGCCTCGATATCCCCGCCGACTGTGTTGAGAAGCAGCAGCAGCCCGTCAATTTCCTCGCTTTCCTCCACGGCCGCGAGCAGGGGAATGACGTGCTCATATTTTGTCGTCTTGATGTTCTCCGGCAGCGCCTGATGGCCCTCGATCTGTCCAATGATCGTCAGCGTGTAGATCGTCCCCCGCGCCGTTTTCGTCGTCGACGCGCCAAGATCGATCAGCTCCTGCCGCGCCTGTTCTTCCTTCTTTGCTTCACCCATATTCATGTGCTCCTGTCTGTGTAAGATTAGCTATCCCGTAGGGGCCGACGACTCTGTCGGCCCGAGCAGCAGGCAGAGATTTTTCGGAAATTCAGGGCGAATCCGCAAGCGCTTGCCTTTTTCACTGTAGGGGCCGATGCCCACATCGGCCCGCTGGGAAGTTGCGAATTCGCCGAAGATTACCGTAAAAATGGTGTATTCTTCCGGGCCGATGTAGGCATCGGCCCCTACAGATGATCTTTGAGAGATACAGATAGTTTAAACGCATTTTCACAAATCATGCGCGCGCGTTTTGCTCCTTGCCAGAAACGCGGAAATCAGGTATAATGGCCCTGAAAGAGGTGCTTCCAAATGACAAAAACCAACGTGATGCGCCTGCTTGACGCGGCGAAAATTCCCTACCGCGCAGCAGAATATGAGGTTGACGAGAACGACCTGAACGGGATGCACGCCGCCGAGGGCATCGGCATGCCGCCGGAGCAGATCTTCAAAACGCTCGTCGCGAAGGGCGAGCGCGGCGGCTATGCCGTGTTCTGCATCCCGGTCTGCTGTGAGCTGGATTTAAAGAAAGCGGCCAAGGCGGCCCACGACAAAAAAATCGAGCTCATTCATGTCAAAGACCTGCTGGCCACGACCGGCTATATCCGCGGCGGATGCAGCCCCATCGGCATGAAAAAGCCGTTCCCGACCTACATCGACGAGACGGCCCAGCTCTATGACGAGATCGGCGTTTCCGCCGGCTGCCGCGGCTGCCAGGTGCTGCTCGACCCCATGCGACTTATGGATTATGTAAACGCCACCCTGTGCGACCTGACCGAATGATGAAAGGAGAACGCCATGAAATCACGAATCCTGCTTGCGCTGTGTTTTCTTCTGCTTTTCCTGACAGCCTGTCAGAAGCAGACGTCGGACGACCCGGTTGTTGCGACCTACAAGGATACGCAGATTTTGCAGAGCGAAGTCGCGTATGAAAAGGAAAACCAGATCAACGTCACAGGAGACAAAACCGTCAGCGACGCGGACGCACTGGATCAGATCCTGCTGAACCTCATCATGCTCGATGAGGCGGAGCAGCGCGGCCTTTCCGTCACACAGGAAGAGGTGGACGCAGAGATGGCCGGACAGCGGAAAAACTACGAAGAATACGAGGAAGTGCGAAGCTATATCGAGGAGTGGTGCACAAAAATGGGAATCACCACCGAACAGTATTTCGATATGGTCGCGGAGCAGCTTCCCCGCAGGATGCTGCGGCAGAGACTGCGCGATACGCTCGGGCAGGAATACTGCGCGCAGCATGGACTGGAATTTACAAAGGTGAACCCGCCGGAGCAGATGACGGAATATGTTGATCAATACCTGGACAATCTGCTGGAGGCGCACCGCTCGGAGATCAAGTATTACTAAACCGAAAAGGAGGCCGCCATGAAGCGCTATTACCGCAAAAACCGCCCGTCTGTCGCGCTGTTCCTTGTGTCCAACCTTCTGGCGGCCGGTTCGTCTGTGTTCATGTCCTTTTTGCTTGGCACGTTTGCCGACAGCGCCATGGAGGGCGACCTCTCGCGCGTGTGGAAAATCGCGCTTGTGACGCTGTTTTACCTCTGTATTGAGACTTTTTTCGCTTTCCTGCTGGATTATTCGCGCGATATCATTGTGCAGCGTGTCGGCCGTGACCTCCGCGCCGACGCTGTGCGGAAGATCGAAGCGCTCAGCTATATGGAAAAAAGCGAAAAGGACGACGGCTCCTGCCTGTCCCTTGTGCAGAACGACGTCGACACCATCCAGCAGGATTATGTTACGTCTCTGGGCGAAATTTATTTTCAGATCTGCTGCTTCCTGCTGGCGGTCGCCTCTGCTATCGCCATCCAGCCGGTCATGACCCTGATCATGATCGCCGTCAGCGTGCTGACGGCGGCGTTCCCGAAGCTGACGGAAAAGCGCCTGCAGGCGCATCAGGAGAACGAGCAGCAGGCAAAAGCCCGCTATCTGACGGCAATTACCCAGATTTTATCCGGCTTCTTCCAGCTGAAAATTTTCAACGCTTTCTCCGGCATCAACCATGCCCATGACGAGGCAAACGAAACCCTTTACCGGAAAAAGCTCCGCTCCCGCCGCATCCGCAGAATTTTATACGCGGGAGCCTACGGCTGCGGCAATCTCGTCGTGCTCGGCACGTGGGTGCTCGGTCTGTTCTTCGTCACGCGCGGCGTCATCACGCTCCCGGCGCTCATTACCTTTGCAAGCCTCATGAACCTTGTCGCCGGGCCGGTGCAGATCATCAGCGAACGCTATTCCTCGACCATCGCCGCCTCGGCGGTCTGCAAGCGCGTCCTCGCATTTCTGGACGCGCCGACGGACGAGGCGGACAGCTGGGGCAGCGAACCGCTGACACGGATCGAGACGGTCACACTGAACGATATCTCCTGCCGCAGGGATGATCGTGAGATTTTAAAGCACGTTGATCTGACGCTCCGGAAGGGCGACCGCATTGCGCTGCTCGGCGAGAGCGGGGCGGGAAAGTCGACGCTTCTGAAGGTGCTGGCCTCCATGTACGCCGCGGACGGGGAATACGTGATCAATGGCCGCCCCTGCCGCGATTACCGCTATGAGGATTTCCGGAAGCAGGTCACGCTGTTATCGCAGAAAACCTTTGTCTACAGCGCCTCCATCCGCGACAATCTCACCATGTTCTCCGGTACGGCGCAGCAGGACGAGGCGCTGACAAAGACGCTTGCGGATGCCGGACTTTCCAAATGGTACGCCGAGCGCGGCGCGTCCATGGACATACAAATCGGCGGCGAGGAGCACGCCCTTTCCGGCGGCGAAGAGCGCAGGCTCGATCTGGCCCGGACGCTCTGGCGCAAGGGAAGCCTCGTCATGCTGGACGAACCGGCGGCTGGCCTTGACGAAAAAACGCGCGTTGAGCTGGAAAAGCAGATCGCGCAGCTGCCCTGCGAGATCCTGATCGTCGCCATGCACAATTATTCCCCGGAGTTTTTAGACAGCTTCACCAAGGTGCTCCGCATCCGGGACGGAGAAATCGTTATGTAAACTCATCGCTTTGCGATTTGATTGAACAAAAGGAGAAACCAAGATGCACTTTACTTACAGAACCAAAGGCACCTGCTCACAGGAAATCTTATTTGACGTGGACGGAAAGACCGTCAAAAATATTGAATTCATCGGCGGCTGCAACGGCAACCTGCAGGGCATTTCCAAGCTCGTCGAGGGCATGGACATCGACACCGTGATCGAACGCCTCGACGGCATCCACTGCGGCATGAAGGAAACCTCCTGTCCTGACCAGCTCGCAAACGCGCTGAAAAAGGCCAGGGAAAAGCTGGCAGAGGAAGCCTGAAAAACACGGACACGCTGCCGCCATCCCCGGACCTGAAAATACCGGACGCAGGAGTCTCCAGCGTCCGGTATTTTTGCGATGCAAAAGCATAGCAAATTAAGAAATGTGCCAGTTCTGCGCCCCTGCGGGGCAGCCGGAAAGGATGCGCAAACGCTTCATGCATCAGCAGCTGCGGATTTTCGTGGTGTGATACGCATACATGAAGTCTTATGCCTCCGGGCGGCTGCGCTTCCGGAAGAGCATCGTGATGCACCAGAGCCCCGCGATGCCTACAATCGCGTAGATCACGCGGCTGACGCCTGCGGTCTGCCCGCCGAAGATCCACGCGACCAGATCGAACCGCGCAAAGCCCACAAGCCCCCAGTTGACAGCGCCGATAATGGCGAGGATCAGACAAAGTGTGTCCATACGTCCATCTCCTTGATTTTAGAATCAAAGATAGTATGGCACGGATCGGCCGCTTCATACGTCCTCGGCAAAAAACTTGAAATACCTGTTGCTTTTACGGCAGGATTTTGTATAATGAACATAGAGCCTTTTATTTTTTTAGGCTTCCAAAAATTTTTTCAGCAGAGGGACATACCGATGTATATTACCTGCCTGGATCTTGAGGGCGTTCTGGTGCCCGAGATATGGATCGCATTCTCCGAGGTCAGCGGCATCCCGGAGCTGCGCCGCACCACGCGCGACGAGCCGGATTATGACAAGCTCATGCGCTGGCGCATGGACATCCTGCGCGAGCACGGGCTGGGCCTGAAGCAGATTCAGGACGTGATCGCGCAGATCGACCCGCTGCCCGGCGCAAAGGACTTTCTGGACGAGCTGCGCGCGCAGACGCAGGCCATCATCGTCAGCGACACATTTGAAGAATTTGCGCAGCCGCTCATGAAAAAGCTCGGCTGGCCGACGATCTTCTGCAATTCGCTCGAGGTCGACAGGGACGGGATGCTCTGCGGCATCAAAATGCGCTGCGCGCATTCCAAGCTTACGACCGTCCGGGCGCTGCAGTCCATGGGATTTGAGACCATCGCTTCCGGCGACAGCTACAACGATCTGGAAATGATCCTGGCCAGCAAGGCCGGCTTCCTCTTCCGCTCAACGGACAGGATCAAGGCCGATTACCCCCAGCTGCCCGCGTTTGAGACTTACAACGAACTTCTCAATGGAATCAAGGCCGCTATGGCCTGATTGATATGAAACTTTAATGTGAAAGGTGATTCAAGATGAACGCATTTTTACCCGCTGATATCCTGATGCCCAAAACAGACCATATGGAAAAGTGGGCGGTCATTGCCTGCGACCAGTTCACGTCCGATCAGGCGTACTGGGACCGCGTGCGCAAGAACGCCGAGGGCGCTGTGTCCACCATCAACCTCATCCTCCCCGAAGCCGAGCTTGGCACCGAGAAGGAAGCGGAGCACACCGCCGAGATCAACGCCACCATGAAAAAGTACATGGAAGACGGCGTGTTCACGGTCTATCCCAACAGCTTCGTCTATGTCGAGCGCACGCTCGAAAACGGCTCCATCCGCGAGGGCCTTGTCGGCATGGTCGACCTCGACGCGTATGACTACACCCCCGGCGCGACCAGTGCCATCCGCGCCACAGAGCGCACCGTGCCGGAGCGCATTCCGCCGCGTCAGCGTGTCCGCCGCGACGCGCCCATCGAGCTGCCGCACGTACTCATGCTCTGCGACGACCACGACAAGAAGCTCATCGAGCCGATCGCCGCGAAGAAGGATTCTCTCAAGAAGCTCTACGACTTCGACCTCATGGAGGACGGCGGCCACATCACCGGCTGGCTCGTCGAGGGCAAGGACGTTGACGAGTTCAATAAGGCGCTGACCGAGTACACCGCCACCGTTGGCGAGAAGTACACCGGCCTCAAGGGCACCCCGATGGTCTTCGCCGTCGGCGACGGCAACCACTCTCTGGCTACCGCGAAGAGCTGCTACGAAGAGCTGAAAAAGAACAACCCCGGCGTCGATCTTTCGAATCATCCGGCGCGCTATGCGCTCGTCGAGCTGGAAAACATCCACGACCCAGCGCAGGTCTTCGAGCCTATCCACCGCGTCATCTTCAAGACCGAGCCGAAGAAGCTGCTTGCAGCGCTCGAAGCGGCCTGCGCAGGCGCAGAGGGCTTCCCGGTCAAGTGGTACGCGGGCGAGGAGTCCGGCACCATCGTCCTCGATAAGAACAAGGGTGAGCTGGCCGTCGGCATCCTGCAGCACTTCCTCGACGATTATCTGAAGGAAAATGCGGGCGAGATCGACTATATCCATGACGACGACGCGCTCATCGGCTTTGCGAAGCAGGAAAATGCCATCGGCTTCCTGCTGCCCGCCATGGAAAAGAGCCAGCTGTTCCGCGGCGTCATCGCCGACGGCGTTCTGCCGAGAAAGACCTTCTCCATGGGCCACAGCCGCGAGAAGCGCTACTATCTGGAAGGCAGAAAGATCAAGGCGTAATGAAGGAGCTTACCGAGGGCGCATTTGCCAAGGTCAATCTAACGCTGGACGTTCTGGATAAGCGCGAGGACGGCTATCATAATCTCCGCTCCATCATGCAGACCGTTTCCCTGCACGACGATGTGCACGTCACGGTCGGCTGCGAGGGCTGGCAGATCCACTGCTACCGCGAGGTCCTTCCGCCGGACGCGGACGAAAATACCGAACCGGAGCTTGTCACCTGCGGTCTGCCGCAGGACAGGGAAAATCTTGCGTGGAAGGCCGCCGAGGCGTTCTATGCCCGCATCGGCAAGAAGCCGGAGGGGCTGGAGATCTTCATCAACAAGCGCATTCCGCTCGAGGCTGGTCTTGGCGGCGGCAGCGCCGACGCGGCGGCAGTTTTGCGCGCGCTGAACCGCGCGTATGACAGCCCGCTGTCCATTCCTGCGCTCTGCGAGCTTGGCGCGCAGGTCGGTTCCGACGTGCCGTTCTGCGTCATGGGCGGCACGGCGCTGGTCGAAGGGAAGGGCGAGCTGCTGACGCGGCTCCCGCCCGCGCCGGAGTTCTTCGTCGTGATCTGCAAGCCGGATTTCTCCGTCTCCACGCCGGAGCTGTATCAGGCGCTCGACGAGACGTTCATCGAAAAGCGTCCGGATCAGAAGGTCATGCAGCTGAACCTCCAGAAGGGCGATCTGCTCGGCATCGGCGGCAGCCTGTGCAACGTGTTTGAGCCTGTCGTCATGCAGAAGCATTTCGACATCAATTATATCCGCTCCATGATGTACACCTACGGCGCGTACGGTGCGCAGATGACCGGCTCCGGCTCCGCCGTGTTCGGTATCTACGATTCGTTTGAATACGCGACCGTCGCCTGCACGATGCTCAAGGATAAATACAGTCAGATTTTCCTGGCAAAGACCGTATAAATCAATAAAATACCGTCTAAACTGTCTGTAAAAAGCAGTTTGGACGGTGTTTTTTATGAAAAAACGGATCATTTCTCTTGTGTTGTTGGGCATCAGCGTACTTACCGTGACGGCCTGCGCCGCTTTGCAGGCACAGAGCCAGCGCATGGCGGAAAAGATCATCCGCCTGCACGTCGTGGCAAATTCCGACTCCGATGTGGATCAGGCTGTGAAGCTCCGTGTGCGCGACGCTGTTCTGCGCGAGGCGCAGAACGTGCTTTCCGATGCTTCCGACGCGAAGCAGGCGATCGCGGCGCAGCTTCCTGCGCTCGAAGCGGCGGCAAATGCCGAGCTGCGGCGGCAGGGGAGCGGGGACACCGCCTGCGTCAGCTTCCGCCGCGAGCTGTTCCCAACGCGCGACTATGACACGTTTTCGCTGCCGTCCGGCGTGTATCAGTCGCTGCGCGTGACCATCGGGGAGGGTGCGGGGCACAACTGGTGGTGCGTGATCTTTCCCTCCCTCTGCGTCCCGGCCACAACGGACGGCTTCGCCGACGCAGCCGCGGCAGGCGGCTTCTCAGACGCCGAGATCGGCCTCATGACCCGCGCAAACGGCGCGTACACGGTCAAGTTCCGTTCTCTGGAGCTGCTGCAGGCGCTGAAAAAATACCTGTTTGGGGAATAAGCGCCATAAAATCCGCTGCCGGGCGTGATGCTGCCGAACCCGCGACATGGCAGAGCTGCCTGCGCATGAACAAGTACAAGAAAAGTGGGGCTGTCTCAAAAGAGCATTTTGATACTAAAATCTAGGGTGTATCTGAAAACTCCCAACGCACCCGGACAGCGGGCCTTTTTGCGGTGCGCCGCGTCATTTTTCCTTGAAATACGTCAGTATTCCTGCGAAAAAATGTCTTGCGCAACGCAAAAATCCCTCGCTGCCGGTCACATCATGAGTTTTCAGATACACCCTAGTAAAACACTTTAACCGTCTTACCAGATATGCTATAGTGTATCTGGGTGATGAATAATGGCATCGAACTATAAATTCAGCAATGAGGAAATGGCCGCAATAAAGGCAGCACGCAGAGAGACAAAGGACAAACGTGCGGATGCAAGATTGAAAGCACTTGAACTGCGAGCAGAGGGTATGGAACTCAGTGAGGTTTCGCAGGCAACGGGCTTCCATGCAGCCTATGTGAGCCAACTGGTGGCGAAATATCGGGATCATGGACTGGAAGCAATCTCCGGGAATCATTATGGCGGTAATCACCGTAATATGAGCTTTGAGGAAGAAGCTGCGATACCATTTGCTCGCTTACCCCTAATACCATTTTCAGCATTACCGGACGCGATTGGATTATTAAAGCGTTTAATTAGGTTTTAGTATTAGCAGGACGATAGGATGAAGAAAATGCGCGAAAAAAGAGTCCATAAATCACAGCCCGAGAGAATCCATACGGTTCCTCCCGGGCTGCTCTTGCATATGCAGTTGTATTCCGATATCAGCAGGTACCTGCCTCTAGCTCTTGCCGGACGGCGTCCATAAGCGCCGGAATGAATTCATAATTTCTGGGATACTTGTCGAAGCGGATCTCCATGCCTGCCAGCTTCTCGATCAATTCCACAACATGCTCATGCGAGGTGCGCTGCGCCAGCGCTTTCAGGATATCCACATCCTGAAGCGCGTCCTTGAAATTAAGCGCACGCAGCGACGCGACCGGCCCGTCCTTTCCGGGGTAGACCGAGAACGGGTCGCCGGACGGCACCATACCGTCGCCGGAGCTTGTCAGATAAGGATCGATCACATACATGGAACGGTCAGTGTGGTAGAAATTATAGCCCCATTGCAGGAAGCCCTTGATGCCGAACTTGAAGAGCTGGACGCCGAGAATGCGGTTTCGGTACTCCGGAAAGGCAAGGAAGCGGTTGCCGACGGCTTTGTACTCGCCGCAGCAGTAATAGGCCCACTGGTTTTCGACCGGCTCCCGCAGGAACGGCTCGATGTGATCGGTCGCGCTGACCGGAATGTCGATCAGTCCGTGCTTGTAAAAATCAACGTTGGAGATGGCGTCCATGATCGGCCGTCCGCGCAGCATCGGCTTTACAAAGCGCCAGAGCGCGCGGTAGGTCTCTAGATGGTCCAGCCCCGGCTCGTCGGAGATGTGTAAGAAGGAATCCTCCAGCACGCCTTTTTCTGTCAGAAAATCCAGCATGGCCGGAAGCAGCTGCTTCAAAAATGCCTGATAGGCTTCGCTCTGCGCGGGCGTATGCCAGCCGAACAAATGCTCTTCTCTGCCGTCCACACGGACGTAGATGTTCGGCGCGGAGGTCATGCCCCACTGGGAATAGAGGTGCGCGATCTCGAAGCGGCGAATGCCGTTTTCGTGCGCGAGATCGATGTAGCGCGCGGCCCGCGAGAAATCGAAAGCATAGCGTTCACCGTTCTTTTCGATCTGGACGAGCTGCACGCAGAGGCGCTCTCCGCCGATCAGCGTATCGAGTGACGGCGTGAGCATCGGCGTCAAGATCGTGTCGATGCCGAGATAGCGCGCCATCTGCATATATTTCCCGATCAGCTCCCAATGCGCCTCGGAATAGACCGGGACATGGTACGCCTCCGCGATGCTGTCCACATGGAACCACTGCGTAAAATGCACGCTCTGCGCCGGAAGCGCGGCGCTGAGGATGTGCAGGGTCAGCACCGACGTCTCCGTATGCAAGATCTCCGGCGTTCCCGGCTCAAAATAGACGCGCTCCGCGCGGATCTCATAGTCGCCGGGCGCGGCGTCCAGCGGCGTATCCAGCGAAAGCAGGACGGACGCGGGCCGGTCGGACAGGCGCAGCATGCCGCCGCTTTCCTCCAGCGGCTCGAGAATATCCGGCATAAGCCCCGGCTCGTCCGTCAGGATGTCTTCGTCGTGATCGGGATAGACCGGGTAGTCCATTGCCGCCGGGCGCAGCCGGTAAAGTCGGAGCGCGGCGGTCAGCGCTTCGTTTTCCGCGCCGTCCGGGCCGAAAACCCTTGCCGAAAAGCGGCAGAAAACATTGTAGTCCGCGCGCAGGATGATCTGATAGGAAAAGTGCTCGCCGCGAAGGACCGTCTGCCGGGAAAGCTCCTGCTCCGGCAGGTCGGAAACGCTCCGGATCTTATAAAGGGAAGATACCTGTTCGCTCCAAAGTGTCATGTGGTGTACTCCTTTTCTGTATCTGCCCGAACGCGGCCCAGCCGCCGGATCTCAAAATACATCGGTCTCAGCGGGGATCGGCGTCCGACTCCTTTTTGAGAAGCGTTTCCTTGTAAACGCCGGGCGAAATGCCCTCAAAGCTCTTAAATACGCGGATAAACGTGTTGACGTTCTCAAAGCCAACCCGCTGCGCGACGAGCTTGACCTGCGACTGCGGGTCTGCCAGCAGCTGTTTGGCCCTGTCCACACGAAAACGATTTACATACTAGGGTGTATCTGAAAACTCCCAACGCACCCGGACAGCGGGCCTTTTTGCGGTGCGCCGCGTCATTTTTCCTTGAAATACGTCAGTATTCCTGCGAAAAAATGTCTTGCGCAACGCAAAAATCCCTCGCTGCCTGTCACATCATGAGTTTTCAGATACACCCTAGGGCGACTTGTCAGCCCTCCAGATGGAACGCGGTTTTGAGTTCGGCGATCTCTGCCTCGCTGATGTGGACGATGCTGCCGAGGCTCTGGGAATCGAGAATGGAGTTGGCGGTCAGCTCCATGACCTCAAGCCGGTCGAATGCCTGCAGGAGCGAATTGCCGGTGACGATCACGCAGTCGTTTTCCACGATGGCGACCGGGTGCGAAACATCGAATTCCGCCGCCATTTTATCCGGCTCCCGGTAGATCTCCTCATACGGCAGCGTTTTGACGTCGCGGAGGAGGATATAGCTTTCCGGGATGGTGCGTGCATCGAACGCTGCATCGGTCACGGCAAAGGCCATGGCGTGGACCGGGTGGGCAAGCAAAATCGCGCCGACATCGGGATGCTGCTCATAGATTTTCTGGTGCAGCAGCACGGCGCGGGACGGCGTCTTGCCCAGCTCCTTCATGCCGCCCTTGACGCGGACAAGATCATCCTCCTCCAGATACGCACGGTCGAAGCCGAAGGGTGTAATGAGGAAGCTGCCGTCGGACAGGCGGACGGAATACGTGCCGTGTGTGGCGGTGAACAGGCCCATTTTATACGAGCGGTGGATGAGCGTGATCATGTCGCGCCGGGCGGCCAGCTCCTCCGAGGTATGCGAACGGGGGATGAAATCATCCAGCTTGGTATGCGCGTTCGTCTCGCTCATGTGGTAGGCGTTCTCGGGCAGGGAATGGATATTGCCGAGCTTGCTGGCCAGCACCTCAAGCGTCGCGGTATAGTTGAGCGTTTCAAAGCGCTGGAACGCCGTGAACATATCCGGCGCGCCGATGCAAACGCCGTGGTTTTCCAGCAGCGCCGTATCGCAGCCCTGCGAAAAGACCTTGCCGATCTCCACACCCAGCGCCTCGCTGCCGGGAACGGCGTAGGTCGCGATCTTCATCTGCTCACAGATATGGCGCACGGACGGGATCAGATCAAGATCGGGCAGCTTGCGGACGATGGAGAACGCCACGAGCGCGGGCGGGTGCGCGTGCAGCACGGCGTTCAGATCCGGGCGCATACGGTAGACCGATTCGTGGAATGGCAGCTCAGACGAGGGCTTGTGCGGCCCCTCGCAGCTTCCGTCCGGGCGGACGCAGATGATATCCTTGCGGGTCAGCGTCCCCTTGTCGATCCCGGCAGGGGTGATCCAGATGTTGCCCTGGGTGTCGCGGATGGAAAGATTGCCGCCGGACATGGTGGTCAGGCCCTTGTCATAGATGCGCTGCATGAACATGACAAGCTGGTCGGCGGGATGGATATACTGAATGTTCAAAAGATGACCTCCTAATCAGAATCGTCAGAGCGGCAGAATGCCGTCAAAGGTTTCGCTGAACAGCTCCTGCGCGTATGTGCGGAGCCTTGCACAGTAGCAGTCGTAAGCGTCAAGCAGGGTTTCGCCCTCCGGGGTCAGCCGAGCACCTCCTCCGTGTTTTCCTCCGGTTGTGGAATCGAGCAGCTTGAAGCCCAGCGACTGCTGCGCGTTTTTGAGGATCGTCCATGCCTTCGAGTACGCCATGCCGATGGACATGGCTGCCGCGCGCAGAGAGTGCAGCTCGCGTACCTTGCGCAGCAGAACTGCCACGCCGGGACCGAAGCACTTCTCTTCGCCGAAGATCCGAATGGTCAGGACGGGTCTGAAGGTTTGTTCCATGTCAAAATTTTACCACGCTGTATTCGCCATTGTCAACAATATTCCGATATTCTTGACGCGGAAGCGCGCGAATGCTATGCTTATATAACGGTGTCAGCTGATGCTATAGAGGAGGAATGTCCTGTGGAGCTGGCAAAGGCACTGGACGTGCGGCCCGGCGTGACCGCGATCATCGGCGGCGGCGGGAAGACGACGCTCATGGAATGCCTCGCGGAAGAACTGTCTGCGCAGGCCCGCGTGATCGTGTGTACGACGACGCATATCTATCCCGAACAGAATATGCCGTGCCTCGTTTCGACGTCTGAGGCGGAGATAGCGGCAGAATTGGCGCGCACGCGCTGCGTCTGCGTGGGCTCTGCTTCAGAAAGCGGAAAATACTCCGCGCCGGAGCTGCCGTTCTGCACGCTCTGCGCGCTTGCCAGCTACGTGATCGTCGAGGCCGACGGCTCCAAGCGCCTGCCGCTCAAGGCCCATGCCCCGCACGAGCCGGTCATCCCGCCGGAGGCGAACCAGACCATTCTGGTCGTGGGCGCATCCGGCTTCGGCAGACCGATGCGCGAAAGCGTCCACCGCGCACCGATCGCCGCGCAGGCGCTCGGCGTAAGCGAGGAGACGGTCGTAACGCCGGAGCTTTGGGCGAAATTTTTGAATCTGGAAGCGCTGCATACGCGCGTTCTGGTCAATCAGACCGAGAACGAGCCGGAGCGGCAGACAGCAAGAGCGCTGGCCGCCGGACTTTCCTGCCCGGTGTGCATGGCGGCATTACAAAAGGGGTGGATCGAATGCTTGTGCTGATCCGAGGTGCGGGCGATCTGGCGACGGGCATTGCGCTCAGGCTTTTCCGGTCGCATCTGTGCGTCGTGATGACAGACCTGCCGCAGCCGACGGCCATTCGCCGGACGGTCTGCTTTTCACAGGCGATCTTATACGGAAGCTATCAGGTGGAGGACGTGACGGCAGAGCTTGCCGCAAGCATGGAAGACGTGCGCTGCATTCTGGCCGAGGGCTGCATCCCGGTTCTGGCCGATCCGAAGGCAGAGTGCCGCGCGTGGCTGAAGCCGGACGTGGTGGTCGACGCGATCCTTGCCAAGAAAAACCTCGGCACGCAGATCACGGACGCGCCGCTGGTCATCGGCGTCGGCCCCGGCTTCTGCGCCGGGCGGGACTGCCACGCGGTCATTGAAACGATGCGCGGGCACACGCTGGGCCGCGTCATCCGCGAGGGCGAACCCATCCCGAACACGAATATTCCCGGCCTTATCGGCGGCTTTACCGGTGAGCGTGTGCTGCGCGCCCCGGACGACGGCATGTTCCATCAGCTGCTGGATATCGGTACAATGGTGCAGGCAGGCGATATTGCGGGCGAGGTGAACGGCAAGCCGATGGCCTGCACGATCTCTGGCGTCATTCGCGGGATGCTGGCCGACGGAACGCCCGTGTTCAAGGGCATGAAGTCCGGCGACGTTGACCCGCGCGGGGAAATTTCCTACTGCCAGACCGCCTCGGACAAGGCCATCGCCATCGGCGGCGGCGTTTTGCAGGCAATTCTGGAATACACCGGCGTTCTGAACGCCGCGACGGGAAAAAATGCACTGGGGGTATAACCATGAAGGACGAGATCAAGCTGACAAAGCTTGCAAAATGCGCCGGGTGCGGTGCGAAGGTCGGCGCGGGCATTCTCGCGCAGCTGCTGGGCGATATCCGTGTGCGGCAGGACGAAAATCTGCTCGTCGGATTCGACAAGAGCGACGATGCGTCGGTCTATAAGGTGTCGGACGAGCTTGCGCTCGTGCAGACGGTCGATTTCTTCCCACCCATCGCGGACGACCCGTATACCTTCGGCCAGATCGCAGCGACGAATGCGCTGTCCGACGTCTACGCCATGGGCGGTGAGCCGAAGCTCTGCCTCAACATCATGGCCGTGCCGGAGTCCATGCCGAAGGAAGACGTGCATGACATTCTGCGCGGCGGCTATGACAAGGTCTATGAGGCAGGCGCGCTCATCACCGGCGGCCACTCGATCTACGACGACGAGCCGAAATACGGTCTGGCCGTGACGGGCTTTGTCCACCCGGACAAAGTTCTCACGAACTCCGGCGCGAAGCCCGGCGACGTGCTGTTTTTTACAAAGCCGCTCGGCATCGGCATTCTCACGACGGCGGAAAAGGCTGATCTTCTGTCCGAGGACGGCAAGGCGCTGGCCATCCGCCTGATGACGACGCTCAATAAGTCCGCCCGCGACGTGATGGTGCAGTACCGCGTCCACGCCTGCACGGACGTGACCGGCTTCTCCTTCCTCGGCCACGCGTCCGAGATGGCGACTGGCAGCGATGTGCAGCTGGAAATCGACACGGCCGCAATTGACCTGATCGGCGAAGCGCTGGACTTTGCACGCATGGGTATCCTGCCTGCCGGTATGTACCGCAACCGCACATTTGCCGAGCCGATGGTCGACGCGGGAGACACGGAGCTTGCCGTGCAGGACGTGCTCTACGACCCGCAGACGGCGGGCGGCCTGCTCATCGCCTGCGACCCGGAGGACGCGGACGCGCTGTTTGCCGCCCTGAAACCGGCAGTCCCCAGCGCGCAGCGTGTCGGCACGGTGCAGCCCTACACGGGCGGCGCAAGAATCTATCTGAAATGAGGCTGTTTGAATGAACCGCTATATTCTGATTCCCGAAGACACCATCCGCGTCCTGCCGCCGGAGGACGGCGCGGAGGCGGCAGTTGAAATTTTCTGCTCCCGTACAGTCATTTTTTTTGATATTTCACAAATACAGGATGTCTGCCTGATGCACAACGTTTTATCGAACCGCGGGCGCGCCGATGCGCTCTGCTTCACGGCGGCGGACCGCCTGCTTGAGCGGGAACAGATGGTGCTCGTCCCCACGGACCGGGCCGATTATGCGGCGTTTCTGGCCGGACTCCGGACATATGCGCCGAAAACGCTGGATTTTTCCAAAGAGGCAGATTATATCCCGGAGTCCTGCGACCACAACGGCCATCATCACGGATAAAAACGAAAAAAGCCGCACATCCTGAAAGAAAAAGAGGAGGTGCAGCATGAAAAAACGCGACAGAAAAGACCGTCCGGATCTCGTTCCGGAGATCTTCGCCCAGCAGCCCAGTCTTACCGACCCGCAGGGCAGCTGGACCGGCCTTCCGATGAACGAGCTTGACGTCCCGGTCCAGGACGCGGACGATCTGTAACCGGCCAAAACCGCCCTCCGTCATGTGCTGCATGACAGAGGGCGGTAATTTTTCAAGCGTTTATTCCGGCTTTTTGCTGTCGATGGTGTCCTCAGTCAGCGCGCCGACATCCTCCATCTTGACCTTTTTGGGCAGCGTCAGAGACAGGATCATGGAAATCACAAACACGCCCGCGACGGGGTTGCCTGCGAAAATGTCGCTCACGATCTTCGGCATACCGGAGAAGAATTCCGGGACCTGCGTGACGCCGATGCCGATGTTGTCGACGGACGCCGGTGCGCGGGGTCTCTGGTCTTTCATTTGGAATAATCTTCTTTTATTTGATGGCCGGAGCCGCATAACGCGGTGGCAGGCGGCGGGACCGAAAAGGGAAAAGTGCCCCGTGCCAACCGTTATTCTGGCCTCTGTATCAAGTATACGTGTTTAGAATCCGTTAAGCGATACAGATTTTTTGTTTGCCAAACAAAAAATAAGTTGTAATTTTGTGAAGTCTGCTGTTTTTTCAGGATTGGGGAACGGGGAGCGCCGCACCCCGCGCGGCAGATTGCAATTCCGCACAGGATATGCTAAGATGGGTCAAAAAAAGGCGGGCGCTGTGTGTCCCGGCCGAAGGGAGAACTGTATGCGAATCATCGGGATCGTGCCGGGCGCAAAGCTGTTCGGCTCGGAGGATCTGTACGCGGATCAATATTTATTTGTAAACGGCTATCCGAAGCGGATTCTTGCAAACGGCGGCACGCCCGTCGGGATCCTCAGCAGCGACGGCTATGCGGTGGAGGACAGCCTTTCGCTCTGCGACGCGTTTGTGTTCTGCGGCGGGGCGCGGTTCTATCCGTACCATTTTCAGGTCATGGAGTACGCTGCGAAATCCGGCAAGCCCGTGCTCGGCATCTGCCTCGGGATGCAGATGATGAACACCTATTTCCTCGTTGCCGAAGAGGCCGAACGCCGCGGCTGGGACGGGCCGCTGCTCGCGCTGTTCGAGCAGATGAAAAAAGAGCGCTATATGTTCACCGAACCCGTGGACGGCCACTGGGACGGCCATATCACGCGGGACAATGTCGACCGCTTCAAGCATCCCATCCATGTAACGCCCGGCAGCCGCCTCGAACGTCTGACGGGAAAGCAGACAATCCTGGGCGCGTCGATGCACAACTACCGCATCACGCACCCAGCCCGGTCGCTGACCGTCGCGGGCCGGACGGACGACGGCACCATCGAGGCGCTGGAATACGGTGAGCAGATGCTCGGCGTTCAGTTCCACCCCGAAGCCGATGACCAGAACGACGAACTGTTCCGCGCCATTCTGTGATCCGCATAAATGTGCCTGCGCAGTCCGGGTGGTATAATAAATGATGGTTAGAAGCATCTAACCGACGATAAAAAAGGAGGAAACCAAGATGTTGTATTCGGAAAAGGTAAAGGGATTCACAGCGGCGCATCCATGCGAGGAGCTGACCGCCGGCGGCGCACGAAACCGTCTACACCATGTCCAACAACCACGGTGACATCGTGATCGAAGCCCCCGCCGGCTACAAGTGGGACGAAGGCACGCTGACGAAGATCACCTACGTTGCCGAAGCTGGCGATGTCAAGTACGAATCCCTCCAGAAAGCCATCGACGCGGCCAAGTCTAAAGCGGTCGTCACGATGCTTGCTGATACCCGCGAAAACGTCACCATCAGCAAAGCCCTCACGCTCGACCTGAACGGCTTCACCCTCAACGGCAGCACTGGCGAACGCAAGGCTGCTCTGAAGGTTGACAATGCAACGGTCACGGTCATGGATTCCAGCGCGAACCAGACCGGCACGATCAAGCGCGAGGATGTGGAAGATCCGAATGTCACGGGCAGCAATTCCTACTACGTCATTGACATTCAGGGTGGAAATGGCCTCCTCATATTCGAAGGCGGCAATGTCACGGACACCAGCGGTATTGTCGGCGTGAAGGGCGCGTCCCTTGTCCGCCTTGGCGACGATTCTGTAAGCGCACGGCCGACCCTGACCATCAATGGCGGTACATTCACGCAGGACAACTTCGTTGCCATCAAGGTCGACCGCGGCACGCTGCACTTCAAGGGCGGCACGGTCAACGGCAATGTTGCCTCCGTCAACTATGATTCCGCACCCGGCAAGCAGGCCAGAATCTTCATCACCGGCGGCTATGTCACCGGCACGCTGGGCACCTACACGTATAACAACGGTCTGGTTCCGACAAAAGAAACCGCAATGGCCACTGTTGAGGTCACCGGCGGTACGTTCGACAAAGACCCGATGCCGTATGTCGTCGAAGGTTCGACGGTTAAGAAGAACGCAGACGGCACGTTCGGTGTAGAAAAGGCCTATCTCGCCAAGGTCGGCGATAAGTCCTACTACACCATGGACGAAGCGTTCAAGGCGCAGACTGCCAGCGGCGAAGCGATTGTTCTGCTTCGTGATTATACGACCGGCTCGACCTTCAATTCCGGCAGTATCAACAGAACGGTTGATCTGGACGGTCACACCTGGACCTACACCGGCACCGATGTGAACAGCGCGGCGTTTGAGATCAACTACTCCGACGTTATCCCGAGCCGTGGATGCGGACAAGCTGCGATATCGACGTATTTGTCCGTGAGGCAGATCTGGACAGGGCGATGGAGGCGCTTTCGGAGAACCTTTCGTACCGGATCGGGGAGATCTCTGACCATGACGTCCAGATCTATACCCCAAACGGACAGCATATCGAGCTGCACCGGAACCTCATTGAGGATCACCGGATCAATCAGGCGGCGGAGGTGCTGGCGGCAGTGTGGGATACCGCAATTCCGCACAGCGGCTGGACATACTGGCTGGAAATGCCGGACGAGCTGTTCTATTTCTACCACATCGCACATAAGGAGGCCCAAAGGGAAGGCACACCGCGGCGTCATGAAGGCCGTCGGGGAAACTACGGAGCAAGAAGCCTGCCCCGTCACGAGGCGGCGGTAAAAGAGTGAAACAAAATAAAACAAGCGGGAGGAACCATGGGATTTCATGGTTCCTCCCGCTGCTTTTCTGCTGGTTGGATCATCGGCTGCCAAATGGGGGGATCTTACACGTTCTGCGCCTGCTCCGCGATCTGCTTGAGCAGAATGTCCTCCGCGTACCCGCAGGCACGCGCGACAGAGCCAGCCTCGAAGGGGTTGGACAGATTTGCATAGCGCAGCGTTTCGAGATAGCTGCGGCTGCCGCCGGTCTTGCAGAGGTTCAGATAGTCCTGCCATGCGGCGGCCTTATCCTCGGCGTACTTCTTCTTGAACTCCATCGCGCCCATCGTCGTGAGCGTGTAGTTGATATAGTAGAACGGATAGAGGTAGATATGCAGCTTGTGATACCAGTAGCCGCCGCGTTCAAAGAACGGGTCGTTCTCATAGTGCCGCCACGGCATATACTTTTCCTCCAGCAGGTGCCACTGATATGTCCGCTCCTTCGGCGTCAGCTCAGGATGGGCATAGCAGATGTGCTGGAACTCGTCCACGGCCACGCCGAAGGGCACGAAGGTCAGCGCTTCCTGCAGATGTGCGAAGCGGAACTTGTCCGCCTGATCGCCGAAGAACCACTCGGCATAGGGGTAAGCGAACTGCTCCATGGACATGGAGTGGATCTCCGCAATATCGGTCGACTCGCTGTAATAGTCCGAAATGGGCTGGCTGCGCATGGCCATATAGCCCGCGAACGCGTGGCCCAGCTCGTGTGTCAGCACCTGCATATCAAAGATCGTGTGGTTAAAGCAGGAGAACACAAACGGCGCTTTCAGGCTCGGCAGACTCGTCATGTAGCCCGTGGAGGCCTTGCCCGGCTTGTTCTGCAGGTCCATCAGCTCATGGTCGATCATGAAGTCGATAAATTCGCCGGTTTCCGGGCTGATCTCGTGGTACATCTTCTGCGCGGTCTTGACCATGAACGCGTCGTCACCCGCAGGCTCAGCGTTGCCATCCGGAAATACCATCTTTTCGTCGTACCACATGACGTGATCAACGCCAAGGCGCTTGGCCTGCGCGTCATAGAGCTTCTTGCACAGCGGAACAAGAACGGTGCGTACCTGCTCGCGGAAAGACGCGACCTCTTTTTCGCCGTAATCCGTGCGTCCCTGCTCCAGATAACCGACAGGAATGTAATTTTCGTAGCCAAGATTTTTGCCCATCTGGTTGCGGATACGAATCAGCTCATCCCAAATCTGTTCCAGACGCGGCTCATTGTCCTCATAAAATTTGGAGTATGCCTTGACGGCAGCGGCGCGCATCGCGCGGTCAGGGTGTTCAAAGTATTTCTGCACGCCGTAAAGGTTCAGCTTCTTGCCGTCAAACGGAATCTCTGCCGTGGCCATGATTTTCTGATATTCATTGGTCAGGCGGCTCTCCTGCTGGCGCAGCGGAACGTTGGCCTCGCAATACAGCTTCTTCTGCAGATCCATGGAGACGAAATACTGCTTGCCGAACTCCTGCTCGATATCCGGGCGGAAGGGGCTGGACGCAATGGCTTCGCTGAGTTCGACCTCCGCGCCGCTGAGCGTGGGCAGCGTGTCCTGCAGATAGGCGATCTCCGTCTCATAAAATTCGTCGCGCGTGTCGAGCGTATGCCGGATGTGTGCGATGGAATACTGCGTGAACAGCTCGCAGGTCTCGCGGTCGATCTCAAACATCAGCGCGCGCAGCGCGGCGTAGCTCGCCGCGTGTACAGCTGCGTTTTTCCATTCGGCAAGCTTGGCGCGCCGCGCTTCCAGATCGGGGCGCTTGTATTCGAGTGTTGAGAACTTGTAAGTGTCTATCATCGTTTGATTTCTCCTTGCATGAATTCTATATTTTATGATACCCGTGCGGACTGCCGCTGTCAATAGCCTGCCGCGGGTTTCTGCCCGTCTACACCGGTGCATAGCTGCACTGCGGCAGACCATGCACATGGCCTGCCGCAGCTGCAATAAAACTTATGTAAACTTACAGGCCCATTTCCCGTTTGACCTCGCCGAAGCAGCGGACGGCGAAATCGAGGTCTTCCTTCGTATGGCCGGCGGAGATCTGCGTGCGGATGCGGTCGCGGCCCTTCGGGACGACGGGATAGCAGAAGCCGACGACATACACGCCCTTTTCAAGCATCCGGCGGGCAAACTCCTGCGCGATCTTCGGGTCATAGAGCATGACGGGGACGATGGGGTGCTCGCCGGGGAGCAGATCGAAGCCGAGCTTTTCCATCTCCGCGCGGAAATAGCGCGCGTTCTCATGAACCTTGTCGCGCAGCGCCGTGGATTCCTCCAGCAGGTCGATCGTGCGGAGCGTCGCGGCGCAGATGGCGGGCGCGAGCGTGTTGGAGAACAGGTACGGGCGGGAGCGCTGGCGCAGCAGGTCGACGATTGGCTGCCGCGCCGCCGTATAGCCGCCAGACGCGCCGCCCATGGCCTTGCCGAACGTGCCGGTGATGATATCGACGCGGCCGATGACGCCGCAGAACTCCGCCGTGCCGCGGCCGTGCGCGCCCATGAAGCCGACGGCGTGGCTGTCGTCGACCATCGTCAGCGCGTCATAGCGGTCGGCCAGATCGCAGATGGCCTTGAGGTTCGCAATGTAGCCGTCCATGGAGAACACGCCGTCGGTCGCGATCAGAATTTTCTTGCAGCCGGATTCGCGCGCGTCCTTCAGCTTATCTTCGAGATCCTCCATGTTGTTGTTCAGATAGCGGTAGCGCTTTGCTTTGCACAGGCGCACGCCATCGATGATGGATGCGTGGTTCAGCTCATCCGAAATGACCGCGTCCTCCGGCCCAAGCAGCGTCTCAAACAGACCGCCGTTGGCGTCGAAGCAGGAGGAATAGAGGATGGCGTCATCCGTTCCAGCAAACTTTGCGATGCGGCGCTCGAGTTCCTTGTGGATCTCCTGCGTGCCGCAGATGAAGCGCACAGACGAAAGGCCGAAGCCCCAGCGGTCATAGCTGGCCTTCGCGGCCTCGATGAGCCGCGGGTCGTCGGACAGGCCGAGATAATTGTTGGCGCACATATTGACGACGTGGGATTTCTGCGTGGTGTCGATGCAGGAGCGCTGCGGGGTGGTGATAATGCGCTCTTCGCGCCAGGTACCGGCCTCGCGGATGGCGTTCAGCTCCTGTTCAAAGGCTTTCAGTGCAGTTTTCATGAGAATTCCTCCTTTACTTCGTCCAATCGAGTACGACTTTTCCGGACCTGCCGCTCATCATCGCGTCAAAGCCCTTCTGGAAGTCTGTGTAGTGGAAGCGGTGCGTGATCACGGGCATCAGATCGAGCCCGCCCTGCACCATGTACGACATCTGGTGCCAGTTGTCCATCTTGCGGCCATAAATGCCCTGCAGCGTCAGGCCGTTTGTAATGATCTGGTTCATGTCCACGCTGATGGGGCCGTCGCCGAGACCGAGCAGCGAGACTTTGCCGCCGCTGCGCATGACGGAGATGAGCTGATGGAAGGCGGCGGCGTTGCCGGACATTTCAAGGCCCACGTCGAAGCCCTCGGTCAGCCCCTGTTCGTGCATGACCGCGTGCAGATCCTCTTTCGCGGTGTTGACGGCGGCGTCGACGCCCATCTTGCGGGCAAGGTCGAGCCGGTATTCGTTGACGTCGGTGATCACGACGCGGCGCGCGCCCGCGTATTTGCAGATGCCGCCCGCGATAATGCCGATGGGGCCTGCGCCCGTGATGAGCACGTCCTCGCCGATGAGCGGGAACATGAGCGCGGTATGCGTGGCGTTGCCGAAGGCGTCAAAGAAGGAGACGACGTCCTCCGGAAGACTTTCGTCGATGGCAATGACGTTGCGCGCCGGGATGCAGACGTATTCTGCGAACGCGCCGTCGCGGTCGACGCCGACGCCGATGTGGTGCTTGCACCACTGGATATTGCCGGTATGGCAGTTGCGGCAGTGGCCGCAGGTGATGTGGCCCTCGCCGGAGACGCGCTGGCCGGGCGTAAAGCCCGTGACGCCCGCGCCGAGCTCTGCGATCTCGCCGACATACTCATGGCCGATGACCTGAGGGGGCTTTACGTGCTGCTGCGCCCACTGGTTCCATTTGTAGATATGGACGTCGGAGCCGCAGATCGCGGTCTTGTGGATCTTGATGAGAACTTCTCCGGGGCCCGGCACAGGAACAGGCACCTGCCGCAGCTCCAATCCGGGGCCGGCTGTGGGTTTTACGATGGCATCCATCATCTGATTCATTTGTAATCCGCCCTTTCTTCAGAAATTCATATGTCCGCGCAATGTGGACTGCACAATTAAATATGTGCACCCTATAAAGACATATTACCGGACAAATCCGGTCTTGTCAAGGGAAATTTGGTGTTTTAAAACAAAAACGTTCCGCAGAACGGAAACATAATAGGACGTTAGCACCAAAACCGGATGCTTCGCGCACTACAGACGCGGCGTCATTCCGGTTCGTGCACGCCGTTCCGGTATTCCCTCGGCGCACATTGGTAAAAGCGCCGGAACTGCTTGGAAAAATATGAGTGAGGACATGATCAGAACGCTTGTTATTCTTGATCGAGCAGGCAATTTTGAACGATAAATAGAAAACACCCCGCTGTAGCAAATCATCACTACGGCGGGGTGTACGAGTGTGGTGTACTAATAGTGTACAAATAATGTACTAGTGTACATCATCTCACTGCATTTATCCACTTTTAACCACGGCTGAAGGCATTGAAAACACTTGGTTTTTGCCAATCAGGCTTACTTCATGGCCTCTTCCACAGCGACTGCAACCGCAACCGTAGCGCCGACCATGGGGTTGTTGCCCATGCCCAGGAAGCCCATCATCTCGACGTGCGCAGGGACGGAGGAGGAGCCTGCGAACTGTGCATCGGAGTGCATACGGCCCATGGTGTCGGTCATGCCGTAGGAAGCGGGGCCTGCGGCCATGTTGTCCGGGTGCAGGGTACGGCCCGTGCCGCCGCCGGAAGCGACGGAGAAATACTTCTTGCCCATCTGGACGCATTCCTTCTTGTAGGTGCCTGCGACCGGATGCTGGAAGCGGGTGGGGTTGGTGGAGTTACCGGTGATGGAGACGTCGACGCCTTCCTTGTGCATGATGGCAACGCCCTCGCGGACATCGTCAGCGCCGTAGCAGCGGACGTTGGCGCGCTCGCCCTCGGAGTAGCGGATCTCGCGGACGATCTTGAGCTCGCCGGTGTAGTAGTCGAACTGGGTCTGGACATAGGTGAAGCCGTTGATACGGGAGATGATCTGGGCAGCGTCCTTGCCGAGGCCGTTCAGGATGACGCGCAGAGGCTTTTTACGGGCCTTATTCGCGTTCTTGACGATGCCGATGGCGCCCTCAGCGGCCGCAAAGGACTCGTGGCCTGCGAGGAAGCAGAAGCACTCGGATTCCTCGGACAGGAGCATGGCGCCCAGATTGCCGTGGCCGAGGCCGACCTTGCGGTCGTCGGCGACGGAGCCGTCGATGCAGAAGGCCTGCAGGCCCTCGCCGATGGCGGTAGCGGCTTCGGCCGCGGTCTTGACGCCCTTCTTCATGGCGATGGCAGCGCCGACGGTGTATGCCCAGCACGCGTTTTCGAAGCAGATGGGCTGAATGCTCTTGACGATCTCATACGGGTCAAAGCCCTTGGCCTGGCACATTTCGCGGCAAGCCTCGACGGACTCGATGCCGTACTGCTTGAGGACGCCGTTGATCTTGTCAATTCTTCTGTCGTAGTTTTCAAACAAAGCCATTTTCGTGTCCTCCTTTTCTTATTCCCGACGCGGGTCGATATACTTCGCCGCGGTGTCCCACTGACCATAGTGGCCGGTGGCCTTCTTGATGGCCTCGGCAGGCTCGTCGCCCTTCTTGATGAAGTCCATCATCTTGCCGAAGTTGATGAATTCGTAGCCGACAATCTCGTCGTCCTTGTTGAGGGCGATCTTGGAGCAGTAGCCCTCGGCCATTTCGAGGTAGCGCGGGCCTTTTTCCTTCGTGGCGAACATCGTGCCGACCTGGCTTCTGAGGCCCTTGCCGAGGTCTTCCAGAGAAGCGCCGACGGCGAGGCCGTCCTCGGAGAACGCGGACTGGCTGCGGCCATAGACGATCTGCAGGAACAGCTCGCGCATGGCGGTGTTGATAGCGTCGCAGACGAGGTCGGTGTTGAGGGCCTCAAGAATGGTCTTGCCGATGAGAATTTCGGAAGCCATTGCGGCGGAATGGGTCATGCCGGAACAGCCGATCGTCTCGACCAGAGCCTCTTCGATGACGCCGTTCTTGATATTCAGGCTCAGCTTACACGCGCCCTGCTGCGGTGCGCACCAGCCCACGCCATGGGTAAAGCCGGAGATATCCTTGATTTCCTTTGCCTGCACCCACTTGCCCTCTTCGGGAATGGGAGCCGGGCCATGATACGCGCCCTTGGCAACCGGGCACATATGCTTGACTTCTGCAGTATAGATCATATACAGGTCTTCCTTTCAAGAATTCTAAAAGCCGGAATTGGCTGTTATTACGATTGGATTATACCCAGATTCGCGTGGGAAGTCAAGAATTTGCAGAAAATTAGCGGGAAGCTGATGATGAAGCGAGCGGGATATGCCGCACCGGCACGTTCCGCGTCGAGTATCAGCTTGACTTTCGCACAGTATGGCATTCCGGCAGACGCACAGCTTTGGCAGGGCCGGAAGCAGATCATCGCTTCCCCGTCAGATGCAGCACGCGGTCTGCCAGGCCGCAGAAGAGCAGGCCGCAGGCGAGGGCCTCATCCTCTGCGTCGGCCATGGCGGGGACGAATTCGAACGCCGCGCCGAAGGCGTCTGCAAGCGACTCAGACGTGCGGCCCGTCAACGTCCGCACGTCATAGACAGGACGCTTCATGCAGACGGCCTCGCTTCCGGCTGCGGACAGAAACGCCAGCTCGTCCGCGCGGAACAGGATCAGCGGCGCGTTCTCACCGAGATACGCGTCAACGGCGGGCAGGAGCCGGGCCAGCCTCGGCGCGTCCTGCGTCATGCGTTCCGTCACGCCCGCCTCGCGGGCGTATTTTGTCAGACCATTTTCCGGGCTTACGCAGGCGGTCAGCACGGATTCCGGCGCAAAGCGGCGGAATTTCAGGATCGAAAGCTGCGCAATTTCGCCGCGCGAGGGGCTTTTGCCCGTTGTTTTGAACGCGAGAACATAAAATGTTTCCAGAGATTCCGGCGCGGTCTTCCGCGTGAGCGCCGCAGTGTCGGGCGGCGTGTAGTCCGGCCTCTTTTCCGGCGCAGGCGCGTCGGCCAGTCCCGGCTGAATGGGCCGGAGCTGCTTTTTTACGCCCTCGAACCATTTCTGGCCCCGCAGCGCGGCCTCAAGCGCCGCCTGTTGCTGCGCGGCCTGCTTCAAAACGGCGGCGCTCAGATCCTCCAGCAGATCGCCGGATGTGCGGCGGCTGGGGATCCTGCCGTGCCTGCCGAAGCCCGGCAGAAGAAATTCGTTGGAATACTCGACAAAGCGCGCCTTTTCCCGCAGGATCGCAGCCGTCTGCGCATCTGCCTTCGCGCTGTCCCAGCGGGCGCAGAAGGCCTTGCAGAGTCGGATATCCCGTTCCAGCATCCATGCCGGGCCGCGGCACGAAAGCGCGTCAATGCGCGTATACGCGTCCGCAAGCGTTTTATACAGCGCCTCCGCCTCCGGCTGCGGCAGCGGGGGCATTTTCGGCTGCACGGGTGGGTCGGTCAGAATATCCGGCAGCAGCTCCGGCGCGGAAAGCTCCGCCGGAGCAGGCACGGGAGCTGCGGGAGCCGCCTGCGGCTCCTGCTTTTCCGCCCGCTTCGGCAGCGCGCTCACAACGACGGCGGCAAGCCCGCCCGCAGACAGGATCCCGGCTGCGATCAGGCTGTACTGCGCGGCGGCAAAGCCCAGCAGGATCAGCAAAAACCCAATGATAATGCCCTTGACGGAACGCACGGCATTTCCTCCTTTGCGATTTACACGGAACGCTGCGGGAACTTTTCCAGACAGTAAAGCTGTTCCTCGTCCAGCCGGTCGCCGCCGGGGGCGAAGGCGTAACCGAGTTCCTGATAAAAATGCAGCGCGTTGATGGAAGCGGGGATCACGACGCGCGGCGCGCGCAAAAACAGCGGATCGCGCTCGATCGTCTCAATGAGCGCGCGGCCCACGCCGCGCTTCTGCTTCTCCGGCAGCACAAAGACGGAATAGAAGCAGCCCTCAGCCGGGTTTTTGTGGTACGGGCCGAAGGCGGCGCAGCCGATCACGGTCCCGTCGTCCTCGCAGGCGACGTAGAAGTGCATCTGTTCGCCGCGCGTTAAGAAATATGCGCGATCCTGCTGGGCGACCATTTCCTCGACGAAGGCCGCGTCATAGACAGCGCCGGAGGTGATGCGGGTGGCAAGCTCCGATACGCGGACGACCGCGTCCGCATCGGCGGGGGCAAAACGGCGGATATACATATTACGATTCCTCCCTGTGTGTATGTTCAAACTGTCTGATCTCGTTCAAAAAGGCCGCGCCGTAGCGCTCGGCCTTGACATGGCCGACGCCGGAAACCTCCAGTAGCTCCTGCATGGAGCCGGGCCGCTTCGCGGCCATATCCAGAAGCGTTGCGTTGGAAAACACGATATAGGCCGGGACGCCCTGCTCCTGCGCGATGCGGAAGCGAAGCGCCTTCAGCGCGGCCAGAAGCGGCTCGTCCGTCCGGGACGCAGCTGCTTTTTTCTGCGTTCTCGGCCCGGCGAGCGTCGTACGCTGCACGCGCGCAAGCACCTGTTCGCCGGAAAACAGCACAGCCGCTGCCCGCTCCGTCGTGTCGATCCCGCCGTGGACGGGATCAGTCTCCAGATATCCCGCGCGCTCCAGCAGCTCGATCCATTCTCGAATCTGCGCGCCCGGCAGCGCGGACATCAGTCCGTAGGTCGGCAGCATATCAAGCCCCAGCTCCCGCACGCGTGCCGAACGGCCCCCGTGCAGCGTTTGGCTTAGAATCGACGCGCCAACGCAGTAGCCGAGCCGGTTCCGCGCCCGCACAACGCAGGACAGGATCATCTGCGCCTCGCGCGTGAGGTCCCGCGTCTCGTATTCTGCCAGACAGTTCCCGCAGTTGCCGCAGGTTTTTTCATGCGGCTGGCCAAAATAGTCGAGCAGATACCCGCGCAGACAGTCCTGCGTCTTGCAGTAGCCTGTCATGGCCTCCAGCCGGGCCAGATCCTGCGCCTGCACCATCTGCCGCTCCTCGTCAGTCAGCTCCTCGTTCTCTGCGGATGAATTGAAGATCAGAAATTTAGCCGTCGTGACATCGCCGGAGGAATACAGCAGGATGCAGTCGGCAGGGGAGCCGTCGCGCCCCGCGCGTCCCGCCTCCTGATAATACGCCTCCACGCTTTTCGGCATATTGTAATGAATGACATAGGAGACGTTCGACTTGTCAATGCCCATGCCGAACGCGTTGGTCGCGGCCATGACGGGGCTGCGGTCGCAGATGAACGCCTCCTGATTTTCTTTTCGCTCGTCAGCGTCCAGTCCCGCGTGGTAGCGCGTGGCGGCAAAGCCCGCCTCCTGCAGAAGCCCACAGACCTGCTCGACCGTTTTGCGCGTGGCGCAGTAGACAATGCCGCTCTTGTCCCGCCGCTCGGAGAGCAGCTGCAAAAGCGCGGTGCGTTTGTCCTTCGGGCGCAGCACTTCGAAGCGAAGATTGGGCCGGTCAAAGCCGGTCACGACCGTTTCCGGCTCATGCAGCTGCAAAATACGGATGATATCGGCGCGCACCTGCGCCGTGGCCGTTGCGGTAAAGGCCGCGACAGCCGGGCGGCGCGGGAGCCGCTGCAAAAATTCCACGATCTTTAAATAGCTGGGCCGGAAATCCTGCCCCCACTGCGAGATGCAGTGCGCCTCGTCGACGGCGACAAGCGGGATCTCAAGCTCCTGCGCAAGGGAGCAGAAGCCGTCGGTCAGCAGCCGCTCGGGCGCGACATAAAGCAGCTTATATGCGCCATAGCGCGCGTCGCGGTACGTCTCGCGCAGCTCGTCCAGACTCATGGAGCTGTTGATGCACCCGGCGGGGATGCCCGCGTTCCGCAGCGCCATGACCTGATCCTTCATGAGAGAGATCAGCGGCGAGACGACGAGCGTCATTCCCGGCAGCAGCAGGGCGGGCAGCTCATAGCAGAGGCTTTTCCCGCCGCCCGTCGGCATCACGCCGAGCGCGTCGCGCCCGGAAAGCACCGCGTCGATCAGCGTCTGCTGTCCCGCACGGAATGCCGGAAAGCCAAAATACTGCCGCAGCACCGCAAGCTTGTCCATGCCATCGCCTCTTTCACCCTTTTTCAACATTATATCAGTCCGCACGCCCCTTGACAAGCCCGGAAGCGCCCCGGAGGCAGCCTCTTGCCAACTGCTTTTGCGCTTCAGCGCCTTTTACATGGATCGAGCGCGCCGGGGTCAACGACCTGCACGTTCGATATTTTTTTCATGAACCACTTGACATCACGCGTCTACTCGTGTAGAATAGCGGCAGCTTCTACACAAGTAGACAAGGAGGCGTTGAAACTGGAAATTCCGAAAATTCACGAAGGGGAGTATCGCTTCTGCCTGATTTTATGGAAGCATGAGCCGGTCACGGCGGCGCAGCTTGCGAAGCTGTGTCTGGAGCAGCTCGGCTGGAAGCGCACGACGACCTACACGATCATCAAGCGTCTTGGCGAGCGTGGGATCCTGAAAAATGAAAACGGGTTTGTGACCGCGCTCATTTCCAAGGACGAGGCGCAGGCCTGCGAGATCGACGAGCTGGTCGAAAAGAAATTTGAAGGCTCTCTGCCCACCTTTATTGCCGCGTTCACAAAGCGGCAGGATCTGTCCGCGCATGAGCTCGACGAGGTGCAGCAGATGATCGACCGCATCCGAAGAGGAGAAACACAATGAGCGCACTTTTTTTAACCATCCTTCACATGAGCGTCTGCGCAAGCTGGCTTGTGCTTGCAGTGCTTCTTCTGCGTCTCTGCCTGCGCAGAGCACCCAAGTGGTTCAACGTCCTGCTTTGGGGCATCGTCGCCGTACGGCTGATTTTCCCGTTTTCCGTCGAAAGCCCGCTGAGCCTGCTTCCGCGTACGGAAGCCATCCGCCCGGCAATCACAACCGTGCAGGCGCAGCCTGCGCAGATCAGCTCTGCCGCAGCCGCCGGCGGCTCTGCTGCCCCGGCGCAGAGCTGGCTTTCGATCCTCGCCTGGGTCTGGCTCGCGGGAGCTGCCGCACTGCTCCTGTATACCATGGTCAGCACGCTGCGGCTGCGGCACAGGGTACGCGAGGCGGTCCGCCTGCGGGGAAACATCTACCAGTCTGAGCGGATTGATTCGCCGTTCGTGCTCGGTACGATCCGTCCGAGAATTTATCTCCCATATCGCATGGACAGCCGCGACCGGCAGCACGTCATTGCCCACGAGCAGGCGCACCTGCGCCGGGGCGACCACCTGTGGAAGCCGCTGGGCTTCCTGCTGCTGACGATCCACTGGTTCAACCCGGTGATGTGGCTCAGCTATGTGCTGCTGTGCCGGGATATCGAGCTGGCGTGCGATGAAACCGTGATCAGAGAATTGGGCTGCGAGCAGAGAGCCGATTATATGCAGGCGCTCGTCTCGTGCAGCGTCAACCGCCGCAGAATTGCGGCCTGCCCCCTCGCCTTCGGCGAGATCGGAGTAAAGGAGCGTGTCAAATCTGTTATGAACTACAAAAAACCGACTTTCTGGATCATTTTGCTGGCCATCATCGCCTGCGTCGTCCTCGCGGTCTGCTTCCTGACCGACCCGGTGGCCTCCAAGACAGAGCAGCCGTCTGATCCCGCCGTTTCCAACACCGAAGCCACCCCCGATCCGGCGGACACAGCCCCGGAGGAGCCCGCCCAGCCCACCGAACAGGATGATAACCTGTCCGCCGAGCAGGAAGCGATGAAGGATGAACTGTCCGCCGCAGAGGAGGCTGACAATTCGGTTTTGGATGAGCTGATCGGCAAAGCGGTTCTGGACCACTACGCGGACACCGTGCAGCCCGGCCAGATCCACGTGGAAAGCCATGTCGTTCTGGCAGAGGACAGACGCGGCACAGAGACAGTCACCGTATATCTGCTCGTTCTGCAGGAGATCTACAGCACAGACGGCGAATCGCTGACGCTGGAGAACGGAAGCTATGTTCCCACAGCGATCACATTCTCCCTCAGCACCTCCAGCGGAGCGGTGACAGAATACTGGGAGCCCAGCGACGGCAGCTATTCTGACGACATCCGCGCTAAATTCCCGCCCGCCGCAGCCGAGGAAGCCCTGCAGAACGATCAGGCGTACATCGACGATCTGAAAACCGCAAGCTTCCAGAAAGCGCTCGAAGCGAACCGCAGTGCAGCGTCTTAAAAAATGCCCCTTGCCGGTTTCATGAACCGGCAAGGGGACAGTTCGTTATACAGCCGTTTTCTGCCGCTCCGGCAGCTGCGAGAGGATGATCGCCGTGAACATGACCGTGCAGCCGAAAAGCTCCCGTGCGGAGAGCGTCTGGCCGAGCAGCAGCCAGCCGAACAGGGCGGCGAAGACGGACTCCAGGCTCATGAGCAGGGAAGCCAGCGCGGGCTGCACATCGCGTTCGCCGATGATCTGGAACGTGTATGCCACGCCTCCGGAGAAGACACCCGCATATACAATGGGCCACCAGCACTGCAGAATGGAATCCCAGTCCGGCGCTTCAAACAGAAGCATACCGACCGCGGACAGCGCGGAGCAGACCAGAAACTGTACGCAGCTCAGCCGCACGCCGTCCATATGCGGCACGACTGCGCCGACATAGCAGATATGGACCGCGAACAGCACCGCGCAGCCAAGCGTCAGCAGATCGCCGCCCGAAACCGAAAAGCCGGAGCCGACGCACAGCAGGTACATTCCAAACACAGCGGCCAGCGCGCACAGCCAGACCTTCAGCCCGGCGCGTCTGCCCATGAGCGCGCCCAGAATGGGGACAAACACGATATAAAGCGCCGTCACGAAGCCGGATTTTCCGACCGTCGTATCGAGCATACCAAATTGCTGGAGCGTTGTCGCCGCGAACAGCAGCACGCCGCAGATCATGCCGGACAGCAGCTGCTTTTTCTTTTCAGCCCCTGTGACCGGCCGGTTCTGCGACCAGCCCTTCCGGTCGAGCACGGCAATGACTGGCAGCAGCACCAGCCCCGCCAGAAAAAAACGCGCCGCGCCCATCGTAAACGGCCCGATATACTGCATACTCTCGCTCTGGGCAACAAACGCCGCGCCCCAGATCATGGCGCACAGGAGAAGAAGAATACTGCCCTTTGCCTGTTTATGCATTGCCTTTGCTCCTTTATCGTAAAAAAGAATCCCAGCAATCATAGCATATCGCAGAGGCAAAGTCAAACAATCTTGCCGCGCGGCGGAATTTGTGGTATGATACACAAAAAAAGGGAGGGCAGACGCATATGGAACCGTTATTTCTGCCGGTGCTGCACAGCTTTGAAAACAACAATATCTTTACCGGGAGCTATGGCAGGCTCCGCTTCCGCGTCACGCCGAACATCGTCATGCTGACGCAGAAGGAGGTCAACTTTGACGAAAGCAGCATGAAATGCGAATGCTGGCACGGCGAATACTGCTACGAAAAAAGCCAGATGGAGGACGAAAAAACCTTCCCCCTGAACGAAGCGGCCTACCACGAAATGTACGACTGGATCTCAGCGCACATATAAAAAGCAAGCCCCGGCCATTAGATGGGTGTTCATAAAACAGTCAATGGAGCGTATCGATACAGATGCGCTCCATTTCTCATGCCAGCATACTATATAACGGGGTGCAGCCCCCTCGGCTCTCCCTTTGGGAGAGCTGTCACCGCAGGTGACTGAGAGGGCCTTGCAGCCTCTTTTGAATGATAAGATCGATTTGTTCACACACATTACGGAAATCCCTGTCAATATCCCGGTTGGAGAATCGCAAAATCTCCAACCCAAGGGACATCAGGAATTGAGAACGTTCAGCATCATAAGCAAGCCTCTGAGGTTCATAATGTTGAGAGCCATCCAATTCAATGACCAGTCTGGCCGAAGCGCAGTAAAAGTCCACGATGAATTTGCCGATAATCCGCTGTTTGTAAATTTTTACCGGATATTTGCGGAGAAAAAGATACCAGAGCTTACGTTCGTGGGGTGTCATTTCCCTGCGAAGCCGTCGGGCATTTTCTAATTGGGTGTTGTCTTTTGGTATGGTCATGGTTTACCCTCTCCGTCCTCGCTATGCTCGGCCACCTCTCCCAAAGGGAGAGGCAAGGGATGCTCGCACGGTACACCGAAAGGTGTATAGACGTGCGCCCTTTATCAGTTCGGCAAATTGGAGTTTACTGCTCGATACGGTAGTATTTGAATGTTTCATCTTCTCCGACAAAGCGAAAGCCTACCTTTTCCAGCACATGCTGACTCCGGGTGTTTTTCCTAATGGTATCCGCGTTTACCGCAGCCATTCCCAGCTCGTCAAAGGCAGTTTTTACCGCCAAACGTTCTGCCTGCGTTCCGTATCCCTTTCCCTTCATCGCATCGTTTTGCATATGGATACTCAGGGAACATTCTTTTTTATCATGGTCGATCTGCTTCAATTGCAATTCCCCGATCGCCTTATACCCAAGCATGATTGTAAACAGTCTGCGTGAAGCATCCTGCCCCTTCATATCAAAATATCGATTTACCGCAGCTTCGTCATAAACATAGGGCTGAAACAGGTGCATATCCATATAGATAGACGCATCATTCGCCCAATGCTTGTACAGTTCGTGACATAGTTTTCGCGTCATCGCCTTTAACTGAATCGTTGGCATATTAGACCTTACCTACCTTATCATTCCGACTTATCGCTTTGTTTAATTCTATCGTGTGGCTTTAATATATGCAATAACATTCCGGCAGACATTACTGCCGGGAATGAAACTGTCTTATGACTACCCGCCTTTGCTGCGCGGGCCGCATTTTGTTATGTGTCAGATCCCGGTGCCTGCGGCTGCGGTTCTGCTGCCGCTTCCGGCTGGCGGGGCTTGATCTCGGCCAGCGCCTGACGGAGCGCTTCGTTTTCTGTGCGGAGTTCTTCCAACTCTGCGCGCAGCGGGGCGAGCTGCTTTTTGACCTTGCGGTCGGCAATGGCCTGATGCACCTTGTAATGGCTGTACACATTCAGCGCTGTGAGCGCGACGAACGCGCCGCCCGCGATCAGACCGATCTTTTTCATGTCTGACTTCCGGAGCACGTGATGTGATTTGTTCTTTCCGCCGCGCGTGATCTCCACGACAGCGGGATCATGCTCGGCAAGCTTCCGCGCAGCCAGCGCCGCGCAGCACTGTTTGACCTTGCAGTTCATATTCTGACCTCCTGTTTGCAAAAATCATCCATGTCTTTGCCTGTATTATATCCAATTCAGCGGACTTTTGCAAGGGGCAGATGGGCCTGTTTGTCCAAAGCCTACGCGGTCTCACGCGCAGCCTTTTTGTTCTGCATCACCTGAAGCGCAATGATCCCGGCGACAATCACAAGGCCGATCAGATCCGAGACGGTGCCAGGGATCAGCAGCGTCAGTCCGCCGATCACCGCAAGCACGCGCAGCGGCCAGTGCATCGTCCGGAGGATATAGCCCTCCAGACCGGCGGCGACGGCGAAAATGCCGAGAAGCGCCGTAATAACGATCTGAATGACCTGAAACACGCTTGTGACGTTCTCGAACAGCATCTGCGGGTTATACGCGAAGATGAACGGGACGATAAAGGCCGCGATGGCGAGCTTGGTCGCATTGATGCCGGTCTTCATGGGGTTCGATTTCGCAATCGCGGAGCCTGCGTAGGCCGCCAGCGCGACCGGCGGCGTGATATCCGCGACGATGCCGAAGTAGAACACAAAGAAATGCGCTGCAACGAGCGGATAGCCCATCTTGATAAGGATCGGCGCGCACGTGGAGGCCATGATGCAGTAGTTCGCGGTCGTGGGAACGCCCATGCCGAGGATGATGCAGCAGATCATGGTCAGGATCAGGCCGATAAACGTTGCATTGCCAGCCAGCTGCACAACGGCGTTGATGAGAATGGAGGCAAGACCGGTGACGGTGATGCAGCCCGCGATGATACCGGCCATCGCACAGGCGACCGCGACGGTAATGGCGCCCTTCGCGCCTGCTTCCAGAGAATCAAAGACGGAGTTCGCGGAATCGCCGGCTGCGCCGAGCGCGGCCTTGCTGACGGTGCGGAACGTGCGCGTCTGCGCGCTCTGCAGGCGGAGCATAAAGAAGTTGACAAGGCCGACTGCAATGGCTGCGAGAATGGAATACGCGGCGGAGTGCGACATGGTCTTTGCACCGGAGGACACGAGCCAGACCAGCAGGATCAGCGGCAGAATCAGATAGCAGTCGCGGGCCAGAAGCCGCCACTTGGGCAGCTGATCTCTCGGAATGCCGTTCAGGCCGAGCTTTTTCGCCTCCAGATGCACGGAGATGAAAATGCCGGTGAAATACAAGATCGCGGGCAGGATGGCCTTGACTGCGACCTGCGCATACGGAATGCCGATGTACTCCGCCATCAGGAATGCTGCAGCGCCCATGATCGGCGGCATGATCTGGCCGCCGGTCGAGGCGGCCGCCTCGACTGCGCCAGCGAACTCCGGCTTGTAGCCGGTTTTTTTCATCATCGGGATGGTGAACGAGCCGGTCGTGACCGTATTGCCGACCGAGGAGCCGGATACCATGCCGCACAGCGCGGAGGAAATGACCGCGACCTTTGCCGGGCCGCCGGAAGACCAGCCCGCGAGCCGGTTTGCGAACGAAATAAAGAAATTCGCAATGCCGGTGCGCTCCAGAAACGCGCCGAAGATGATGAACAGCACAATGTAGGTATAGCACACGCTGACCGGCGTGCCGATCACGCCGCTGGTCGTGTAGAACAGCTTGTAGATGATGTTTTGCAGGGCCTTATAAAAGCTTGCGCCATAGCTGAGCTGATTATAGAACGCGTAGACGACCAGAAGCCCGGCGACCACAAGGATCGGCAGACCCACGCAGCGGCGGCAAAGCTCAACCAGAACCAGAATGCCGATGCAGCCGATGACCACATGAATGGGCTGGATGCGGGTGGCAAGCCGGATCATCGTCATGGCGTTGCGTGCAAAGTAGAAAAAGCAGGCCGCGCCGACGAGCATCAGGAGAATGTCGTACCACGGCAGATAGTTGGGCCGCACGTGATGCTTGCTGGCCGGGAAGTTCAGAAAGCCCGCAAGGATGATAAAGCCCATGAACAGCGGCAGCCGGATCTCCGGCATGGCCGTGGAAAACAGCGTCATGCAGATGCAGTACACGGCAAAGCAGGCCATGAAGACTTTAATGACAATGGCGCGCCAGCCGGACCAGATGCGGGTGTTGGATTCGCGGTCATATTTGCGCATGACCTCATCAACGTCGGCGGCGATATTCTGCTCTGTACCGGCGTTTGCGGTCGCGGGGGTGGTCTTGTCAGGATTCTTGGACAAGATGCATCTCTCCTTCTTCTTTTTGTACGACAACTACGGCAGGGAAGCCCTGCCGTAGTTGCTGCTATGCGTAAAGTACGCGTTAAGCTTACTTGGTGGGAACGTCAAAGCCCTTTTCCGCGAAATACTTGGCCGCGCCCGGATGATAGGGGACGGAGGTAACGGAAGCGCCGAACTCGGTGCTGACCTCCGCGTACTTGGCGTGGGTGTCGGTGAGACTGGCGGCGTTGTCGAAGATATCGGCGACCAGCTTGTAGATGGCGTCCTCGGAAACGTCGTCGCGGGCGAGGACAACCGCGCTGACGGCGACGGTGATGGTGTCAGAATCAAGACCGTAAACATCCTTGCTGATGGTGACCTTGGTGTAGTACGGGGAAGAGGCAAGCAGCTTGTCGACGTGCTCATCATCGAGCGAGACAAGATAGACGTCCTTGGTCGTCGCAAGGTCAGTGACTGCCGTTGTCGGAGCGCCCGCAACGATGAAGGCCGCGTCGATCTGACCGTTTTTCAGAGAATCTGCGCTGTCGCCGAAGGACTGATACGTCGGGTTGATGTCGGCCTCCGTCAGACCGTAAGCACCGAGCACATCCATGGCGTTAAAATACACGCCGGAACCGGCCGCGCCGATGGAGACGTTTTTGCCCTTGAGATCGTCAACAGACTTGATCTCAGGATCGGTCGTGACGATCTGCACCTGCTCGGTGTAGAGCGCGGCGACCGTGGAGAAGCAGCTGACAGCGCCGGTGTCGGCAAACAGGTTCGTGCCGTCGTAGGCGTAGGCCATCACGTCGGACTGGCAGAAGGCCAGCTCCGCGTTGCCGTCTTCCAGCTCAAAAATATTCGACTGGGAGCCGTTGCCGACCAGACCGACAATGTCAACGCCCGCGTTGTTCGTCGCGTGCTGGGCAATGACGGAGCCGAAGGCGTAGTACGTGCCGGATTCGCCGCCGGTGACGAAGCGCAGCTTGGCACCGGAGGATGCTGCAGGTGTTTCAGCGTTGGAAGCAGGTGTATCGGATGCGTCAGAAGCCGTATCGGACGTCGTCTGCGTGGGAGCCGCGGGAGAAGCGGCACACGCGGCCATGCCCAGAACGAGGACAGCCGCGAGAAGCAATGCAAGAATCTTTTTCATATCTATTCCCTCCTGAATTGATTTGCTGTGTGAAAGTATAATACATCAAAGTGCATTTTTCAAGATGCAATTTGTCATTTCAAGAAAATTTTTTTTCAAGAAATTCGTATTTTCAACGGAAATCCTTCAAAAATTAGTATAAACCTGAAATATATGAACAATCAAGAAAGATTTGATTCATTTTGATGAAAGACAGCAAACTGGATTCCTGCATATTAAGGCGAAAAATCAGGCAGCCCACGCGGGCTGCCTGATGCATGATAAATGATCTAATCTGAATTTTTATTCAGATATTCTTTCAAAAACAGAATGGCCTGCCGGTAGCCCTCGAAGCCGAGACCCATGTAGGTCTTCATGCAGGCCAGGCGGGCATAGGAGATCTGCCGGAACTTCTCGCGCTTCGTCACGTCGGACAGATGCACCTCGACCGCCGGAAGCGCGACAGCCTTCAGCGCATCCAGAATCGCAACGCTCGTGTGCGTATAGGCCGCCGGGTTGATGACAATGCCGTCAAACACGCCGTAGGCCGCCTGAATTTCATCGACCAGCGCGCCCTCGTGGTTGGACTGGAAGACCTTGCAGGAGATATCCGCTTCGCGGCACGTATCTTCGCAGAACCGCACCAGCGCGGCGTAATTCTGCCGCCCGTAAATATCCGGCTCCCGCAGGCCGAGCAGGTTGAGATTCGGCCCGTTCAATATCAGCAGCTTCATCCAAGCACCTCCAAAATCTGCCGCACAGCATCCTCTACTGTGTGGTCGTTGTCGATCATAGCGTCCGCAAATTTTTCATACAGCGGCTTTCTGCGCCGGTAAAGCTCCTCCGCGCCGAGCGCCTGCGAGACGGGCCGCCCGCTGATGGGAAGGCGGCTCAAATCGCGCGTCAGGCAGAAGATCGTTCCGTTCTGGTGCAGCAGCGGGTAATTTTCCGGCCTTGTCACGCAGCCGCCGCCCGTAGCGATGACCAGCCCGGAGCGCTTGCCCAGCTCCGCCAGCACCGCCGTCTCCCGCTGCCGGAAGCCATCCTCACCCTCAAGCCGAAAAATCTCCGGGATATTCATCCCGGCCTTCTGCTCGAGTACGGTGTCCGCGTCCAGGAACGTGCGGCCCAGCTGCGCGGCCAGCCGCGTGCCGATCGTCGTCTTGCCGCTGCCCGGCATACCGATGAGAACCACGTTCTGCATCTGCGCGGCCAGCGATTTTGTGATCGCGGCAATGCGCTCGTCTGCAATCGGTGCGCCGAGGAACGCCTCGCAGCTTTTCTTTGCCTGCGCGGTAAGCATCAGAAGCCCGTTAGCCCGCTTGAGGCCGAGCTGCTCCGCCTGCAGCAGAAATTCCGTGCGCGCCGGATTGTAGACCATGTCCAGCGCGGCCTCCAGCGCCGGGAACCGGCTTAACGCAGACGGCGAGACACCGGTGTTCGGATACATACCGAGCGGCGTTGCGTTTACGGCGATTTCCGCGTCCGTGTGCCGGCCGAGATTCTCGTAATTGTCCTCCCCGTGCCGCGAGATGACAACGACCTCCCGCGCGCCCATCTGCCGCAGGACATACTGCGCCGTCGCCGACGCGCCGCCGCTGCCGAAGACGAGCGCCTTTTTGCCGCGCACCTCCGCGCCGCTGGACTGTACCAGCATGGAAAAGCCGTAAGCGTCCGTGTTGCCGCCCCAGAGCGTTCCGTCCGGCCTGCGGACGATGGTGTTGACCGCACCGATGGCGCGGGCTGTGTCAGACAGCTCCGCGCAGTAGGGGATGACCGTTTTTTTATAAGGGATCGTCACATTCAGACCGTCAAATTCCCCGGAGCGCAGAAAGCCCTCCAGCTCCTCCGGCTCCTTTTCATATAAAAGATAGGAATAGCCCGCAAGCTGTGCGTGGATGGCGGGGGAATAGCTGTGGCCGAGCGTCCGGCCCAGCAGTCCGCAGCGCAGTGTTTCAGAATGCATATCCAAGCTCCTTCTTTCTTCCCATCCACGCGTCCAGTACGGCGATCGCTGCCGCAGCCTCCACGCACGGGACGGCCCGCGGCACGATGCACGGGTCGTGCCGCCCGTGGATCACAAGCGTCGTGTTTTCCATCCGCGAAAGACTGACGGAGTCCTGCTGGCGGGAAATGGACGGCGTAGGCTTGAACGCGGCGCGGAACACGACCGGCATCCCGGTCGAAATCCCGCCCAGAATGCCGCCGCAGTTGTTCGTTTCTGTAACGATGCGCCCATCCTGCACGCGGAACGCGTCGTTATTCTCGCTGCCGCGCAGCCGTGCGGCGGCAAAGCCCGCTCCGAACTCCACGCCCTTGACCGCCGGAATGGCGAACACGGCGCGTGCAATCAGGTTTTCCAGCCCGCCGAACATCGGCTCGCCAATGCCCGCGGGCAAGCCCTCTACCACGCATTCGACCACGCCGCCGACGGAATCCCCGTCCGCCTTTGCCTGCGCGATCTCCGCCTGCATGGCCGCTGCCGCATCGTCGGAAACAGCCGGGAAAGGCTTTTCCGCGATTGGTGCGTCAAACGGCGCGCTGTCCGTGGCGTGCCCGATGGACAAAATGCGTGCGCGGATGGAAATGCCTTCGCGTTCCAGCAGCTGCATACAGACGCCGCCCGCAATGCACAGCGGCGCGGTCAGCCGTCCGGAAAAGTGCCCGCCGCCGCTTACGTCCTGCGCGCCGCCGAATTTGACCTGCGCGGTGTAGTCCGCGTGGCCGGGGCGGGGGATATCCTTCAAATTTTCATAATCGCCGGAGCGTGTGTTGGTGTTGCGGATGATGGCCGTGAGCGGCGCGCCGCAGGTTTTTCCGTTTTTCAGCCCGCATAAAAATTCCGGCGCGTCGGCCTCTCTGCGCGGCGTCGACCACGCGTTCTGCCCGGGCGCACGGCGGCTCAAAAACCGCTGCAATTCATCCGGATCGACCGGCAGCCCGGCGGGCAGCCCGTCGACCGTGACGCCGATGGCGGGCGCGTGGGACTGGCCGAAGATAGAGACGGTCAGATTTCCGGTATACACGCTGCTCATACTGCATCCTCCCTCAAAGAAGCAAAACCCTCCCAGAATGCGGGATAGGACTTCGCGACGCATTCGCTCCCCAGTACCGTGACCGGACCCTCGCAGCCGCAGGCGGCCATGGCGGCGCTCATCGCGATGCGGTGGTCGCCGCAGGCGTCCGCCGTGCCGCCGGAAAGGCGGCCGCGGCCTGAAATAATCAAACCGTCCGGCAGCTCCCGCACGCTGCCGCCGAGCGCAGAAAGCAGCGCCGCCGTCGTTTGCAGACGGTCGGATTCCTTCAGCCGCAGCCGCGCCGCGTTTTCAACCCGCGTTTCGCCCTCGCAGAGCGCGGCAAGGCACGAAACGACCGGGATCAGATCAGGGATCGGCCCGGCATCCAGCGTAATTCCGTGCAGCGAGCCGCGCCGCACGGTGACAGCTTGTCCGGAAATGGTCAGCTCCGCGCCGAAGCGCGTCAAAAGCTCCGTAATGGCCCGGTCCGCCTGCAAAGACGCGGGATTCAACCCCGCCACGGTCACGCCTGTCTCAGACAGCGCGCCCATGCACAGGAAAAACGCCGCGTTCGACCAGTCGCCCTCGACTGTCTGCACGGCAGGCGCGGCATAGCGCTGCCCGCCGTCGATCTGCCAGACTTGGCCATCCTTTTTTGTAAAAATCCCCGCCGCCGCAAGCGCCTGCTCCGTCACCGAGACGTAACGCGCCGATTGGAGCGCGCCCGTGACCGTCAGCGTGCTGTTTCCGCTCAGAAGCGGCAGCGCAAACAAAAGCCCGGAAATAAACTGCGAGGAAACATTGCCGGGCAGGGAATAGTCTCCCGCGCATAATTGCCCAGCCGTATGCAGGACGGCCCCGTCCCGCTGCAGCTGCATCCCATGCGCCTCCAGAACCTCCCACAGCGGGGACAGAGGCCGCTCCGGGAGCCGCCCATGCATCCGAACCTCCGCCCGAATGCCGAGCGCCCCCAGCACCGGCAGCAGAAACCGCAGCGTCGACCCGCTTTCGCCCACGTCAAGCTTTGCATTTGCGGGGCGTGCTCCGATTGGGGTGATCAACAGCCCAGCCGTTTCCTGCGTAAGCTGCGCGCCGAGTGCTTCCAGACACTGCACCGTCGCCTCAATATCCGCGCTGAAGCCGTCCAGAACCAGACGGGACGGCGCTTCGGAGAGCGCCGCGCAGATGAGCATCCGGTGCGCCTGCGATTTGGAGGCCGGAATCTGAACCGCGCCCGTGCGCGGGCCGGGAGCTACCGTCCGCGTCATTTCGCACCTCCGGCCCTCAGCCAGTCGGAAATTTCGGAGGCCGGGGTCTTTCGTATTTCGCAGCTTCCGATAGCCGTTGGAACGATCAGATTGATCGAGCCGCCGGAGGCTTTCTTGTCGTGTAGAATCGTTCCAAGCATCTGTTCGACCGGATATGCGCAGTCGACCGGCAGGCCGTACTGCCGCAGCAGCGCCAGCACCGCGTCCCGCGTCCCGGCGGTGCAGAGGTCAAGCTGCGCAGCCGACCGCACGATCATCGCCATGCCGATGGCGACGGCGGAGCCGTGGCTGACGGCAAAGCCGCTGCACGCCTCGATCCCATGGCCGAAGGTATGGCCGAGATTCAGAAGCTGCCGCTGCCCGCGGTCAAATTCATCCTGCGCGACGATATCGCGCTTCATCCGCACGCACGTTTCAATGATATGCTCCAGCTGCGCATGCGGCGGCGTGCGGTTCAGCTCCTCGAAAAACGGCGCGTTTCCAAGCACCGCGTATTTGATGACCTCCGCGCAGCCGTCGCGGAAAATTTCGTCCGGCAGGGAATCCAGACAGTCCGGGTCGCAGAGCACGAGCCACGGCTGATAGAACGTCCCGGCCAGATTTTTTCCGGCGGGCAGATCGATGGCCGTCTTGCCGCCGACGGAGGAATCGACCATGGCCAGCAGCGTCGTCGGGATCTGGATGAAGCCGATGCCGCGCAGATACGTAGACGCGGCAAAGCCCGTCAGATCACCCACTACGCCGCCGCCCAGCGCGAGGGCCGCGTCCGCCCGCGTCAGCTGGTTTTCACACAGCGCGTCGAGAAGCGCCAGATACGTCTTCGCGCACTTGGAGCTTTCCCCATGCGGAAACACAAACCGGCACACGGAAAACCCGGCGGCTGCAAGGCTTTTCTGCACCGTTTCGCCATACAAAGGCCATACGGAATCATCCGAGACAAGCATGACCGTGCCTGCGTTCGTCACGCCGCGCACCAGCTCGCCCGCGCGCCGCAGCAGCCCGCGCTCGATCAGAATGTCGTACCGCCTTGAGGCGGAGACCGTGACTGTTTTCATCGTCCGTCGACCTCCTCCTTGCGTTTTTTGCCGTCCTCGAGCAGCTGCGTCAGCGCTGCTGCATCGTCTTCCGCGATCGCGGCGCGGTATTCCATCAGCCGGTCCATCAGACAGTCCAGCTCATGGAGCATATTGTCCCGGTTTTCCAGAAACAGCTCCGACCACATCGGCGCGTTCAGCCACGCCACGCGGGTCATGTCCTTATAGCTTCCGGCGGAAAAACCCTTGTGCGCCCTTGCCGTCGGACTTTTGATATACGCGTTCGAGACAAGATGCGCCATCTGCGAGGTAAACGCGATCATTTCGTCGTGCTTCTCCGCCGTCGTGACGGAGTAGCTGCCGAAGCCCGCCGGGCGCAGCAGCTCCTGTGCGCGGGCAAGCAGCTCGATATTGTCAAAATCCGGCGGCACGATGACCATCGGCGCGTTGTGGTACAGATTCGCACGCGCGTGGCCGAACCCGGAATACTGCGTACCGGCCATCGGATGTCCGCCGAGATAGGTAAACCGGTACTGCTCCGCCAGCGGGAACGCCGCCGCGCAGATCACGCGCTTCGTGCCGCAGCAGTCGATCACGACGGGCCTGCTTCCGATATGCGGCGCGGCAGAACGCAGATAGTCGATCGCGGCAAGCGGCCGCACGCACAGAAGCACCAGATCGCACGTGCCGATGTTCTCCATCGTAAGCGGCGCGTTCACCGCATCCGCCAGCTGCGCGAAGGCAAGCATACTTTCGTCCACATCATAGCCGTACACCGTCCAACCAGCAGCGTGATACGCCTTTGCAAACGAGCCTCCGATGAGGCCCAGACCCACGATCCCGACCGTCATTCCGCCACCGCCTCGCGCACCGCGCGTACCTTCCGCGCGACCTCTGCAAACTGCTCACAGGTCAGAGACTGCGCGCCGTCGCACAGGGCGTGGATGGGGTCATTGTGTACCTCGACAATCACGCCGTCGGCCCCGCAGGCAGCAGCAGCCAGCGTCATCGGCGGCACGAGCCGGTTGATGCCTGTAGAGTGACTGGGGTCGACGATGACCGGCAGGTGCGACAGCTCGTGCAGCATCGGAACAGCCGCCAGATCGAGCGTATTTCTGGTGTAATCGTCAAACGTGCGGATGCCGCGCTCGCAGAGAATGACATTGTCGTTGCCGCTGGCCATGATATATTCCGCGCTCATCAGCAGCTCCTTGAGCGTGTTGGCAAGGCCGCGCTTGAGAAGGATCGGCTTTTTGACCGAGCCCATCTCCTTCAGAAGATCATAATTCTGCATGTTGCGCGCGCCGATCTGAATGACGTCGACGTTCTCAAACAGCGGCAGGTGCTTAATGTTCATCAGCTCTGTCACGATGGGCAGCCCCGTCTCCTGCTTGGCGATCTCAAGCAGGCGGATACCCTCGCCATGCAGCCCCTGGAAGTCATACGGGGACGTGCGCGGCTTGAACGCGCCGCCGCGCAGCAGCTGCGCGCCTGCGGCCTTGACGGCCTTCGCAACGTATACGATCTGCTCCTCCGATTCGACCGAGCACGGCCCCGCGATCATCGCGAAATGCCCGCCGCCGAATTTCGCATCCCCGACCGAAACCACGGTATCGTCCGGGTGGAACTTGCGGTTGCAGCATTTGAAGGGGTCTGAAACGCGCTTGACGGAATCGACGATATCCAGACTTTCAAGCAAAGACATATCGATCCGGCTCGTGTCGCCGACCAGACCCAGCACGGTCTGGTACTCGCCGAGCGAGGGGTGTACGTCGATTCTCTGGCTGCGCAGCCAGTTGATGAGCTGGTTCCGCTTTTCCTCCGGGACGTTGTGCTTCAATACGACAATCATGGTTTTGACCTCCAGTACAATAAAAAATGCGGCACAGTCAATTCTGTGCCGCATACAAATCACAAGCTCTTCTGCGCATCACAAATTGACCTTACTATCCGGCGACAGTAAAGTAATAATAGGACGCGAAAACAGAAGTGAACATGAGAAGACTCTCCTTATGAAAATCTGTGACAATCATAGCACGCTGGACGCCGCTTGTCAACCGGGCGGGCGTGAAAAATGGGGAATCAGAGCGCTTCCGCCTCCGCAAGCCACAGGCTGCCCGACGCGTCCGGCGGCATACGCCAGTCGCCTCTGGGGCTGAGCGTCACGGAGCCGACCTTCGGGCCGTCCGGGATGCACGAGCGCTTGAACTGCTGCTGGAAGAACCGGCGGCAGAACGTTTTCAGCCAGTGCCGGATCACGTCGTCCGGATACCTGCCGCCATACGCGTATTTCGCCATCCGGAACAGCTTGCGCGGCCGTGAGCCGAAGCGCAGCAGATGGTACAGGAAGAAATCATGCAGCTCATACGGGCCGACGAGATCCTCTGTCTTCTGCGCGATCTGTCCGTTTTCGTCCGCGGGCAGAAGCTCCGGCGAAACGGGCGTGTCGAGAATATCCAGCAGCACGGCCCGCAGCGCGGGCGCGCTGCTCCCGGCCTCATACTGCACGATGTAGCGCACCAGTGTTTTGGGAACCGAGCAGTTGACCGCGTACATGGACATATGGTCGCCGTTATACGTCGCCCAGCCGAGCGCAAGCTCAGAAAGATCACCCGTGCCGATGACCAGTCCGCCGGACTGGTTCGCGATGTCCATCAGGACCTGCGTGCGCTCCCGCGCCTGACAGTTTTCATAGGTGACGTCGTGCACGGCTTCGTCATGGCCGATATCCGCGAAATGCTGCCGGACGGAGGCTGTGATATTGACCTCCTGCACGCTGACGCCAAGCTCCTCGCAGAGCCTGACCGCGTTGGACTTCGTCCGCTTCGTCGTGCCGAAGCACGGCATGGTGACGCACTGGATCTCCTTCCGGCTGCGTCCGGCCAGATCGAACGCGCGCACGCACACCAGCAGCGCCAGCGTGCTGTCCAGTCCGCCGGAAATGCCGAGCACGACCGTTTTCGCGTGCGTGTGCTCCACCCGCTTTTTCAGGCCCTGCGACTGGATGCGCAGAATCGCCTCCGCGCGGGCGCGCAGCTGCTCGTCATACGGCGGGACGAACGGATTGGGCGCAATGCGCCGCGTCAGAACCGTGTCGCGCAGTGGCTGATCGAAAACGACCGGCTGAAGGCTGGGGACGGAATCGTAGCTTGTCGTGCGGTGCCGCTCGTGCATGAGCCGCTGCACGTCGATCTCGGAAACCGTCAGCGAAGCGTCCGCAAACGGCTCGTTTTCTGCCAGGACTGTCCCGTTTTCCGCGATCAGATGGTGCCGCGAGAAGACCATGTCCTGCGTCGATTCCGTCGGCGACGCGCTGCAGTAGACATAACCGCAGGCCAGCCGCGCCGACGTCGCGCCGACCAGCGACCGGCGGTACTCTGCCTTGCCGATCACCTCGTCGGAGGCGGAGAGATTCAGAATGATGGCCGCGCCGCCCGCGCAGAGCCGCGTCGACGGCGGGCAGGGAACCCACAGATCCTCGCAGAGCTCCACGCCGAAGGTGTAGTCCTGCATCCCGGAGCAGCAGAACAGAAGCTCCGTTCCAAACGGCACGCTCTGGCCGCAGAGCGGGAGCGTATACGTCCTTCCCTCCAGCGTTTTCGCGGAGGAAAACTGCCGCAGCTCATAGAATTCGCCGTAATTCGGCAGATGCGTCTTCGGCACCACGCCGAGCAGCCGTCCTGCGTGGACGACTGCCGCGCAGTTATAGAGTTTTCCGCCGAAGCGAAGCGGAAGCCCGACCGCCGTGACCGGGTAGAGATCCTTCGACGCCTCCACGACCCGCGCCAGCGCAGGCTCGACCGCGCCGAGCAGGCAGTCGGAGAAAAACAGATCGCCGCACGTGTAGCCCGTCAGGCAAAGCTCCGGCAGCGTCAGCAGATTCACGCCCGCCGCGTCCGCCTCACGCATCCGCGTCAAAATCTGCTCCGTATTATACTGCACATCCGCGACCACGACGTCGATCGTCCCGGCAGCGGCCTTGATAAAACCGTCTTTCATGGAACCGTTCTCCTGATTTTATAAAGTATCATATATACGATACACGGTTTTGCCGGAATTATCAAGAATAAAAACAAATTGGGTCGGAGACTGGAAAATCTGTGCTTTTGTGCAGAATATATATTTTGAAAGCGGTGTATTGACAACAAACTGTTCAACTTGTAAGATAGAAGAGCCGCCGCTGTGCGGCAGATCGAGTGAAAGGCGGACAGGACATGATTGAACTCAACGGCATGGAGCTGACGATCGAGCAGGTCATCGCGGTGGCCAGACACAACGAGCAGGTGCGAATTTCCGAACCGGCGAAGGAAAAAATCAACCGGGCACGGGCCTACGTGGACGAAAAGCTTGCGCAGAAGGCCGTGATCTACGGTCTGACGACCGGCTTCGGCAAATTTTCCGACACGTTTGTCCCCGAGCAGGAGACAGCTGCGCTTCAGCGCAATCTGATCATCAGCCATGCCTGCGGCATGGGCGCGCCGCTGCCGCGCGAGGTCGTGCGCGGGGCGATGCTGCTGCGGTGCAACGCGCTTGCACGCGGCAATTCCGGCATCCGCCTGTCGACGCTCGAAACGCTGCTTGCCATGCTGAACCGCGGCGTGCATCCGGTGATCCCGGAGAAGGGCTCGCTCGGCGCGAGCGGCGATCTTGCGCCGCTGGCGCATATCGTGCTGGTCATGCTGGGCGAGGGCGAAGCGGAATATCAGAACGCGGTCATGCCCGGAAAACGGGCAATGGAGCTGGCCGGGCTTGCGCCCGTTGAGCTTGCGGCCAAGGAGGGCCTTGCGCTCATCAACGGCACGCAGATCATGACCGCCATCGCCTGCGGCGTGATATACGACGCCGTGCAGCTGGCAAAAACGGCGGATATCGCCGCCGCCATGACGTGCGAGGCACAGCTGGGCATCCTGAGTGCCTTTGATCCCGAGGTGCACGCGCTGCGCGGCCAGCAGGGGCAGATGCGCACGGCACAGAATCTGCTGCGGCTTCTGGACGGGAGCCGTCTGGCCTTCGCGCACAACCCGGAGAAGGTGCAGGACGCCTATTCGATCCGCTGCGTCCCGCAGATCCACGGCGCCAGCCGCGACGCTATCCGCTATGTGTGGGATATCGTCAGCCGCGAGATCAATGCCGTGACCGACAATCCGCTCATTTTCCCCGAGGCGGACAAGGTGATCTCCGGCGGCAACTTCCACGGCCAGCCGGTCGCGCTTGCGATGGACTTTCTGGGCATAGCCCTCAGCGAATACGCCAACGTGTCCGAGCGCCGGCTGGAGCGCATGGTCAATCCCGCGCTGTCCAACGGCCTTCCCGCGTTCCTGACAAAATACGGCGGCGTGCACTCCGGCTTCATGATCACGCAGTACGCAGCGGCCTCCATGGTGTCGGAAAACAAGGTCTACGCGCACCCCGCGTCGGTGGACTCCATTCCGTCCTCCGCCAATCAGGAGGACCATGTCAGCATGGGCACGACCGCAGCCAGAAAGGCCCGCATGATCCTCGACAACAGTCAGAAGGTCGTCGGCATCGAGCTGCTTGCCGCAGTGCAGGCGCTGTGGCTGCGCGGCGAGTCGCTCCTCGCCCCCGCGACGGCGGCAGTCTATCAGAAAATCCGCCAGACCGTCCCGCCGGTCGATACCGATGTCGTCATGTACCCCCAGATGGCCGAGCTTGACCGCCTGGTCAAGTCGGGCGCATTGCTCGAAGCCGCAGAACAGGTCTGCGGCAGGCTTCTGTAAAACCGGAGAAAACCGCCGCCCCGGGCTGTGTATGGACGCACGCCCGGGGCGACAGACGGTTTTACTTATAAATGATGATTCCCACATGAACATAAGGAGGAAATACTATGGCAAAGCTTGTTGAGTGCGTTCCGAATTTCAGCGTCAGTCGGGAAAAGGACCCGGTGGTGTTTCAGGGCCTCGTCGACACGGCGAACAGCATCCCCGGCTGCTTCGTCTTCGACGTACAATCCGACGGCAACCATAACCGCTGCGTCTTTACGCTGCTCGGCTCCCCCGAGGCGATGGGCGAGGCGGCGTTCCAGCTGACAAAAAAGGCGACCGAAACCATCGATATGCGCCGGCATACAGGCCAGCACCCGCGCATGGGCGCGACGGACGTCATTCCCTTTATCCCGACCATGGACACGAGTGTAGAGGAATGTGTGGAGCTGTCAAAGCGCGTCGCTGCCCGCATCTGGGATGAGCTTCGCGTGCCGTCGTTCCTGTATGAGGACTCCGCCTCGCGCCCGCAGCGCAGAAATCTGGCCGCCTGCCGCAAGGGGCAATTCGAGGGTATGCCGGAAAAGCTGCTGGAGCCGGACTGGACGCCGGATTACGGTGAGCGGAAGATCCATCCGACTGCGGGCATCATCGCCATCGGCGCACGGATGCCGCTCATCGCCTACAACATCAATCTCGATACCTCCGACATCGAGGTCGCAAAGAAGATCGCAAAGGCTATCCGCGCCAAGGACGGCGGCTTTGCCTGCTGCAAGGCCATCGGCGTGATGCTTGAGGGCCGGAACATCGCGCAGGTGTCGATGAATCTCACAAACTTTGAAAAAACGCCGATCTACTACGCCTTTGAAATGACGCGTCAGCTTGCCGACCGCTACGGCGCGCGGATCATTGGTTCCGAGGTGGTCGGCCTGACGCCCGCAAAGGCGCTGCTCGACTGCGCGGAATTCTATCTGAAGCTTGAAAATTATGACTGCCGCAAGCAGGTCATGGAATATCATCTGATTGGGATGGAATGAGAGGTGTGACGCATGGAACTGGCAGAACTGACGGTACGCGGCTTTACGGAGGAGATCGCCTCCGCGTCTCCGGCTCCCGGCGGCGGCAGCGCCGCAGCGCTGGCGGGCGCGGTCGGCGCGGCGCTGACCGCAATGGTCAGCGGCCTGACGCTCGGCAGAAAAAAATATGAGGCCGTGCAGGAGCTTGCGCTCCGCGCACAGGCGCAGGCAGACGCGCTGCGCAAACGGCTGCTGGCCGCGATGGAGCAGGACACGCAGACGTTTTTGCAGGTCAGCGCGGCCTACGCGATGCCGAAGCAGACGCCCGAGGAAAAGCAGGCGCGCAGCAGCGCCATCGAACAGGGCCTCAAGGCCTGCACGCAGCCGCCGCTTGCCGTGATGCAGCTGTGTGCGGAGGGGCTGGAGCTGCTGGAGAGCCTTCTGGGCAAGACGAACGCAACGGCGGCCAGCGACTTTGGCGTCGCCTGCCTCAGCCTCCGCGCAGGGATGCAGGGCGCGTGGCTGAACGTGTGCATCAATACCGGCTCCCTGCACGACGCCGCGTTTGCCGCCGGTGCGCGCGCAGCGGGGCAGAAACTGCTCGATACCGGCCTTCCGCGCGCCGACCGCTGCTACGCGGCGATGCTGGCTGCGTGCAGTGAAAAATGACGCAGGAATTCCTGCATTCACGCAAGAATGAATTGAAAAATGCAAAAGAAGCTGTTACAATATCATCAATGGGGGAGATCACGATGCAGCTGGAACATACTGAAACCTTACAACTTGATTACGAACTGCCGGAATACCCGGAAATAGACCCGCGCTATCGCCGCGCACCGCGCCGCGAATCGCACCTGAGTCGGGCGGATCAGGCGCTGGCAATCAAAAATGCGCTGCGCTACATCCATCCCGATCACCACGCGCAGATGGCAAAGGAATTTGCGCAGGAGCTGGCCGAGCATGGCCGTATCTACGGCTACCGCTTCCGTCCCGCAGGCGCGATCTATGGAAAACCGATCGACGAATACAAGGGCCGCTGCATTGAGGGCCGCGCGATCCAGGTCATGATCGACAACAATCTGGACTTCGACGTTGCGCTTTATCCCTACGAGCTGACGACCTACGGCGAGACAGGCCAGGTCTGCCAGAACTGGATGCAGTACCACCTGATCAAGAAATACCTCGAACAGCTGACGGACGAGCAGACGCTTGTCGTCATGTCCGGCCATCCGCTCGGCCTGTTCCACAGCCACCGGCTGGCCCCGCGCGTGATCATTTCGAACGGCCTGATGGTCGGCACGTTCGACGATCAGGAGAACTTCAACCGCGCTGCCGCGCTGGGCGTGGCGAATTACGGTCAGATGACCGCGGGCGGCTGGATGTATATCGGCCCGCAGGGTATCGTCCACGGCACGTTCAACACGCTTCTGAACGCAGGCCGCCTCATTCTCGGCATTCCGAACGATCAGAATCTGGCCGGACGGCTGTTCGTCTCGGCGGGGCTTGGCGGCATGTCGGGCGCACAGGGCAAGGCGGCGGAGATCGCCGGTGCGGCGTCCATCATCGCCGAGGTCGACGATTCCCGTATCGATACGCGCTTCACGCAGGGCTGGGTCAGCCACAGAACGTCGGATCTGGCCGAGGCGGTGGAGATCGCCCGGACACACCAGAAAAACGGCGAGCCGTGCGCAGTCGCCTACCACGGCAATATCGTCGATCTGCTGGAATATCTGTACGAAAAGCAGGTGCACGTCGACCTGATGAGCGACCAGACCTCCTGCCACGTGCCGTATGACGGCGGCTACTGCCCGCAGGGCCTGAGCTTTGCCGAGCGCACGCGGATGCTGGCCGAGGAGCCGGAGGCGTTTCGTGCGCTGGTCGACAAAACGCTGCAGCACCACTATGAGATGATCTGCAAATTCCACGACCGGGGGACGTACTTCTTTGACTACGGCAACAGCTTCCTGAAGGCGGTCTACGATTCCGGCGTGAAGGCGGTCTGCAAAAACGGCGAAAACGATCTGGACGGCTTTGTGTTCCCGTCCTACGTTGAGGATATCCTCGGCCCGTGCCTGTTTGACTACGGCTACGGCCCGTTCCGCTGGTGCTGCCTGAGCCGGAAGCCGGAGGATCTGCACAAGACCGACATGGCCGCCGCGGAATATATCCGCACGCACAACCGGCGCTATCAGGACTACGACAACTACGTCTGGGTGCGCGACGCGGAGAAGAACCGGCTCGTCGTCGGGACACAGTGCCGCATTCTCTATCAGGATGCGATGGGGCGCATGAATCTGGCGCTCAAATTCAACGAAATGGTTCGCAACGGGGAGATCGGCCCGGTCATCCTTGGCCGCGACCATCACGATACCGGCGGAACGGACGCGCCGTTCCGCGAGACGTCCAACATCAAGGACGGCTCGAATATCATGGCCGAAATGGCAACGCAGTGCTACGCGGGCAACGCCGCGCGCGGCATGAGCTACATCGCCCTGCACAACGGCGGCGGCACGGGCATCGGCCGCGCCATCAACGGCGGCTTCGGCATGGTGCTCGACGGCTCGGAGCGCGTCGATACCATCCTCCGCATGGCAATGCCGTGGGACACCATGGTCGGCGTCGCCCGCCGCAGCTGGGCCTGCAACGAGCACGCCATGACGACGGCGGCGGAATATAACGAGCTTTACGCCGGGCAGGACCACATCACAATGCCCTATGTGGCGGACAGCGCCGTCGTCGAGCAGGCCGTGGCGCAGCTGGAGCGCTGACCGGGAAAGGAACAGGCAATGAAAAGAACGCTGATCACCAACATCGGTATGCTGGCCACGCCGCAGGGAACCGCCGCGCGGGGCGGCAGGGCACAGGGCGAGATCTGCATTCTGAAAAACGCATGGATCCTGATCGAGAACGATCTGATTGCGCAGGTCGGAACCGGCGCAGCGCCTGCGGCTGCCGACGCGCAGACGATCAACGCCGGAGGGAAGCTGGTCACACCCGGTCTGGTCGACGCGCATACACATCTGATCTTCGGCGGCTGGCGGCAGAACGAGCTGGTGCTCAAGCTGCACGGCGCGGGCTATCTGGACATCCTCGCCGCAGGCGGCGGCATCCTGTCCACCATGCGTGCAACGCAATCGGCAAGCGAGGAGCAGCTGGAGGCGAAGGCCTCCGCCGCGCTGGATGAAATGCTCCGCTTCGGCACGACGACCGCAGAGGCCAAGAGCGGCTACGGCCTGTCGACCGGGGAAGAATGCAAAGCGCTGCGCGTGATCGGAAAGCTGCAAAAACACCATGTGATGGATCTCGCTGCGACCTTTATGGGCGCGCACGCCGTGCCGGAAGCCTACCGGGACAACCGGCAGGGCTATCTGGAGCTTCTGTGCGAGGAAATGCTTCCGGCAGTACGGGAGCAGGGCATTGCGGAATTCTGCGATGTGTTCTGCGAAAAGGGCGTTTTTTCCGCCGAGGAATCCCGCCGCATTCTGCTTACCGGCAGACAGTACGGGCTGCTGCCCAAAATCCACGCGGACGAGATCGAAGCCATCGGCGGCAGTGAGCTGGCAGGCGAGATCGGGGCCGTCTCGGCGGAGCACCTGATCGTCTGCCCGCCGTCCGGCATCGCGTCCATGGCAGAGGGCGGCACGGTCGCCTGCTGCCTGCCCGCAACAAGCTTTTATCTGGGCGCGGCCTACGCGCCCGTACAGGATATGGTGCAGGCCGGTGTTCCGGTCGCCATGGCGACGGACTTCAACCCCGGCTCCTGCCCGTGCCTCAATATGCAGCTGGTCATCAGCCTCGGCTGCCTGCGCTACCGGCTGACGCCCGAGCAGGCGCTGACCGCGGTGACGCTCAACGGCGCCGCCGCCATCTGCCGCGCCGACCGCATCGGCTCCATCGAGCCGGGCAAGCAGGCGGACATTCTCATCTGGAACGCAGAGGATCTGGACTATATCTGCTACCGCCTTGGCAGCAATCTGGTCGATACTGTAATCAAAAAAGGAAACGTCGTTTAGACAAAAGAACAGGCAATGCCCATCCGGACATTGCCTGTTCCGCAAGGAAACTCGGTTTTTATGCAAAAAGCAGCCTGCCTTCAACACAGTTGGTAGGGGCGGGGCTCTGCTCCGCCCGTTGGGCAGCCGCAGATTTGCGCAGCACACTGTAGGGGCCGATGCCCACGTCGGCCCGGCAGAATGCACCGTTTTAACGGAAATCTTCGGCACATTCGTAACTTCCCAACGGGCCGATGTGGGCATCGGCCCCTACAACCAGGTATGCAGGTGCGCTGCATAACCCAACACCTCACCCGTGGATTGTTTCGAGCTTCCGGATGTTTTCCTCAGAATCGTCTCCGACACAGCCGACCAGCATATACGTCTTGTGGAAGTGGTCGTAGATGAAATGATCGAGCAGCCGGAAGCCGATGATGCGGCCTGTTGAGCGCACATGGGTGCGCGGCCCAGTGCAGTAGTGCTGTGCGCCGCCGAGCAGAATGTGGCTCTCGTCATAGTAGTCGATGGGCAGATCCTGCCGGATCAGCTCGTTGACGCGCGCTTCGAGCGTGGGAATATCGATATCCGGCTGGTGCTCGCTGAATTCGAGCACGAAGCCGTGGCGGATATCGCCGTGGCTGCACGCAAGCATCTGCTCCTGCGTCATGGCGTATTCGCACAGATCCTCTGCGCTGTGCGCCATGAGGCGATAGGCAAGCGACGGATAGACGATGTCGCACAGCTCCTGCGGCAGAGGGCCAAAGAGGTTCGGCCGCGTGATGACGATCTGCTCGCCGACGCCGATGAGCAGATTCGCGTTGACGCCGAGCAGGGGATAGATCAGGTCAAAATGCTCGATGATGATGCGCTTGCCGCGCCGGACAGCCAGCCGGACGGCGTCCGCCAGCTCCGAGAGCTGATGGAAGCCCGTCTCGAAGCGGATGTCCAGATGGTAGGTGTGCGGCGTGAAAAAGCCCGTTTCATACTCCTGCTCCAGAAGCGGGAGCGGGCGGACGTTGACGCCGTCGTCGTCGTTCGTAAGCTCGATGCCGGGGAACATCCCCTTGATGAGCACGCTCTTGCCGGAGCCGGCTTCCCCGATGAAGCCGATGATCTGGTCGAAAGGCGAAAGATAAAGCTGCGCGATCTGCATACCGAGCGTGTAGATCCGGCTGCGGCCGCGGGGAGCAAAATACGTGCTGTAGATATGGCTGCTCTGAATCGCGTTTGTCGTCATGGGCGTTTTGCCTCCTGTGCCGTTTTCTTTCAGTATAGAGGATAAAGCCCGCTTTAATCAAGGAAAATCTGCTGCAAGCAGCATGAAATATTGAAAAACATACAAGGGGGAATTTTGGTGGTTATCCGAAACGAGGCTTCTGCCGGAGCGGCGGAGTCGGCGGACGTACTGGTCACGGTGCGGCCCGCTGAAACGCTTGAGCTGCGGATCGCGTCGACCGTCCGATTGCAGTTCGGCGCTGCGATCGAGCAGACGGTGCACAGCGTTCTGCGCGCCGCAGACGTGCAGCAGGGAGAGATTGCCGTAGACGACCACGGCGCGCTCGACTGGATCCTGCGTGCCCGGCTGGAAGCCGCGCTCGCACGGGCGGAAGGAGGGACCGCATGAGACGTTCCATGCTCTTTGTACCCGGAAATAACCCGAAAATGATGACAAATTGCGGCTTTTTCGGCGCGGACGCCATCATATTTGATCTGGAGGACGCCGTATCGCCCGATGAAAAGGACGCGGCGCGCATACTGGTCAAATACGCGGTGACGAATGTGGAGCGCTGCCGCAGCGAGATCATCGTCCGCGTCAATGCGGCGGACACGCCGCTGTTTGCACAGGATTTAGAGGCCATCGTGCCGCAGAGGCCGGATTACATCATGCTCCCGAAGACCGCGTCGCGGCAGACCGTCTGCGGCTGCGACGCCGCCATCGGCGAAATCGAACGCCGCTGCGGCATGGAGCCGGGCACAATTGGCCTCATCGCGCTGATCGAGACGGCGCTCGGCGTGGAAAACGCATTCGAGATCGCGACGGCCTCCCCGCGTGTGCGGGCACTGTTTCTCGGCGCGGAGGATCTGAGCGCCGATCTGCACTGCAGCCGGACAAAGGAGGGCCTTGAGATCCTCTATGCCCGGACGCGCCTCGTCACAGCGGCGCACGCCGCCGGAATTGATGTCTACGACACCCCCTTCACCGACGTGAACGACGATGAAGGCATCGAAGCCGACAGCCGCCTTGCCCGCAGTCTGGGCTTTACCGGCAAGGCGGCCATCTCGCCCCGGCATCTGGACGCGATCAACCGCTGCTTCAGCCCCTCACAGGCCGAAACAGACTATGCCAGAGAGGTGCTTGCGGCCATTGAGGACGCAAAGCGCTGCGGAAAGGGCGCGGTAGCGCTGCGCGGAAAGATGATCGACGCGCCGATCGCCGCGCGGGCCAGACAGACGCTGGCCGCAGCGGAAGAAATTCTTGCGGAGGGAGGTACGCTGCAATGAAGGAGTCCAAGGTCGTTTCCTCTCTGCGTGAGGCAATCCGCCTTTCCGGCCTGCAGGACGGGATGTGCGTCTCGTTCCACCACCATCTGCGAAACGGCGACTATGTCGTCAACATGGTCATGGAACAGATCAGCGCCATGGGCATCCGCGATCTGACGGTCAACGCCAGCGCGCTGTTCGACGTGCACCTGCCGATGCTGGAGCATATCAAAAACGGAACGGTCAGCAGACTGCTGACCAACTATATGTCCGCCGGACTTGGCCGCGCCATTTCGGGGGGCGTCATGGACCAGCCCGTGGAGTTCCGGACGCACGGCGGCCGCCCGCGCGATATTGCAGGCGGCGAAACCCCAATCGACGTTGCATTCATCGCCGCGCCAAGCAGCGACACGATGGGCAACTGCACGGGCAAGGTCGGAAAATCGGCCTGCGGTTCGCTGGGCTACGCCTTCCCGGACGCGCAGTACGCGAAAAAGGTCATTGTTATCACCGATGAACTTGTGCCGTATCCGCTCTGCGGCTGGTCGATCCCGGAAATTTACGTGGATTATGTCGTCGCCGTGGACGCCATCGGTGACCCCGCCGGAATCGTCTCCGGCACGACCCGCATGACGCGCAATCCCGTCGCGATCACCATCGCGCAGACCGCCGCGCGGGTCATTGCCAGCTCCGGTCTTCTCAAGGATGGCTTTTCCTTCCAGACGGGCGCAGGCGGCGCGTCGCTGGCGACGGCAATGTATCTGGAAAAAATCATGAAGCAGCAGGGGATTCACGGCAGCTACGCGCAGGGCGGCATCACTGGCCTGCTGGTCGATATGCTGAACGAGGGACTGTTCCGGGCGCTGCTGGATGTGCAGTGCTTCGATCTGAAGGCAGTAAGCTCCATCCGCGAAAATCCCTGCCACTGCGAAGTATCGGCGGAGCAGTACGCCAGCCCCGGCTGCCGGAGCGCGGCGGTCGACTCGCTGGATGTTGCCGTGCTCGGCGCGACAGAGATCGACACTTCGTTCAATATCAACGTCCACACGGACTCCAACGGCTCCATCATGGGCGGCAGCGGCGGCCACAGCGACGCGGCTGCCGGCAGTAAGCTCGCGCTCATCGCCGCGCCGCTGTTCCGGGGACGGCTGCCCATCGTGCGCGACCGCGTGACCTGCATCTCCACGCCCGGACAGGATGTGGACGTACTCGTGACGCAGGCGGGCGTCGCGGTCAACCCGAAAAACACGGAATTGCGCGAACGCCTCCGGGCGGCGGGGCTTCCCGTCGTGGACATTCACGAGCTGAAAGAGCGCGCCGAGCGCATCACAGGTGTTCCTGCACCGCTTCCGGTATCGGACCGGGTGGTCGCAAGGGTGATCTCACGTGACGGAGAGCTGCTGGACACGATCCGTCAAACGGACAATAGGAGCGGAATATGAGAGAAATACAGGCGGAGCTTCTGACCAATACCGTGGCGCAGATGTGCATCCGCGCCAATTATGACCTGCCGCGGGATGTGCTGCGGCAGCTGCAAAGCGCGCAGGCTGCAGAGCCGTGGCCCGCGGCGCAGGAGATCCTGCGGCAGATTTTAGAGAACGCGGAGCTTGCCGCCGCCAACGCCCAGCCGATCTGCCAGGACACCGGCATGGCCTGCGTGTTTCTGGAGATCGGACAGGAGGTACATATCGCGGGCGACCTCAAGGCCGCCGTGCAGGAGGGCGTGCGAAGAGGCTACGCGGCGGGCTGGCTGCGCAAGTCCGTCGTGCGCGACCCGTTTGACCGCGTCAACACGGGCGATAATACCCCAGCCATGCTCTATTTTGACCTTGTCCCCGGCGAACAGATCAAAATCACCGTCGCTCCCAAGGGCTTCGGCAGCGAAAACATGAGCCGGATCGCCATGCTCCGCCCGTCCGACGGGCTGGAGGGCGTCAAGCGCTTCGTTTTGCAGACCGTGCAGGACGCTGGCCCGAACCCGTGCCCGCCCATCGTGGTGGGCGTGGGGATCGGCGGCACGTTCGACAAAGCGGCGCTGCTGGCAAAGCAGGCGCTCCTGCGCGAGCTGGATACGCCGAACGAAGACCCGTTTTACCGGGCATTGGAGCAGGAGCTTCTGGAAAGCATCAACGCGCTCGGCATCGGCCCGCAGGGCTTCGGCGGCAGGACGACGGCGCTGGCAGTCAACATTCTGACAAGCCCGACGCATATCGCGGGCCTGCCCGTGGCGGTGAATCTCAACTGCCATGTGACGCGCCATGTAACGGAGGTGCTTTGAGATGGCGATCAAACTGAAAACTCCCCTTGACAGCGCGGCAGCGCGCGCATTGCGCGCAGGCGATATGTGCCTGCTGACGGGCGAACTCTACACCGCGCGTGATGCCGCGCACAAGCGCCTCTGCACGCTGCTCGAAGCGGGGCAGCCCCTGCCGTTTGATATGCGCGGCGCTGTTATTTATTTTGTCGGCCCGACGCCGGCAAAGCCGGGGCAGGCAATCGGCTCGGCCGGGCCGACGACCTCCTACCGCATGGACGCCTACAGCCCGGCGCTGCTGCGACAGGGCCTGACCGGCATGATCGGCAAGGGCAAGCGCAGCGAGGCGGTCATAGAGGCGATCCGCGCCTGCGGCGCCGTCTATTTCGGCGCGACCGGCGGCTGCGGCGCGCTCTTGAGCCAGTGCATCAAAAAAGCGGAGGTCATCGCCTATCCCGACCTCGGCCCGGAGGCCGTGCGGCGGCTGTATGTCGAGAATTTCCCCGTGACGGTCATCATCGACAGCGAGGGCAATAACCTTTATGAGATCGGAAGACAGAACTATCTTGACAGTATGCGGCAGCGTGAAGCGTGCGGCAGCGGAGTATGAGGTGCAGCTATGAACGAAGAACGGAAAAAGGTACTCATCATCGGCGTCATCGGCGCGGACGTGCACGCGGTTGGGAACAAGATCCTCTATCACGCGTTCACCGAGGCGGGCTTTGACGTTGTGAATCTGGGTGTCATGGTTTCGCAGGAGGAGTATATCGAGGCGGCGATCGAAGCGGACGCGGACGCTATCGTGGTGTCCTCGCTTTACGGTCAAGGGGAGCTGGACTGCCGCGGAATGCGGGAAAAGTGCGACGAGGCCGGTCTTGCCGGAATTCCGCTGCTCGTCGGCGGCAATATCGTCGTCGGCAAGCAGGATTTCGCGGACGTGGAAAAGCGCTTCAAGGCCATGGGCTTTGACCGGGCCTTCCCGCCCGGTACGCCGCCGGAAACGACCATCGCCGCGCTGCGGGAGATCCTGTATCCCGAAGAGGGACCGCAATGAAGCCAGTATTGTTGACGGATTTCGGCAGCACCTACACGAAGCTGACTGCCGTTGATCTGGACGCAGCCAAGCTTCTCGGCACGGCGCAGGCATATACAACGGTCGCTTCGGATGTGCGCATCGGTTTTCAGAAGGCGCTGGACGCGCTGCTTGCGCAGACGGGGCCATTGACATTTGCGCAGTCGTATGCCTGCTCCTCGGCGGCGGGCGGCCTGCGGATGATGGTCAGCGGACTTGTGCCGGAGCTGACGATGGAGGCCGCGCGGCTGGCAAGCCTCGGCGCGGGCGCGAAGATCGTCGGGCAGTTTTCGTTTGAACTGACGCAGGACGATCTGGAGACGATTCAGCGCGTGAACCCGGACATTTTTCTTCTGGTCGGCGGCACGGACGGCGGCAACAGCGCCTGCGTCATTCATAACGCGCAGATGCTCGCCGCGATCCGCCCGCAGTTCCCAATCGTTCTCGCGGGCAACCGCACGGCCATGCAGCAGTGCCGGAAGGCGCTGGAGGGCTTCGAGGTATCCGTCTGCGAAAACGTCATGCCGAAATTCGGCGTGCTCAAAACGGAGGACACGCAGAAGACCATCCGCAGCATTTTCCTGCGCCGCATCGTGCAGGCAAAGGGCCTGAACGCCGCGGCAGAGCGCATGAGCGGCCCGATGATGCCGACGCCTGCGGCGGTCATGCAGGCCATGACGCTGCTGGCGAAGGGAACGGACAAAACGCCCGGCATCGGGGAGCTGATCGGTGTGGATGTCGGCGGCGCGACGACGGACGTCTATTCCATTGCCGAGGGGATGCCCCGGCAGATGAACCGGGTCTACAAGGGTCTGCCGGAGCCGTATGTCAAGCGGACGGTCGAGGGCGATATCGGTATGCGCTATTCCATCGAGGGCGTGCTGGCTGCGGCGGGCGCGCAGCGGCTGGCTGAGCTTTCCGGGCTTTCGCCGGAGCGGGTGGAGGCGCTCGTGCAGCTGCTTGCGCACAATACGCAGACGCTGCCGGAGCACGATACGGAGCTGGAGATGCTTGATTACGCGGTCGCTTCCATGGCCGTGCAGACCGCCGTGATGCGCCACGCCGGTACGCTTGAGGAAACGTATACGATGCTCGGACAGACCTTCGTGCAGAGCGGAAAGGATCTGAGCGAGGTGCGCAGGGTCGTCGTGACGGGCGGAATCCTCATCCATTCGCAGCGGGCGCGGCAGATCGCGCGCTTTGCCTGCTGCGACCCGGCTGCGCCTGCGTCGCTCCGTCCGAAAAAGGCGGATATCATTCTGGACAAACGTTATATTCTGGCGGCGATGGGCCTGCTTGCGCAGAGCGAGCCGGAGATCGCGCTCCAAATCATGAAAGAGGAGATCAACTGATGGAAATTCAGAACAGAAAGATCCCGGAAGGGGAATTCATGGCAATGCGGCAGGAGGTTCTGCAGCAGTGGCCGACGGGCCGGGACGTCGATCTGACGGAGGCCGCGGCGTATCAGAAGCAGCAGAAGCCGAGCCGCAATTTTTCCGCCAGACTGATCGAAGCGAAAAAGGAGCACAGGACGCTCATCCAGCCGCGTGCCGGTGTGCCGGTGCTTGAGGAGCATATCAAGCTCATGCAGTATCTGGAAAAAGAGGGCGAGGCAGATCTGCTGCCGACCACCATCGACAGCTACACCCGCCAGAACCGCTATCACGAGGCCGAGGAGGGCATCAAGGCCTCCAAGGAGGAGGGCCGCGCCATGCTCAACGGCTTCCCGGCCGTCAACCACGGTGTTTCCGGCTGCCGGAGAGTCGTGGAGAGCGTCAATGTGCCGGTGCAGGTGCGCCACGGCACCCCCGACGCCCGGCTTCTGACCGAGATCGCCTACGCGGGCGGCTTCACCAGCTACGAGGGCGGCGGCATCTCCTACAATCTGCCCTACTGCAAAAACGTCCCGATGGAGACGACCATCGCCAACTGGCAGTACGTCGACCGGTTGACCGGCCTGTATGAGGAAATGGGCGTTTCCATCAACCGTGAGCCGTATGGGCCGCTGACCGGCACGCTCGTGCCGCCCTGCATTTCCCACGCGGTCGCCATCATCGAGGCGCTGCTTGCGGCGGAGCAGGGCGTGAAAAACATCACGGTCGGCTACGGCCAGTGCGGCAACCTGATCCAGGACATCGCCGCAGTCCGCACACTTGAGGAGCTGACGGAGGAATATCTTGCAAAGTACGGCTATCACGACGTAGTTGTCACGACGGTGCTGCACCAGTGGATGGGCGGCTTCCCGGCGGACGAGGCAAAGGCGTTCGGCGTCATCTCGACCGGCGCGCTGATCGCGGCGCTTTCCAAGGCCACGAAGGTCATCGTCAAAAGCCCGCACGAGGCCATCGGCATCCCGACGATGGAGGCGAACGCGCAGGGGCTGCGCTGCACACGGCAGGTCGTCAGCATGATGACCGAGCAGACGTTTGCCAACACGCATCTGGACGAGGAAATGGAGATCATCCGGCAGGAAACGCGCTGCATCGTCGACAAGTGCTTCGAGCTTGGCATGGGCGATATCGCGCTCGGCGCGTGCCGCGGCGTAAAGGCGGGCGTTCTGGACGTTCCGTTCGCGCCCTGCCGCTTCAATGCCGGTCAGATGCTGCCGTGCCGCGACAACGACGGCGCGGTGCGCATCATGAACATGGGCAATCTCCCGTTTACAAAGGAGCTTCGGGATTATCATATGGGAAAAATCGCGGAACGCGCTGCGTTTGAGCATCGGAAAGCGACATTCCAGATGGTGACCGACGACGTTTATGCCATCAGCAAGGGACGCCTGGTCGGGCGGCCCAGATAAAGGAACAGGAGGAACAGAACATGAAAATCAAGGATGTTGTTTGCGCTGCGGGCAGCACGGGGTTTTATTTTGATGACCAGCGCGCCATCAAGCGCGGCGCGGGTCACGACGGTATGTTTTACATCGGCCAGCCCGTCACGGAGGGCTTTTCCGCCGTGCGCATGAAGGGCGAGGCCGTCTCGGTCATGATCGTTCTGGAAGACGGCCAGATCGCCTTCGGCGACTGCGCGGCGGTGCAGTATTCCGGCGCGGGCGGACGCGACCCGCTGTTTCTGGCAAAGGACTTTATCCCCATCATCGAGCAGTATGTCCGCCCGATGCTGCTGGGCCGGGAGGCAGATGATTTCCGCGGCCTGTGCGCGCAGATGGAGGCCATCGAGGTAAACGGCAAGCGCCTGCATACGGCCATCCGCTACGGTGTCTCGCAGGCCATTCTGGACGCAGTCGCCAAGGCGACGGGACGCCTGATGTGCGAGGTCGTCGCGGACGAATACGGCTGCACGGTCAGCCAGACGCCGATCCCCATCTTTACGCAGTCCGGCGACGACCGCTATGACAACGCCGACAAGATGATCATCAAGCGCGCGCAGGTGCTGCCGCACGCGCTCATCAACAACGTGCAGACCAAGCTCGGCGAGCACGGCGAAAAGCTGCTGGAGTACGTCAAATGGCTCCGTGACCGCATCCTGACCATGCGCGCGGACGAGAGCTACCAGCCCGTCCTGCACATCGACGTCTACGGCACCATCGGCGCGGCGTTCGGAAACAACAACTATGCCGCCATGGCCGATTATCTTGCGGAGCTGGAGCAGGCGGCAAAGCCCTTCCATCTGCGCATCGAAGGGCCGATGGACTGCGACTGCGACCGCGAAACGCAGATCGTTGCGCTTGCGGGCCTGACGGCGGAGCTTGACTGCCGCGGCATTCAGGTCGAGCTGGTCGCTGACGAATGGTGCAACACGCTCGAGGATATCCGGGAATTTGCCGACCGCAGAGCCGGTCATATGGTGCAGATCAAGACGCCCGACCTCGGCGGCATCAACAATACCATTGAGGCAGTGCTCTACTGCAAGGCGCATGGCATCGGCGCCTATCAGGGCGGCACCTGCAACGAAACGGACCGCTCGGCCCAGGTCTGCGTCCACTGCGCCATGGCGACCCAGCCGGTGCAGATCCTTGCCAAGCCCGGCATGGGCGTCGACGAGGGCTACATGATCGTATCCAACGAAATGAACCGCATCCTCGCCCTGCGTCAGGCAAAGCAGCGCAGCTGAGCAAGAACCAAAACACGCCGCTGGCCGAGAGGCCAGCGGCGTTCACTCTGTCAAAAACAGTTGTTCCTTCATTTTTTGTGCGGGATTTTCAAGCTCTGCGTAGGGGCGGACGGCTCTGTCCGCCCGGCGGGGTGTACTGGTTTTACAGAAATTCACGGCGAATACATATGCACCAGCAGTATCGAATGCTTGAAGATGCCAAGCGAAACACAGCTGCTCCCCGCCCGCATCAGTCTGCGCCGAAGACCGCATCGCTTCAATTCGTTCCGATGGGCAGGTCCACGCTGCGGAAGATCATCGGCTCGAGCATCACGTCATGCGCGTAATAGATGGATGCGCCATGCTCCGGGTCGAGCGCCGTGAGCGCCAGAGTTCCATCCGGGGCCAGGCTCACGCGCCAGCCGGTGTCGGAAGAGAAGTCCGGCAGGAAGCGCTCGTACTGTTCCTGTATGCGCGCGCTGTCCAGCTTGCGTGTGTTACACCTGCTCCGTATTCCGCGGAAGCGTCCGTGTCAGGATCAGGGTATATCCGACCGTGAGCAGGATCAGAGCGGCAAGATGCAGAAGCCGCGTCTGCATTGTACCCGCAGCCGACAGCGGGCGCAACCTGCCAGAACTGTCCTGCCGGACTGAATTTCTCCGGGCAGGGGGCAGGAAGGAAGTTGTTCTGCTCCAGCAGCGGCCGGTAGTATTCTGTCACAATATGATCGCCCACCGGCTGAAAACCGTCCGCCATGCCGCGCAGATCCTCGTGGTGGACAAGGGACAGATCGTCCAGCGCGGCACACACGAGGCGCTGATGGCGCAGGGCGGCATCTACCGCCGCTTCATCACCGGCCGCGAACAGGCCGTGGGCTGGAAGCTGTAAAAACGCGTTCAGACCCGCACAGATTCCTCCTGCCCGCGTATGCTGTCAGGGGGGATTTTTTATGTGTGTAAAGACCGAGCAGCTCGGGCTGCTTCTGATCGGGGCGGGCGTTGGACTTTTGCTGTCGTTTGCGCTGTGCGGGTGGTTTTTGCGGGTGCTGATCGCGGCGATCCTGATCGTGCTGGGACTTTTGCTGCTGAAATAATTTCCGAAACATATCCTTGTCCGGCTCCGCGTATATATATCCCAGAACATATACAAGGAGTTGAGACTATGGAGCTTGCATTTGAACAGAAACAACGGTCCTGCCTGCATCGCACGGCGCATCTCTCGCTTGCGCAGGAGCAGACACAGGAGCTCATCATACCCGACAGTATGCCGGACGCTTCCCGCACGCTCATCTGCTGCGCCGAGCCGGAGGTACAGAGCAAAACGAACCGGGAGGGCAGTCTTCTCGTGACGGGGACGCTGCGCACGGGCTGCCTGTACGCAGACGAAGCGGGCGGCTTGCAGCTGCTGACCTCCGAGCTGCCGTTTACGGTCAAGCTGGAGTGCGCCGAGCTGCGCGAGGACACGCAGACGCTCGTGCGCTGCTGCGTCCGCAGCGCGGACAGCCGCCTGATCAACTCGCGCAAGGTGCTTCTGCGCGTGAGCGTTCTGGTTCAGGCGGACGGCTATGAGCCGCAGACGCAGAGCATGAGCGTCCTCAAGGATCCGCCCGCCTGCCTGCAGCTGAAAACGCAGACCTATGAGACGAATGCGCCTGTGGAGCTTTCCGAGCGCGCGTTTCAGGTCAGCGAGGAGCTGAACCTGCCGGACGGCAGGCCGCAGATCGCACGGCTGGTCAGCTGTTTGCTCACGCCGGTCGTGCAGGAGCAGGGGCTGGTCGGGAGCAAGGCCGTCCTGAAGGGAACCGCAAATCTGCAAATTACTTATCTGGACAATGAAAACGCCCTGCGGACGCTGAGTTTTTCCGTGCCGTTTTCGCAGTACTGCCAGATGGAGGGCGACTACGATCAGGACGAAACGCTCGAATCGGTGCTGCTTGTGACCGGCGTGCAGCTGGAGCCGGTCGCGTCGGAGCAGTCGCAGAAGCTGCTGTTCGGCGCGGGGCTGCTGGCGCAGTGCATGGTCGTGCAGCCGCAGGCGCTGACGTTCTGTGAGGACGCATATTCGACCAAGGGCGAGTTCCAGCCGCAGTGGGAAACGCAGGAGCACACCATGCGCCTCGACGCGCAGACGCTGCGCGAGCCTGTCCGCGCCTCGTTCCCGGTGCAGGCCGCCGCCGTGCTCGACTGCCGGGTCTACCCGGACGCACAGGCGCTTGAGCGGACAGACGACGGCGTTACTGTCCATGTGCCGCTGCGCGCGGACCTCGTCTATACCGACCCGGACGGCGCGGTGCAGGCCGAGACGTTCCGCACGGAGGTCAGCTGCCATACGGCGCTGAGCGAAAACGGCCTCTGCGAGGCCGTGTGTACGATCCAGCCGGAGGGCTATGCCTCGGCGGGCAGCGGCGCGGTCGAGCTGCGCTATGACGCGGTCTTTCAGGTACAGACGTTTTCCCGGCAGACGCTGCAGAATCTGTCCGGCGGGACGCTCGACCTGACGAAGCAGCAGAACACGCAGCGGCCGTCAGTCGTCATCCGGCGCATGAGCGAAAACGCCGCGCTCTGGGACCTTGCGCGGCAGTACCGGACGACGGCGCAGTCGATCCAGCAGGCCAATCATCTGACGCAGCCGGAGGCGGACGCCGGACGGCTGCTGCTGATCCCCATGTGAGACGGGAGGCGGGAATATGGAACAACGTTCGATCTACGCGCAGATCGCGGACCGCACGGACGGCACGGTCTATATCGGCGTCGTCGGCCCTGTGCGGACGGGAAAATCCACCTTTATCAAGCGCTTCATGGAGCAGCTCGTGCTGCCGAACATCGAAAACGTCTATGAGCGCGAACGCGCCACCGACGAGCTGCCGCAGTCCGGCTCGGGCCGGACGATCATGACGGCGGAGCCGAAATTCGTCCCGAACGAGGCCGCCCGCATCAGCCCGGACGGAAAAACGACATTGCAGGTGCGGCTGATCGACTCTGTGGGCTACATGATCCCCGGCGCGGTCGGCGACACGGAGGACGGCAAGCCCCGCATGGTCACGACGCCCTGGGCCTCCGAGGAGCTTCCCATGGCACAGGCGGCGGAGCTTGGCACCAAAAAGGTCATGGAGGACCACAGCTCCATCGGCGTGGTCGTCACGACGGACGGAACGGTCACGGATATCCCGCGCGAGGATTACCGCGAGGCGGAAGCCCGCGCCATTGCGGATATGCAGAAGACGGGCAAGCCGTTCGTGGTCGTCGTCAATACGCAGGACGCGAAAAAGGGACAGGCGGACGCGATCTGCGCCCGTATCCGGGCCGAATACGGCGTGCAGGCGCTGACGATGGACTGCGCGGTGATGCAGACGCAGGATATTGCGCGGCTGCTCGAAGCGGTCATGTACGCGTTCCCGGTCGAGGAGCTGCGGTTCTTCCTGCCGAGCTGGGTGCGGGCGCTGCCGGACGATCATCCGGTCAAAGCCGCCCTGTATGACGCGATGCTTGAACGCGCGGCGCGGCTCACAAGCCTCAGCGAGGCGGAAAGCGTCATGGGGTCGCTGCGGGAGCTTGATCCGGTCGACGCGTTCCGCGTGCGGGAGGTCGATCTCGGAACCGGCACGGTCACCTGCGAGCTGCATCTGCCGGAAACGCTGTTCTACGAAGAACTGTCCAAGCAGGCGGGCGTGGAGATCGCGGACGACGAGGCGCTTATGCAGATGCTGCGGGAGCTTTCGCAGACGAAAAAGCTCTACGACAAGGTACAGACCGCGCTCGAACAGGTCAAGGCGACCGGTTATGGCATCGTCATGCCGGGCGCAGAGGAATTGAAGCTCGAAAAGCCGGAAATCGTGAAGAAAAACGGCAATTACGCCGTCAAGCTGCGCGCCAGCGCGCCGTCCATCCACATGATGCGCGCGCAGATCGAGACGGAGATCAGCCCCATGGTCGGCGGCGAACAGGAATCGCAGCAGCTCATCGACTATCTGCTCGGCGAATATGAAGAGGACACCGATAAGCTCTGGCAGAGCAACATCTTCGGCAAATCGCTCTATGAGCTTGTCTCCGAGGGCGTCACGGCCAAGATCATGCGTATGCCGGACGACGCGCGGCAGAAGCTCACAAAGACCCTTGGCCGCATGATCAACGAAAACACTGGCGGGATGATCTGCATTCTGCTGTGAATACCCGCAGCGCCCCCTGTCATGCTGTGACATGACAGGGGGCGCTGGGTGCGTGCTGATATTGTCTGTGCGTCCGGCGCGGTTACGCCAGCTTGTATTTTTCCTCAAACGTGTTGTACTGCATCAAGAATTCATTGCTGCCGGATTTGACGTCGCCGAGGTACTTGTGCAGATCGATGCGCTCGTTCTTCATGTCGAGCAGGCAGCCTGCGATGTTCGAGCAGTGGTCGGCCACGCGTTCCAGATTTGTCAGCAGATCGGACAGCACGAAGCCTGCGGCCAGCGAGCATTCGCCGCGCTGGAGACGGGCGATGTGATTCGTACGCAGCTTGTCCTTCAGCTTGTCGATGACCTGCTCCAGCGGCTCGACCTGCCGCGCAAGCGTCAGATCGTCCTGCAAGAACGCCCGGCTTGTGAGATCAACGATCTCGCTCACGGCGTTCAGCATCGTCTGAAGTTCTTTTTTTGCAGAGTCCGTGAACGAAACGCCCTTTTCCTTCAGCTCCTCCGCCGATTCGATAATATTGACGGCGTGGTCTGCAATGCGCTCAAAATCGCCGATCAGATGCAGCAGCTTGGACGATTCCACGCTGTCCTGCTCGCTCATCGGCTGCGTGGCCAGATGTACGAGGAAGGTTCCCAGCGTGTCCTCATAGCGGTCGGTATCGTCCTCCCGCTGCCGGACAGAGGCGGCCAGCTCCGGCGTAAAGCCGAGCACGGCCTGTAAGCTCTCATGCAGCGCAAGCTCGGAGTCCGCAGCCATGCGCTTGGCCAGCTCCTCGCTCTTGACGAGCGCAATGGCGGGCGTTGCAAACAGGCGCTCGTCCAGAACAGTTGCGGTGTCGGTGCTGCGGCCATCCGGGATGATCCGGTACGACAGCTTTTCCAGCAGTCCGCAGCACGGCAGCAGCATCAGCGTGCAGGCCAGATTGAAGATCGAGTGAATGAGTGCGATATGGAACGTATCGATAGCGGTCGAGACGAACGCAAAGCGGAAAATCGCGTTTGCAGCCTCAAACAGCGCCAGCCAGACGACTGTGCCGATGATATTGAAGCTCAGATGCACGACGGCTGCGCGCCGCGCGTTCTTGTTCGTGCCGACGGAGGACAGCATGGCCGTCACGCACGTGCCGATGTTCTGTCCCATGATAATGGGGATCGCCGCGCCGTAGCTGACAGCCCCGGTCGAGGACAGCGCCTGCAGAATACCGACCGACGCGGACGAGGACTGCACAATGCCCGTCAGAATCGCGCCAGCCAGAACGCCCAGAATGGGATTCGAGAACAACAGGAAGAATTTCGTGAAGTTCGGGTCGTCCCGCAGCCCGGAGACAGAGCCGGACAGCGATTCCATGCCGAACATCAGCGTCGCGAAGCCAAGAAGAATCAGGCCCGTGTCCTTTTTCTTGCCCTTTGCGGTCAGATACAGAATAATGCCGATCACGGCCAGCACCGGCGTGAACGACGACGGCTTCAACAGCTGCACGAACAGGCTGTCCCCGCTGATGCCGGACAGCGACAGCAGCCACGCCGTCACGGTCGTGCCGATGTTCGCGCCCATGATAACAGGAATGGACTGCTTGAGGCTCAAAAGCCCCGAATTGACAAAGCCCACGACCATGACCGTCGTAGCCGAGGATGACTGAATGACCGCCGTAACGGCAAGCCCCGTCAGAAGCCCGGAAAATTTCCCGTTCGTCAGCTTCGCCAGAATGGCCTTCAAGGACCCGCCCGCGCGCTTTTCCAGCGCCGTGCCCATCACACTCATGCCGAACAGGAACAAACTCAGCGAGCCGAGCAATGTTAAAAAGTTAAAAATCGACATATCCGCACAGACCTCTTTCCAAATTCGTTTTATCTGATATAAATATAGAAAGAGAATGTCAAATGCGCGTCCAGAATTACGTTAAATCTTCGTGATATTTCCCGCAGAATCTTAAATCCAAATCAATTCCCGGTTAAACCGCCGACAGTCCGGCGAATCCGCACGCACCCAAAGCCTTCCCCGCCGGGGAAGGTGGCCCGAAGGGCCGGATGAGGGCGGGGAGCAGCCGCGAATTGTTGAAGCTTCACAGCATCGCCGCCCATCCGAAAAAACTTTTTCTCCAAATTCCCCACAAATAAAGCAGCCAGCATCTTGCAATTGCGGCACAGTTCGTATATAATTATTCTACGAATACTAGGGGTAGTGTAGACTCTTGCAGCACCCAGTTACAATTTCACCCCGATTGTACGTCCGACCGAGATGAGGAGGAATGCGAAGAATGAAACGCAACCGAATATTGGCCATAGGCATCGCACTGCTGCTGGCGGTGCAGCTGCTGACGCCGCTTGCCTGCGCCGCAGGCACGACGCTCAAGCTCACAGCCCCGGACAAGCTGCCGGACGTTGGACAGACCTTTACCGTCACGGCGGAGCTGACCGGCAACACAGGTCTTGCCGCCGTGCAGCTCAGTCTGGGCTACGACGATTCCGTTGTCGAATGCACCGGCATTGAAAACGGGGCGCTCGTTGCCGGTATGCTCGCCGCGAGCAACCCGTACGCAACGCGTGACGGCGTCGGCGCGATCCTCGCAGCGGCGACCACCACCGCCGTCAAGACCGATGGCAGCCTCGCCGTGTTTACCTTCCGCGTCAAGGCGGCGGGCGACGCGAAGCTGACCCTTGCCGATGCGCTCCTGTCCGACACGGACGGCAAGGCGCTCCCGCTTTCCTATTCGCTCCCGGCGCTGATCGCGCAGGGCAGCGGCTCCGACAGCGGCAGCGGTTCCGGCTCTGACGCCGAAAAGCCGGGCACGGACAATAAGAAGTCCGAGGATGATAAGAAATCTGAGGATGAAGACAAGCCCGAGGATGAGGAAAAGCCTGCGGATGGCGCGCAGGAGGAAGTCAAAGCCGGCTCCTTCCGCGACGTGACCCGTGGCCACTGGGCCTTCGCCTCGGTCGAACGCGCGGCGGAAATGGGCCTTGTCACCGGCTATTCCGACGGCACCTTCCGTCCCGACACCGCCGTGACCCGCGCGCAGTTCGTCCTCATGCTCTGGCGTATGTGCGGCAAGCCCGCTGCGGCCAAGGCGGCCTCGTTTGCAGACGCCAGCGCGGACTGGTATCAGGATGCACTGAGCTGGGCCGTGGAAAACGGCTATGTCAACGGCCTGTCCGACACCCGCTTCGGCCCCGACGCCCCCATCACGCGCCAGCAGGCCATGGCCATCCTCTTCCGCCTGAACGGCGGGCAGAGCGGCACAGAGCTGACGCTGACCGGCATCTATGAGCAGACCTTCGCCGACAGCACGACCATCGCCTCCTGGGCGAAGGATGCGACCTGGTGGGCGGTCTACCACGAGCTTGTTTCCGGCGTCGGCGGCAGCCGCATCGCGCCGGAGGCCAACGCGTCCCGCGCACAGATCGCGGCGATCCTGCTGCGGTATGCGGATCAATTTATGACAATGGAGGAAGCGGCATGAAAAGAAGATTGCTTGCGCTGCTGCTCGCAGTGCTGACACTCACGATGCTCACCGCCGCCGCGTTCGCGGCAGACGCGACCGAAGCGGGCGCGTATTACATCAGAACCGAAGCGGGCTATACGCTGACAGTAAAGGACGCGGCCTCCGACGGCGGCTTCTATAAGGGAGCCAGCAAGTTCAAGCTGTCCTGCGAAAACCTGCCCGGCCAGTATTCGCTGGTCTTCCTGATCAATACGGACACGGCACAGACCACCACGGTCGTTCCGACCGAAACCAATCTGTATTATATCGATCAGAAGGGTGTTTCAACGACGACCGAGTTCGAACTGGTTCCCAAGCAAATGACTGCGGGTGTCTATAACATCTATGTCAGCACTGACGGCACCGATGGCCTGAGCCTTAAAAAAGTTGGCTCATTCCGGTACGGCGAGAAGTCCGCAAAAATGCTGGGCGATGTGAGCGGGGACGGCGCGGTTGATACAAAAGACGCACTGTGGATTTTGCAGGCTTTTCTTGGAGACCGCTCAGTGGATGAAGACGTAGCCGATGTGAATTTTGATAACGCGGTAGACACGAGAGATGCGTTAAGAGTTTTGCAGTATTTTGTTGGAGATTTCGGCTCCTTCTATGAGTAAATAATAAGTGAGGATGATATGATGAAACGAAATATCGCACTGCTGCTGATTGCAGCGCTGCTGGCATCTTTCCTGGTTTTGCCCGTGTCTGCGGCTGAAATCCCGGAGATCAAGCTGAGTGTAGTACCTTTTACTGAAGATGCAGAAAACGGGACTATTATTGAAGGCACAGCGAAAGAGACATACGAAGCGGGTGATGCAGTCGCTTGCAAAGTTGAATTTGTCAACAATGATGTTGTCAGATGGCTGAATACGTTCGCTATAGAACTTATGTATGATAATACGAAGCTGTCGCTGTATTCGTTCCCATCGGATGATGAAGAGGATGTTGGGCCGTTGGTGAATGAACTGGGCGGCCTAAGTACCCCAGCCGCAAAGCCGGATGAGGGACATTATCCGTTTGCTATAGCACTGACACCGGGCCAGAGAGTAGCTGCTAACGCCACAAAGACCGTTGCTTATATTCTGTTTAAAATCAGTGGTGAAGCGGAATCCGGCAATTTGACATTCACTGTCGACAAAGATTCTAATAGAAACCAAATTTGCGGTTCTCTGAACAAAGGCGGTGAAGCAGAAAATTTCACCGAGATCGATTTTTCGGATATCGCAGTGGAAGCACCTGTTATTGGCGTAGCCCCCACCATTGATTCCGTCAAAGTTGACCCGGATTCGGCTGAGTATGCCAGCGGCGATGTTCTCACCCTGAGCGCAACGTCCAAAGCCGGCAGCAACATCACCAGCCTTGTGACATTTGAGGTAACAAATGACGCGGGCAGCCCTGCAACCGGCTTTACGCTTGATGCAGAGAATGCGACCCTGACCGTCAATGAGACGGATCCCGCATCTGTCGGTACATACACCGTCAAGGCTTCCGCCAAGGGAGAAGAGAGCCGGGGTGAAGCAACTGCCACCTTCACCATCAACCCGAAGACGGTCACCAATCCGACGCTGACCGTCGTAGGCTTTGGCAAGGGCCAGGCAAAGGGTTCCCTTACGTTCAAGGACGTGACCGGCGGTCTAGCCGTCCCGAATGGCTATAGATGCTACAAAGGCACGGAAGCCACCGGAACTCCTGACCACGAGGGTAACTTCGAGGCAGGCACCACCTATACAATTGCGATCACGCTGAACCCGGCAGAGAACTATGCGTTTGACGAGCTTGATCCGGGCTCTGTTGCCGTTACGATCAACGGGGAAGAGCAGAAAGCCAAGATCGAGAAGGGGCCTGAGTTTAACGGCGTGTCCGAATATCAGGCAGTTGTAACTGCGACGACTGCGGATAAGGACGAGCCGACACTCGATCTGAAAGATCTTAGCGCCACCTACGGCGATAAGCTGCTCAACCTCAAACTGGACAGCTGCTCTGCATCCTTTAACGGCCAGCCTGTTGAGGGCACGTTCGCATGGGCGGATGAGTACAATGCAGAAACCCCTGTCGGCGATGCTGGCGAACAAACATTCAATGTAGTCTTCACGCCCGCACAGCAAGAAGTCTACGCCACTGTCACCGGCACTGTCAAAGTGAATGTCGCGAAGAAGCAGATCACATTCACCAAGAGCGACTACGAATGGAAGTCGATCAATGATGATCCGTACACGCTCGATGATTATAAGGCGATATGCTTCCAGTACGACAAAAACGAGCACGGTATCGAGCCGACCTGCACGAACAATGACATCAGCGACCTTGTAGAGTTCGAAGTGTCCTCGAACAATAAGAGCACCAATGTCATTGCCGCTACGGTTACGGCAAAGGTTCTGTTAAAAGACGAGTACGCTAAGAATTACAAGTTTGATAAAGATAACACGAATATTCAGAGCGCTACATTGAAGGTGCTCCCCATCGTCGTAGAAGGCACTGGCGAATATACGCATTCTGTCGAAGTCTGCTACACAACGTCCAGTGTGGATATTCCGCTCAGCGAGTTCGGTCTGCCTGATGAAGTCCTCAATGATACGAACAACAAGTACTGGATGAGAACCGACGCTGTTGTCGCAGGTGATGTCGATGTCATCTCCGGTACGCCGACGTCCTTTGACGAGACAAATCGTACATTGACGCTGAACCTCAAGAGCAGCCTGACAAAGGACGACGCGGGCAAGACCGCATCCGTCACGCTCGGCCTGAAGGTCAACAACTACGAGACGATCAACCCCGGCGTAGAGGAGATCGCAGGCGGAGAGGACAAACTCTTCATCCTGAAGCTGACCGTCAAGATCATCGAAAAAGAAAATGCCGGTCTTACGATTACCGGAATTCCTGAAAGTCTGGTCTATGGCGAAAGCGCGGAATGGAGCTACAATGTAACGAAACCCGGCGAGAACGGTAACATTTCGGGCAGCGTAACCCCCGCCGGTATTTTGAACAATGACCCCTACAAGCTGACTGCGATTGGCGTCGGCGAAGCGACCGTTACGATTACCTATTCCTCGGATACGACGTATGCGCAGGAGAAATTTACGATCACCGTTACCCCCAAGCCCTTGACTGCTGCTGTTTCGCATGACCCCATCACCTACGGCGATCCGACTCCGACCGAAGGCTACACCGTCACTTTCAACGGCCTTCTGACCGGCGATGTGCTCGCGGATACCGATTACACCGTTGGCACGGAATATAAGCAGGGCGACCCAGTCGGCAAGTATGCGTTCACCTGTGTTCTCAACAGCGAAACCGTCAAGAATTACAAGCTCGATACTGTCAACGGCGAACTTGTTGTCAACAAGAAAGAGCTGACGGACGGCGATGTGACGGTCACAGTTCTAGGTGAAACTCCGGTCTACGACGGCAGCGAAAAGAAACCGGCCGTCGAAGTGAAATACGGCGAGACCACTCTGGCCGCTGCTGACTACACGGTTTCCTATTCGAACAACGTCAACGCTGGCGTGAACACCGCAAGCGTCACTGTCACCAGCAACGACAATAGCAGCTATAAGTTCACCGCCACGAAGAACTTCACCATCGCGCAGGCTCCGATTTCCGGCGCTATGATCGCGAATATTCCCAGCGTGACCTACAACACCAGGGCCCATACCCCCGAAGTGACTGTCAGGTTTAACGGCAGCAAGCTCACCGATGCGGACTACACCGTTTCTTACAGCGAGGATTGCATCAACGCTGGCACGGTCACCGTTACCGTCACCGGCAAGGGCAACTTCACCGGCACGGCCAGCAAGACCTTCACCATCAACAAGGCCGGTCTGACCCTGAACCCCTGCACGATCTCCGAGCTCTGCACCGAGACCGACCTGAAGACCAGAACGCTCCCGTCCGACTTCTTCCTCGCAGGCGAGACCGAAACCGGCTTCTCCATCAAGCTCACCGCTGTTGAGGGCGGAGACGACATCTTCGCTGTGGCACCTGCGGTTGTCGAAGGCGAAAACAAGATCACCTTCCGGCTGAAGAACGAAGTCGGCGCGGCGACCTTCACGGTCACTGTCACCCCGGTCTCCGGCAACTACAACGGCGGCAGCTATGCGCTGACGATCTCGACCCACGACAGAACCGACGTCTCCGGCAGCATCTCCTTCCCGGATGGCTCCGCTGTCTACACCGGTACTGGCATCAAGTACGAGAATGCGACCATTTCCGGCTATTCCGGCACGCTGCGCTACGGCTACACGCCCAACGCCTCGACCGGCGCTTCGCTTGACGCCTCCGGCCTCCCGCTGACCGTCGGCACCTACACCGTCGCCGTGACCTTCAACAGCGACGCCAGCTTCGGCTACAAGACCGCGACCTTCACCATCACCAAGGCGACCCCGACCGGCACGCCCGGCTACACAAAGCTCGAAACGAGCGGCAAGACCCTTGCCGACGCCAAGCTCACCGTCGGCACCATCCGCCCGGCTGGCACCATCGCATGGGATCTGCCTCTCACGACCGTACTTGAGGACGGCAAGGCGTACGCATGGACGTTCACCCCGAACGACACGCACAACTACGCCATCCTCACCGGCACGCTCGTTCCCTATGTCGACGACGGCATGGATTACATCCCCGGCGTGATCGGCGGCAATACGGGCAGCTTCAACTTCCATGACGTGAGCCGCTTCGACTACTTCTATGACGCTGTCAAGTGGGCCGCAGAAAACGGCATCGCCTCCGGCACGGGCCGCTACACCTTCTCGCCCAACGCCGTCTGCACCCGCGCACAGACCGTCACCTTCCTCTGGCGCGCAGCCGGTTCCCCGCTGCCCAGATATCGTGTCTGCCCGTTCACGGACGTGCAGCCCAGCGATTATTACTACAACGCAGTCCTCTGGGCTGTTGAGCAGGGCATCACCACCGGCCTCAATGCCAACACCTTCGGGCCTGACGTAACGGTCACCCGCGGCCAGGTCGCAACGTTCCTCTACCGCGCCGCCTCCGCCGCCAAGCCCAGCACGTTCAACCCCTTCACGGATGTCAAGACCACGGCGTACAACTACGGCGCCATCCTCTGGGCCTATGACAACCGCATCACCACCGGCACCAGCGACACGACCTTCAGCCCGGACGCCTACTGCACCCGCGCCCAGATCGTGACCTTCCTGTACAGATACTATCAGGGCCGCTGAACAAATTTAAACGGGGCTGCAGCGATTTTTCGCTGCAGCCCCGTCAGCTTTTCAAAGCCCCCGCGTTCTGAACACTTCTGCGTATGGATCAGGAGTAAAACAGGCACGCATTTGCCGAATACAGCTTATGAGGACGGCATTGTGCGCCGCTGCAGCTTCAACACCAACCGCCCAAACGCCGGAAGGCCCTGCTTTCGCAGGGCCTTCCGGCGTTGTTTGCAGGATCTCTGTTTCATGACAAGACG
>ENA-UOJQ01000047-UOJQ01000047.1-human-gut-metagenome-genome-assembly--contig:-P63-NODE-47-length-156369-cov-78.099249_pt1 | contig 156369 bp, 117 predicted proteins | sample MGYA00242352_ERZ723899 | MGnify/ENA metagenome assembly ERZ723899
CTGCGCCGATGGTACTGCAATGCAATGCGGGAGAGTAGGAGGCCGCCTTTTTTTTTCAGAGTTGAGTCCCTGACGTCAGTTATGATGTCAGGGACTCTTTTTTTTGTTTGGCCACATGGAGTATGGGACTTATGAGCCTAATAAGGCTAATAAGACTTATGGGACGGATGGGAATGGTAAGTAATGGAATCCGTTATTTTAAATGAGATGATAAGAGGGATATGGGAGAGGCAAAATAATTGAAATTATCCAGATGATAATCTTTATTACAGCTCAGTGATTGTTGGTCTGGTGAAATTTTTATTTGATATGTTTTCTGACAATACGCGTGTTGAATTAAGCTGGTGCTTAGGTTGAATTGTATGATGTTTCTGCTTGTTCCTTATATATCGTTGTGTGCTGATATCTGTGTTATGAACGCTTTGTCAGTCTTGTTTTGAACGTTGTGTCTTTGTCTATTTTGAGTTTTTCACGGATATCCTGCTTTATTGTATTCTTCAACAATTCGTCTTATCTACGACAGATCTAAGCCTCAGTTGCATTATTTTGTTGTAAAGCCTGGTGTTTTTTATATATTTCTTATGTTTACTAAACAATTATTTCAAAAGAAGTAGTATAAGGCAGTATGTTTATGCTGCTTCAACTATTCCTTAATTTGTAATAATCAAAATATGAAGGAATGGTGAAAATATTTGCATTATAATTTTTTACGTTTAGTACTTGTCGCTCATTGAAATATTTATTATTTGTAATAAATATATAAAAAATAAAGCGATGGCTTTCACAAGCAATCGCTCTATATCTTCAATAGGTATTAGTTTTTTAAGGTAAAAAGATTGTTTTCAGGATAACAGTTGCAAATATAACCACTTTTTTTATATTATCCAAGAAAAATCTTTTATTATTTTGATGTAATATTTCTGTGTGCCCACACATCATTAAAATTAACCTATTTTAAGTCTTTGTCGGGAAAATCGGATAAAATTCAGTCGTTTTCTTATAGTTTAAAAATACTTTCTTTGAACTTTTTAGTAATATATATTTGTTTTTATGAACCAAAAACTGTAATTTTGGCCATATGAAAAAAAATGTAATAAGTTATAGAAGGTTATTTTTAACTTTAATAGTATTGTTATCAGCCACAGTATCTGTTTTTGCACAGTATTCTAATAAGCGTGATTTTAGAGGCGCATGGATACAATGTGTTAATGGTCAGTTTATGGGTATGAGTACAAAACAGATGCAAGATACTTTGATCTCTCAACTCGACAGATTGAAAGAATGTGGGGTTAATGCTATTATATTTCAGGTTAGGCCAGAATGCGATGCTTTGTATGTAAGTAAGTATGAGCCTTGGAGCCGTTTTCTTACTGGTGTGCAAGGTAAAGTACCGTATCCGTTTTGGGATCCTTTGAACTGGATGATAGATCAGTGCCATAAGCGTGGCATGGAACTTCATGCCTGGATTAATCCCTTTAGAGCAAAGACAAAAACAACGAATCAACTTGCCTCAACTCATATAGCCATAAAACATCCTGAACTAGCTTTTGCCTATGATGGCCAGATGATACTTAATCCGGGTATTCCTGAAGCAAGAGATTATATAGTGGATGTCGTTAAAGATATTGTAAGCAGATATGATGTTGACGGATTGCATATAGATGATTACTTTTACCCTTATCCTGCTCCAGGGCAAACTATACGGGATGATGCTGAGTTTGCAAAATACAATAACGGCATTAAAAATAAAAATGATTGGAGACGTGATAATGTTAATGTCTTTATTAAACAGCTTTATGAAGCTATTCATGAAACCAAACCATGGGTAAAGTTTGGTATATCTCCGTTTGGTATATATAGAAATAAAAAGAGTGACCCGTTGATAGGAAGTAAGACATCCGGACTTCAGAATTATGATGATCTGTATGCTGATATATTAATGTGGGTTAATAATGGATGGGTAGATTATTGTGTGCCGCAGCTCTATTGGGAAATAGGACATAAAGCAGCTGATTATGAGACCTTAATCAAGTGGTGGAATAAATATGCAGGGAAAAGACATCTATATATTGGAGAGGATGTAATACGTACCGTAAAAAGTCCGGATTTGGTAAATAGAAGTATAAATCAAATGCCTGCCAAGCAAAAACTTCATAGGGAAATGAATAATGTGCAAGGTACGGTTCTGTGGTATGCCAAGGCGGTAACGGATAATGTAGGCAATTATGGCTCAATGTTGAAAAATGTATATTGGAAGTATCCTGCGCTCGTTCCGCAGATGAAATATATAGACGGAAAGGCACCTAAAAAAGTTAGAAAGATGAAGTTTCTGGCATTTGAGGACGGAATTGTACTGTTTTGGAAGGCTCCTAAAGGCAAAGATTGGTCAAACAAGGCCGTAAAGTATGTCGTATACAAATTTGTTAAAGGTGAAAAAATAAATATTGATGATCCTTCAAAAATAGTTGCAATAACTTCTGACGAGTTCTATAAAATACCGGCTAGTGCGATTAAGCCTGGTGAAAAGCACTATTATGTTGTGACTGCTTTAGATAGATTGAGTAATGAAAGTAAACCGCGTAAGAAATCAATAAGATATTAAATAAGATGAAAACAACAGAATCAACAATAGTTCAGTTAAAGAGGTTCTTTAATAAAGTTTCTCAAAAATTCCCGAGTACAGAAGAACCGGTTATAATGACGGATATTCATTTGAGTGTTTCTCAGGATACCGGTGAGCTTCTTGCTTTTGATGATAATGACAATGAAATCACTCGTTGTGTTGTTGATCAATGGATTAATTGTAAAGAACAGGATTTTTATATAAATATAGCAGGTGTATTGCGTGATGTTCTTAAACAGATGGGTGATGTTGTTGATTGCTTGTCGATACTGAAGCCATATAGTTTTATTTTGGAAAATGATGACAGAGAACATTTTGCAGAGCTGTATCTTGTCGACAGTGATATAAGAATCATTGGAGGTGATTTGATGAATGGTCTTGATGACGATTTGAATAGATTTCTTGATAACCTGTTAAAAGAATAGGTTAGTCGACTTCTTTTACACTTTTCCCTTTTTGCAGAAAATCTTCATTTTTGTTTGCTGTTTGAAAATATAGTATTATTTTTGCATTTGCAAACTCGAGTTTGCAAATTATAGGTAAAAACATGAAAAATGAAATAAGGCATTTAGGGGTTGTCGATACTGTTGATGTCGGATTGATAAAAGTACGTATAACCCAGACATCAGCATGCTCGTCGTGTAAGATGTCCGGTAATTGCAACGCTTCTGAAAGCAAAGAGAAGGTGGTTGATGTATATTGTGATAATCACTATGGTTTGAAAACTGGTGACAATGTTATAGTTATTGCATCTCAGCGTACGGGCTTTTTTGCAGTTTTGTTGAGTTCTGTGATTCCTTTGATTATACTTGTTGCTGTTCTGGCCATTGCTTTTGTTGTTACACAAAGTGAAATTTCAGCGGCGTTGTTCAGCTTATGTTCGCTCATACCTTATTATCTTATACTATACTATATGAGAGAGAAAATACGAGTTAAATTGTCGTTTCATATTGATCCGTTGAGTGTAAATACATTCGGCGATAATGGGTTGAAATTATAATTACTAACTAAAACAAATACAAAACTTATGAATTTTATTTTAATTGCAGTAATTGTACTTGGTGGTATTGCGTTAATATCAGCTGTGATATTGTACGTGTGCTCTAAGAAGTTTGCTGTTCATGAAGATCCCCGCATAGGGCAGGTGTCTGCCATTTTGCCAGGAGCTAATTGCGGAGGATGTGGTTATCCGGGATGTTCCGGTATGGCTAGTGCATTAGTTAAGGGAGCAGATGCAGGCTCTATTGACGGACTATTCTGTCCTGTTGGCGGTTCCGATGTTATGGGGCAAGTTGCTGATTTATTAGGTATAGCTGTTGCAAACACAGAGCCTAAGGTTGCAGTTGTCCGTTGTAACGGAACGTGCGAGTTGCGTCCTCGTATTGCAGTTTATGATGGCTTAAAAACATGTACGGCTGTAAATTCTTGCGGTGCAGGAGAGACAGGCTGCGGATATGGTTGCCTGGGCTGTGGCGATTGCGTTAATGCTTGCGCTTTTGGTGCAATTACAATGAATCAGGAAACAGGACTTCCTGAAGTTGATGAGGAAAAATGTACTTCATGTGGAGCCTGCGTAAAAGCTTGTCCTCGTAATATTATAGAACTTCGTAAAAAGGGAATAAAGAATCGCCGCGTATATGTCCGTTGTGTAAACAAGGATAAGGGCGCCATTGCCATGAAGACATGTAAGGCTGCATGTATCGGTTGTGGCAAATGCGAAAAGGAATGTAAGTTTGATGCAATAAAAATAGAAAATAATCTTTCTTATATTGACCCTGAAAAATGCCGCTTGTGCCGCAAGTGTGTTGAAGCATGTCCTACACATGCCATTGTTGCAGTGAATTTCCCTGCTCCTAAAGTACGTACAGAAGCATCTGGACAGAATGTGGAAAGTGTAGCTTCTTCAGAAAAAGTTAACCCTAGTGTAGAATCAAAACAGAAGGAGATAAAGGAATGAAATTGAGAACATTTAGAATAGGCGGTATACATCCGGAGGAAAATAAATTGTCATCAGAGGTAGTTACCACTGTAGCAAAATTGCCTCAACAGGCCATATTCCCTTTGTCACAGCATATTGGTGCACCGGCAAAGCCTGTCGTAAAGAAAGGTGATAAGGTTAAGGTGGGAACTTTAATTGCTGAAGCCGGAGGCTTCGTTTCAGCTCCGATCTTTTCTTCTGTATCAGGAACTGTGCTGAAGGTTGAAAGTGCCATAGATGCAACGGGTTACCGTAAACCTTCAATTATTATTAAGGTTGAAGGTGATGAATGGGAAGAAAGTATTGACCGTTCTGATAAGTTGGAACTTCTTTCAGCTCATCCGGAACTTACGCCTGAAGAGATTGTTGATCGTATTAAGAAAGCTGGAGTTACAGGTATGGGAGGAGCCGGTTTCCCTACATTTATAAAATTATGTCCTCCTCCTACAGCTAAAGCTGAATGTGTTATCCTGAACGGAGTGGAGTGTGAGCCTTATATCACATCTGACTACAGGCTTATGATGGAGCATGCAGATGAGATTCTTGTGGGACTTGATTTGCTTATGAAAGCCGCAAAGGTTGATAAAGGCTATATCGGTATTGAGGAAAACAAGCCAAAAGCTATTGAATTGTTTGAACAAAAGACGGCTTCAAATCCGAACATAGAAATTGTACCGTTGGCAAAGAAATATCCTCAAGGCGGAGAAAAGCAGCTTGTTGATGCAGTTATTCGTCGCCAGGTTCCTGCACCTCCTGCAATTCCTGTTAATGTAGGAGCAATTGTGCAGAATGTAGGTACGGCTTATGCTGTATATCAGGCAGTAATGAAAAACAAGCCTTTATTTGAAAGATATACAACCGTTACGGGTAAGAAACTGGCTCATCCGGCTAACTTCCTTGTGCGTATGGGTACTCCAATGATTGATCTAATTAATGAGTGTGGAGGAATGCCTGAAGGCGACAACAAACTGTTGGCTGGAGGACCAATGATGGGAAAAGCCCTTACTTCAGTTGAAGTGCCTATCTGTAAAGGAACTAATAGTGTTACGATACTTAGTGGAAATGACGCTAAGCGCAAAGCTCCTCAGCCTTGTATCAGATGTGCAAAGTGTGTAAGTGCATGTCCTATGGGGCTTGAGCCGTATCTTCTTGCTACTGCTAGTGCTAAGCATGATTGGGAGAAAGTAGAGGCTGCTGGTGTAACGTCTTGTATTGAGTGCGGTTCATGTCAGTTTACATGTCCTGCTCACCGTCCTATGCTTGATAATATACGTTTGGGCAAGACTACAGTTATGGGCATAATCAGAGCCCGCAGCGCAAAAAAATAAATCCATTTTATCTGATTGTATTTTTCATTTAGATGAATAATGGCAAAAATTAATTTAAAACGATGAGCAAATTAATAGTATCATTATCGCCACATGCGCATGGAACAGATAGCGTTGAGCGCAATATGTATGGCGTGATAATAGCATTGTTACCCGCATTGCTGGTATCATTTTTGTATTTCGGAATAGGTTCGGTTGTTGTATGTGCATCTAGTGTGGCAGCCTGTATGTTCTTTGAGTGGGCCATCACTAAATATATAATGAAAAAAGAGCCTACGCTAACTGACGGATCGGCAATTCTAACAGGTCTGTTGTTGGGATTCAACCTTCCGTCTAACCTTCCGGTTTGGATAATTATTATTGGTGCCTTAGTGGCTATTGGTATAGGCAAGATGACATTTGGCGGATTAGGATGTAATCCTTTCAATCCGGCTTTGGTTGGCCGTTGTTTCTTATTGGTGTCTTTCCCGGCACAGATGACATCGTGGCCTGTTGCCGGTCAGCTTACAAGTTATGTTGACGCCCAAACAGGAGCAACTCCTTTGAGTATAATGAAAGAAGCAATAAAATCAGGCGATCCGACAGTACTTGACAGACTTCCTGATTCAGTTTCACTGCTTTTGGGTAATCCCGGTATAAATCATGGAGCCGGAACCATTGGCGAGATCTGTGCTTTGGCCCTTATAATAGGTTTGATTTATATGCTTTGGAAGAAAATCATAACATGGCATATACCTGTAAGCATCTTGGCTACGGTTTTTGTTTTCTGTGGTTTGTTGCATGTTGCCAATCCTATTTATGCTAACCCTGTTGCAGAATTGTTAACTGGAGGACTTATGCTTGGAGCAATATTTATGGCTACTGATTATGTGACATCTCCAATGACTCATAAAGGACAGATTATCTATGGTATAGCTATCGGTGCTTTGACTGTCATAATCAGAAATTGGGGTTCATATCCGGAAGGAATGTCTTTCGCAATTCTGATTATGAATGCGTTCACTCCGCTAATAAATGCATATGTTAAACCAAAGCGTTTTGGAGAAATTGTAAAGGAGGATAAAAAATGAAAAAGTTAGAATCGTCAATAACAAATATGGTGCTTGTCCTTGTTGGTGTGGCACTTATTACAGGCGGAATTCTTGCGTATGTAAACCATATAACAGAGGCACCGATAAAACTTCAGGCAGAGAAAACTCTTGCTGATGGTATTAAAGTCGTTATGGGTGGCGTTCAGCTTTCAGTAGCAGAAAACGACACTATAAAACAGACTATAAAAGGCAAGGAAGCTGTATTTGTAATTCATAAGACAGTTGATTCAAATAAACAAGATTTAGGAGTAGCAGTTGAAAGTACCACCGGTGGATTTGGCGGCGACCTGAAAGTATTGGTTGGTTTTGATAAAGACGGTAATATCTTAGGATATACTATACTTCAACATGCAGAAACCCCAGGACTGGGAGCTAAAGCAGACAAGTGGTTCCAAAAGGATGGTAAGGGAAGCATCATAGGCAAGAATCCAAATAAAGACAACCTTACTGTGAAAAAAGACGGAGGTGATATAGATGCTATCACAGCTTCGACCATTACCAGCCGTGCTTTCCTGCTTGCTGTTACCCAGGCTTACAACGCCTATAAGTCAGGCCATGTAGATGCTAATACATCGGCTACAGGGCATTATGAAAAATAATTGTATTTAAATGTAGATAATTATGAATTACTTAAAAATATTAACAAATGGTATAGTCAAGGAGAATCCTACCTTCGTACTTCTTCTTGGTATGTGTCCTACATTGGCAACCACAACATCTGCTATAAATGGTCTGTCAATGGGATTAGCCACAATGTTTGTGCTTATATGCTCAAACCTGGTAATATCTTTGATAAAGAATCTGACTCCAGATATGGTTCGCATTCCGGTGTTTATTGTTGTGATTGCATCGTTTGTAACTATACTTCAGATGATAATGCAAGCTTTTGTTCCGACGATTTACGCTACTCTGGGTCTTTATATACCTTTGATTGTTGTTAACTGTATCATACTTGGACGTGCTGAAGCTTTTGCTTGCAGCCATGGACCTGTAGAAAGTTTGTTCGATGGTTTAGGTATGGGTCTTGGATTCAGTATTGCGCTTACATTGCTTGGCGCTGTACGCGAAATTCTTGGAGCCGGTTCTATCTTTGGAATCGTGCTGCTGCCGGAGACAAGCAACATGCTTCTTTTCATTCTGCCTCCTGGAGCATTTATAACTTTGGGATATCTTATTGCAATTGTAAACAGATTTAAGAAAGCGTAAATTATGGAATATTTATTGATTTTTATATCAGCAATATTTGTGAACAACATCGTGTTGTCACAGTTCTTGGGAATATGTCCGTTCCTTGGCGTGTCTCAAAAGGTATCCACGTCACTTGGAATGGGAGCAGCTGTTGCTTTTGTGCTTACACTTGCAACGATTGTAACTTATCTGGTGCAGATATATTTGCTTGACCCATTTGGCTTGCAATATCTACAGACAATAACCTTTATATTGGTTATCGCAGCCTTAGTACAGATGGTTGAGATTATCCTTAAGAAAGTTTCTCCTGCTCTTTATCAGGCGTTGGGTATCTTCTTGCCTCTTATCACCACTAACTGTGCTGTGTTGGGTGTGGCTATTCTTGTTATCCAGAAAGACTTTTCGTTGATACAGAGCGTTGTTTATGCATTTTCTACGGCGTTGGGATTTGCTTTGGCATTGGTCGTATTTGCTGGAATACGAGAGCAGCTGTCAATGGTGAATATCCCTAAAGGTATGCGAGGCATGGCCATTGTACTTGTTACGGCAGGTCTTTTAAGCTTGGCTTTCTTGGGATTCTCAGGAGTAGACACAGGCTTAAGGACGTTATTTGGACTTGATTGAAGATAAAACTATGTATGTTTAGGAGGAGTAAAGATAAAATTGTTTTTATAAATAATTTATCTCTATTCCTCCTTGTTTTTTATAAAGTGATTGAATTAAAAACTTAGAAATAATGCATATAGATAATAAAGTAGTTTGACGTGTATATTATTTATTGTTGTAGTATGTAAACAATTTGAACTATGGTTGTAATTGTCGGAATACTTTAAAAGTTTAATTAATTTCATTCCTAACTCACGTAAACAATGAAAAATTTTATGTGCATCAACTCACGTCATGTATTATGTTTGCAGCTAGGCATCATTATATCTCTTTTTCTTTTTTTTGTGCCAATACAAATCAATGCAATGACTTTTGGAAAAGATTATTATAATTTGGTGAAGAATACATTGAAAGTCCCTACAGATGATGTAATGAAAAAGGCTGATGAATATTTTGAGAAAAATAGTTTAGACACAGCTTTTATTTATTATTTGGTATTATGTAAGCGTGCAGATATTGATTTACCAAATGAAGAAAGACAGCAGTGTGCTATAGCTTTTCTGAAAAAGGGTAATATTTTATATATGAAGGGATCATATGCAGATGCACTTAATGCGTATTTTACAGGATTGAGGATATATAAGGAAGGTAATGGAAAACGCGAAATATCAAGATTCTATAATAATATTGGAACCATTTTTTGCTTGTATGGAGATTTTGGCAATGGACTTGGATATTACAAAAAGGCATACAACTTAAGCCGTAAGTATAAAGATGCCATAAATGAATATAAAGTACTTGCCAACATTACGATGATGACAGCAAGGTTAGGAAAAAACAAAGAAGCCCGTAAATACCACAAACTATTGATTAAATTTAAGAAATCTAAAGATAAAGAACGTGTATTTATGTGGAAGTTTTGTAAGGGAATGATATTTTATTCGGAAAAAAATAATATTCAGGCAATACAGGTATTAAAAGAAGCCGTTGACTATGCACAAAAGAACAATCTTACTCCACAATATATTTGTTCAAGCTATCAAATGTTGTATAAAAGTTATTCTGCTCTTAAAGATGACAGAATGATGTTAAAATACATACGTTTGTATAAAGAGGCTGCTGAAAAATATGGGATAATGCATTCTTGTCTTGGCGTGTATATGGATTATGCCGATTATTATGACTCTGTCAAAGATTATAAATTGGCTAATCATTATATGAAATTATACCTTGATACAAAAGATTCTATACTTAATTTTCAGGAGTTTGAAACCATAAAAAACCAACAGTTTGTTTATGAGATGGCAAAATATGATGAATATATTTCAAATTTACATGAACGTGAGAAAGAGCGCATGGCGACAATTTCAACACAAAGGAATTTTATCATTGTCATAACTGTTGTGGTTTTGGTTGTTAGTGTATTGCTCATTATAGTCTACAGACAAAAAAAGAGTATAGATAAAAGCTATAATAATTTGTTTGTTGTAAATCGTGATTTTATTAAAAATCAGAATGTGCTTAGAGTTCGAATGCATGAGTCTATGGCCAGGCAAAAAGAGTTAGAGGCTGAAGTTGAGCGTATGAGAAAAACAATTGACAATGGAGTATGCAGTAGAAGTGAAGAAATAATTAAATGTGATTCAGATACATGCGATGACAATGTAGAAAAAGTAAGAAATGCTAGCATGAGGATGAGTGGAGATATGCGTAATAAACTTCTTGATGCAATTATAGATATAATGGAAAATACTACAGAATTTTGTAATTATGATTTTTCGCTTTTACGTTTGTCTACACTTGTTGGATCTAACAGTAAGTATGTATCAATGGTAATTAATGATAATTTCCAAAAAAGTTTTAAAACATACGTCAATGAATATCGCATACATTTGGCTTGCCTAAGAATGTCTGATACAGAGAATTATGGTTCTTTTACGCTCAATGCCATTGCTGAAAGTGTTGGATTTAAGTCTTATAGCGCATTTGTTGATGTCTTTAAGAAGACAGTTGGTATAACACCCTCTTTGTATAAGGAAAAACTTAGAAAAGAATAGTATGTTGTTGGATTTAAGTCATCTGTTTCATGAAAAAGAATTCTTGTTTTTATTGAAACGGATGACTTAATTCTTTTTCTTATTCTATTTCGCGAATCCGAATAAACTAGATTTGTTTTATTAAAAATTACGACATATTTTTGCTCAGGATTTTTAATAAGATCTGTTCTGAACAGAAAATATTATTGAATGCAGAAACGGGAAGCAGCCACCCTTACTGTTTAAATAATTATGTTTTTAATATAAAGTTAATAGCGGCTGGAAAAGGAATATACAAATTAAATGCGTACGAATAACGTTTAGATAATGTTATTTACATCTTAATCATGATTGGAATATAGTCCAGATTATATCGTATTGTTTTTGAGCATATGATATTGATGATTGAAGAAGTATTTTTATAAATAAAAATATTATTATAAACGGATATAAATCTGTTTTAACTTTAAATGGAATTTATGAAACACAATTTTTTTTACGCTTTTATTGCGGCAATGATGCTTTCAATAGTATCGCCAGCACAGAACAAACCTACATACAAAAAAATTAACGGCTATGCATTTTCCATATTATCTGGAAAAGGAAAATATGCAATACAGAATATGGATGGTGGAAGTAAGACTTCTATATATAATATTACAGATGGAACCGTACAGGAATTCGGCATGACAGTATGTAATAGTGCCAGCTCTGATGGTATATTTGTTGGTAAGATAGATTCTAATTTTCCTGGGATTGCTATTGACGGACAATGGGAAAAACTTCCTTATCCAGATGAACCAAACATCATTTCTGGAGTAGCGTGGGATATCACTGATGATGGATCTATGATTTGCGGTGCCATCACATTCAAGAATCTTGATGAGAGCCCTGGTGCGGTAGGAACTATACGTAAGCCGTGTATTTGGGAAAGGCAGGAAAACGGAACTTATAAAGTTTCTCTGCTAAAATTTCCATTGTTTGATCCTACTCATCTGCAAGTTCAAGCTGTAGATGCAATGATATGTAATAATAGCTATATCGGAGGACGTGTAGTAGATTGGTCAGGATATAGAAACTATGCCATATCATGGAAAAAAGATAAAAATGGAATATGGCAGTATAAAGAACTTGGGTTAGACATAATTTATAAAGATGGGGTTAAGATTCCTACAAAGCCGGCTCAGCCTGCAACTGTTGATCCCGCTAAATATTTTACATCCGAAGATTCTGTTAAATATTTGGAGGATATAGATAAATTTGAAAATGGAGAAATAGACAAGAATCCATTATATTTTAAACTTAATTATATCACAAATATCGACTCGATGGCAGCCTATTCCGAGGCTGTAGAGGAATATCAAGAGATATTGGCTGATTATAAAAAAAAGTTGAGTTTGTATAATGATTCTCTTGATTCTGCTGTAACTGGAGATGGATTTGATGTGTTCTCAATAAATAAGGCACACAATGGCAACCGTATGGTGATTACATATTGGTGGAAGAAGGCTGATGGCAATCGCGACTCGTCCCCTTCATATTTTAATCTTGAAAGTGGTAAACTTACTGCATACAAAGATTTTTATGGATTGGCAACAGGGGTTACTATGAATGATGTTATGTTCTATGCTGCACCTGTAGAATCTCCAATGAGAACAACTAACGTTTATGATGAGAGAACCAATAAAAACGAGACATTCTATGAGTGGATAAAAGAGAAAACCAATGGCATCATAGATATTGATCCTGAAAATGACTCATGTGAAAATGATACTACTTTAACAGGAACAGTAATACCTTCAGATAATGAAAATATTCTTCTTGGTTTTTATATAAATGCAGACCGTAAAAGATATAGTTATATTATTAATCTTGGAAAGGATAATATAAAGACTGATGCTCCTAAAGAATTGTCTTTGGTGCAGAGCTATTCTACTCTGAAATTATCTTGGAAAGATCCAGCTGGTGTCCGTGAATTGGGATATAGTATAAAAGAAATTAAAGATGGCGAAGGTATTGGTGATGAAGGCAAACCTTTTATAGGAGCAATACAATTTACACCTAAAGACCTTTCGGAATGTGTTGGTGAATATCTCAATTCCTTGACTTTCTATTCGAACAGAAAGTATAATGGTGAAGACCGTGTTGAAACAAAATTGAGTCTTGTTGTTTTTGAAAATAATAAAATGGTTGTAAACCAACCTATAGAACATTTTAATGAAAATGCATGGAATACAGTTGCTCTTGACGAACCTTTGATTATTAAAGAAAATACATCGTTGCAGGTTGGCATTAAAGTTGTTCAGCATGATATCAATGAGCATCCTCTTGGAGTTTGCCTGAGAAGTGAAGACAGCGGTAAGAGTGATTTGTTCACGGAAGATGATGGCAAAACATGGGATATGCTTGTTTCACACGGATTTAACAGAAGATGGCATATCTTTGCAAACATTGCTGCTGATAAAACAGCTGAAAAAGATCTCGATGTAGAAGGATATAAATTGTATTTCAACGGTGAACTTTATGTTGATGATATGATAAAGACACAGAATGTGTCAATAGACATTCCTGAAGATGAATACGGCTCATTTGTTGTTACTGCAATGTATAAGAATGGCATTGAGTCTGAAAATTCTAATGATGCATATTGGGAATTAACAGGAATTGGTACTGTTGAATTAGAAACTGGAAGTTGGGGACGAGTAGATAATGGTATTTTGTATCTTAACAAACCTTTTAAAACTGTTGCGATCTATAGTGTATCAGGAACATTGGTAAGTAGTTGTTCTGGCAGAACGGAGGTAAATCTTTCAAATGTTCCAGAAGGCGTTTATGTAGTTGTACTTATTGGTGAAAATGGTAAAGAAGTATATAAAATAAAGATTTAAATTTGCTCGAATAATTGAATTGTTAAAGCGATTGACGAAATATATTCTGTGGATTTGTGTTTCGTCAATCGTTTTTTTGAATATTTTATGTATCCCAATCAGACATTAAAGTATAATGTTTAATTATAAGTAGATTGATGTTTCTATGGTCGTCTCGTGTCTGCTTATTTTTTAGATAGCCAACTATATTTGCAAAAATTCGAACGGCAGTCCGCTTAATATAAGACAGAAATTCTGTTGCATCCAAGTGTTCCTAAATTAAACAGATGTTTACGTCGATAATAATTGTGGAAATAGTAATTTCTTAATATAAGGATGATAATGTTGAAGTATTACATACGCAGATTGTCTATATTATAGATATAAGCGAGTTTGTTATGTGACAATTTTTATAAGGTGAACATCAACCTTTCAACGAGTAAAAGGCTATGTAAATATTGAAAGACAAAAAGTGAAAGTAAAAGGAGTAGATTATGTTTGTATTTTCTCTTTTGTATAATTAGTTTTGATGAAAATGTAATTGAAAAGGCGTATGTGTGTTTCGAATCATTAACCTATTGTTTTCGTATCGTAAATGGGTTGTTTTTAATACAAAAGTGACCCGATTATGATATGAAAATTAATGGTTTTTATGGCTAATCTTGCAAATAAGATTGGTTGCAATTAGTATGCGTTCTTAAAGCATTGTTTGTCTTTTACTATTTCCAGACAATCTTTTATGTTTTTATTCTGTTGCTGAAAAGCAATATTTAAAGTTGAACATTTTTGTCCCATGGAGAAATATGCCGTTTTCATATGTCTTTATAGAGGCGTAAGCGGTGTTGTCTGAAAATGTGTGTGAATAGTCAAATTTCCAATGTAAATTTTGAGTTGTCAAATAATGGATGTATGATATAGTGACGGATAAATTTATTTGAGTTAAAAATAATCAAATGTTATCTATACAGCGAAAAATAATATAACTTTGTCTTCAGTTATTTGTTTATATAAATCTAAAAAGCATAAGCCCATACATAGGGTTTAATATAGGTAATTTGTTAATTCTTATTTTAAAAAGATGAAACATACAATTTTAGTAACAGGAGGTACTGGATTTATCGGTTCTCATACCACAGTAGAGTTGCAGCAGGCCGGATATAATGTGGTAATAGTTGATAATTTGTCTAATTCTAAGCCGGAGGTGGTTGACGGAATAGAAAAAATCACAGGTATTCGTCCGGCTTTTGAGCAAGTTGACTGTTGTGACTTAGCTGCAATGGATAAGGTCTTTTCTAAATATGGAGATATTAGCGGAATAATACATTTTGCTGCAAGTAAAGCCGTTGGTGAAAGTGTGCAGAAGCCGTTGCTGTATTATAGAAATAATATAACAAGTTTGCTTAATTTGCTTGAATTAATGCCTGCACACAATGTAAAGGGACTTATCTTTTCTTCAAGTTGCACGGTATATGGTCAGCCTTCGCCGGAGAATCTGCCTGTAACAGAAGAAGCTCCTATACAGAAGGCCTTGAGTCCTTATGGCAACACAAAGCAGATTAATGAGGAAATAATTCAGGATTTCATTCATAGCGGAGCACCTGTTAAGTCTGTTATTTTGAGATACTTTAATCCTATAGGAGCACATCCTTCAGCTCTTATTGGCGAATTGCCAAATGGCGTTCCAATGAATCTTATTCCTTTTGTGACACAGACGGCTATTGGCATTAGAGGACAGTTAAAGATTTTTGGCAACGACTATAATACTCCTGACGGAACATGTATTCGTGATTACATCTATGTTGTAGATCTTGCAAAGGCACATGTTAAGGCAATGGAGAGAGTGCTTGATAATCCTTCTACGGATGCCGTTGAGATATTTAATATAGGTACAGGTAAAGGCGTAAGTACTCTTGAAGTTGTTGAAGGATTTGAAAAGGCTACTGGTGTTAAGGTTAATTGGGAATATGCGCCTCGTCGTGAGGGTGATATAGAGAAAGTTTGGGCTGATCCGGCTAAAGCTAACAATGTCTTGGGGTGGAAAGCTGAGACCGGCTTAGAGGAGACTCTGCGTTCCGCCTGGAAATGGCAGTTGAAGCTTAGGGAAGACGGAGTTCAATAATTGACATTAGCAATAAACGTATATTATATTTATATCTGCCTGTAAAAAATTATTTTATGGGCAGATAATTTTTTATACTAAATTGGTTATTTTTATTCTGTAGTCTTTTTGAATTTTTATCGTGTAAATTACAATAAAAATTAGGAGTTTATTTATTGTTTCCTTTTGCTATAATTTGCAAGTCAGGTTTATAACATTTTATTATAATAAAAATGAACTTTCAGCCGTCTGTTTGCAATTTATGGCAAGGACTGAAAGTTCATTTTGAGCATAAAATTATCTGAAAAGATTATTTTAGCATACTTTATGTGATCCGTCTTTAATTACAACGTCATAAACTTTTGGCTCTCTGCCATATTTCTCGTTGTATTTTTCTTTAGCATCATTTACAAAAGAATCATAAAGTTCTTCTTTTACCAGATTTATTGTGCATCCGCCAAAACCGCCGCCCATTATTCGGCAACCGGTAACACCATGTGCTTTTGCAATTTCAACCAGGAAGTCTATTTCTTCACAAGAAACTTCATAGTCTTTGCTTAAGCCCTCGTGGGTCTCATACATTTTTTTGCCAACTGTTTCATAGTCGCCTTTTGTCAAGGCATCACAAACAGCGAGCACTCTGTCTTTCTCGCCAAGAACAAATGTTGCTCTCTTTATATCCTCGTCGCTGACTTCAGATTTAACAGAGTCGAGCATGTCCCAGTCTGCGTCGCGTAGTGTTTCAATCTTTCTATCAGGATATTTGTTCTTCAAAGCCGCAACAACGTTTTCGCAACTCCTGCGTCTGTCGTTGTAGGCAGAAGATGCCAGCTCATGCTTTACAACAGAGTCGAGCAGAACCAGCTTGTATCCTTTCGGATCAAATGGGAAGTATTCAAATTCGCGGCTTCTGCAGTCAAGACGCATGAGTTTGCCCTCTTTGCCGAATACGCTTGCAAACTGATCCATTATTCCGCAGTTTACACCACAGTAATTATGTTCTGTTGCCTGGCCGGCAAGAACCAGATCCCATTTTTCTACTTTATTGTCACCAAACAAATCATTGAGGGCAAATGCAAAGCAGCTTTCCATTGCTGCAGACGATGACATGCCTGCACCGAGAGGAACGTCACCGGCAAATGCTGTGTTGAAGCCTTTTACGTCAACCCCTCTTTTTTTCATTTCTTGTACAATGCCGTAAATATAGCGTGCCCAACTTGTTTTGGGGCCTTCAGGATCGTTTACATTAAATTCAACGCGGTCTTTCAAGTCAATGGCGTAAGCCATTACTGTATCTGTTCCGTTGGGGCGGATTTCGCACATTATGCCCTTGTCTATAGCTCCGGGGAAAACAAATCCGCCGTTATAGTCTGTATGTTCTCCTATAAGGTTGATTCTTCCGGGTGATGAATATACATTGCCAGTTTTTCCATCAAAATGCTTGATGAACCGGCTTCTTACAAATTCTATGTCCATGTCGTGTTCTTTTTATTATAGGTTAATATTATTTTTCTACACCAAATTTATATATTGTTTTTTGTTTATATTGATTTTCTGGTTTTAATATTACAGAAGGGAAATAAGGATGGTTTGGTGTGTCTGGGAAATGTTGAGCTTCAAAACATATTGCGCTTCTTCTTGGGAATGTGGCCCCGTGCTGTCCTTTGTATCCGTCAGCCCAATTGTCGGTATATACTTGCATTCCCGGTTCTGTGGTATACACTTCCATTGTTCTGCCGCTTATAGGTTCTTTGATGCGTGCAGCAAAACTGAGTTCGCCTTCTTCTTTTTTGTTCAGTACAAAGCAATGGTCATATCCTGCGCCATTCTTTATCTGCTCGTTGTCGGCATCAATGTCCTGTCCTACAGTTTTAGGTTTACGGAAATCGAAAGGAGTATCTTTTACAAATCTTATTTCACCTGTAGGAATACACGTCTCGTCTATTGGCAAGTAGTAGTCTGCATTAATTTCGCAAATAAGATTGTCGATAGTCGGGGTAGGGTTTGCTATTCCTGCAAGACTGAAGAATCCGTGACTTGTCAGGTTTATTATTGTCTTTTTGTTTGTTGTTGCCATGTATTCAATGATAAGTTCATTGTCGTCATTGAATATGTATGCTACAGTTATTTTCATTTCTCCGGTGTAGCCCTCTTCACCGTATGATGAAACGTAGTTTAGAATAAGAGTTTCATCGTTCATTCTAAGTGCATCCCACACTTTGGCATTGAATCCTTTCAGTCCTCCATGCAAAGAGTTGGGACCATTGTTTATAGCTAATTGATATTCTTTGCCGTTTAACTGAAACTTACCTTTGCATATTCTGTTGCCATATCTTCCGATTAATGTAGAAAGATATGGTTCCGGACTGTTGATTACATCTTGTATATTATCATGCCCTTGTATTACGTTTGCGTAATTACCATTTTTGTCGGGCATCATAATTGCAACTATAGCACCTCCGTAGTTAGTTATTGCAACTTCGTTTCCTGATTTGTTCTTTAGAATAAATAGATCTGTATTTTTTCCGTCAATTGTGGTTTGAAAATCTTCTCTTTTCAAACCACAGAGGTTTGGTGTTTCATTTGTGTCCATAATATTACTTTTTAGTTAATAAATTCTATGCAAAGTAAACTAAAAAAGTTGAGAAACACAAATGAAACACCTAAAAATATCTCATATTGTTATTAAAAACCGTTAAAGGCAATCATTAAGAAAGTCGGCTACAATATAGCTGCTTCCGCCAACGAAGATAAAGTCATCTTTATCTGCTTCTGCCAATGCTTTATTGTATGCAGTGGCCACGTCGGGATAGCATGTTGCCTCAAGATTAAGGCTTTCGCTTATTTCTTTAATTTTGTTTTCGTCAATTGCCCTTTTGGTATTTGCATGAGTAAAATAATATATTGCCTTTTGTGGAAGAAGACTCATCACAGTTTGAATGTCCTTGTCATCAACCATTCCGAAAACAATTCTCATTTTACGGCATTGCTGCATATTGAGCTGCTTGCTGATATATTTCCATCCTCCGACATTGTGCCCTGTGTCGCATACAACTTTTGGGGCGTCCATAATCTTTTGCCAGCGACCTTGCAGGCCTGTCAGTTCAGAAACGTGTCCGATACCCTCCTTTATATTTGCCTCGCTTATATTAATGCCACTTTCGGCCAATACTTTAACAGCACAGAGTATAGTATTGGTGTTTTTCTCTTGATATATTCCTCCAAGTTCACCTTTTATATTGCCCAGGCTGATTGTTTCGTATTCGATGCCTCCGTCTGCCAATGCTTTAGAACTGATAATTTCTTTGTCCTTTTCAGCGAGGTATATTTTGCTGTGTTTTTGTTTGGCTGTGTCACAGAATACGGGTAGGGTTTCTTCTGTCGTTTCACCAACCACAACCGGTATGCCTTCTTTTATTATTCCTGCTTTTTCTCTCGCAATGGCTTCGAGCGTATTGCCCAAGAATTGTGTATGGTCAAAGCTGATATTGGTTATTATAGAGAGTATTGGCGTTATAATGTTTGTGCAGTCAAGCCTTCCTCCCAGTCCCACTTCGATAACAGCTATATCAACGCCTTGCTCTGCAAAGTATTTAAATGCCATAGCTGTTGTCAGTTCAAAGAAACTCGGGTGTAGAGGCTCAAAGAAATGTCTTTCGTTCTCTACAAAATCTATGACATATTCTTTGCTTACACATTCTCCGTTTACCCTTATACGCTCGCGAAAATCCTTGAGATGCGGCGATGTATACAAGCCGACCTTATATCCGGCAGACTGCAATATTGAGGCTATCGTGTGAGAGCATGAGCCTTTTCCGTTCGTTCCGGCTATATGGATTGTCTTGAAGTTTTGGTGGGGGTGACCAAAATGTCTGTCAAGTTCGAGCGTATTATGCAACCCCTCTTTATAAGCAACAGCGCCCACTTTTTGAAACATAGGGACGCTGTTGTATAGATATTCAATTGTTTCTTCGTATGTCATTTTTCTGAAACTGTCAGTTGTTAACTGAAGTAATTTCTGAATTTCTGGAATATGGTGCGTTTTGTAGCTGAGTCACCTTTAAAGTTATCGCTCTCGCGCATCTCTTCCAGAGCCTTCTTTTCTTTCTGGCTAAGTGTCTTCGGTACGTAAACGCTGATGTTTACAACCATGTCGCCATTGCCTCTGCCATATCCTTGAACTGCCGGCAGACCTTTGTTTCTGAGTCGCAGAGCCTTTCCGGGTTGAGTTCCCGGCTCGATCTTTACTCTTACGCGGCTTCCGTCAATTGTCGGAATTTCAACGCTTCCACCAAGAGCTGCGGTAGGGAAGTCAAGAAGAAGGTTATATATAATGTCGTTGTCGTCACGGATAAACGTGTCGTTCGGCTCTTCTTCTATATATACCTGTATGTTTCCGGGTGTTCCGTTGTGTCTTCCTGCATTGCCTTTTCCTGGTACATTTACTATCATGCCTTCAGAGACACCGGCAGGAATGTTGATTTCAACAACTTCTTCACCCTTTACAACACCAGTTCCGCCGCAAGCGTGGCACTTGTTCTTTATAACTGTACCTTCACCGCCGCATGTAGGACATACGCTTTGAGTCTGCATCATGCCGAACAGGCTTTGAGTGGTGCGTGTCACCACGCCGCTGCCATGACATGTCGGACAGGTCTCTCTTGCGCTTCCGTCTTCAGCACCTGTTCCGTGGCAGTGGTTACATGTAACATCACGCTTTACTTTGAATTTCTTGGTAACGCCTGTTGATATTTCCTGCAATGTGAGTTTTACTTTCAGACGTAAATCCGAACCGCGTTGCTGAGCAGGACGATGCTGGCCTCCGCCGAATCCGCCTCCGCCAAAGCCGCCGAATCCTCCACGTCCGCCGAACACATCGCCAAACATGCTGAAGATATCATCCATACTGAAACCGCCCGCACTGCTGAAACCGCCAAAGCCTCCGCCACCGGCAGGACCGTTAAATCCAAACTGATCATATTGCTGTCTCTTCTGCGGGTCATGCAATACGTCATATGCCTCGGCTGCTTCTTTGAATTTTTCCTCAGCCTCCTTGTTTCCAGGATTACGGTCGGGATGATATTTTATGGCAATTTTTCTATATGCCTTTTTTATTTCGTCTTCAGAGGCGTCTTTGCTCACGCCAAGCACCTCATAATAATCTCTTTTTGCCATTGTTAAATGTTAGATGTTTATTGTCCAAAAACTTTTGTTACAAACATGCCCGTAAGTTATTGCCCTACAGCAACTTTTGCATGTCTTATAACTTTGTCATTGAGAGTATATCCTTTTTGGACACAGTCTAAGACTTTTCCTTTTTTATCATCGCCCATTCCGGGGACCATTGCCACAGCCTCATGATAGTCTGTGTCAAAGTCCGCATCTTCTGTCTTGATTTCTTTCACGCCAAGACTTTCCATCGTTTTGTTGGTCTTTTGGTGAATCAGTTTCATGCCTTCTCTTATGACTTCAATGTCATCAGTCTTCTCGGCATTTTCGATGGCGCGTTCCATATCGTCAATTATAGGCAGAAAAGCCTGAACAGCCTTTTCTGATCCGTTCAGTATCAGTTCGGTCTTTTCTTTCAGAGTCCTTTTCCTATAGTTGTCGAATTCAGCTACAGAGCGAAGATATTTATCCTTGAGAATCTCTATCTCTTTGAGAGCTTCTGCCAGAGGATCTTTTTCTTCCTCTTTTTCTTCATTTTCTTTATCTGTGTCGGCAGCGTTTTCTTCAGCCTCAGTGTCTTGTTTTTCTTCAGCCTCTTCAGTAGCAGTATTATCCTGGTTTTCTGCCTTTTCAGATTCTTTTTCTTTTTCTGCAGCGCTTTCTGATGATGCCTTTACTTGTTCATCATCTATATTAATTTTTTCTTTCTTGTCCATGATGTTAAAACTTTTTGTAGTACGTGCAGCAAAAATCTTGCCAAACCAAGTTGCTGACATTTATTCGTACATTTTGGCACGCTGTTCTTTCAGCTGTTCATCGTAAATATAGTCGTCATACTGCATGAGCTTGTCGATTGTTCCTTTAGGAGTAAGCTCTATTATGCGGTCTGCCACTGTCTGGATGAACTCATGGTCGTGGCTGCTGAACAGGATGTTGCCTTTGAATCCTACCAGGTTGTTGTTGAAAGCCTGGATGCTTTCAAGGTCAAGGTGGTTGGTTGGCGTGTCAAGGATAAGGCAGTTGGCGTTCTTCAGCTGCATGCGTGCTATCATACAACGCATCTTCTCACCACCGCTCAACACGTTTACTTTCTTCATCACTTCCTCTCCACTGAACAGCATTCGGCCAAGATATCCTTTCATCATCACTTCGTTGCCGGTGCCAAACTGTCCAAGCCATTCAACGAGGTTCATGTCGCTGTTGAAAAACTCGGTGTTGTCGAGTGGGAGATAGGCTGTTGTTATTGTTACACCCCATTTATATGTTCCGGCGTCAGCCTGTCTGTTGCCGTTTATTATTTCAAACAAGGCTGTCATGGCTTTCGGGTTGTGACTCAGGAACACAACCTTCTGACCCTTTTCTATGTTGAAGTTTACATTGTCGAAAAGCACAGTTCCGTCTGCGTCAACAGCCTTCAGACCTTCTACTTCAAGAATCTGGTTGCCCGGCTCACGCTCCATCTGGAATATAATTCCCGGATACTTACGTGATGAAGGACGGATTTCTGCGATGTTAAGTTTTGCAAGCATCTTCTTGCGGCTTGTTGTCTGCTTACTCTTTGCCACGTTGGCAGAGAAACGGCGGATGAACTCTTCAAGTTCTTTCTTTTTCTCTTCTGCTTTCTGGCGCTGGTTCTGAGCCTGACGCAGTGCCAGCTGTGAACTTTCGTACCAGAATGAGTAGTTACCTGCGAACACTGTTACTTTGCCGAAGTCGATGTCTACGGTCTGTGTACTTACAGCATCAAGGAAGTGACGGTCGTGGCTTACCACCAATACTGTCTGTTCAACGTTGCTGAGATATTCCTCCAGCCACTGAACTGTGTCGAGGTCAAGGTCGTTGGTAGGCTCGTCGAGCAGCAGGTTGTCCGGATTACCGAACAGGGCCTTGGCCAACATTACGCGTACCTTCTCGTTGTTAGACAACTCGCTCATCTGCTTGCTGTGCAGATTCTCCTTGATTCCGAGGTTCGACAGCATTTGCGCTGCATCGCTTTCGGCATTCCATCCGCCCATCTCGGCAAACTTTTCTTCAAGTTCTGCCACCTTGTTGCCGTCTTCGTCGTTGAAGTCTTCTTTCATGTAGAGGGCTTCACGCTCTTTCATGTTCTGCCATAACGGCTGATGTCCCATAAGCACAGTGTCCATCACGCTGTACTCATCATATTTAAAGTGATCCTGATCCAATACGGAGAGACGCTCTCCAGGGCCAAGCTCAACGCTTCCTTTGTTTGGCTCAAGTTCTCCGCTTATGGCTTTAAGCAGAGTTGATTTGCCTGCACCGTTGGCGCCGATCACGCCATAGATGTTGCCGTTTGTGAACTTGATGTTTACATCCTTGTAAAGTACTCTCTTTCCAAACTGAATTGCAAGATTTGTGACTGTTATCATTCCTATTTTACCTTGTATTATATTTTGGCTGCAAAATTACAACTTTTTATCTGATATTCCAAATTTAAGATAAAAGGCTTTGTAAACATTTCGTGTAAACGGCAGAAAACTTGCTGTTTGGGCTTTAAATGGCTGACTATTAATAGCTTTAGTCATTTGTCGGTGTCTGCTTGTCGTGTTGTTGTATGTTATGTTCTTTCACTTTTGTATGATAATGCCTGCATGCTGAATTACAATGTTGTGGCAGACGCCACATTAAGTTTGTCGATGTCCATGTTACATCTTAAACCCCAATCTGTCATTAGACTGCACATAGTCTATTTTGTGCATTCCTGCTTTCAGCCCGTCTTTTTGTTTCTGTTGTCGTCTTTTCCCGGCTTTTTCTTGATACAGCCCGTTATGTCTGTAAAAATCTAACGAAAATATGCTCAATATAAAGCAAAAATCCCGACCGGATAATACTACCAGATTGGAGTTAAACTCATGTAGCGCCTGCGGGAAACATTATCAAAGGCTTGTAACAAAAGTTTTGTTTATTTTATATACAGCACGAATCATCTTCTTGCATATTCTTCTTGCATTTTTCTGATGCCCGTTTGTGCTGTTTGTACGGCTGCTCTTGTGTCTGTAGTTCACATCCTGCTGAAGAAAATCATGCGCCATACGGGCGTTCCGTCAATCTTTATCAGCCATGCGGCAAGGGCGAGAGCCACGCATATTGTTATGATAACAACCGTTCCGGCTCTCACCAGTCGCGGCGGCACGCCGCCTATTATGTTGCGCACCTTCTCGCTTCTCAGTTCTATGTTGTCTTTTTCGTCCATGCTCCGTTTCCTTTCTTTCTTTTTTAATATGTTGCCGTCTGTTGTGCCGGCATCGTGTGTCCGTGGTTATGTCTGCGCCTTGCCGGTTGCCGGCGGCTGTCGTGCTGCGGCGGCTGAGGCTCAGTTGCCGAGTTCAAGTTGGTTCTTTACCAGTTGGTAGTACATTCCGCGCTTCCCGGTGAGTTGCTCGTGAGTGCCTGTCTCTGCCACGTGCCCGCCGTCTATCACCACTATGTTGTCGGCATGTCTTACCGTGCTCAGTCTGTGTGCCACTATCACCACCGTGCGCCCTTTGTAGAAGCGGCTCAGGTTTTCAACTATGGTACGCTCGTTGTTTGCGTCGAGCGAGTTGGTCGCCTCGTCCAGGAATATGTAGTGAGGATTCTTATACACCGCCCTTGCTATCAGTATGCGCTGCTTCTGTCCCTGGCTCAGTCCCATGCCGTCGCGTCCTATCTTTGTGTCAAACTTCAGCGGAAGGCTCATCACGTAGTCTTTTATGCAGGCTATCTCTGCCGCCTTTACCATCCGTTCCTTGTCAATGTCGCCGTCGTCAACGGCAATGTTGCGCGCTATTGATTCTGAGAATATCACTCCGTCCTGCATCACCACTCCGCACTGCCGTCTCCACCAGTCGAGGTCTGTCTTTGCCAGGTCTGTGCCTCCTGCGGTTATCTGTCCCGCCTCCACGGGATAGTAGCCCAGCATCAGTTTCACGAGCGTTGTCTTTCCGCTGCCCGACGCACCTACTATTGCCGTAACCTTGCCTTCGGGTATGTACAGGCTCACCCCGTCTATGGTCTTTGATGGCGAGTGAGGGTCGTATCTGAAGCTTATGCCGTCGAGCCTTATGTCGTGTGTCATGTCTGCGGGCCGCATTACGTGGCCTTTGGCGTTTTCGTCGTCAGCGCGGTGAATCTCGTTTATGCGCTCAAGGCTTATCTTCACGTCCTGCAGCGAGTAGAGAAATCCCATCAGCTGGTCTACGGGACTGTTGAGCTGACCTATTATATACTGCACCGCGAGCATCATACCGAGCGTAAGCTCCCCGTTGATCACCGCCGTTGCCGACACCACCGTTATTATTATGTTCTTCAGCTCGTTTATGAATATGCTTCCCGCCTCCTGTGTCTGCTGCAGCTTCAGGCTCTTCATCTGCACGCCGAAGAGGTCGGCCTGTGTGTCCTCCCATTCCCAGCGGCGCCGTTGCCGGCAGTCCTGCAGCTTTATTTCCTGCATTGACGTTATAAACTCGTAAGTCTTGTTGCTGTTTATTGCCTGCTGCTCAAACAGCTCATAGTCGAGCACCTTGCGCCTTTTCAGAAACATGGCTATCCATAGGGCATACAGTGCGCTGCCCGCGGCGAATATTATAAATATCACCACGTTGTATGTTAGCAGCACTATGCCGAACACCACGAGGCTCAGCATTGAGAACATTACGCTAAGCGTCTGTCCCGTCAGAAAGCTGTTTACGCGCGCGTGGTCGTTCATGCGCTGCAGCAGGTCGCCTGTAAGCTTTGTGTCAAAAAACGACATGGGCAGCCGCAGCAGCTTGATGAAGAAGTCGCTCACGAGCGATATGTTCACGCGCATGCTTATGTGCAGCAGCAGCCAGCGGCGTATAAAGTCGAGTGCCGTGCGGCTCAGCGTCAGCATGAGCTGTCCCAGGAGCACGAGCCACACGAATCCGATGTCGCGGCTCTTTATTCCCACATCGACAATGGCCTGTGTGAGGAACGGAAGCACGAGCTGCAGCACGCAGCCTAAGAGCAGTCCGGCTATAATCTGTCCGAAATATTTTCTGTACTTCTTTATGTATCCGAACAGAAAGCGGAACGAGCGGCTTTCGCCGTGGCTATTGCCCCGCTTGTTGTCATAAAAGGCAGGAGTGGTTTCTATAAACATTGCCACGCCCTTGTCTTCTCCGCCCGAACGTGTGCTCACCCAGTGCTTCTCCATGTCTTTCTTCCTGCATATGGCAAAGCCTTTGCCGGGGTCGGCAACATAAAACTTCTGTTTCTTTACGTCGACCTTATACAGCACCACAAAGTGGTTCTGGTTCCAGTGCAGTATGCACGGCAGCGGAGCTTCTGCCAGATTGTCGAGGCTGACACGTCCGCATACCGTATGCAGTCCCAGCTTTTCGGCCGCCTCGCTTATGCCAAGCAGCGACACGCCTTCTGACGTGGCGAAGCACAGCTTCGACAGACTGTCGAAGCTGTAGTCTGCCCCGTAGTGGCTGCATATCATGCGCAGGCATGCTGTGCCGCACTGCATCGCGTCGTGCTGAAGGTATATTTTAAAGTCTTTCATAGAGCATTGGCTTTACACGAATTTCATTCGTCAATAGATGTTTTTTTGCTCTTCATATTGCTGTATGCTCTGTGCTTGTCTGCGCTGTCTCAAATTACCGCCTGACAGTGTGTAGTAGAGCTCTAATTTTATAAAGGTTCCGTCGTTTTTCGTTTCTCGTCTGTATGAAAGATCTGTTTTTATTACATCAAGAACGCGGGGTTTGCTATATGGCGCGACAGTAAGCTTCATCTGCAGTTTCTTCTTGAAGAAACTCTTCGACACGCTTACAGCAGCATACCATACGTCGTTCATCTTTATCTCCCATATATATTTTGAGGGATCGTAGTAGCCATACACGTTTATGCACATTCCGTTTTTCAGCCATGTCATGAAGTTGGCATAAGCATACCAGCTGAACTGGTCTTTGTATTCAGAGCTATTTGTTTTGAAAGAGCTCCATGATGTATATCCGCCCAATTTTACATAGAAGTTATCCGTAATATATCTTCTCCATTCCAGCGAAATCTGCTTCGTGTCGTCCTTCTTGCTGTTCTGCAGCACGGAACGTGTAGTGTTCGGATTGTCCGGGTCTGTCTCCTCCTCGTAGAACAGGCTCTTCTCGTTCTTTGTGTATGAAAAGTTAAGATGCAGACTCTTAAAGAGTGTAATCTCCATGTTTATCCATTGGCTTGCCGGAATGTCGATGTCGGGATTTCCCATGCTGTAGTGGTTAGCCCCGTCATACACCCTATAAGTGCTCACTCCTGAATACGGTATTCCGTACACGTTTCTGTTGTATGTCAGGGCTATGCTGTATTTCTGCTTTTTGTCAAGGTAGTATTTCAGAACAGCCGACGGGCACAGGCTCCAATAGTCTCTCTTGTCTGTAAAGCCGTTGGTAACCACTTTCATGCTGTTGTACTGAACTCGCATGTTTGCGTTATACGACAGCTGACCTAATGTTCCGTCGTATGATGCGAAAGCCGCGGCTTCATGTCCCATGACATTCTGTCTTATCTTGTTTATTCTCTCGTCCTCACCCACGTTGTTCATATTGTAGTCGAGACCGGTCGATAGAATGTTGCCGTTATTTTGTACGTTCTTCCATACAGGCTTTATGCGCAGCAGTCGTGTATAGTTGTCGGCATCTTGTGAGTAGTCTGTTATTAATCCGTTTCCTGTAATTGTATTGAAACTGTTTTTTCTTTTACTGTTGTACCACAGGTAGTCGGCGGTAATATTCAGATTAGAGCCTCTGTCGTCTATGTTCCAGTTGTAAAAGGCAACACCGTTTAGCGTAATGTTTTTTGACGGTGCCCACATCACACTCTGATATGTATTTGTTGTTACGTCGTTGCTTTCGGTATTGCTGGCATCTAGTGTAGCTGTTCCTTTATAGTATGATGCGCTGGCTGATATGCCCACCTGCTGGCCGTGTCCTATGTCAGCGGATATAGTCATCCATTCCATCCATGTATTTGAGTTGGCTCTCTCTCTCGTTGCTCTCGGATGCCGTAGTGTTCACCATTTTGTTCGTCTTGTATTTTTCCTCAGACAGTCCCCGTCTGTAGCTGAGGGCATTGAAAAGGGTGAATCTTCCAAAGCTTGCCATCTGATATGTAGCGAGATTGAATCCGTCGCTTCCGGTTTTTGTCCTTGCCTGCGTTCCTCCCTGAATGCCCACCGTATAGCCTTTTTCTCTGTGTTTCAGCCATATTCTCATTATGCCGCCGGGTTTGCTTGCGCTTTCAGATCCTGTATTGAAATATTCCACCTCAATGCGTTCTATCATATTTGGGCGTAAAACCTTTAGTTGTTCCTTATCTGTTATTTTCACACCATCTATATAAACAGCACTTGCTTCTTTTCCGTATATTGAAACATTGCCATCATTAACTTGTATGTATGGTAGCATTGACATCATCTGGTCAATCGAGAATGTGTCGGCCAGTTTGCTGTTGGCCAAGTTCAATGAGAAACCATTGGCCTTCTGCCTAATCCTCGATGTAACCACGGTTATGTTGTCTATACTCATTTCACGGCTTATCGAGTCTGTTGTCGTTGAGTCAGCCACGGATTTGTCTGCCTCCGTCGTGGCATGCGTATTTGCCGTAAGAGACAGCAACGCTGTTAATATTAAGATGATGTTTCTCATATATCTATATTTTTTTGGTTTAACTGTATTGTGTACGCAGGCAAGCACCGTTTTGTGACTTACTTAACATTATTTAACTTGCTTCAATTTGTTTGGCAGCCATTTGTGATAATTATATTTTTAGCAATATATATTATCTTCGGTTAATATTTTCAGCCTCATACGCAGCTGCGGGTCGGCTTCTTCTTTGGTTAAAGCATTTTTACAGAATCCATGGTCAATTCTGTTTTGCACACAGATTGTGCAGACAGGCTGTACCACTAGTTTTCTTTCTTAAAATTTTATGGTTTTTATTTTTATTCGCATCTCCAATTTTTTTGTGGCATCATCAATAACGTTTTACATGGCAACCTTGCAAGTTTGCCGGATCGCCCTGCACCGTTACTTTCGCAAAACAACGGAAATTTTATAATAAAAACAAATTTTGGCAATTAAAAAAGTTCACAAAAAGTTCACAAGACTCTTTGCGAAAAGCTGCAAACTTCACAAAACTTCACAAACGTGTTTTTCATTAAATTTAGCTGTTCACAACAGCTCCACGGACGTACATCTCATTAATTATCGTGCTGTGAAATCTTTGTGAAAAGATTTCACAGCACGTATTTTCTTCATGACGTAAATCACTGTTTATAAAGACTTTATGTATCTGTCGAAGTCTCTCGACGAACCGTCTTTGCCGGTTATTCTGTTATACATCCGTTTTCGTATGTTGGCAATGTCCTGAAGACTGCGGCCGGTAAGCATATTTATCTGCGAAGGTGCGAAGCCCAGCTTGACCAAGAGGCACAGCTCATATTCGCTTTCACTCAAAACGGCCTTCAGCCGGCTTATTTCTTCGTAGCTGTCAAACAGGCTTATGAGCATTTTGCGCTCTTCTCCGCTCATCATCACGTGCTCCTTTTCGGCATGTCTACGCAAAATTCTTACAACAGGCTCGTCTGCAAACGGCGTCATTCGGGCTGCAATGTCCTTGTTTTTCTCATATTCGGCTTTCTCTTTTTGCAGCCTTTCAATCTCTTCCTCCTTCTCCTTAATCAGACTTTCCATCCGTGTCTGTCTGTTTTCGGTCAGTATGTCCAGCTCGCGCCTTGCCTTCTTCAGTTCGCTTATGCTGCGTTCATATTCTTTTATCTCGTTAACTCTTGCCCTGCGTTTCCTCATTATATATGTTCTCACGGCCAGTGCTCCGCCAATGGCTGCTGCCATGATAGCCATAATTATGATTATGCTGATATATTTTGTCCGCAATGCGTCTTTCTCAGCCTCTTCAGCAGTCTGCCTGTATCTGTTATAGTTATACATGGCCTGCATCTGCTGGAGATGTTCGGTTGACATCTGGGCATACGCAGAATCTGTCATCATACGGGCTAAGTCTGCATATTTTGCAACAGAATCAGGACGATTGCGTTTTCTGTATATGTCTGCTAAATCGTCGAAACAGTATTTAAGGTCAGAATAATTTTTTGCTGTTCTGGCACATTTGCGAAAATAATATTCGGCAGAATCAAGTTCGTTTATCTCGGCAAGATATCTTCCTTTAGTCACATAATATATTTCTACGCCTTTTTTAATATCTCCTTTATCATTAAAATTTCCGCTTTTATGTTCATATAGATTTATATAATGCTTTACATCAGACAACTCTTTGTTCTCCACACCATAATTTATCAATAATCCTAATGATCTGACCGCCTCTTTTTCATATCCATACTTAGAATAAAGTCCATACAGCTTTTTCCTTATAAAAATAGCAGAGTCAGACAATCCCAATGCATTATAAATATTTGATTTCTGTTCATATGTAATAATAGCATTTAACGTGTCTTTTGCCTTCATTGCGTATTTAAATGCCAGGCTATTTTCGTGGAAGGCATCGCTGAAGGCAAACTGGCTTTTTAAAATCTCTGCCGACCATACGTGTGTTCTGTGCAGTGTAAGGAAGTCGCAGCTGCTGTCAGTGGTGTCTGCCTTTGTTGCCGCTTCATGAAAATACTGCAATGCCATGGGGGCATCCTGGCTTCTTTGATATACGCACCCAATGATATAGTATGCGAGTATGCGTTCGTTAGAATCTCCGTGCTTGTCAAAATAGTCGGCAATGTATTTCAGCGAGTCGGTGCTCATGGGCATTGCGAGCTTGTTTCTTACTTTAGCCTTTAGCAGCAACAGCTTCATGTGTCGGCTTTTGTTCATGGCGCTTTCTCCCTCCAGACTGTCAATAAGCGTCATCGCCCTTTGCGGTGCCGCCTCGCTCAGACTGTCTGCCGTAGCAATATCTCTGTCTGCCGTCTGCTGTCCGCAAGATACAACAGATAATAGTGTTGGCACTATACATACGGCCAATAACAGGCCTCCCGTTATGTTGGTTATAATTCTTTTCATCGTTTTAAATGGTATTCGAGATGCAAAGATAATATTTTTTTTGAGTAGTTAAAGGAGTTAGAGTAGTTAAAGGAGCTTGTTTAAGTGAAGAACGAAGAGTGAAGAGTGAAAAATTCGATACTCTTGTGGATTATTGTTATTTCACTTTTCATTTAACCGCTTGTGCAACCGATATGAATCAACAAAGCTAATGTGCCGGCTGATTTGTAATCTGCCGGAATTAAGTATAAGGATTTTAATCCGCTTGCTTCCTATTTTTATTAATAGGTATGAGTTGCGGATCAAAAATTAGCTTCGCTGACCGTTGGTTCTTATATTTTATGCTGTCGAATTTTTCGCTGCGCTCAACAACACGTGCATATCCGACAGAACAATAGCCTTGTTGTTTCTTGACGTTCCAAGCCGTAAATTCTTTGGATTTCCTTATAGTTACAAGACTAATGCGCCACTTGTACAATAGATTTGAGCCAACAAAGCTAATGTGCCGGCTGATTTGTAATCTGCCGGAATTGAGTATAAGGATTTTAATCCGCTCACTTCCTATTTTTGATTAATAGGTATGAATTTCGGATCACAGATCCTGATACTTTATGCTGTCGGATAGCATATCCGACAGAACATTAGCCTTGTTGCTTTCTGACGTTTTTATAGTTTCCAAGCCGCAAATATCGCTTGTACAATTGATTTGAACCAACAAAGCTAATGTGCCGGCTGATTTGCAATCTGCCGGAATTAAGTATAAGGATTTTAATCCGCTTACTTCCTATTTTTATTTTAGATATGAATTTCTAATCAAAAAAATAGCTATTAAGGTATGAGTTTTGGATCACAGATCCTAATATTTAATGCTGTCGGATAACATATCCGACAGAACAATAGCCTTGTTGTTTCTTGACGTTCCAAGCCGCAAATCCTTTGGATTTCCTTTAATCAGCAGTTCTTGCTTTAAGTAAAAACTTAGGACAAAATATTTTTTCAATCTGTAAAATAAAAAGATAACGGATGTTAATTATACGGTGTAAAAACGCTAAATGGTTAACATTCGTTTGCTTATCAGGATGGATAACGAGGCAACAAACATGGATTTTGAGCTGTAAAAGCATGGTTTTAGAGTGATTAAAGGGTGGTTTTGAGAGTATAAGTCAGCCACTTTTGGAGCGTAAACGGCAGAGTAATATTTTTTAACTATTGAAGTTTTGAACCTGAAACGGCATAAGACGTTGAATGATAGTGACTTAACCATAATGCCTGATTTTTGCCGTTTTTCACGCCAAATCACAGACTTGCGATGAACATCGCTATTCTGAGAGCGTCAAACGGACGGAAAATGTCAGAAATATTTACAAATAAAGAAACGTTATTAAGTGAAAAACGAAAAGGGAAAAAGTGAAAAATCTGATACTCTTGAGGATTTTTGTTTGGGATTAAAGTGGTTAAAGCCAAATCTGTCATTAGACAGCACATTGCTTTAACAATTTAGTGCCTTTATGCTTTGAGCCGTATTTTGGTTTTTTATTGGCGCAAGGAGCTAAGAGAAATTAAAAATTAAAAGTTAAAAATTAAAGATGAAAAACGCCTGACGGAAGTGAAGAGAAGGCGCAAAAGCGCAACTAAAAATGAAAACTTAAAAATTAATAGTTCCGTAAGCATCCGTATTAAATTGGTAAATTGTTATTCGTCTTTAAGAATAAAAATAGCAGGATGATATAAGAGTTGGAAGTTGTAGGGCGTCTGAGACCATGTATCTATTCGTGAAATAAAAGCGGACAGGCATCGGCTAAATGCAGCCTGACGCCTGTCCGTATTATCTGTAGTTGTTATGCCTATTTAATAAAAATCATTGTTCATTTAAGCGATGTTGCATATTGATTGACGCGTACATCAGGCCTGAGTATCCGGTTAATATTGTCTCAGGGCCGACAGCAGTTCGTTGTTTTCGCTCTTGCTGCCTATGGTTATGCGCAGGCAGTTGTTGCAAAGATGCACGTTGGCTCTGTTTCTTACAATCACGCCATTGCTTTTGAGATAGTCGTAAATGGCCTGCGCATCGTTCATCTTGGCAAGGAAGAAGTTGGCATCAGTAGGGTATATCCGTTCGCAGAAGGGCAGCAGTCTGAACGCCTCAATCATTCTGCCCCTTTCAAGCAGTATGGTCTTCACCCATTTGTCTACCTCGTAAGGCTCTTTAAGTGCTTCGATGGCCTGCCTCTGCGTCAGTGTGCTTATGTTGTAAGGATGTTTCACCTTGTTGAAGATGTCTATTATATCCTTTTGCGCAAAAGCCATGCCGAGCCTTATGGCGGCACATCCCCATGCGTTGCTGAAGGTGTTGAGCACAACAAGGTTAGGATACTTGGCAATATCGAGCCGCAGCGGCCGCTCAGAAGAGAAGTCGGAGTAAGCCTCGTCGACAACTACAATGCCCTGAAACTCGTTTATCACTTTGACAACCTCATCGCGCATGATGTTGTTGCCGGTAGGATTGTTGGGCGAGCATATCCATATAAGCTTAGTGGTGTCGCTGCATGCATGGAGCAGCCTGTCGGCTGTAGTCTGATAATTTTGGTCAAGCTCAACCGTGCGGTATTCAACATCGTTGATGTCGGCGCAGACTTTATACATGCCGTATGTAGGTTCTATGGCCACAACGTTGTCTCTGCCAGGGCATGTAAAGCAGCGATAGAGCAAGTCGATGGCCTCGTCGGAGCCGTTGCCGAGAAAAATCTGCTCGGGCCTTACGCCTTTTATTTTAGACAGTCGGGCTTTGACTTCGGACTGCTGCGGATCAGGATATCTGTTGTAAGGCGAGTTATATGGATTCTCGTTGGCATCAAGAAACACCTTTGCTGCTGTTGCGCCGCATTCGTTGTGTGCGCTGCTGTAAGGTTTCAGGTTCCATATATTTGGCCGAGTTAATTCTTTTAATGGCTTCATGGCTAATTTTGTCTTATGTTCTTTATTATTATTGTGATGGCATCATGTGTGCGTTTGTTTGAGCTTATCCTGATGTCTGATAGGCCAGGCAGATTTATAGTATCGTCAAACAGGCGGCTTTAGACAATGCTGCAACTCACAATATAATTTATAAATTAATTAAAAATACATGGCAAAATTACTTCTTTTTAAGCATATCTGCAAAAATCGTTGTACTTTTGTATCCGATTTGCTGCAGATTGAATTTTATCTGCGTTTTTATTATGAAAATATGTACCAACCGTTAAGATTATTACTGACAGCCTTGCTTGTGGCGGTGATGCTATCGTGCGCAGAAAAGAAGAAAGAACCCCTTGTTACGCCATGGGGCGAGGTGCAGACAGACACAATATTGCCTAATGACAACTTTACTGTAAGCGACATTGTCGGCAACGGTGAACTTATAGCACTGACGCTGACCGGTCCGGAGACATACTATGATTATCGTGGCAGAGGTATGGGCGCGCAATATCTTTTGTGTGAGAAGTTTGCACAAAAGCTTGGAGTGTCGCTGAGAGTTGAGGTGTGTAAGGATACGGCAGAGATGGTTAAGCGTCTGCTTGCTGGCGACGCAGACCTTATAGCTTTTCCGTTGCCTAAGAAGCTGGCACAGAAAAACAGGCTTATTGCTTGTGGCGCCGGTGTTGACTCTCTCGGTGTTCAGTGGGCGGTAGACACGGGAAACAAGGAACTGGCAGACAGTCTGAACAGCTGGTACAAGCCAAACATGCTTGCCGACATAAAGAAGGAAGAAAGCTATCTGCTGTCGTCAAAAAGCGTAAAGCGACATGTATATGCCCCCTTCCTTAACAGGGCCGGCGGCGTGATATCTCATTATGACCCGTTGTTCAAGAAATATGCTCCTGTTGCAAGATGGGACTGGCGCCTTATGGCAGCACAATGTTATCAGGAGTCGTGCTTCGATCCTCAGGCCAGGTCGTGGGCCGGTGCCCGAGGACTGATGCAGATAATGCCCGGTACGGCTTCGCATCTCGGACTGGCAATGTCGGATATTCATGATCCGGAGAAAAACATAAGTGCGGCAGCGCGCTATATAAGCGAGCTAAACGGATATTTCAGAAATATCCCGAGCGCAGCAGAGCGGCAGTTGTTTGTACTGGCTTCATATAACGGCGGATATTTCCATGTTCAGGATGCTATGGCTCTTGCACGCAAGAACGGGAAGAGTCCTCACAGATGGCGCGACGTGGCGTATTATATTCTGGCCCTCGAGCAGCCACAGTATTATAACGACCCTGTGGTGAAGCATGGATATATGCGAGGCTCGGAGACAGTTGATTATGTCGACCGCATCCGCCAGCGTTATGCACAGTATAGAGGAGTGCCTTATGGAGGAGCCTCTGTCAAGGGGTGGAGTGGCGGATCTTCGGCTCCGTCATTCAGTCCGATGACTCCGCGTAAGGCAAAGAAACGCCATCGGTTTCATATCTGATGCAGTAGAAGTGAAGCAATGCTAATCTGTAATTATACGGCAAAGGCTTGCCTTTGTCTGTTTTTTTGCCGAAAACAGTTATCAGGCAGCATGCGGATCAATGACTGATTGGGGTTAAATCCAGTGTGGGAATATCTATGGTTGAAAGTCTGATTTACTGATATCTGCTGTTATCAGAATGGTTTCATGATATCTGTAAATCCTTGGGAATGAGAGATAATGGTTTTATAAGAATTTGTGTGACAAATGACGCCTATGATTATTTGTCTGCAAGTGATAAAGCTAGTCAATCATATCGCCTGCAATAAATATATTTCATCTACGGTTCAGTAGCTGTCTTGTGTCAGCAGTTTTCCGTCCTTGTATGCCCTTATACATCCTTCAGCGTCGTTAGACAATGTTATTGTGCCTCCGAGCCATTCGGTAAACGGCAGCTCTTCTGTGAGCGGGTAATAGTCTTTTACAATGCAGCCTTCAATCTCGATGGCATATTGTATAAATTCCTTGCTGCCGAATATAATTCTGTTTGCTGCTATTCGCCTTGGCATATATGTAAGGATGTAAATTGTTTTGTTCTACAACTATTGTGCTTTAAGCTTTTGCGGTGTAGGTGCAATGCGTCTCATTTGCACAGGCTCGTTGGAAATTGAGCGTACAGGGATTGCCGGTTGGTTGGCCGGCTGTTTCGGCTTGCTTACAGAGTCAGCGCGTTTTACCGTATTAGTTCCATTTACTCTTTTTAGAGTGTCTCTGTCTGTTACGCTGTTGTTGCTTGTGCTTTGCGGTTTAGTGCGTCCGTTGTTGCGCATGCGTATGAGTCTTATTCTGTCTATAGCCAATAGGTTAAGGGCATTTTTGTTCTGATCAGATAAAGATTTGTTCAGATACACAAATCCCCTTATTGCTTTAATTCCGTTATTCTCAGTATCAGCAATGCTGATGCTGTAATTGTTGTTTGATGACAGATGAATAACGCTGCTTGCTATGCTGTCGTTTTTGAACTGTACGGCAAGCATGGCAACTCCGTCTCTGACACCTTCTTTGAAGATAAAGTTGCTGTTGAAGCTGAAAATGAGCTTGTCTCCTTCATGATACGTGCTGTCTGCCGTAATCTCGAACGACATAGTGTTGTACGGAGTGTTAGGCATCAGGACGCACGACGACACACCTCTCCACATGTTAGATGTATCTTTTACAGATGTCAGGTCTCCATATTTGCTGATGTCGTTAGCTGACGCTCCTAGTGCCAGGGCTTCATCGCTTAGGCGTTTAGACAGATTTTCGTATATTTTGTGCAGTCTGTCAGCATGCCGTACATAATAGACAAGCGAAGAATCGAACTCGGCCTGAGTTATTCCGTATTTCTTTAATACAGCCTGACGGTATAATGTCACTTCATACTTTTTCTCGTCTGAACCGTCATTGTTGACCATTGCATCCGCTAAATGGTAATCATACAATATATCCTCGAACTCGTCTGGCTGAAGGTATTTCCCAGGTACTTGAGGCTTGCATGAAAAAATTATCAGCAAGAGAGATATCAGCAGGAAACTTGTATTGATTTTCATTTTCGGCTAAATGATATTTGTGAGAGTTCTGTACGGCAAAACAGCAGAAGCAGAATTACGCCAACGCTGATGCAGGCGTCTGCAAAGTTAAAGACAGGACTGAAAAAGATAAATTCGTCTCCACCCCAAAATGGAACCCATTCGGGCCATGTCGTTACTATCAGGGGGAAATAGAACATATCAACCACCTTACCCATAAGGAATGGAGCATAGCCATGGCCAAACGGAACCATGTATGATACATAATAGGGTGACGAGGCGTTGAATATCAGCCCATAAAACATGCAGTCGATAAGATTGCCTATGGCACCGGCAAGCACCAATACCAAGCAGGCAAGATAAAATGTCCTGACATTCTTTTTTATCTGCCTGTAGATGTAGACGCCCAATACGCTAATTGCTACAATACGAAAAAGGCTGAGAACCAATTTGTTTATTATAGTCATCCCATAAGCCATACCGTTGTTTTCGATAAAGCTTATATAAAACCAATCAGTAATCCTGATGCTTTCATGCAGGCACATACTGGTTTTGACCTCAATTTTGATTATTTGGTCAATAACGAGAAGTATAATAACTGCAAATATGGCTATCAGCCCTTTTCTCTTATGTGTACTAATACTTTTCATTTAGTGATTTCTGGCATTCTTTGATGCAACGCTTAACGTCGCATGAGGAACGGCACGCAGGCGTTCTTTCGGTATAAGTTCGCCTGTTATACGGTCTATGCCATACGTTTTATTTTCTATTCTTATCAGTGCTGCTTCAAGTCCCTGGATGAACTTCTGCAGGCGACTGGCTTGCTGAATAAGCTCTTCCTTGGTCTGTGTGGCACTTCCTTCTTCCAATATCTTGTAAGTAGGAGATGTGTCCTCAACGTCATTACCGTCGGCATTCATCAGCGTTTTCATCATTTTGCTGTAGTCGCGGCGTGCCAATTTGAGCTTATCGTTAATTATGCTTCTGAACTCTTCGAGCTCTTCATCGCTATAACGTGTCTTTTCTGCCATAATATATAAATTTTAAAGTTAATATTTGAGGTTAAACTTTCTCAACCTTGATGTTTGCGTCAAAGTCATCGAAGTTAGTGTTCACACCGTCATTATCAGCCAATGTTATTGAATCGGCCAGTACTTGTCCCTTGATGTAGTCGGCAAAAGCCTTGACTGCTGTCTCGATTTGGGTGTTTGGAGCAATAGTGACGTTAATTCTGTCAGTTATCTCCAAACCGCAGTCTTTGCGCAAGTTCTGAATGCGGTTGATCAGTTCGCGGGCCATACCCTCGTTCTTAAGCTCTTCGTTAAGTTCTATTTCAAGAGCTACAGTGAGGTTGCCTTCGTTTGCGACAAGCCATCCCGGAATGTCTTCACTTATTATCTCAACGTCAGTAGCTTCAACAACAACCTCCTGCTCGTCGACATTTAATGTGATTTTTCCTTCTTTCTCAAGAGATAAAATTTCTTCCTGGCTCAGATTTCCCATTTGGGCTGCAATGCCTTTCATGAGCTTACCGAACTTCTTTCCCATTGTACGGAAGTTGCACTTAACTTTCTTGACCAGAACGTCTGAGCTTTCTACAAACTTGAGCTCTTTTACGTTTACCTCATTGATTACAAGGTCTTTAATTGCCTCGATGTGTCTTCTCTGACTTTCATCTGTTGCAGGTATCATTACAGACTGTAGCGGCTGGCGAACCTTTATGTTGACCTTACGACGGAGAGCCAAAACCATAGAGGTTATCTTTTGTGCCATCTCCATTCTAGCCTCGAGGTCTTTGTCAATAAGACTTTCGTCAGCAACAGGGAAGTCTGTAAGATGTACTGACTCGGCTTTATCGCGTCCGGTAGCATTCTCGAGATCTTTAAACAGCTGGTCTGAGTAGAATGGTGAGAACGGTGCCAAAAGCTTGGCTATTGTTTCCAGACAGGTATATAATGTCTGGTAAGCAGACAGCTTGTCGCTGTCCATCTCCTTGCCCCAGAAACGTTTGCGGTTAAGACGAACGTACCAGTTGCTCAAATCATCATTTACGAACTCGTCAATCATACGGCCTGCCTTTGTCGGCTCATAGTCAGCCAATGAGGCGTCTACGCCTTTTATGAGAGAGTTGAGCTCAGACAATATCCAGCGGTCTATCTCCGGACGTTCTGCAACCGGAATTTCTGCCTGTGAATAGTCGAAGCCGTCAACGTTGGCATACAGGCTGAAGAATGAATATGTGTTATATAATGTTCCGAAGAACTTTCTGCGCACTTCGTCAACGCCATTGGGATCGAACTTAAGGTTGTCCCATGGAGCTGAATTGGTCAGCATATAGAAACGTACTGCATCAGTGCCATATTTCTCGAGTGTTTCGAATGGGTCAACAGCATTACCGAGACGCTTACTCATCTTGTTGCCCTTAGCGTCGAGCACAAGACCGCTTGAAATGACGTTCTTAAATGCCACGTTGTCAAACACCATAGTAGCTATTGCGTGCAGAGTGAAGAACCATCCACGTGTCTGGTCTACACCTTCATTGATAAAGTCGGCAGGGAATGCCAGATTCTTGTCTATCATGTCTGCGTTTTCAAACGGATAGTGAATCTGTGCATAAGGCATACTTCCTGAGTCAAACCAAACGTCTATAAGGTCGGTTTCGCGCTTCATAGGCTTGTTGGTCTTACTGCAAAGTATAATGTTGTCGACATAAGGCCTGTGCATGTCTATCTTGTCATAGTTGTCCTGTGAATAATCACCGGGCACAAAACCTTTGTCCTTTAACGGGTTGCTTGCCATGAATCCTGCTGCAACGCTCTTTTCTATTTCGTCATAAAGCTCCTGCAATGAGCCTATGCATATCTCGTTTCCGTCCTCATCGCGCCATATTGGGAGCGGGGTACCCCAGAAACGGCTGCGGCTCAGGTTCCAGTCGTTAAGGTTCTCAAGCCAGTTGCCGAAACGTCCTGTACCGGTGCTTTCGGGTTTCCAGTTGATAGTTTTGTTCTTTTCAACCATGCTCTCCTTGCATGCAGTTGAACGTATGAACCAGCTGTCAAGAGGATAATACAGCACGGGTTTGTCTGTACGCCAGCAATGCGGATAGCTGTGTACGTGCTTTTCTATCTTAAACGCCTTGTTTGCAGCCTTTAAGTCCATACAGATAGATATGTCGAGAGTCTCGTCTTTATCTGTAAGATTCTCGTCATAAGCATTCTTTACGTATCTTCCGGCGTATTTGCTCCATGAATCCTTGTTGACAAATTTCTCAACGAAGTCTGTGTCTAAGTCGTCAATAACGTAGTATTTGCCTTCGAGGTCTACGATAGGGCGGTGTTCGCCTTTCTTTGTTATTAGCACTATTGGCGGCACACCGGCTTTTTTAGCTACATTAGCATCGTCGGCACCAAAGTTAGGAGCAATATGAACGATACCTGTACCGTCCTCAGTTGTTACGTAGTCACCAGGGATTACACGGAATGCACCATCAGTCATAGGCTTGATCATGGGCAGAAGCTGTTCGTATTTCATGCCGACGAGATCAGAACCTTTGTAATGGGCAACTATCTTATAAGGTATAACTTTGTCACCTTTTTTGTAGCTTGCTAAATCGTTGTTCTCGTTCTTTGTATTGAAGTATGAAGGAACAAGAACCTCTGCCAATACAACTGTTTCCGGTTCACCTGTGTATCCGTTGTATGTCTGTACGGCAACGTAGTCGATATTTGGGCCTACGCACAATGCTGAGTTTGCGGCAAGTGTCCATGGAGTAGTAGTCCATGCCAAGAAATACGGTTTACCCCATTCTGTCATTTCAGGCTTCGGGTCAATGATAGCAAACTGAGCTGTTACTGTGGTGTCCTTAACATCGCGGTAGCATCCTGGCTGATTGAGCTCGTGACTTGACAGACCGGTGCCCGCAGCCGGTGAATAAGGCTGAATGGTGTATCCCTTATATAGAAGGTCTTTGTCATAAAGCTGTTTCAGAAGCCACCAAAGAGTTTCTATATATTTGTTGTCGTATGTGATATAAGGATTGTCAAGGTCAACCCAATAACCCATCTTCTCTGTAAGTTCTCTCCATTCTGCCGTGAACTTCATGACGTTCTCACGGCATTTCTTGTTGTAATCTTCAACAGAGATGTATTTCTCAGATTCCTTGTTGTCGATGTCTGCTTTGGTTATGCCAAGTTCTTTTTCAACTCCAAGCTCTACAGGAAGTCCGTGGGTGTCCCATCCGGCCTTGCGGTGAACCTGAAATCCTTTCATGGTCTTATAGCGGTTGAAAGTGTCCTTTATCGTACGTGCAAGGACATGATGTATACCCGGATGTCCGTTTGCCGAAGGGGGACCTTCAAAGAATACAAATTGTGGACATCCCTCACGCTCTGTTATAGATTTTTGAAATACATTATTCTTGTTCCAACTATCAAGCACAACCTTGTTCGTTTCTGTCAGATTCAGACCGTTGTGCTCGGCAAATTTTTTGGCCATATTGATTCTGTTATATAGTTTACTATTTGAGGCGCAAAGTTATATAAAAAAATTGTCATAACAAAGAATTATTTTAAAGTTTCATTTTATTTATAGTGCTTTTATACAAGATTTTAATATAGCATTTTGTCAACTTAAAGAATTTTTCTTGTTACATTTGCATTTGATTATAGTCTTCTTGAATTGATTGACTAATTGGCATTGTGCCGTGTGGTAAATATAATTAAGATTAAAGATGATGAGTAGAAGATTGATTTCAGTAATACTGATGACTTTGTGTCCGACTTTGTTTTGGGCTCAGACAGAGTTTGTTAAAGACTGTGGGCAGAAAGCTTTTCCGATGAAGGTTCCTGCCGGAAATTACAGCGGAATAACACCTGTGGGCGGCAATGAATATGCTGTCGTTTCGGATAAGTCTGCAACAGACGGATTCTTTGTATTTCGAATAGATGTTGATTCTGTATCGGGAGAAATTAAGGATGTTACGAATTTGGGCTTCAAAGGCGACTCTTTAAGTAATGCTGACTGTGAGGCTATTGCGTATGTTCCTTCAACGGGAACGTTTTTCATTAGCAGAGAGTCTGATAATGTTATTGGTGAATATACGGCTGACGGCAAGGCTACAGGCCGCAGTCTGAATATTCCGGATGATTATAAAAAATGTGTAGGCAATTATGGCTTTGAGTCATTGGTGTATGATGAGGAGGCACACTTGTTTTGGACCATAAATGAGAGCACAATGAATGGTGACGGTGAGTGTGCCACTTCGCTGAATAAGGTACGTAACGTGTTGAGACTTCAGGCGTTTGATGAAAAACTTCAGCCGGTGAAGCAGTACGCTTATCGCATGGATGAACCTATGGCAAATAAAAAATCGAGCAATTATGCAATGGGAGTAAGTGAATTGACTGCACTTGGTGACGGACGCCTGTTGGTACTTGAGCGTGAATTTTTTGTTCCAATGCTAAAGATTGGGGCTTTTGCTCAATGTAAATTATATGAGATTGTTCCTGAAGATGCAGAACCATTGTCCTCGGGCGAAGCGATTGGGGCTGATACAAAGTTTCTGAACAAACGGCTGGTATATTCCTTCGTTACCCGCCTTTCTCTCTTAGACTGGTCAGTTGCTAATTATGAAGGAATGTGTTTAGGTCCTAAGTTGGCTGATGGCAGCAGGACGCTTATTCTCGTCAGTGATTCGCAGGACAATTATGGAGGTGTCCTGAAAGACTGGTTTAAGACAATAGTAATACGTTGACGGGTAGGGCGCTTTTATGAACGTTATTTAGAAAACTTTTTGATTTTGACGCATTCAGACTTGCCATGTTCCGAATTTTTTGTGTTTGCCTTCAGAAAAAGAATAAAATGACACGTAAAATGCAATGCATTGTCTGTCAGTGCCTTATGCTGTTATGTTGCAGTAAACGTATTCTCCGATAGCCGGAATGTTATAATTTTTTGGAGCAAAACCTATGGTTTTAAAGGTGAAAAGCATAGGTTTTGCTTATTAATTGCATAGATTTTGTCGCGTTAAAGTGCCTGTTTCGATGATATTTCAGGCTTATTTGTCAATAAATGCATGGATTTAGGCAGGTTTGTGCTAAAATTTCTCTCATTTTTATAATGATTAAATTCTATTTTAGAGAAAACTTTGAACATAAATTAGTAATATTTATTGACATTATTTCTTTGTCGTCCTTTATTTAGACAGCTACGTTTTATATCTAATATTATGGCTTGCAGGTGCGCATGATGACTTGTATATTTAAGTAAAATCATTTTCATTATAATGCATATTGTTCTAATTATACAAGTTTATTTATTCTTTTCCGGCCGTCTCGGTATAAGCTTTTTTGACATAGCCTGTTGGGCATATGAAAAATCAAATGCCAATATGTTCAAAATTAAACAGCAATTCAGCTAAATCTTAATATAAGATTTCTGTTTAATCTTGTTCGTATCCAATGGTCAGTTTGCGCAAGTCGTAGTAACTTCCGTTATAAATATTGAAATCAACATATCCTTTTATGCCCGGCAGCCGTCCGGCGTCAGTATGCTGCCAAAATTTCCATTCGCCCGTATATTCAATTTTGTCGACATAATAATGCGCAATCCAGTAAGGATAGTCGTTGAATACCGGTTCATTGAGATATGTCGTCTTAAATTTATAATATGTGTAAATAATCGGCTTGACATGGTATTTGTCTTCAACAATGTGAAGCCATGTAAGTACATCGCGCTGAAAATCCTCAAGGCTTACATCCTTTGGCTTGTGCTCAATGTCTAATACGGGAGGAAGGTCTCCGTCTTGCAGATATACATTGTTTAAAAAGAAATATGCCTGTGAGCGTGCTGAAGACTTGTTGCTCCAAAAATGATAGGCTCCGCGTATGAAGCCATATTCTTTGGCCTGTCTGAAGTTTTCTTTGAATTTCGGGTCAATGCGGTCTGTGCCTTCTGTTGCTTTTATCAATATAAATCGTATCGGGCACTTCTCAATCATTGCATTCTGCAAAAGTTCCCAGTCAATGTCTCCCTGATAATGGCTGATGTCAATACCTCTGATTTCGTACCCCTCGGGATATTTCGCATCACCGTATATGGCTCTCCATCTGAACCCGAATGGCCCGACGAAAAAGTAATAGAAAAAACATACGTATAATGCTACGACGCCAAGTCCGCCCAGCCACCATGCCCATCTGGGATATCTGTGAAAAAATGATGCCCTGGTATGAGAACGCCTTTTTTTGCCACATCTGTTAGTTGATGTGGTGTGCCGATTGTAGGTGTTTTTGTTTCTTGTACCAGTCATCATCTAAAAATAAAAAGAATGTGTAAAGGCCATGCCTTGTCAGCATTTACAGGCAAAACCGACCTTTACACATCTTTTTCGTATTATTGTAATATTATTCTTGTTCTAACTCAAGAGTCTTTGTTGTGCAGTCGCAAACTTCAGAAGGACCCCAATACTGGATAGGACCAGGGTATATGAAGCTTGTCTCGCGTGCCCATTTGTCACGTATCTTCTCGAATGCCTTGAACGGTTTGCCGTCAAGTTCAACGAGAGCTTTGCGGATTACTGGCTTCATCTCGCCATTTCTGCGCTCCATGTTCATCATCATGGTGATTGGCACACCTCCGGCTCTCCACTCGTTTGTGGGCTTTGTTGTGTTCTTGATTATAGCCATGTATCCTGTCTTTCCGTTTGCAATCAGCTGAGCAGCGCTTGTTCCGAGTGCATAGCAGTAATTTGTGTCATAGTTAGAAGGAGCTGCGCAACGTCCCTCGTATCCGAAGAAGTGGTGCAGACATGCGAATTTGCCCTTGTATTTACCTTCTTCTTTCCACTGCTCAAGTTTTGCGTCGCACATATCAGAAAGAAGTCTTTCTGTTTCTATGAGAGAAACTTGAACGTTTCCGTGAGGATCACGGTCGAGTGAAAGCTGGCGGGCAACGTTAGCAGGCAGTGTGGCAAATGTCTGCTTGTTCTCTTCGCTCAGGTGAGCGAGTATGTATTCGCGCTGTGCCTCTTCGTCAAGTCCTTTGTAGTCATTGCCGTGAGCAGCCAAGAGGTCGTTCAGCTCTTCGATAAGTTTTCCGATTGAAGGAATAAATTCGATAAGACCTTCAGGTATGAGGATAACTCCGAAGTTGAGGCCTTGCTCTGCACGGTAGGCTATTACATTACAGATGTTCTCAACAATTTGGTTAAGAGTCATGTTCTTAGCCTTAACCTCTTCAGAGATGATACAGATGTTAGGCTGACACTGCAGGGCGCATTCTAGTGCAATGTGGCTAGCAGAACGTCCCATCAGTTTAATGAAGTGCCAATATTTCTTAGACGAATTACAGTCGCGCTCGATATTTCCGATAAGTTCAGAGTAAGTCTTTGTTGCGGTGTCAAAACCGAATGATGTTTCAATCTGGTCATTCTTCAAGTCACCGTCAATGGTCTTGGGGCATCCTATAACCTGTACGCCATATTTCTTTGCTGCATAATATTCGGCAAGGACACATGCATTTGTGTTAGAGTCGTCACCGCCAATTATAACAAGAGCTTTAATGTTGAGTTCGCGTATAATTTCAAGACCTTTTTCAAATTGCTCAATCTTTTCAAGCTTGGTGCGGCCTGAACCGATCATATCGAAACCGCCAGTGTTGCGATAATCGTTGATATAGTCTTCTGTGATTTCAATATACTTGTGGTCAACCAATCCGCCAGGGCCGAGGATGAATCCGTACAGCTTGTTGTTGGGGTTGAGACGCTTGATAGTGTCAAACAGACCTGTTATGACGTTGTGTCCGCCGGGAGCCTGACCTCCACTAAGAATAACGCCCACATTCATTTCGCAAGTCTGAGTCTCGTTACTGGGTTCAAATTCCACAACCGGCATTCCGTAAGTGTTGGGGAATAATTTTTTGATGTCTTCCTGATCGTCCACACTTTGTGTTGGAGCACCCTCTTTTACTTTTACAGAACCTTGAAGTGATGTCGGCAATTTTGGTGCGTAGTCAATTCTGGCTTTCTGTAATGCACTTTTTTCCATAATACCAAAATTAAATTAATATAGTTAGTTATAAATATAGCTTTTAGACCTGTGCAAATTTACGAATTTTTGTCAATATAGAAAAATAAATAAAATATTTTGAATAAAATAATGTTTTTTTTCATTAAACGGCTTGTGATTATTAATTTATTTATTACATTTGTTGTGTAAAGTTTTAGATAAACATAAAAAATAAGAATAATATGGCAAGCAAAAGAAATTTAAAGAAAATGATTAATTATATCTGTAGTGATGTTTTTTCTGAGTGTATGGCAGCATCATTATATAGTGGTAAGAAGGATACGGAAGACGTTAAGGCGATATTGTCGTCAATATTAATAGTACACGACAATTCTATTAGAAGAGTTTCGCATCCGGAACCAGGAATGTCAAAGAAATCATATTATAAAGATCTAAAGGACAAATTTAATGCTCAGATTTGCGAAATTGTTGATCATATAGTTAACATCTAAATAATTTATTCACGTCATGCTGCAAACACTTTGCAAGTGGCTTTTGTATAAAAAAGGTGGTTGGAAGAAAGATGTTACCGTGTCTCATCCGGATAAGTATATTATCTGTCTGGCGCCTCATACCAGTAATTGGGACTTTGTAATAGGACAGCTATACATGAGAGCCGAAGGCCTGAGAATTAATTTCATGATGAAAAAGGAATGGTTCGTATGGCCTCTCGGGTTTTTCTTTAAGAAAATAGGAGGTATACCGGTCAGTAGGTCTAAGCATACAAAGATGACCGACCAGTTGGCTGACGCCGCAAAGTCTAGAGACACATTCTATCTTTGTATAACGCCGGAAGGAACGAGATCTCGCAATCCTAATTGGAAAAAAGGTTTTTATTATATTGCTTTGAAGGCAGGTATACCAATACTGTTATATGGATTGGACTACAAAAGACATCTCATTCAATGTAATAAAAGTCTTGTTCCGTCAGGGGATATTGATGTGGATATGAAAATAATAAAAGACTATTTCAAGGAATATTCAGGATTACATCCGGATTTGTTTACTACTGGAGACTGATTTATGCAAAAGAAATTTTTTTTGTTCTTATTTAGTATACTCCTTGTCTCATGCGGGACACATCGTAAAATAGTGTCTTCACAAGGCAAGAAGGACAAAAAGGAGACTTCAGAAAAGAAAAGAGAAATAAAGGAGGATATCGAGTACAAGGGAATACCATGGGTTTATAATGGTTCGAGACCGATAAGTATAACGAAGGGACTGCAAAATCGGCATCTCTCTGTTTATGCCAGCCATGGCAGATATTATAATAAGAATAAAAATAGGTGGCAATGGCAGAGGCCAAACCTATTCTGTACGAATGAGGATTTGTACACACAAACAATAGTTGTGCCGTATTTAATTCCCATGCTTGAGAAGGCAGGGGCTGTGGTTTTTACACCACGCGAACGTGACTGGCAAAAGAACGAGATAATTATTGATAATGATAATAAGACGCTTTTGCCTTATTATACAGAGATAAATGTCGGCACAGAATGGAAAGATGCGGGAATAAAGGGCTTTGCCAATACAGAAAAGTATTATGATGATGGCGAGAATCCTTTTGAAAAAGGAACAACCAGGGCGGCTAAGGCTTCTGCCGTGAGGAATTGCGAGATATCATACCAGCCGAATTTCCCGGAAAAAGGTCAATATGCAGTTTATGTCAGTTATCCCACACATAAGAAAAGCGTCCCGGATGCTCAGTATATAGTGTATCATCAAGGACGTAAGACTGTCTTTTATGTTAATCAGCAGATGGGAGGAGGCACATGGGTTTATCTTGGCACCTTTGATTTTGATTCAGGATGTAATTCCGGTAATCGTGTTGTTCTGACGAATGAGAGTGCGTATAATGGATTTGTAACAGCCGACGCGGTTAGATTTGGCGGCGGTATGGGTAATGTTAAGCGAAATAACATTATAAGCGGTTTGCCCAGATGCCTTGAAGGGGCTCGTTACTATGCTCAGTGGGCTGGTGCTCCAGACAGTGTATACCGGTCGAAAAATGGTGAAGACGATTATAAGGAAGATATATACACCAGGCCGTTCATGGCAAATTGGCTTGCGGGAGGTTCTTGTTTCGCTCCAACAATGAATGGATTGAATGTCCCTATAGAATTGTCTTTGGCAATACATAGTGATGCTGGAGTTGCTAATGATTATTCGTCTATAATAGGTACGTTGGCTATTAGTACGACATTCCCTAATGACGGTATTTTTTATTCAGGACTTTCACGTTCAAATTCTAAAAAGTTTGCAGGAATGTTGCTTGACGGCGTGAATAAAGATATTAAGTCTCAATATAAAAAATGGACGAAACGGGAAGTATATGATAAAAATTATGCAGAGACTCGGTGTCCGCAGGTTACATCAGCTATATTGGAAACACTGTCGCATCAGAATTTCCCAGACATGATTTATGGCCAGGACCCCAATTTTAGATTTACGTTAGCCCGTAGTATATATAAGTCTATATTACGCTTTTCTTCTGAAATGCATAAAAAGCCTTATGTTGTTACGCCTTTGACTCCTGTTGACTTCAGGGCTGAATTTTATGCAAACGATACGATCCTGTTGAAATGGGATGCTCAGATTGATAAGACAGAACCAACGGCTGTGCCAAGTTCATATATACTTTATACGTCCGCAGGCAACGCCGGGTTTGATAATGGCATTAAGATAACAGGTACAGCATGCAAAATAAAGTTGCAGCCTGGTTTGTTGTATAATTTCAAAGTTTCTGCAGCGAATGATGGCGGTGAAAGTTTTACTTCTGAAGTTATATCTGCTGTATATCATTCTAATGCCGCAAAAGACGTTCTTATTGTTAATGGATTTCAGCGTCTTTCTGCACCGGCTGTAATTGATGATGAATCTCAGCAGGGTTTTGACTTGAATAAAGATTTAGGGGTAACTGAAGGTAAAACTTTAGGTCTTTGCGGTAGCCAGATATGTTTTGACAAGACAAAGCTGGGAATTGAGGGGCCGGGTGGACTCGGTTACAGCGGAAGTGAACTTGAAGGATTTATAATAAAAGGTAATGAGTTTAACTACATACCAGAACATGCTAAGGCTATTATGGCATCAAATAAGTATAATATTGTAAGTTGCTCAAAATCTTCAATTGAAAATGGTAAGGTCGTGCTTGGCAATTATGACTGCGTTGATGTCATTTTAGGATTGGAAAAGGATGATGGCTATTCTTTAAATTATTATAAGACGTTTTCTTCTTCTTTCCAAAAGAAACTTACAGAATACAATGGAAATCTTATAGTCAGTGGAGCTTATATAGGAAGCGACATGAAAAGTAATAAAGAACAGAAATTTTTAAATGATGTTTTGCACGTTACACATAACGGAATAATTGATATGCGGACGAATAATAAGGTAGAAGGAATGAATACCTCATTTGAAATTTTTAGTATGTACAATGATGTACATTATGCTTCTCCTTATATTGAAGTGTTGAGCCCTGTTAGTCCGGCTTTTTGTGCATTAACAGATGGAACAGGAAATTCAATATGTGTAGCTTATGACGGTAAGGAGCATCGTTCTTTTACAATGGGTTTCCCCTTCGAGTGTATAACGTCAGAAAAGAAACGTGCGGCAGTAATGACAGGAATTCTTAATTTTATTTTTAAATAGATTATAATATGGAAACTTACAAAATTCAAGCAAACGCATCTGGAACAAGAAATATAGCAGTGACGGAAGAGCATCTGAATACAATAAAGAAGTATTCTCTTTTGAAGAATCTTATTGACAGTAACGGCATTATTGATGAACCGGTGCTTGATAAACTTAAACTTAATGTCAGGTCTATGTTGGAGTCTTCTGCCGAGGTTGATAAGGAACTTCTTGATTTGTGCCTTGATGTGATTTATAATAATAACATGAAGGCTTTTGGCTTGTATCAGCTCGTGTTGTTGTTTATCAAATGGGAAAATGAAAACAAGTCATCTGACGATAACGAAAATAAAGTAAATGACTGATTATAGGCTTTCAGACTGGATACCTACAACTAAAAAGGAGGTTGAACTTAGAGGATGGGATGAACTTGATGTTATCTTGTTCTCAGGAGACGCTTATGTAGATCATCCTTCTTTTGGCTGTGCTGTTATTGCGAGAACTTTGGAGGCACAGGGCTTACGTGTCGCAATTGTTCCGCAACCTGACTGGCATGGTGATTTCCGTGACTTTAAAAAGCTGGGACGTCCGAGGCTGTTCTTTGGTATAGCGCCAGGATGTATGGACTCTATGGTTAATAAATATACGGCCAATCGCCGTCTTCGTTCAGAAGATGCATATAGTCCGGATGGCAGGCATGATTGCAGACCTGAGTACCCGACAGTTGTTTACAGTCATATCCTACGTAAATTATATCCTGATGTTCCGATTATATTAGGTGGTATTGAAGCTTCTTTGCGCAGGCTTACTCATTATGATTATTGGAAAGATGAACTGAAGAAATGTATTCTGTGTGATTCTGGAGCGGACATGATTATTTATGGAATGGGGGAGAAACCGATTACTGCACTTTGTAAAGAGTTGCTGGAGGGACGCAACATTCATGAAATACATGATATACCGCAAACAGTGTATCTCATAAAGAAGAAAGATTTTGTCAATGACATTAAATCCGATGATCTTATCTTGCATTCTCATGAGGAATGTCTTGTAAATAAGAAGTTTCAGGCAGAGAATTTCAGGCATATAGAGGAAGAGTCAAACATGCTACATGCGCACAGACTTCTGCAAGAAGTTGACGGGTATTATGCTGTCGTAAATCCTCCTTATCCACCCATGACAACAGAGGAACTTGACGGTTGTTATGATTTGCCGTATACCAGACTTCCTCATCCGAAATATAAAAATAAGCGTATTCCTGCTTATGAGATGATAAAACATTCTGTAAATATTCATCGTGGATGTTTTGGCGGATGTGCTTTTTGTACGATAAGTGCCCATCAAGGTAAGTTTATTGTTTCAAGAAGTAAGCAAAGCATACTTAAAGAGGTTAAGAAGGTTATCGAAATGCCTGACTTTAAAGGATACATAAGTGATTTGGGAGGACCGTCAGCTAATATGTATGCCATGTCGGGAAAGAATAAATCTATTTGTGAAAAATGCAAACGGCCGTCATGTATAAATCCTAATATATGTAAGAATCTTAATACTGACCATCGTCCATTGCTGGATGTATATAAGGCCGTAGACTCACTGCCCGGCATAAAGAAGAGTTTTATCGGAAGCGGTGTCCGTTACGATTTGTTGCTTCATAGAAGTGATGATGAGAATATTAATAAAGCTGCAAAAGAGTATACACGCGAACTGATTTGCAGGCATGTTAGCGGCAGATTGAAAGTTGCGCCTGAACATACATCTGATAGGGTGTTAAAGTTAATGCGTAAGCCTCCATTCTCTCAGTTTGAGTCTTTTAAAAAGATATTTGACGATATAAACACAAAGGAGAATTTAAGGCAGCAGATTATACCTTATTTTATAAGCAGCCATCCCGGATGTAAGGAAGAAGATATGGCAGAACTTGCTGTAAAGACAAAAAACTTAAATTTTCATCTGGAACAGGTGCAGGATTTTACACCAACTCCAATGACCGTAAGTACAGAGGCTTGGTACACCGGTTTTGATCCTTATACATTGGAACCTGTATTTTCGGCTAAAACTCAACGTGAGAAACTTGCCCAAAGGCAATTCTTCTTTTGGTATAAGCCGGAGGAGAGAAGAAATATCGAACATGAGTTGATGAGGCTTGGACGACCGGATTTGATCAGGCAACTATATCCAAGACCATTGCAGAATTACGCAAACAAGTCGAAGAATGAAAATAATAGAACAACTGGTAGTAGGAAAGAAAAGCCAAGAGGAGTGCGAAGACGGAATAATCGTTAATGAGAATTTCGCTGCTGTTATAGATGGAAGTACAAGCAAGACACCTATCCGTATGAACGGCTTGTGTTCTAACGGCAGATATTGCATGGAACTCATAAAGAATTGTATAAATTCTATTTCTAGTGACATTGATGTATATGGATTTTGTCAATATATGACAAAATCCATATATTCGAAATACATAGATTTAAAAATAGATGTCGAAAGATTGAAGTTGCATCCGGAAGAGCGTCTTACGGCTAGTGCGATTGTTTATTCTTCCAAGTTGAGGCAAGTATGGATGATTGGAGATTGTCAGTGTCTTGTTGGTGGTTGCTTTTATGATAATCCTAAACCTTATGAACAGGAATTAGCCGAACAAAGAGCTTTATTTTTACGTGAAGCAATTAATAATGGTATAACACCGGAAAGTGTAAGTATAAAAGATTGTGGAAGAGAAAGTATACTTCCGGAATTGGTAAAATGCTGCAGATATCAGAATGTTTCTTATGCTGTTATTGACGGTTTTGATATACCTATGGATAAAGTTCGTGTGATAAATGTTGACGAAGGGATAAATGAGCTCGTTTTGGCGAGTGACGGTTATCCGTTTTTGAAACCGACTTTAGACGAAAGTGAGGCTATGCTGGCAAGTCAGTTGGGGAACGATCCGCTTTGTATGAATACATTTAAAGCAACAAAAGGACTTATGGCAGGAAATAAGTCTTTTGACGACAGAAGCTATTTGCGTGTCGGTATATAGTTAATATGTAAAACAAAATATTTCAACCGGTCAATAGTTATAAATTTAAATCTAAGACTGTTATTTGTCGATGGATATACTTGTTGGCCGATTGAAATAAATATAAAGACTAAGTAAGATGCTCTTCTTTTGATTTATTATTAATCCAGATTTTTAAATTTGAGCATGCACCAATCGTTTTTGCTGTTATTGTCAATAAGGGTCAGTTTTAGCGATTTAGCCTTTTCTACTAATATTTCAGTGTCACTTGTATAGAATCCGCTTAATATCAGCACAGCTCCCGCAGACATTTTCTGTTTGAACATATGCATGTCGGCAAGTAGAATATTTCTGTTTATGTTGGCTGTTATTACATCGTATTTGTCTTTTATATCTTTCAATACATTTGAATCGCCCAATAGTACAGACACATTCTCAACGTTGTTAAGAGTGCAGTTGTGCGTAGTGTTTCTTACGCTCCATTCGTCTATGTCATAAGCAGTTACGGCTTTGGCGCCAAGTTTAGATGCAACTATCGACAGAATGCCTGTTCCACATCCGCAATCTAAAAATAATTTATCTTTCAGTTCTGTGTTAAAAAGCTCGTTGATTATCATGTATGTCGTTTCATGATTGCCTGTGCCAAATGCCTGTTCTGTGTCAATTGTTATATTGAGCAGGTTTTCGTCTTCAACAAGTTGCGGTACATTGTTCTTATCGTGTATTATACATTTATTTTCAATGAGTATAGGTTTAAAACCTTGCTCCTCCCATGCGGCATTCCAGTTTTTGTCCTCAGCATCTTCAACGTTATAGGTTATCTGGATATCGTCTATAGGAAAGTTGTTAAGACATTCATCTAAAACTTCTTTGTTGAAGTTTTGTGTCTGAACGTAACCGGTTACAGTCGACATGACATCCTCGAATGACTCAAAGCCGGCATTCCCTGCAAAGTCACATAAAATGTCTTTTGCTGCTTGCAGAAGCATTTCGTCATCGATATTTCGTCCTTGATTGTCTGTAATGCAGAATTTTACTTCAAGATATTTCATATTACGTGTTAAATTTTTATGCAAATGTATAAAAAATAGGGGAAAACCTATTATGGTTTAGGGTTTTTCCCTAATTTTGCATTACAAGAAATTTTATTTTTGCATACAAGAAAATCTGCTTATTAAATTAAGAAGTGTAGAGAATATGAAGACAAAGGTATTATTTTATAATAATATTAGGAGGTGGGGTTTATGAAAAGAAATATTTTAGCATTATTTTTATTTGGTCTGATATCGTCAGGAGCATATGCTCAGGATGATATGTATTTTACGCCCAAGAAGACAGAAAAAGTTGTGAAGGAAGTGGCTCCTGTTGCGTCATATCATGAAAATCATATGGATGTAGACGAATACAACAGGCGTGGCTTTTGGGGTAATGAGGGATACGTCCAGGCCTCAGACACAACAGCTAGTGATGTTATTGACTTCAGCCCATCTGATTCGTTGCAGACAACTGCATATGCAGGGGCGGAAGGTGAGTATGATGAAAGTTATAATCCCGAGGACGACTATGTGTATAGCCGCCGTATGAGCCGGTTTGATGATTTTTATTGGTACGATCCTTTGTATTATGGGTGGTATGGACCTTATTGGTATGGCAGTCCATATTGGTATGCTTATTCAGGTTGGTATGGTCCTTGGTATGATCCATGGTATTATGGATGGTACAGGCCTTGGGGTTATGGATGGTATCATTCGTGGTATTGGCCTGTTTCATATTACAGACCCTATAGGGGCATAACCGGAACGAGCAATCACGGGCGTGTGAACTACGGCCACTCAGGAGGAGTAAACAAGAATTTCAGAGGTTATCGTGGCACAAATAACCGTGCTAACGCCAACCGTGGTTCTTATAACGACCGAAACAATAACTCGAATACAAATTATAACCGATTTAACGGTAACCGCAGAAATAATTACAATAATCAAAACACGATGCCTCGTCCGTCGTACAACAATGGCAGCTCATTCGGCGGTAGCCGTGGCGGCGGATCTTTCGGTGGCGGTTCGTTTGGCGGTAGCCGCGGAGGAGGTGGCGGTGGACACTTCGGCGGTCGTAGATAGTTTGTTGGGTGAGATAAATTTTGTTACATAAAAATATTTTGACTATGAGACGTTTACTAATTATATTCGCGTCAACTCTTTTTGCATCATATATGTCGGCGCAAGAGACTTATGAAAATGCCAATATTGCAGGCGAAGACCTCAACGGCACAGCCCGTTATGTAGGTATGGGAGGTGCGCTTGATGCTTTAGGTGCAGATATTTCGACTATTGGTACAAACCCTGCCGGTATAGGTATGTTCCGCCATTCGATGGCAAATGTTTCGTTTGGCTTCGTGTCACAGCAGGACGGTAAAAGTTTTGCAAACGGTAATACAACGAACATGAGCTTTGATCAGGCTGGTTTTGTGTATTCAAAGCGTACGGGACGAAACTCTTTTCTGAACCTTGCGTTCAATTATCACAAGAGCCGTAATTTCAATTACATACTTTCTGCTGCCGGTGCTCTTAAGGGCGCGTCACAGAATAAACTGTCTTACATGAAGGGAGCTGAAGGTGTGTTTAATATTTATAACGATAACGGTACATTCCTTGCAGATGATAATTCATTTAGCCAAGTTGACTATCTGTACTACAATGCCTTGCTTTCTGATGCAGACGGTGCATTCTATTATAATAATGCAACCAATTATATGTTCAACCGCGCCAATACCGGTTATATAGGCGAGTATGACTTTAACATCAGCGGTAATATAAACGATCGTGTATACCTTGGTCTTACCGTAGGAATAAGCGATGTAAACTATAAGGGCTATAGTGAATATACCGAGGCTCTTGTAGATGCTGACGGCGGGTCTGTGGGAAATGTTACTCTTGCTGATGAACGTCGTATAAGTGGAAGTGGAGTTAATGTTAAGGCCGGTGTCATTATACGTCCTATAGAGACATCACCTTTCCGTATAGGTCTTTCTGTTGCAACGCCTACATGGTATGATTTGACAACGTCAAACTATACAACCTTGGCAAACAACTCAAGTGTAGGTATGTATGATTCTGGCGAAATAGGCGAGAGCTATGACTTTAAACTTTATACACCTTGGAAGTTTGGCGTGAGCCTTGGTACCACAGTGGGCAATTATCTGGCCATCGGTGCAGGATATGAGTATGCCGATTATGGATGTATTGATTCAAGAGTAAACACTGGCGGAGGATATGACTGGTATTATGATGAATATTGGGAGAGCAGTGCAAGCGATAACGCAATGAACAATCATACAGAAAACACTCTGAAAGGTGTCAGTACGCTGAAACTTGGTGTTGAGTTTAAACCGGATGCAAAATTGTCTTTACGACTTGGATATAATTATGTTTCGCCGATGTATGAGAAATATGGATATAAAGACGGAACAATAAATTCTCCAGGTTCTTATTACAGTTCTTCGACAGATTATACAAACTGGAAGTCAACTAACCGTATAACATGCGGTCTGGGATATAACATAGGCAAGATGTCTTTAGACCTTGCATACCAGTATACTGTTCAGGACGGTGATTTCAGCCCGTTCACTAATTATTATGCAGGACCTCAGGATACTCCTGAAAATAATAATATTTGCGATGCTGTGAACGTTTCAAACAAGCGCCATCAGCTTTTGCTCACGTTAGGTTATCACTTCTAGGCAATTATGGCTGCAACACCTACATGCAGTATGTAGGAAAAACGATTATACAGCCAGATAAACAGTCTCGATTTGCTTAGGTATAAATATAATTATGGCAGATATTTACACTCATAAGGTGAAAATATCTGCCATGTTATTTTTCTTGACATGCAGGCTGTCTCCTTTTGTCTTTAGCGTTTCCCGCGTCTTGTTCTGATGTTTCCTTTTGTGTGGTGGTTGCCATTTCTTTAATCTTTTATTATGACAAATGGGTGTATTTGCATGGTATTGTCTGTTTGGGCTAACTTATGATTCTGCGAAATAATCTTATGGTTAATTGCAATTTGATGTGTAAGACGATGTCTGACATTTCAATACACATGCGCAGAATGTTGGCTTGTCATAAAAATAGGGCGGTTTAAAATAAAGCCGCCCTGTTTTTATAAAAGTATTCACGTGTTACTATTTTATCTGAACCTCCTGATATGCCACAAGTCTGTCTGTACGTTCTCCCTGACCTCTGTAGTAGACTAAGGCTTGATATTTATTTTCTGTCTGATAGAAACTTCCTTCAGTAGGCATAATCTGCACAGTACCGGAGTTGTCGAGCATCACAATTTGATATGAGTAGTAACCCTGTTTCTGCATTATTGTTGCTTCATAGCACAGAGTGGCATCGTTGTATGTCATTTGGTAGTCCGGCGTAAACCAGTCGTTGGTCCATGTGGCATTCAGATATACTGTGCCGTTGACTTTCTGAGGGCATTTCAGCCTGTAGTGCACGAATACGTATTCTGATGAAATGTCGTTCTCAATATTGTCACTGTTGCGTATGTAGAATGCTCCGTTGGCATCTTCATCATAGACATAATTCAGCCGCGGCTCGCACATGAACGGATATACATTATAGTTCTTGCCGTCCCAGTCAATGCGGTCGATGCCCATTGTCGGGTGGCTGACGTCAAGAACTTCAAATTTGTGATATTCGTTTCCGGCAGGAAATATCAGGTCTCTGTTGTGGTCCCATTTAAGGCCATTGGGCATGATGTATTGCGGTTTTGCATTTAGCTTGGCGTTATACCATCTTCCGTTTTGCATTACGGCAGTTTTAATCTGTGATGTCGGGTCGGTTACGTTGATGTTGCCATAGCTCAGCTGCATCGACACCTGCTGATGAGCCTTGTTAAAGTCGAGATCTGTGTTTGTCGTAACGCTTAGCTGCAATCCCATTTGAGGCTCGAGCACCATGAAGCACGCCGTAAACACACGTCGGTTGTTGTCGTTTTCGTCATAAACAGTAAGTTTGTAGTTGCCGCTCATCTTCAGTTGGCAGTCTTCGTTCGGTATGCGCAGCTTGTAGTGTGTGTAAAGTACGTTTGTGTTTATCGACTCTTCATTATCGTCGATGGTGCTTCCGTCGGCAAATCCTTCGATGTAGTCGCTGGTGAAAAGCTGGTCTGACACCGTCCAGTCTGCATTGCAGTGTTCAATTTTGTATACATATCTGTGATAAGAATGCGTGAGATCATCGAACCCGATGTTTATAATGTCGTTAGGACTGTTTCCTCTTAGTTTTATCACAGGCAGCGACATCCAATTTTGTCCGGCCACCACTTGCAGCGACTTTATGTTTGGGTCATAAATTTCATGCCTTTGTGCATTGGCGCACGTGATGAGTGATGTCAGCAATGTTAAAAGTATAGTTTTCTTCATAAGGTCTTTTTTTATAATATATAACGCAAAGAAATTCTGTTTATTGCTTTTGGTTATCCCTGCAGGTGGTCTGCCTTTTTCGTGTAGTTTCAGCATTCTTTTTTATTTTAAATAATGCTTTTGTCATTATTCTGTTGCCCTTATAAATGATTTGGGCTTCTATTTATAGCTTTTGTCGCATGTATAATTGTTTTATTTCGGAACAAGCCGTTGGTTGCTGTTGTGACATTTAACGCTCCTGAAATGCCTGTCGCGTTTTGGAATTTGTAGTTTGATGGGAAAATGCGCTAAAATACTCATTTGCTGCAAGTGCTTGATTATAAGTGTGTTACATCTTTTAGCTAAAAACTGCAGCACTCCGCATATGTAAAATACGGCTTTTTGCAGTCTGATATGCCATGTTTTGTGGTCTAATTCATTGCTTTTTGCTTCGGATTTAAGTGCTTTTTGTATTTGAAATCACTTGAAATGATTATAAATACACGTCTAATAGTGAACGTGTGTTAACAATCGGCCAGTATGATATTCATGTTTTTAATCTTGATTAACGTTACATTTTCTAAAACAAAAAATAATAATGTCCTGATTTTTTTACTTTTGATGTTCCAGCGTTTTGTCCTTTTTGAGAACAATAACCGTTTTTGTCTTAATGTCATTGTGGCATGTTCCGGCTATGGTGTCGTTGCGTTGTGTCATATAATTTTTGATTTTGACATGCTCCGATAGTCTACAATGTCAATAAAATCAGATATTTATTTTGTGTTGTTTTTATTTTGCGTTATCTTTGCATGATAATTACCGGTAAACGAAAGATATATGAATATAGCCAAAGTTAAAGATTCTGATTTGCGCAATGCTGCTTCTGCAGGTATGGATGAGTTCTTGAAAGTGTTTACAGACGCTATAATGGCGAGCGTGGGCGGAGAGCTTACAGCCGACACAATGGCAGAACTCAATTCGGATCAGATAACGCTTCTTGCATATGACATACTGCATAATGAGGTGATGGATGGAGGTTTTGTTCAGCTGATTTATAACGGATATGGAAGTTTCCTGTTCCGCAACCCTTTTGCAAAAGCGATAAAAGGGTGGGGCATAGACGAGCTGGCAAGTCTTGTAAAAAAGGCCGGAAAGCTTTATTTCAGATATAAAAATGAAATAGAGCGCGAGTGCACCGATGATGAGTTTATGGCTATGTTTGAGCAATATCCCGAATTTGACGACCTCGATGACTTGTTCGTTGAGAACGAAGAGACCTGGACAGGGATGGTGGCCTGTTACGTGGATGAGCATATCGAACGTTTTGTAACGGTTGAGGAATAAAACAGATTGAAAAATGAACAAAGAAGAAGAACTGCTTAGAAAGAAAAGTCCGGTAAGCATCCGTAACAAGAAAGCCTCTTTCGAGTATTTTTTTGTTGATACATACACAGCCGGTATTGTGCTTACCGGTACAGAGATAAAGTCGATTCGGCTTGGCAAGGCTTCGCTTGTTGACAGCTTCTGCTATATACACAATGGCGAGATATGGGTCAAAGGAATGAACATTTCGCCTTATTTCTTCGGCTCATATAACAACCATGAGGCAAAGCGCGACCGTAAGCTGCTTCTGAATAAACGCGAGATTCATAAACTTCAGGAAGCCACCAAGCAAGTTGGTTTCACCATAGTGCCCATATTGGTGTTTATTGACGATCATGGACGGGCAAAGATGGATATAGCCTTGGCTAAAGGTAAGAAGGAATTTGACAAGCGTCAGACGATGAAGGAGAAAGAAGACCGGCGCGAGATGGACAGGGCTATGAAGCATTATTAAGTTAAAACGTTGGCTTTATTATGGAACGTGTCATAAAGAATATAGTTTTTGATTTGGGCGGCGTCATTATGACCCTTGACCCTGCAGAGGCTTTGCGCCGTTTCAAGGCTCTCGGTCTTTCTGATGCAGAGCGCTATCTTGATGCTTACACGCAGTCAGGCATCTTCGGAAATCTCGAGGAAGGAAAGATTACTGCGGAGGATTTTCGCAGCAAACTCAGCAGCCTGACAGGGCACGAACTTACGTTCGATGAGTGTAAGCATGCATGGCTTGGCTATCGTAAAGATGTTCCGCAGCGCAATCTTGACTTGCTGAAAGAGCTTCGTGCCAAGGACTATCGTCTTATTCTGCTGTCTAACACCAATCCGTTTATGATGGATTGGGCGTTGAGCTGTGAATTCGACGGAAAAGGCTCATCTCTCAACGACTATTTCGATGCTTTATATTTGAGCTATCGTCTTGGCATAATGAAACCTGCGCCTGATTTTTTCAGACAAGTGCTTGACAACGAAAATATCCTGCCGGAAGAGACACTCTTTGTCGATGACGGTCCGCGCAATGTTGAGGCTGCAGGCAAATTGGGGTTCATGACAATGTGCCCGGATAACGGTTCTGACTGGACCGGTGAGCTTCGCTCACTTCTTCATTTATGAAATCATTCGGCATATTTGTGCGGAATTTCAGACATATACAGATAAGATGTTGTAATAAATTGCTACTTTTGTAGGCGTTTAAAATAATATAAAATGGTTTTCAAGAAAAAAAAGAGATGGCATTGTCTCTCTGGTCAGCCGATTACTGACATGGATAAACAGGTTATGTATTGGGAAAACAAGGGTAAACTTGTGCCTACGCGTGACCTGATAAAAACTCCCGAGCAGATTGAAGGAATAAGACGAAGCGGAGTTATCAACACAGAAGTGTTAGACGAAGTGGCCAAGAATATTCATGAAGGAATGAATACTCTTGAGATAGACAAAATCTGTTATGACTATTGTGTAAGCCATGGCGGCACACCGGCTTGCCTTAATTATGAGGGATATCCTAAGAGTGTATGTACAAGCATAAACGAAGTCGTATGTCATGGCATACCTAAGGAAGAAGATGTGCTTAAGGAAGGAGATATTATTAACGTCGACTTTACTACAATACTTGACGGATATTATGCCGACGCTTCCAGAATGTTCATTATCGGCAAGACCACACCTGAGAAGGAGCAGCTGGTCCGTGTTGCCAAGGAATGTCTTGAGATTGGAGCAGAGGCCGCTAAGCCATATTGCTTTGTAGGCGATATCGGACATGCGATACAGAAGCATGCCGAGAAATATCATTATGGTGTTGTGCGTGATCTTTGTGGCCACGGAGTGGGACTTAAGTTCCATGAAGAGCCTGAGGTCCTGCATTTTGGCCACCGCGGCACGGGCATGCTTATTGTACCGGGCATGGTGTTTACTATTGAGCCGATGATAAATATGGGAACATGGCAGGTGTTCATTGATGCTGATGACAAGTATGGCTGGGAAGTGATAACCGGTGATGAGAAGCCGAGCGCACAATGGGAACACACTTTCCTTATGACTGAACATGGTGTGGAAATTCTTTCAGAATGATTTTAGATTATGAATGACGTATATATATTAGGTATAGAAAGCAGCTGCGACGACACTTCTGCTGCTGTTCTTCGCAATGGTGTGCTGTTGAGCAATGTGACGGCTTCTCAGGAAGTGCATAAGGCTTATGGTGGTGTTGTGCCAGAGCTGGCTTCGCGTGCGCATCAGCAAAATGTCGTTCCGGTTGTTGATCAGGCTTTGAAGCGTGCCGGTATTGAGAAAGAACAGCTGTCTGCCATTGCCTTCACGCGCGGTCCGGGACTTATGGGCTCGTTGCTCGTAGGAGTCAGCTTTGCAAAGGGCATGGCCCGTTCGTTAGGCATTCCCCTTATTGATGTCAATCATCTGCAGGGCCATGTCATGGCTCACTTTATTAAAGAGAGCGACGACGACCATTCTGCTCCTCCCTTGCCGTTTATCTGCCTGCTCGTTAGTGGCGGCAATTCGCAGATAGTGAAGGTTAATGCCTATAATGACATGCAGGTGCTCGGACAGACTATTGATGATGCGGCAGGAGAGGCTATCGATAAGTGTTCAAAGGTAATGGGGCTGGGTTATCCCGGTGGCCCGATTATAGACAGGCTGGCCCGTCAGGGTAATCCTCATGCATATAAGTTTGCCGAGCCGCATATACCAGGATTGAATTATAGCTTCAGCGGACTAAAGACGTCTTTCCTTTATAGTTTGCGTGAGTGGATAAAGGACGATCCTGATTTTATAGAGCATCATAAGGAAGACTTGGCTGCCAGCCTTGAGTATACAATTGTTGATATATTGATGAAGAAACTCCGTCTTGCCGTAAAGCAGACAAATATCAAGCATGTGGCTGTTGCCGGAGGTGTCAGCGCAAATAACGGATTGCGCAATGCCTTCCATGAGCATGCGGAGAAGTATGGTTGGACAATTTATATACCGAAGTTTAGCTATACCACCGATAATGCGGCTATGATTGGCATAACGGGCTATTATAAATATCTTGACAATGACTATTGCTCAATAGATAAACCGGCATTTTCAAAAGTAACTTTTCAATAAATAAATTAAATATGGATTTCGAAAACAAAATACTCAGCAGAGAGATAAGTCAGTTTATTTGGGAAAAAGGCAAGACATTAGGTACGGCGGAGAGCTGCACGGGTGGCCGTATAGCTGAAGCAATAGTCCTTATGCCCGGAGCGTCAAACTATTTTAAGGGCAGCATAGTCTCATATACCAATGAAGTTAAGGAAAAGGTGTTGGGAGTAAGTCATGAGGTTCTTGAAGAAAAGACAGCTGTATGTGAGGAAGTAGCCATTGAGATGGTTAAAGGGGCAATAAAATTGCTTAACGTTGACTATGCAATCTCTGCAACAGGAATAGCTGGACCGTCAGGAGGCACACACGAGAACCCCGTTGGAACTATTTGGATAGCATGCGGAAGTGCTGATGACATCGTGACTTTAAAACTTGAGGAAGATAAAGGCCGCGACCTGAACTTGGCTAATGCCACAAGCAAGGCATTGCAGTTGTTCTTGCAGTATCTGACAGACAGACTTGCAGAGGAAGCGCCAACAGATGCAGAAAAGCAATGATGGATGCCTTGAGCTGTTTGATTGTCTTCTTGTGCGATTAAGAACTCTCAAGTATCAGTCTTGACTTTCTTTAATAGTGCTAAAAAAAGATAAATATTTGATTATTAGCGAAAATGTTTTGCTTATTCAGAAAAAGTTAGTAATTTTGCACTCTGTTTGGAATAAGTATCAAAAGATTAAACAAAAAACGTAGATTGCAATGTCGAAGATTTGTCAAATAACAGGGAAAAAAGCTCAGATTGGAAATAACGTTTCACACTCAAAGCATCGTACAAAACGCAGCTTTGACGTGAATCTTTTCAGCAAGAAATTCTATTACGTAGAAGAGCAGTGCTGGATAAGCTTGAAGATAAGTGCGGCTGGCTTGCGCTTAATTAATAAGGTTGGCTTGGACGCAGCTCTTAAGCAGGCTGTTTCTAAAGGCTACTGCGATTGGAAGGATATTAAAGTTATAGGAGAATAAGCACAATGGCAAAGAAAGCTAAGGGTAATAGAGTTCAGGTTGTATTGGAGTGCACCGAAATGAAAAATAGCGGTCTTCCTGGTACAAGCCGTTATGTTACAACAAAGAACCGCAAGAACACTCCTGAGAGAATGGAGTTGATGAAGTATAATCCTATCTTGAAGAAGATGACTCTTCACAAGGAGATTAAGTAATAACAATTAAAATAGTTTTAGAAAATGGCAAAGAAAACCGTCGCTACCCTCCACGAAGGTTCAAAGGATGGTCGCGCTTATACTAAGGTTATTAAGATGGTGAAAAGTCCTAAGACAGGTGCCTATATCTTTGACGAGCAGATGGTACCTAATGAGGCTGTTAAAGACTTTTTTAAGAACTAATCTTTGAATATGAGATATTTTAAAAAGGCTGCAAATAATTTTGCAGCCTTTTTTGTTGTGGATGTGAGTTCATTTTACTAATTTTGTAGCAAAATATTTATTATGGGGTTATTTGGTATTTTTAATAAGAACAAAAAAGAAACTTTAGATAAGGGCTTGGAGAAAACAAAGCAGAGTGTTTTTTCAAAAATAGCCCGTGCCGTTGCAGGAAAGTCTAAAGTTGATGATGATGTGCTCGACAATTTGGAAGAAGTCTTGATCACGTCTGATGTCGGTGTTGATACAACATTAAAAATAATTCGCAGAATTGAGGAAAGAGTTGCACGTGACAAATATGTCTCAGTGTCAGAACTTAACGGCATACTTCGTGATGAGATTGCTGCCTTGTTGGCTGAAAATAACTCCGAGGACAATGATGATTGGGGACTGCCGCAAGACCATTCTCCTTATGTGATACTTGTTGTAGGTGTTAACGGTGTTGGAAAGACGACAACAATAGGAAAGCTCGCTTACCAATTTAAAAAAGCCGGCAAGAAAGTTTACCTTGGCGCAGCAGATACGTTCCGTGCAGCTGCTGTAGAGCAATTGTCTATATGGGGAGAACGTGTCGGAGTTCCGGTGGTCAAACAGCAGATGGGCGCTGATCCCGCAAGTGTTGCATTTGATACGCTAAGTTCAGCAAAGGCTAACGGAGCTGATGTAGTGTTGATTGACACTGCAGGGCGTTTGCATAACAAGGTCGGTCTTATGAATGAGCTTAAGAAGATAAAGGATGTGATGAAAAAGGTCATTCCTCAGGCTCCGGATGAGGTTATGCTTGTGCTTGATGGTTCAACCGGACAAAATGCTTTTGAACAGGCTAAGCAGTTCTCTGCTGTAACTCAAATAACAAGTCTTGCCATAACGAAACTTGACGGAACAGCTAAGGGAGGTGTCGTGATTGGAATATCAGACCAGTTGAAAGTTCCTGTTAAATATATAGGATTGGGTGAGGGAATGGAAGACCTTCAGCTGTTTAATAAGAAACAATTTGTAGATTCACTCTTTAAGGTAGAAAAGTGAGAAAGAACCAGATAGATTTTATAACCATGGGATGCTCTAAGAATCTTGTTGACAGTGAGATTCTTATGCGCCAGTTTGAACTAAATGGATATAAATGTGTACATGACAGCAAAAATCCACAAGGAGAAATTGCTGTCATTAATACATGTGGCTTTATCGGTGATGCAAAGGAAGAAAGTATAAATACTATTCTTGAATTTGCACAGGCAAAGGAAGAGGGACGTATAAACAAACTTTATGTCATGGGATGCCTGTCCCAAAGATATAAAGCAGAACTGGAAAAGGAAATACCTCAGGTAGATAAATATTACGGGAAGTTTGACTTCAAACAGTTGCTTACCGATTTAGGTAAGGCCGAAGTGTTGGATTGCAGAAATAAGAGATTCCTTACAACTCCGCATCATTACGCATACATAAAGATTAGTGAAGGATGCGACCGTCATTGCGCTTATTGTGCCATACCGCTGATTACCGGACGGCACGTCAGCAGGCCTAAGGAAGAGATTCTTGAGGAAGTAAAGGCTTTTGTGGCATCTGGCGTAAAGGAATTTCAGATTATTGCTCAGGAATTAACATATTATGGCATTGATATAGACGGTAAACGTCATATCGCTGATTTAATATCTGCAATTGCAGACGTTCCCGGTGTAGAGTGGGTACGTTTGCATTATGCCTATCCAACACATTTTCCTTATGAACTTTTAGATGTCATAAGGGAAAAACCAAATGTATGTAAGTATTTGGATATTGCATTACAGCATATTTCTGACAATATGCTTCAGGCAATGAAACGAAATATAACTAAGGAAGAAACTTATGCGTTGATAGAACGTATAAGGAAGGAGGTTCCTGGCATTCATTTGCGTACAACGCTTATGGTTGGCTTTCCTGGTGAAACCGACGAGGATTTTGAAGAACTGATGGAGTTCACCAAATGGGCGCGGTTTGAGCGTATGGGAGCTTTTGCCTATTCAGAGGAAGAAGGTACTTATAGTGAAATTCATTATAATGATGATATTGCTGATGATATTAAACAAAAACGTTTGGACCGTTTAATGGATTTACAGCAGAATATAAGTGGTGAGATTGCTTCTGAGAAAATAGGAAAGGTGTTTAAGGTCATTATCGATAGAAAAGAAGGTGATTATTATATTGGTAGAACTGAATTTAGTTCTCCTGAAGTAGATCCGGAGGTTCTCATACCTGTAAGTGAGAAACGTCTTCGTACAGGTTGTTTCTATAATGTGAAAATAACTGATGCAGAAGAGTTTGACCTGTATGGTACAGTAAACTATTGATTGCCTTATAGTATAAAATACCATGATTAGGCTGTTGGTAATGTTTAGCATCGTGTTTTTACGCTATGCTTGATTTAATATGAATGTTTTTGTATGAACAATAAAAGTTTTATTTCTGAGTTGTCTCAGAGAATGGGATATACGCAGGATGATACCCAAAAAATGGTGAACACAATAATAGATTCCATGAATGATTGTTTTCAGAAAGGGGATGTTGTGTCTATTCCTAAATTTGGTACTTTTGAAGTAAAAAAACGTCTTGAGAGAATAGTCGTAAATCCGGGAACTAAACAACGCATGCTTGTTCCTCCAAAACTTGTTCTCGGTTTTAAGCCAATAGCATCTCTTAAAGAAAAGGTTAAAAATGGAGGGCAGGGATAATGGCAAAGAATTCGGTACAGGAAATAGCCGCTGTGATAGCAGGCAAGCATGGGTTATCGCAGCAGGATGCTGAGGCTTTTGTCTCTTCGTTTTTTGATTTGATAAATGAAGGTCTGCACAGCGAAAAAGCAGTTAAAGTAAAAGGATTAGGCACATTTAAAGTTATTGATGTTCGTGAGAGAGAAAGTGTAAATGTAAATACAGGAGAGCGTGTATTGATAGAGAGTCACGCCAAAATAACTTTTACTGCAGATCCTGTTATGCGCGATTTGGTGAATAAGCCTTTTGCGCAGTTTGAAACTGTTGTGTTGAATGACGGGGTTGAACTTGAGGATATGGCAAAGGTACAGACCCCTGATGATTCTGATTTGAAAGATGACGGCATTGATGATGTTGATTCTGAAAATATAAGTGATGAGGTTGATGAGACTAATTCTCAGGAAAGTTATACGGAATCTTTTAATATCATTAATAGCAACTACGATTTGCCTCAATTTGAGCAAGATCGGTCGGATAACCAGGATTGTATTAGTGGCAAAGATTTAGAAGAAGAGACTGCATCTGGAAATACAGAAAATTCTGCTAGACCTATAAGTGGGCAAAATGACGACAAGGATTATTCGGAGCAGAATGCAGGTGGTCTGAATGATGATGATATTGCTACTGATTCAAAGCATGTAGATTTAGTTGTTGAGGATAAAAATGAAGAGGAGGCAGGGACGTCAATTATTTGTGATAATGAAGATGAAGTAGGTTCGCAAAATTGTGTACAAGATTCTGAAAATGTACCTGAAGGAGAAATTCAAGTAGGACAGACGGAAAATGTTGAACCTGAAAGGTTTGCTAATAAAACCATAGAACAATTTGTCGCAACCGGTCGTATAGACGAAGTTCACGATGATTCTGATGTACAAAAAATACACAGCAAATCAGGCATGGCCTGGTATTATTGGATCTTTTTAATGTTGGTTGTTGCAACTTTGGCTTTTTGGGGCGGTATCTATTGGAATGAAAGTAATACTAAGCCTGTGATAAAATATGTTACAATAAAGCAACCTCTTGCGTCTGCCAATACAAGTGTTGCCGATACGATGGCAAATAATGATTCTGTTAAATCTGCTGATAATAAGTTGAAGCAGAATTTACAGGATTCGATAAACGTAAATAAAAATACGATAGAGAAGTCTGAAAGAGAAGGGAATGTGCCAACAAAACCATCTTCAGCTGCTGTTGAAAGAGCGGATTTGAAAAATGCAGCTACTGCAGTCAGAACCGGCGCTTATCGTATTGTGGGCACAGACAGAGTGGTTACGGTAAAGAAAGGCGAGACTTTGAGCAAAATTTCAAGGTTCTATCTTGGTGAAGGTATGGAATGCTATATAATGGTTCATAATGGAACTTCTGATATAAGGGAAGGTATGCGACTGAAAATACCAAAATTGGTGAGCAAAAAGAAGTAATAGTCACGATAACTTGTCTTAGTATTTTTATTCAAAAATAACGATATTGGCAGTTTGGGAGCTGATATGAGTTTTTATAAGATAAGAAGCATTTCTCAATCTGTGTAAATAGTTTTACATTTGTATGAATAGTTAATATTGATTTCTGTCTTGAATCAGTTTTTATCCGTATGGGATATTCTGGGAAAGACAGAAATCAATCTGTTTTGTTGTAATGATATGGTTTAATATTGTCATTATGAATAATATTGAAGTAGTCTCGTTTGTGCTATTGATATGGATAAAGCGCTTTATATTATAGGCATAATAAAGTAATAAGAAACTTTTTTAATATTATTTAGTCCCAAATTTTCGCACATCAATTCATAATGTAGTATTTTTGCGGGTAAAATAAGTGTAACAATAAAATTTGGAATTATGGCAGAATCTATAGATATCCGCGAGTTGAATATCTTGATAGAACAAAAAAGCTCTTTTGTAGCTAACATCACAGCGGGTATGAACCGTGTTATTGTAGGACAAAAACATTTGGTTGATACACTTTTAATAGGACTACTTAGCGATGGACATATATTGTTAGAAGGTGTACCTGGATTGGCTAAAACACTGGCTATTAAAACATTGTCTCAACTTATCGATTCAGAATACAGCCGTATACAGTTTACTCCCGATCTTTTGCCGGCCGATGTAATCGGTACAATGATTTATTCTCAGAAAGATGAGAAATTTCAGGTAAAGAAAGGTCCCGTATTTGCGAACTTTGTATTGGCGGATGAAATAAACCGAGCTCCAGCAAAGGTGCAGAGTGCTTTGCTGGAAGCAATGCAGGAGCATCAGGTAACAATTGGAAGTACGACTTTCAGCTTGCCGAATCCTTTTTTGGTAATGGCAACACAGAACCCGATAGAACAGGAAGGTACTTATCCTCTGCCAGAGGCTCAGGTTGACCGCTTTATGCTTAAAGTAATAATAGATTATCCTACACTTGAAGAGGAAAAACTTATTATACGAGAAAATCTTGCAGGTTCGCTTCCGAAGGTAACTCCGGTTATCACAGCCGATGATATTGTTGAGGCACGTAAGGTTGTTGAAAAGGTGTATATTGATGAAAAGATAGAACAATATATTGCTGATATCGTATTTGCCTCAAGATATCCTGACAGATATGGACTATCACAATTAAAGGATTTGATCACTTTCGGTGGCAGTCCACGTGCAAGTATTAATTTGGCTAGAGCATCACGTGCATATGCTTTTATCAAGAGACGCGGATATGTTATTCCTGAAGACGTACGAGCAATAGCTCATGATGTTTTACGTCATAGAATCGGTTTGTCTTACGAAGCAGAGGCTACTAATGTTACAAGTGAAGAAATTATAAGTGATATAATTAATAAGGTGGAGGTTCCTTGATGGATACCCAGGACATTCTCAAAAAAGTTAGAAAAATCGAGATAAAGGCTCGCGGGCTCAGCAATAATATATTTGCCGGGCAATATCATTCTGCCTTTAAAGGGCGTGGTATGGCCTTTAGTGAGGTGCGTGATTATCAGTATGGTGATGATATACGTGATATAGACTGGAATGTTTCTGCGCGTTTTCATAAACCTTATGTCAAAGTATATGAGGAAGAGCGTGAACTTACGGTAATGCTTTTGATAGATGTCAGTGGCTCCTTAGATTTCGGAACACAGAAAACAACGAAAAAGGAGATGGTGGCAGAAATCGCAGCAACACTTGCTTTCAGTGCCATACAGAACAACGATAAAATAGGAGTTGTATTCTTTTCTGATAAAATAGAAAAATATATCCCTCCGAAAAAGGGTCGTAAGCATATACTTTTTATAATTCGTGAGATGCTGGATTTTCATCCTGAAAGTAAAAAGACGGATTTGAAAAAGGCTGTTGAGTTTCTCACAAGTGTGTTAAAACGTAGATGTACAGCATTTATTATGAGTGACTTCTACACGCACACCGATTTTGAAAACGCATTAACAATATGCAACCGTAAGCATGATGTAGTTGCTTTGCAAGTATATGACCCACGTGCCAAGTCTCTTCCTGATGTAGGTCTGATAAAAGTTTGTGATGCAGAGACCGGACATGAGATGTATATAGATACGAGCGACAAGCGATTGCGTGATGCTCATTATTCGTATTGGCTCAATAGACAAAAGGAACTAAGTTCTATATTTAATAAAAGCAATGTAGATAATATATCTATTGCGACTGACCAGGATTATGTAAAATCATTGATGCAACTGTTTGCCATGCGTAGTTAATAAAACATGTGCTGCGGTTAAATTGATTATTCATGATTAAATGAAACGTATTATTTGTATTATATCATTAGTGGCTTGTGTCTTAGGCCTATATGCTCAGGTGTCTGTCGAGTCAAAAATAGATTCGATAGAGATTCTTATTGGTGAACAGACAGATGTTGTGTTGACTGTAACAGCCAAGGAAGGAGCTGTTATTAAAATGCCCGTATTTAAGCCTTCACAGTATATAACGCCAGGCGTTGAAGTGTTGTCTGATTCAAAGGCTGATACTTCACAATTGGATAATAATATTATTAAAGTAACAAAGCGTTATACTTTGACTTCTTTTGACGAGAATCTGTATTATATTCCGCCAATGAAGGTGACCGTTGATGGTAAAAAATATCAGAGCAAAAGTCTTGCCCTTAAGGTGTTGACTGTTCCTGTTGATACATTGCATCCTGAAAAGTTCTTTCCGCCAAAGGATGTACAGAATAATCCGTTTCAGTGGGAAGATTGGGCTTCTCCTTTTTGGTTTAGTGTGTTGTTTGTTCTTATGGGAGTGCTCGCATATTATTTGTGGACACGTCTTAAGGAAAATAAACCGGTTATTGCACGTGTGCGAATAGTGAAAAAAGTATTGCCTCATCAAAAGGCTTTAAGTGAAATAGAGCATATTAAGTCTGATCGTCGATTGATGTCTGAAGATCAAAAAGCTTACTACACACTTCTTACGGATGTGTTGCGTAAGTACATCAAAGAGCGTTTTGGATTTAATGCAATGGAGATGACAAGTTCTGAGATTATAACAAGACTGCAAAACGAGAACGACAAGAAAATGGTAGACGAATTGAAGGAACTTTTCGTTACGGCAGACCTTGTTAAATTTGCCAAATATTCGACACTTATTAATGAGAATGACGCCAACTTGGTAAATGCAATAGAATTTATTAATACAACTAAGGTAGAAAATCAGCCTGTTGTAGAGCGAATAGAACCTAAACTTACAGAAACAGATAAACGTAATATGCGTTCAAGGACCATCTTGAAGGTTTCGATAATAGCTCTTGTGGTAGTAAGTATTTCGCTTTTGGCTCTTGCAATATATCAAGTTAGTTTGTTGATATAGGAGACTATAAATTATGGAATTTGTCAATAAAGAATATTTCTTGTTGTTGCTGTTGCTCATACCTTATTTAATTTGGTATTTGCTTCATAGAAAGACGAGTGAGCCTACGATGCGCATGAGTGATACACATGCATATCAGTATGCTCCGAAAAGTCTGCGTGTGCGCTTGATGTGGCTACCTATGTTATTGCGCATTATTGTTTTTGTGCTTGTTGTTGTAATTTTAGCTCGTCCTCAAACTCATAGTAATTGGGGTAGTCGTACAGTAGAAGGTATTGATATAATGTTGGCTATGGACGTCTCCACAAGTATGCTTGCTGAAGATCTGAAGCCAAATCGTATTGAAGCGGCTAAGAGTGTCGCATCAGAGTTTATCTCTGGGCGTCCTGATGATAATATCGGTCTTACCATTTTTGCAGGTGAAGCATTTACACAATGCCCAATGACAACAGATCATACGTCATTGATAAATTTATTGCAGAATGTGCGTACAGATATAGCTGCAAGGGGATTGATAGAGGATGGTACCGCAATAGGCATGGGATTGGCAAATGCCGTAAGTCGCTTAAAAGACAGTAAAACAAAAAGTAAGGTTGTTATTTTGTTGACAGACGGAAGTAATAATCGTGGAGATATTTCTCCGTTGACAGCTGCTAATATTGCTAAGAGTTTAGGAATACGTGTATATACAATAGCAATTGGAAGCAAGACAATGGCTCCATACCCTATGCAGGTTGCCGGTACGATTCAGTATGTCAATATGAGGGCTGATGTTGATGTGAAAACCTTAAGCGAGATAGCCTCTACTGCAGACGGACAATTTTATCGTGCAACAAATACAGCAGAATTGAAAAAGATATATAAGGATATTGATAAGTTGGAAAAGACAAAGATGGACGTAAAAAAGTTTTCCAAGAGATATGATGTATATCAGCCATTTGCATTGGCTGCTTTAATCGTATTCTTATTGGAAATATTGTTGAGATTGACAGTCTTTCGTCGTATTCCATAATAAATTAAATATAAGGTTATGTTCAGATTTGAAAATCCTGCCTTTCTATATTTGCTTATAATTATTCCGGTTATTATCGTAATACGATTGCTGGAGATGCGTAAACGTAAGCTTAAGCTGAAAAAGTTTGGTGATTTGTCCTTACTAAAGCAGCTCATGCCTGACGTTTCGTCATCCCGTAAGTCGTTGAAATTCTGGCTGATGATAGCGGCTTTGGCGTTGTTGATAGTTATGTTGGCACGTCCGCAGATGGGAACAAAGATAAGTCAAGAAAAACGTAAAGGTATAGAAGTTATAATCTCATTGGATATTAGTAACTCAATGAGAGCTGAAGATGTTGTTCCGTCAAGATTGGATAAGAGTAAGATGCTTGTTGAAAACATGGTTGACAATTTTACAAATGATAAAGTTGGGCTTGTTGTTTTTGCAGGTGACGCTTTTATTCAATTACCTATTACAAGTGATTATGTGTCTGCAAAGATGTTTTTACAGAATACAGATCCCTCATTGATAGCAACTCAGGGTACAGATCTGGCTGGAGCTATAGAGTTGAGCTCAAAAAGTTTTACCCAGCAAGATAAGGTCGGACGTGCAATATTGATTATAACTGATGGTGAAGATCACGAAGGAGGAGCTATTGAGGCAGCAGAAAAGGCACGTAAGAATGGCATTAGGGTTTTTGTCCTTGGAGTTGGTTCAACAAAAGGTTCACCAGTGCCAGACGGTAATGGCGGTTATATGAAAGATAATTCAGGTCAGGAGGTGATATCTGCTCTTAATGAAGAAATGTGTAAGCAGGTTGCTCAAGCTGGTGGAGGCGCATACATACATGTTGATAATACAAGTCTTGCACAGCGCCAGCTTAATGATGAATTAACGAAACTTCAGAAGGGTGATATTTCTAGTGTCGTTTATAGTGAATATGATGAACAGTTTCAGGCCGTAGGAATATTGGTGCTTATTCTTCTGATTATAGAAATGTTGATTCTTGAGCGAAAGAACCCATTTTTCAAGAAGATAAAGCTGTTTAAATAAACAATAGATAAAATCTGCAATAAGTTAATATGATAAAACATCTTTTATTAATTATATTACTGGGGATATCCATAGATTCAATAGCACAGACAGATCGTCAGTTTGTGCGTGATGGAAATCGCTTGTATCACAAAAAGGCTTATGACAAGGCGGAAGTAATGTATAGAAAAGCTATTTCTAAAAATCCAGCCAATTCACAGGCTATTTATAATTTGGGATGTGCTCTTATGATGCAGAGTAAAGACTCTGCTGCTGTAGTGCAATATCTTAATGCGGCAAAAATAGAAAAAAATAAGCAAAGATTGGCTCTTGTATATCATAATATAGGAGTAATCTGTCAAAATCATAGAATGTATGGTGAGGCAATCAAAGCTTACGAACAGTCTTTGCGAAATAATCCGAAAGACAATGAAACACGCTATAATTTAGCTCTTTGTAAAAGATTGCAGAAGAAACAGGGCAATAAGAACAATCAGAACAAGAAGCAAGAAAAGGATAATAAAAATAAGCAGGACGGCAAGGATAAGCAGAACGATAAAGAAAAAGATAAAAATAAAGGTCAGGACAATCAGGCAAAGCCTAAAGAGGAGCAGATGAGCAAGGATAATGCAGAGCAGCTGCTTAATGCTGCAATGCAGAGTGAGAAGGCAACACAGCAGCGAATGAAGAAGGCTTTACAGAAGCCAAGTTCTCGTCGCTTGCAGAAAAACTGGTAATAATGATAAATTAGAAGTTTGTATTTATGAAAAGATATTTATTGATATTACAGCTATGTTTATTCTGTGTAATTGTATCAAATGCACAGAAACTTATAGTTAATGCACCTTCACGTGTTTCTGCAGGCGAAAATTTTAGGTTGACATATACAGTTAGTACCCAGAATGTTAGTGATTTTCGTTTGGGAAGTGTGCCTGAGGCTTTGGAAGTTATAACTGGTCCATACACATCTTCTCAATCAAGTTTTCAGATGATAAACGGTCATACAAGCAGTACTTCATCTGTTACTTATACTTTTATATTGTGCGCTTCAAAGAATGGTACTTTCACAATATCTCCTGCACATGTCGTTGCTAACGGAAGACGGTTAGCATCTAAAGCAGTGAAGATCACTGTTTCAGGGGCCAGTCAAAGTGGTAATGGCTCGCCACGCATGCATGATGATTCTGATAATCAACCTCGTTTGAGAGAAGCCGGCACGCCTATTCAAGGTGGAGATTTGTTTATAAAAGTAAGTGCAAACAAGCGACGTGTACATGAGCAGGAGCCAGTCCTGCTTACATATAAGGTTTATACATTAGTTGATTTGACTGAACTTGAGGGCAAAATGCCTGACCTTACAGGTTTTCACACGCAAGAAATACCGCTTCCACAACAAAAGTCATATCATATAGAACGCGTAAATGGAAGGGCTTATAGGTGTGTGACTTGGAGTCAATATGTTATGTATCCGCAAATGACGGGTAAGCTTGAAATTCCGAGCATTACATTTACTGGTACCGTTATTCAGCAAAATCGTAATGTTGATCCTTTTGAAGCATTTCTGAATGGAGGTTCTGGATATATAGAGGTCAAGAAAAAAATTAAAGCACCAGGTGTGACTATACAGGTGGATCCTTTACCAAAACGTCCGGCTAATTTTTCCGGTGGTGTAGGTAAGTTTAACATTAGTGCACAGATAAGTAAGAAAGAGATAAAGGCTAATGAGCCTGTGACTATTCGTGTTGTTGTCGGCGGTATTGGAAACTTGAAGCTGATAAAGCAACCTGTTGTCAATTTCCCAAAGGATTTTGATAAATATGATGCAAAGATAACAGATAAGACAAAGTTGACTTCAAATGGAGTAGAAGGCAACATGATATATGATTTCTTGGCGGTTCCTCGTAATCAAGGTAAATATGAGATTCCTGCTGTAGAATTTACTTATTATGATGTGTCTACCAACTCATATAAGACGATTAAAACACAGTCATTTAAACTTGATGTTGCTAAAGGTGACGGCAGCGCAGGACTTTCTGCGGATTACAGTGACCTCAAAAACCAGGACATACATCCAATCAAGGAAGGTGATGTGGAAATTCAAGATTTGACAGATATATTTTATGGGTCAACATCTTATTGGGCGATATTGTCAGTGTTGTTTGCCATGTTTGCCGGAGTATTGATTCTTTTCCGCAAGCGTGCTATAAACAATGCAAATATTACAGATTTAAGGAAGAAAAAAGCAAATCGTATCGCAACAAAACGCTTAAAGTATGCAAGCCAGTTGATGGCTGCAAATGAACATGAGAAATTCTATGATGAAGTTTTGAGAACTTTGTGGGGATATGTAAGTGCAAAATTGAATATTCCTGTAGAAAGGCTTTCAAAAGACAATATTTCAGAGAATCTTATGTCTAAAGACATCGATGAGAATACAATTTCGATGTTTATCCATGCTATTGACGAATGTGAATATAATCGTTATGCGCCAGGAGATATAAAAGGTAATATGAATCAGACTTTTGAAACAGCAATGTCAGCAATAATAAAAATAGAAAATACATTGAGTGGCTCAAAGAAAAATAGTTCAAAAAGGTTTCTGGTATTTCTTGTGCTATTTTGTATTTGTGCATCAGTTGGTGCTGTAACAAAGAAGAATGCTGATGATGAGTATAAAAAAGGCCATTATCAGCAGGCAATTAAAGATTATGAGGAACTTCTGAAGAAAGGGCCTAGCGTTGAGTTGTATTATAATTTGGGCAATTCGTATTATCGTACAGACAATATAACTCGAGCAGTCTTGAATTATGAACGCGCTTTGCTGTTGGCTCCTGGAGATGCTGATATACGTTTCAATCTTCAGATGGCACGTTCAAAGACGATTGATAAGATTACGCCGAAGTCGGAGATGTTTTTTGTGACATGGTACAAGTCGTTGGTTAATCTTGCAAGCGTTGACCAATGGGCAAGTATTGCTATTGTTTGCATTGTTGTTGCATTAATTTCTGTTTTGATTTATTTGTTTGCTCCTAAACTGGTGTTGCGTAAAGTTGGTTTTTATAGTGCTGTCGTATTTGTTTTGGTTTTTGTTTTCAGTAATATTTTTGCTTATGAGCAAAAGCAGATATTGACAAATAGAACCGGAGCAATCGTGATATCGCCATCAGCTGGCTTGCGTAAGACCCCTGTGGCAAACAGTGAAGCAACGGTCATAGTCCATGAAGGCAGCCGTGTTGAGATAATAGATGACACCATGAAGGATTGGAAGCAGGTTGAACTTGAAGATGGACGTGAAGGGTGGATTTTGAATTCACAAATAGAACGAATATAAGACAAATAAAGTTATTAATTGATTAAATGCAGACATTAATAGAGATAGACCGCGAAATTCTTTCCTTTTTTAATGGAAGCGAATCATTGTTTCTTGACAATCTGGCTGTAATCCTTACGTCAGGATTGACATGGATACCGCTTTATCTCTCTTTATTATATGTTGTGATAAAGAATAATGAGACGATGAAGCAGATAATGCTTATTGTCGGGAGCGTTATTTTGTGTATAATATTGTCGGACGGTCTTACGGATTTTATTGTTAAGCCTTTCGTTGCACGTTACAGGCCATCATGGGATCCTTTCGTAAAATATACAATTGACATAGTTAATGGGATGCGTGATACTCAGTATGGTTTCTTCTCGGCCCATGCTTCAAATACATTCTGTATAGCAATGTTTTTCTCATTGCTTATACGTAATAGAACATTTACTGTGGCAATTATATTGTGGTCTTTGGTAAATTGTTGGACGAGAATGTACTTGGGACTTCATTATCCTGGAGATATAATTGTAGGTCTTACATGGGGAGCAATCGTTGGAATGATTGTTTATTTCTTATATATTAAAGCATATCTACGTATGCATCCCGGGTTTAATTATATTTCCACACAATATTCTTCAACTGGATACAACTATGTTGATATCAACATTGTTGTGTTAGTTTTAGTTTTAACATTGGTTTATTCCATAATAAGAGCATTGATATTTTAGATTTTCACAAAAAGATGGATACAAAACATATTAGGATTAAGGATTTTAATTATGATTTGCCAGAATCACGTATAGCAAAATTTCCTGTTGCCCAGCGTGACCATAGCAAACTTTTAATATACGACAAAGGTAAAGTTTCTGAAGATGTCTTTTATAATATAACAGATTATTTGCCTAAAGGCTCGCTGATGATATTTAATAACACACGAGTTATCAAGGCTCGAATACATTTCAGAAAGGAAACAGGAGCCATTATTGAAGTTTTTTTACTTGAACCGGCTGAACCTGCTGACTATGAGCAGATGTTTCAGACAAATGGCTCATGTTCTTGGCTTTGTCTTGTCGGTAATCTTAAGAAATGGAAAGAAGGGGCGCTTAAGCGCGTCTTTGATATAAAAGGAACACAAGTAACGCTTACTGCAACTTATCGTCAGGAACATGGGACAAGTCATTGGATCGACTTTGCGTGGGATAATAAGGATATAACATTTGCGGATATTCTTGAAAATGTAGGTGAACTGCCAATACCGCCATATCTTAAACGTGATACTCAAGAGAGCGACAAGGTTACTTATCAGACGGTGTATTCAAAGATAAAGGGCAGTGTTGCAGCCCCAACCGCCGGTCTGCATTTTACTGAAGATGTACTTAAGGCAATTGATGATAAAGGTATTGAGCGTGAAGAACTTACTCTTCATGTTGGAGCCGGAACGTTTAAACCTGTAAAGAGTGAAGAGATAGCCGGACATAACATGCATACCGAATATATCTGCGTGCTTAAATCAACATTAAAGAAGCTAATAGAGCACAATGCATGTGCTGTGGCTGTTGGTACGACAAGCGTAAGAACTCTTGAAAGTCTTTATTATGTAGGTGTGCGTTTGAGCAAAAATCCGGATTTGAAAGAAGAACAGTTACATATAGATCAGTGGGAGCCTTATGAAACACAGACAGACTTGTCGCCTGTAGAGGCTTTGCAAAATATAGTAGACTATCTTGACCGTAACGGACAGAATTCTTTCCATGGAAGCACACAGATAATTATTGCTCCGGGTTATGAGTATAAGATTGTAAAAATGTTGGTCACCAATTTCCATCAGCCTCAAAGTACTTTACTTTTGCTTGTCAGTGCTTTTGTGCATGGCGACTGGAAAACTATATATGATTATGCCTTGAGCCATGATTTCAGGTTCTTGAGTTATGGTGACAGTTCTTTGTTGATTCCTTAACATAATAAAAACGATTAACGATGAAAATAGGAGATAAAGTAAGATTCTTGAGTGAAGTTGGAGGCGGTGTTGTTGCCGGCTTTCAGGGTAAGAATATTGTTCTTGTAGAGGACGAAGACGGTTTTCAGATACCAACAAGTATAACTGACGTTGTTGTGATAGACAATGACGACTATAATATAAAGCATGATGTTCAGAATGTCAGTACGGTTAAGGATGAAGACGAAGATTATGATCCCGCCGACAGACCTGTAACCTTCACTGCACAGCCTGAAGAGCGAAAAGGTGGAGATGCGCTGTCTGTTTATCTTGGTTTTGTGCCGGTTGACATAAAAGAGATAACTAACACAAAGTTTGAGGCTTATTTGATTAACGATAGCAATTATTATATTGATTTTATTTACCTTACCGTTGAAGGTACAAGTTGGAATTTACGTTCTAAAGGAACTGTTGAACCTAACACAAAGTTGTTTATAGAAGAGTTCGGACGTGAAGTGTTGAATGAACTTGAGCGTGTTGCCGTACAGTTTGTGGCATATAAGAAAGACAAAGGATTCCTGCTTAAACCTGCTGTTGATGCTCAGCTTCGTATAGATACTGTAAAATTCTATAAATTGCATACATTCCAGGAGAATGACTTCTTTGAGCAGTCTGCATTAATTTATACTTTGATTGAGAACGACAAGCCCGTACGTCCACTTGTAGTTGACGCAAAAAAACTTAAAATGGAGATGGCTCGAAAGGCGTCAGATGACAACAAACCGAGAGCTGTTGTTCAGAATGCGCGCAAAAAGTCAAAAGACGAACCTGTTGTTGTTGACTTGCATGCTAACGAGCTTCTTGATACAACTGCAGGAATGTCTGCTGCAGATATACTTAACTATCAACTTGATGTATTCAGAAAGACCATGGACAGCTATATGGGCAAACATGGTGTCAAGATAGTTTTTATACATGGAAAGGGTGAAGGAGTGTTGCGTCATGCGGTGATTCACGAACTCAACTACCGTTACAAGAATTGCTCTTATCAAGATGCTTCGTTTCAGGAGTATGGCTATGGAGCTACTCAGGTCACTATAAAGTAATAATACAAAAAAGGATTTACATGCAAAACGGATTTATTAAAGTGGCGGCAGCCATACCTTCGGTTAAAGTAGCCGACTGCTCATATAACGTGCAGCAGATTGAGAGTCTTATAGCCATGGCAGAAGGAAAGGGTGTTGAGGTGATTGTTTTTCCGGAACTTTGTATTACCGGTTACACTTGCCAGGATCTGTTTAAACAGACACTTCTTTTAGAGCAGGCAGAAACTTCTGTTCTCATGTTGCTCGATTTCACCCGTAAGCTGGATATAATCAGTATTGTAGGTGTGCCTGTAGTTGTTGGCGATTTGCTGTTGAATTGTGCTGCAGTGATACAAAAAGGCGATTTGCTTGGGCTTGTTCCGAAGACATATCTTCCTAATTATAGTGAGTTTTATGAGAAACGTTGGTTTGCTTCGTCACAAGATTTGCAGCCTTCTGAAATTCGTTTTGCAGGCAATAAGATTGTGGTTACGCCTCAGCCGACACTGTTCCGGACATGCGACGGAGCCATGTTTGGCGTGGAGATATGTGAAGATGTGTGGGCTCCGGTGCCTCCTAGCTGTAATCTTGCGCTCTCTGGTGCAGACATCATATTCAATCTTTCAGCCAGTGATGAGCTTATCGGTAAGCACGACTATCTTAAGGGACTGTTGGCTCAGCAGAGTGCACGTATGATTTCTGGCTATGTTTACAGTGGTTGTGGATTTGGCGAAAGCACTCAGGATGTGGTCTACGGAGGAAATGCCATTGCTTATGAAAATGGTCAGCTTCTTGCTGAAAGTGAACGTTTTGCTCTTGATTCTCAGCTGATAATTACCCAGATAGATGTAGATAAAATTCGTAACGAACGTCGTACCAACAGCACTTATATAAATGCCCAGCGTGGACATGATTCGCGTATCGTAAATGCTCATACAGTGATGCCGCGTGACTTTGAACTTATACGTGATGTTGATCCTCATCCATTTATCCCGAAGACTGACGACATGGAAAAGAGCTGTGATGAGATATTCTCAATACAAGTGGCCGGATTAGCCAAACGTCTTGTTCATACAGGATGCAAGACTGTTGTTGTTGGTATTAGCGGAGGTCTCGACAGTACATTGGCTTTGCTTGTATGTGTAAGAACATTTGACAAGTTGCAATTGTCGCGCAAGGGTATTGTAGGCGTAACTATGCCTGGCTTTGGAACAACAGACCGCACATATAACAATGCAGTAAATCTGATGAAAAGTCTTGGCATCACATTGCGTGAAATCAGTATTGCCGATGCAGTAAAACAACATTTCAATGACATTGGTCATGACATTAACGTGCATGATGTTACTTATGAGAACAGTCAGGCGCGTGAGCGCACTCAGATTCTTATGGATCTCAGCAATCAGCTTGGTGCTTTGGTTATAGGTACAGGCGACCTTTCTGAGCTTGCCTTAGGCTGGGCTACATATAATGGTGACCATATGAGCATGTATGGAGTGAATGCCGGGGTTCCTAAAACGTTGATAAAATATCTTGTCAAGTTTGTTGCTACGAGTGAAGACAGCGATGAAACACGAAGCATACTTCTGGATATAATTGACACTCCTATAAGTCCAGAGCTTATACCGGCCGATGAGGCTGGCAACATAACACAGAAGACGGAGGATCTTGTAGGGCCTTATGAACTTCATGATTTCTTCTTATATCATATAATACGTTTTGGTTATCGTCCGTCAAAGATTTTTATGCTTGCACGTAAAGCTTTCGACGGAAGTAATCCTGAAGTTCCTTTCTATGATGATGAAACGATAAAGAAATGGCTTACAATATTTTTGCGCCGTTTCTTCAATCAGCAGTTTAAGCGTTCTTGTCTGCCTGACGGACCTAAAGTCGGGAGCGTCAGTCTTAGTCCGCGCGGCGACTGGCGTATGCCGAGTGATGCTTCGTCTGCATTATGGCTTAAAGAATGTGAGCAGATTTAAGAATTGGCCGACATATTAAAGCTGGCAAATTTGTTGTTGAATATGTCAGTTATGTGAAATAAGGCGTGCAGTTTGTCTATATGCAACTGTTCGCCTTATTTTTCTCGGTACTTTTCATACATTGATTATTGTTTGTTTTGAGTGGGTTTTTAGTTCTTTATGTTGGTAGAAATATTATTTTGACACCATTTCAAAATTGTTTTTTTTGTAAATATTTTCTACTATTCAAATAGAAAACTATTTGTTTTTGACGCATTGAGAGCAGGTGCTTTATTTTCATTCTTATGTTTTGCTGCAAATTTTGCTCAAATATTATAATTTGTGTATATACTTGATTTATAGACGATTAGGGTAACAGTGCATATGGGCTTATCATATTGTTTATGCAAAATGTGGCTTTTTAGAATGTAAAACCATAGATTTTTAAAGATAAACACATTGCTTTTAAGCAGCAAAACCAATGGTTTTACAATATAGAATAGTGCTTTTGGGCGTATTAAAGGCTCCGAAATGTGAATTTGTGTTATTATTTGTGGCTGAATATACTTATATTATTAACGTAAATTTAGAACTGATTCCTAGATTAAAGAAAACTCTGGTCTTGATTTTTTATAGATTTTTCAAATTTAAGATTGTTAAAATGTAAAGTAGATTGTATACGTGTAAGATGGCTTTCACTTTTAATTTAAGTGCCTGTTTTGATTATGATGTTGTCGTTATGCGTTGAATATATAAACTTTTTTATCATAAATAAAGGCCTAAGCCAAAAGTTAAACAGACTTAGACCTTTATTTATGATGCATATTTTTATCCATTATGTGTTTATGAGCGCTACAGATTATTGCTCTATTGCTGTTCCAGCAAGAACGTTTTAAATCTATTGAAGTCATTAGACATATTTACGGTCTGTTTTTTACCTTTCATGAAGTCTGCCAGCCGTTGCGGTATCTTAATTTCTGTTCCGATGATTTTTTCTATTGTGTCCTTAAATTTTGCAGGATGAGCCGTTTCACAGAAAATCCCTGTTTCATTAGTGTTAAGTAGATCTTTTAGCGCCTGATAGCCACAGGCTCCGTGCGGATCAAGTATATAGCCGTTTTCATTGTAACACTGTTTGACTGCGTTGCTTATTTCTTCGTCTGTGTATGTAGCTCCGCTTATCATTGATGCAATTCTTTCATGCGAGCCTTCATATAAGTCATATATACGCGCAAAGTTACTAGGATTGCCTACATCCATTGCGTTTGCAATGGTCTGTATGCTAGGTTTCGGCTCATAAATGCCAGTCTTCAGATAGTTAAAAAATATATCGTTGGCATTGTTTGCTGCTATAAAACGGCATATTGGCAGACCCATTTCTTTGGCAAATAGTCCGGCTGTTATGTTTCCGAAGTTTCCGCTAGGCACACATACAACAAGATTGTCAGTCAGTCCGTTGGCTTTCATTCTTGCGTAGGCATTAAAGTAGTAGAATGCCTGCGGAAGGAATCTCGCCACATTTATCGAGTTGGCAGATGTCAGTTTCATGCTATTGTTCAGCTCTTTGTCCATAAAGGCGTTCTTTACAAGGTTTTGACAATCATCAAACACTCCGTCAATCTCAATGGCTGTTATGTTGTTTCCGAGAGTTGTAAATTGGCTCTCCTGTATTTTGCTTACCTTGCCTTTGGGATACAGCACATAAACATGAATGCCGTCAACTCCCAGGAAACCGTTTGCCACGGCCGAACCAGTGTCGCCGCTTGTGGCAACCAGCACGTTTACTGTCTGTTGAGATTCTTGCCTGATGAAATATTCAAGCAGGCGTGCCATGAATCGTGCCCCAATATCCTTAAATGCAAGGGTAGGGCCATGAAAAAGTTCCAGGGTCCATATATTGTTGCATATATTTTTTACAGGACAATCGAACGACATGGTGTCATAGACAATCTTTTTCAATGCGTCAGTCTCTACATCATCGCTAAAGAATGCTTTGGCCACTTCATACGATATTTCCTGAGACGACATTTTGTCGATGTCCTTGAAAAACTCTTCAGGCAACTTGTTGATTTTTTCCGGCATGTATAGTCCACGGTCTTCAGCCAAACCGTTCACCACCGCGTCGCGTAGTGAAACACATTCCGATTTTTTGTTTGTACTATAATATCTCATATCGCAGCTTCCTTTGGTTTGTTTTCAGTCTTTCATGAATGTTTTCAAAAACTCGTTGAGTCTTAGCAGTCCGTATCCTCCATCTGCACAGCTCATTTCGTCGTAAGTCTTTACGTTGTCGGGCGTTATTCCGTCATGCCAGATTATGAACGGAACGGGCTCTTTTACGTGAGTGCGCACTTCTACCGGAGTGGGGTGGTCTGGCAATATAGCCATGCGCACAGGAGCATCTTTCCATGTCGTTATTTCTTCATAAATAGGTTTGATGATTTTGCTGTCGAGATTCTCTATGGTTTTAAGTTTCAGTTCGAGGTCCCCGTCGTGTCCTGCCTCGTCGCTTGCTTCAAGATGCAGAAAAACAAAGTCATCCGTCTTTAGCGCCTTTATCGCAGCTTCAGCCTTACCTTCATAGTTTGTATCCGCAAGTCCTGTGGCTCCTTCTACTTTTATTATTTTCAATCCCGCATAAAATCCTATGCCACGAATCAAGTCAACGGCCGATATAACTGAGCCATTCTTGATTTTAGGGTACATATAGCATAATTTTTCCATGTCTGGGCGGTAGCCTCCTCCCCATGGCCATATGCTGTTGGCTGAGTCTTTTCCGCTTATGCGTCTTTCTTTATTGATAGGATGTTTCTCTAAAAGTTCTTGAGATTTTACAATCAGGCTGTTTATGAGCTTGGCAGTTTCATTACCTGTCATTCTGTTGCCGTCACGCTTTTCTTCCCATCCGGGTTCTGCTTTTACCAAAAGCCCTTTCCATTGTTCGTTCGGATAGTCGTGTGGTGGAGCACAAATTATGTGTTTGTTGCCTCCGCGTATTATGAGCAGGTGGCGATATTGTATTCCGGTAATGAATTCGATTTGCTCATTGCCGAGATGTTCGTTCAGATACTTTATAAGTATTTCTCCTTCTGCAGTATTCAGATGACCTCCGTTATGATTTCTGATAACACCATTTTCAAGCGTTATTATGTTGCACCTCATGGCAAAATCATCAGGTCTCATGTCGTATCCGATGCTTGCTGCTTCTAGTGGTCCTCTGCCTTCATAGACTCGATTAAGGTCATAGCCTAGGATGGCAGTGTTGGCAACTTCGCTGCCCGGAAGAAATCCGTCAGGAATAGTTATTAGTCTACCTGTACGCCCTTTGCATGCGAGCATATCCATATAAGGCTTGTCGGCATATTGAAGAAGGGTTTTGCCTCCAAGTCTGGCGACGGGATGATCTGCCATTCCGTCGCCTAAAATGATGATATGTTTCATGTAGCCCCTCCTTTTATGGACTAAATGTTTGCTATGCTCATTATGTTAGCAAACACACCGGCAGCCGTTACACTTGCTCCTGCGCCGTAGCCCTGTATTAACATCGGGTATTCTTTATAGCGTTCAGTGGTTAGCATCACAATGTTGTTAGACCCTTCAAGATTATAGAAAGGATGTCCTTTTTCTACTGTTGTGAGTTCTACGCTGGTATTCCCCATTTCCATTTTTGCAACAAAGCGCCATCTTTTGTTCTGGGCTTCAAGCTGTTTGCGTTTCTGTTCAAACTCATCATCAAGCATAGGCAGATGTTTCCAAAAATCGTCCAATGAACCATTAAAGAATGATTCTGGAATGAAGAGTTTCTTCTCAACATTATCCTGCTCGGCTTTATATCCGGCTTCTCGTGTCAGGATGATGAGTTTGCGTATGACATCTATTCCGCTTAAGTCTATTCTGGGGTCTGGTTCGCTATAGCCTTGTTCTTTTGCACGTCTGACAGCTTCTGAGAACGGAACATTTTCAGACAGTTCGTTGAATATGAAGTTTAGCGTTCCGCTTAATACGGCTTCTATTTTCAGAATTTTGTCACCAGAGTTGCGCAGGTCGTTTATTGTCCCGATGATAGGAAGCCCTGCTCCCACATTTGTCTCAAATCTGAATTTAACACCTTTGGCAAGGGCTGTCTGTTTAAGTTTTATATAACTTTCATAATCAGATGAGGCTGCTATCTTGTTTGCTGCAATAACAGAGATGTTGTGCTCAAGAAAATCCTGATATAAAGCTGACACATCTTTGCTGGCAGTACAGTCTACGAATACGCTGTTAAATATATTCATGCCAATAACCTCTCTGCGTAGTGTCTCGGTGTCGGTAATCTCTGATTGTACAAGCTGTTCTTTATATGTGTCGAGGTCAATGCCTTCGCGGTCGAATATTGCATTGTGGCTGCTTGCGATGCCGACAACATTTAATTGCAGGCGCCTGTTTTGTTTCAGTTCATCATGTTGTGAGCGTATTTGTTCTATAAGTTTGCTGCCAACTGTGCCAACACCGCATATAAAAAGGTTAAGTACGTTGTATTCAGAAAGGAAGAACGAATCATGAAGAACATTGAGTGATTTGCGCAGATACATGCCGTTGATAACGAACGAAATGTTTGTCTCAGATGCGCCCTGGGCACATGCGATGACGCTTATACCGCTTCGTCCAAGTGTTCCAAACAGCTTGCCTGCTATGCCGGGAACATGTTTCATGTTTTCACCGACAACGGCAATTGTTGCAAGTCCTTTCTCTGCACGCATCGGGAACATGGCTCCTGTTTCAATCTCTTTGGCAAATTCTTCGTTAAGTACGTTTACCGCAGCTTCAGAGTCAGACTCTTTCATACCGATAGAGGTTGAATTTTCAGATGAAGCCTGGCTTACCATAAATACAGATATGCCATTATTTGCCAATGCAGTGAATATTCTTCGGTTTACACCGATTACGCCGACCATAGATAAACCGGTGACGGTAATTAATGCCGTACCACTGATGCTTGAAATACCTTTTATGGCTTTAGTATCATTGTTTATTTCTTTTTTTATTATAGTGCCAGGATTTTTCGGATTGAAAGTGTTCTTTACCCTTATTGGTATGTTCTTTATGCATACCGGATAAATCGTCGGAGGATAAATTACTTTTGCTCCGAAGTTGCATAACTCCATTGCTTCAATATAGCTGAGCTCATTTATGGTATATGCAGTTTGTATTATGCGAGGGTCTGCTGTCATGAAACCATCAACATCAGTCCAAATCTCAAGTACCTCAGCATCTAATGCCGCAGCAATGATTGCCGCGGTGTAGTCACTTCCGCCTCTTCCTAGGTTGGTTGTTTCGTCGGTATTCTTGTCTTTACTTATGAAGCCTGGTACAACAGATATTCGTGGCAAATCCTTGAATGTTTCGCATACTAAAGAGTTTGTCAGCTCACTGTCAAGAATGTGTTTACCATTCTTCTTATGTTCAGTTTTGATAAAGTCGCGTGCATCAAACCAGCATGCGTTTTTTATCAGTGTTGCTACAATGTTTGAACTAAGCCGTTCACCGTAACTTACAATTGCGTTTTGTGTCTTTTCACTGAGGTCGTGTATCAGATACACGCCATAATAGATACTCTTTAATTGTTCAAAAAGAGCATCTACGGTATTAAAAAGATTCTCACGCTTGGTTGTGTCTGTTATTATAGTGTCAATCATCTGATGATGGCGGTTCACCATGGCATCAAATTCTCTCTTATATGATTCATCTCCATTCAGTGCCATTTGAGCAGTAGACAAAAGCTTGTCCGTGATGCCTCCCAATGCACTGACAACAATTATTACTGATTGTTTTTTTGCTTCTTTTTCAACAATCCTCTTTAAGCACATAATGCTTTTAACGGAACCTACGGACGTTCCTCCAAACTTTAATACTTTCATTTTATCTCTTTTATTTAGTTGAGCCCCTCTGACAAATAGGGTTTACGCTCTGTTAAATTGGTCACAAATTTAGCAAGATTTCTTGTTTGTGGCAATTATTTTACATAATAAATTGCTATTTTTGCACAAAATTGGAATATTATGTTACAGGTTATATATAAACGGACGTTGCTGCTTGTCCTCGTTTTGGCTGTATCTTTTGTATATGTAAACGGTCAGAAGAGAAAGTCTTATGAATTTTATAAGGATTTTCCAGTATATGCTGATAAATTGCTTGCAGACTTGAAGTATCCACTGGCATGGGGCAATAGTAATGAAACAGATTTTGGTAAATGGAGAGATACAGCACGTAAAAAGGTGTTTGAATGTATGATGACACCGCCAACGGCAGCAAAAAGTTATGATATAAAGATACTTTCAGAAGAGCATAGAGACGGATATGTTGCCCGTAAAATTGAATTTAATCTTTCTGATTATTATCGTGTGAAAGCTTATTTGTTGATTCCTGATGGCAAAGGACCGTTTCCTGCTATAAATCTTTTGCATGATCATGGGGCGCATTTGTTTATTGGCAAAGAAAAGATGATAATGCCGTTTGATGAAGATTCTACTGTTATTGCAGATGCACGTCAGTGGTGTGATAAGTTATACGGCGGACAATTCTTTGGCGATTATCTGGCAAAAAATGGCTATGTAGTGTTTTCTACTGATGCCCCTTTATGGGGAGAACGCGGTAGGGCGGAAGGTGTTGACCGGAAAAAATATGATATTATTGCAGGTAACATGATGATGTACGGAAGAAATCTATGCGCATTTATGACATATGATGATATCGCATCAACAGATTTTCTTGCAAGTCTCAATGTGGTTGATTCAGACAGGATAGGGTGTATTGGATTTTCTATGGGAGCTTACAGATCGTGGATGCTTGCGGCTTTGTCTGAAAAAATTGCCGCATGTGCATCTGTTTGTTGGATGGTGACAACCGATGTGCAGATGACATGGAAGTACGGACGTAAGGAAAATGGAGGATTTGCTAACTGTATTCCTTCATTACGGCAGTATCTTGATTATCCTCATATTGCTAGTATTGCTTGTCCTAAACCTATGTTTTTTATTAACGGATTGAATGATAAGCTATTTCCTGTACCTGGAGTCAAAAAGGCTTATGCAATTATGCATGATGTGTGGAATAGCCAGAAGGCCGGAGACAGGCTGGTGACAGAGTTAAGGGATATAACCCACTCATGTGGCATAGAAGAACAGAAGAGTGTTCTTGACTTTATGAATAAATTTTTGAAATAATATTTTGAATATGGTAAGTGAATATCAATTACGTGTGCTGCCTCAACAGGCTTTCAATGAAGCAACAATAAAAGAATATATATCACGTGAAAAGGCTATTGATGCGAGGACAATAAAGCATGTCAGAGTGCTTAAACGTAGTATTGATGCCCGTCAGCGTACTATCTTTATTAATTTGAAAGTAAGAGTGTATATTAATGAAGAGCCTGAGGATGATGTTTTTGAGCATGTAGAGTATAAAGATGTTTCTTCAGCTCCTTCGGTTGTTGTTGTAGGAGAAGGTCCTGGTGGGCTTTTCGCTTCTTTGCGTCTTATTGAACATGGATTGCGTCCTATTGTTATAGAACGTGGTAAAGATGTTCATGAACGTAAAAAAGATCTTGCTGCCATTTCACGAACTCATAAGGTTGATAATGAAAGTAATTATTGTTTTGGTGAAGGTGGTGCCGGTGCTTATTCTGATGGAAAACTATATACAAGAAGTAAGAAGAGGGGTAATATAAGTAAAATATTAAATGTCTTTTGTCAGCATGGAGCTCCTCTTGCAATTTTAGCCGATGCTCATCCGCATATAGGAACAGACAAACTTCCGCGTGTTATAGAAAATATGCGAAATACAATATTAAAGTGTGGTGGAGAAGTTCATTTTCAAACAAAGGCAACAGGAATCATTGTTGAAAATGATAAGGCATTGGGTGTCGAGGCTGTAGATCTTAAAAGTGGTAATGAATTAGTCTTTAAAGGACCCGTGATTTTGGCTACAGGACATTCATCAAGGGACATTTATGAGTATCTATATAAGTCTGGAATAGAAATTGAAGCCAAGGGACTTGCTGTTGGTGTGAGGCTTGAGCATCCGGCCGAACTTATTGATCAAATCCAATATCATAACAAGAACGGACGTGGAAAATATCTGCCTGCAGCGGAATATAATTTTGTCACTCAGGTTGATGGGCGTGGCGTTTATTCATTCTGTATGTGTCCTGGTGGCTTTGTAATTCCTGCTGCGACAGGAAAGGAACAGATTGTTGTAAATGGCATGAGCCCGAGTAATCGTTCTTCTAAATGGTCAAATAGCGGAATGGTTGTTGAAATTCATCCTGAAGATATTGAAGGAGAGCGTGATGCCTTGTGCATGATGCGCTTTCAAGAGAATTTAGAGAAGATGTGTTGGCAGCAAGGCAATATGAGGCAGACAGCCCCGGCTCAGCGAATGGTTGATTTTACACACTCTAAACTCAGTTATGATTTGCCTAAGAGTTCTTATTCACCTGGACTAATCTCTAGTCCTTTACATTTTTGGATGCCAAAGATAATTGCGGGAAGACTAAAACAAGGATTTGAAACCTTTGGAAGGATAAGTCATGGTTTCCTTACCAATGAAGCTGTGCTTATTGCCACAGAAACACGAACTTCTTCACCAGTGAGAATCATGCGTAACCCGGAAACATTGCAACATGTGCGTATTCAAGGCTTTTTCCCATGTGGTGAAGGTGCCGGATATGCAGGAGGAATAGTTTCTGCAGGAATCGACGGCGAACGTTGTGCTGATGCAGTTAAGCAATATCTTAATATGCAGAACTAATAAAATGTCCGAAGGGATTCATGTTGATTCGTATGTCATATTGACAGCATTATTTATGGGGACAGTTTTTATGCAGATATGCTTTTTGTATGAATAACGATTTGAATTGGCTAAGAAGATAGATTTATAGGATATTTTTATAAAAATAATTCACCCAAGATTACGTTGTTGAACGTCTTCTTGGGTGAATTGCTTTTATTTGGTTATAATAATCAACCTTATAGAGATTTATACGAGTCCTTTGCCGTGGCAGTTCTTGAATTTTTTACCGCTTCCGCATGGACATGGATCATTTCGTCCCGGCAGCTTATCTTTATGAATAGGCATCTGTCTTCTAGGCTCTGCACTTTCTCTTGTATCTTGTTGTGCTGCTGCCTGTTGTGCCGGATCTGTCATGTCGTCTTTTTGTTCTGTATAGCGTTGACTTCTTTGCTCCGGAGCTGCTTCGTGTACCTCTTCTTGTTGCATTTCTGGTATTTGTCCTCTCATAAGAATTCCGACGATTCGGTTATTCATTTGGTCTACCATATCATCGAACAGTTTAACACTCTCTAATTTGAAGATAACCAGCGGATCTTTTTGTTCATATGAAGCATTTTGTACGCTATGCTTCAATTCGTCCAATGCGCGTAGGTTCTCTTTCCAGCAATCATCAATAATATGTAACAGGATGGTTTTCTCGAATTGTTTTACGACACTCTTGCATTCAGTATCGTATGCTTCCTTTAAGTTACATGGAATATTGAAAATTCGTTTACCGTCAGTAATAGGAACCATTATACGTTCATATCTGTCACCTTGGTTTTCGTAAACATCCTTAATGACAGGCCATCCTACGCTTTGAATGCGCTCAGTTTTACGTTTGAAGTCTGCCATTGCCATTTGGAATGCTCTTTCTGCCAAATTGTCATGGCTATCGTTGGTGAATTCCTCCACAGTAAACGGACATTCCATTGATAGTATTTTGAGGAACTCATCTTTGCAGCCTTCATAATCGTTCTTTTCAATGATGTTTACAACGCGATCCCAGATGATGTTCGTAATATCCATTCCGATTCTTTCACCCATGAGTGCATGGCGACGCTTCTCATATACGACAGTTCTTTGTTTGTTCATGACATCGTCGTATTCAAGCAGACGTTTACGAATACCGAAGTTGTTCTCTTCAACTTTCTTTTGTGCTCTTTCGATATTTTTGGTAATCATCGGACTTTCAATACGCTCTCCATCTTTAAATCCGAGGCGGTCCATAACTCGTGCGATTCTTTCACTTGCAAATAATCGCATAAGCTTATCCTCAAGGCTTACGTAGAATACTGAGCTACCCGGGTCTCCCTGACGACCTGCACGTCCACGAAGCTGTCGGTCAACACGTCGGCTTTCGTGACGTTCTGTACCAATGATTGCTAAACCTCCAGCAGCCTTTACTTCTGGAGACAACTTAATATCGGTACCACGTCCAGCCATATTCGTTGCGATAGTAACGGCTCCAAGTAATCTTTCTTCAACATGTTGATTTCCATCAGAATCTGTAACAGTGACCTTTCCTAATGTACTACGTCCTGCTTCTGCTACGATATTAGCTTCTCGTTGATGAAGCTTTGCGTTCAACACATTGTGAGGAATGTGGCGCATCTGCAACATCTTGCTTAACAGTTCTGATATTTCTACAGATGTTGTACCAACCAAGCATGGGCGACCAGAATTTCGCATTGCTTCAATTTCCTCTATAACGGCGTTATATTTTTCTCTGGCTGTTTTATAAACTCGGTCGTCCATGTCGTTTCTTATGACTGGCTTGTTTGTTGGAATCTCAACAACATCGAGTTTATAAATATCCCAAAGTTCTCCTGCTTCTGTACTTGCCGTACCCGTCATACCAGAGAGCTTATGATACATACGGAAGTAGTTCTGAAGAGTTATTGTTGCAAATGTTTGTGTCGCTTCTTTTACTTTTACGTGCTCCTTTGCCTCTATAGCTTGGTGTAGACCATCGCTCCATTGTCTTCCTTCCATGATACGACCAGTTTGCTCATCGACGATTTTAACTTCACCGTCCATGACAACATATTCGTCATCTTTATTGAACATGGTATAGGCCTTCAGAAGTTGCTGTAACGTATGCACACGCTCACTTTGAACGGCATAATGATTCAGAAGTTGGTCTTTCTTATCAAGTTTCTGTTGATCATCAAGTTCTTTTTCATTTTCCAATGCAGAAAGCTGTGCTGTAATATCCGGCAACACAAACAACTCTTTGTCATTTACCTGTTTTGCCAGCCATTCTGTTCCTTTGTCTGTCAAATCAACAGAATTTAATTTTTCCTCAACAACAAAATATAAAGGTTCAACGGCTTCAGGCATGCGACGGTTGTTATTTTCCATGTAATACTCTTCCGTTTTGAGCATACCAGCCTTTATACCTTCTTCTGAAAGGTATTTGATTAACGGCTTGTTCTTCGGTAATGCTTTGTGAGAGCGGTATAGGCTCAAGAAACCTTCTTCTTGAAGTTTTTGGTCGTTCTTCTCACGGCCTTCGCTTATTTTTTGTTTAGCCTCAGCCAAGAATTGTGTGGCCAATTTCCTTTGAACATCAACAAGACGTTCAACCAATGGCTGATATTCTTCAAACATCTGGTCATCACCATTTGGCACAGGACCTGATATAATAAGAGGTGTACGTGCATCGTCAATTAACACAGAGTCAACCTCATCGACAATTGCATAGTTGTGAGCTCGTTGAACAAGATCTGAGGGCGATATTGCCATATTGTCACGAAGATAGTCGAAACCAAACTCGTTATTTGTACCAAATGTAATGTCTGCTTGGTATGCTTTTCTTCTTTCAGGTGTATTGGGTCTGTGTTTGTCAATACAGTCAACAGATAATCCGTTGAACTCATAGAGCGGTCCCATCCACTCAGAGTCACGTTTTGCAAGGTAATCATTTACTGTAACGACATGTACACCGTTTCCGGTAAGAGCATTCAAGAATACAGGCAATGTTGCAACGAGTGTTTTTCCTTCACCTGTTGCCATTTCCGCAATCTTTCCCTGATGCAATACGACACCACCAAAAAGTTGGACGTCATAATGAACCATATCCCATTTCATATCGTTACCGCCGGCCATCCAGTGATTACTGTAGATAGCTTTGTCTCCTTCAATCCTAACGAAATCTTTTCTAATGGCAAGTTCTCTATCGAAGTCATTTGCTGTAACAACTACTTCCTCGTTTTCTGCAAATCTGCGGGCTGTATCTTTTATGATGCTAAACGCTACCGGCATAACTTCATTGAGGGCTTTTTCATAAATTTCAAGCACCTCTTTTTCAAGCTTATCGATTTGAGCGAATATATCTTCACGCTCATCAATAGGTGTTTCTTCGATTTTTGCCTTCAGTTCAGCAATCTGTTTCTTTTGATCTTGAGCAGATTCTTGAACATACTTTTGAATTTCCTTTGTGCGGGCACGCAAAGAGTCATTATCAAGTGCTTTAATTTCAGGATATGCCGCCTTGACTTTCTCAACTAATGGCTGTATCAGTTTCATGTCTCTTGACGATTTATCACCGAACAATGACTTTAAAAAATTATTAAAACCCATATCTATAATATTTTATTTTCTTTTATGAATTGTGAGTATTTGTGTACAAAAGTACAAATTTATTGTAAAAAAACTATATTATTTTTAGCTTTATTTAATATAAAGGCAATGCTGAACATGCATTTGGGGCTCTAATCCTAATTATTTTTGCTATTGTAGGAGCTATTCTGTCTATTGTTACAGGTGTAATTAACTCCTCATGCTTTATTCCTGTCCCGTAAAAAATTACAGGAAAAGGAATTGCATTCCCTTTAGAAACATATTGCTGTTTTGTATCTTCATTTAGGAGTTTCCAGCCTGGTGAAACTTCAATTATTAAATCTCCACAATTGTCAGGGTTGTACCAGTTACGTAGTTTTGAATCATTCTTGTCGCCATATAGCATCAAGTCATTACTGGTAAACACATTCTTTATTCCTGAATTTTGTATCAAGAAAGATTGAGCACGGCTTAACAGATCACTTATATTTATACGCTTCAGCTCAATTTGTCTTAAATTTAAGAATATCTGATTGTAGAAACAGCTTTCAATATATTTGTCCTGTCCGTATATTGCGCCAAGATACATATTAAGTAAGTTGGCTGTTCTGTTTATATAGAAAGTACCACTAGGTATTCTGTATTTTTCGTAATTAATTTCTTTTTCATCGCAATATCCTGTACTTGTTACGACGAATAAAAGATTATTAATACCTATTTTGCTTTCGAGTTTTGATATTAACTTTTCAAGTTCTTTATCAAGTTGTATATATGTGTTTTGTAATTGTTGCTTGTTTATTTTTTTTACTGGAATCTTCACGCTGTATGTTAATGACAGCATATCTGTGATGTCATCAGTTCCCATTCCACAGGAATTCACGCATTCTAATGCAACATTTGTAATATTTGCATTTACATTGTCTTCAGTGAAATTATTCGCGTAAAGTAAATTATAAGATTCTAACCAGCTTGGAGCTTTTTTGAAATAATATTTAGAAGAACACCAGCATTTGTTGTCTTTATTGAACCATAATGCTCCATCTGCAGCATGACCACCTCCGATAACTGCAGCATCACGCTCTAGAGCTATACTATATACAATGGCGTCACCTTCAGTTGCTATTTTAAGTTCGTCATTTATGGTCGTGGTAATGATATTTTTTGGAGATGCTCCTTCTTTTGTGAAGATACCTTCATAACTATTGTCATCAACACAATTTACGGGAATCAAAGTGTTTTTGTTTAACCATCTGAATCCTGTTATTCCATTGGATGATGGAGATGTGCCAGTGGAAATTGAAGCAATTGATGATGCACGGTCCACTGGAGAAAACATATATTGTGCATTGCTGTATACAGCACCATTTCTTAGGAGTTTCTTTATTCCTCCTTCGCTATAGTACGGAATAAAAGCTTCAATGTAATCTGTCCTTAATTGGTCTATGGCTATATTTACAACCAATTTAGGAACAGGTCTTACATTTTGTGAGCTTATGTTTCCTATTGATGCAACTGCTAAGAATGTTGCTGTAATGTATTTATTTATCATTGTTCTTTTTACGAATAATGTTATATATGCATCTTATCAGCAAAGATAATGCCAAAATGTATGTGCCCTCAGCGTAGTCCTGAAACAGCCCTCCGATAAAGAAGCATGCGATTGATCCTGAGAGATAGTACCAAAGACGATTTGTCCTATTACGTTTTACAATATTGTATATATAAAATAGCGACAGTGGATTAAATAAAAATATTTGCAGATTTGTACTTGTTGTAGGATGCTTTGAGAAAAACATCATTAATAGTATCAAACCTATACAACCATATATAAAAATTAAAAGTGCGTCAAAAAGCCAAAAATTCTTTTTAAAGCATATTTCAATGATTGTAGTTATTATTATACATCCAAGGAATATCCATGCACAAGTGCTGGGTCGTAGTGGAAATCCTTTTTCATTATTTATGCTTGTCTGACACTTTACTACATCATGCTGGGATAGAATTAAAGGGCGAGTAATGCCATTTTTGTCTTTTATGGTGGCTTTCTCGAAGTCATACATTAAATTATATGGTAAGAATTGGTATTCATTTAGATTGGTCTTTCTGTCTGCTTTTGCGCCAAGTAAAATGTCATTGCCAAATCTTGCCCATGGGTCATTATCATTAAATGAATGTATTAAATCTCTGAATGACGGATATGACTCCTTTTTATTAGGATAACATACCTCCCCGTCAATGTTGTCAAGCAAGATGTTGCGGGCGCGTGTGGTACAATTATCATAAAAGTAGTTATATCTGTATACTCTGTTCTCAGGTAAATAATTTTTTTCGATAGCTTTAATTATCTCCTTTTTTTCTTTAGCTGTGAGATTGAGAACTTGTTGTGTGACACTTCTGTTCTCATATCTGTATTCTTCACAAAAGGCATCAAATGGAATAATACCCATTTCATAATCAGTCAATCCGAAGATGAACCTTAGAATAAAAAAGGGGGCTTTGAATGAAAACATGCCATAATTGATGGCAATATCAATTCCCTTCTTTTTGTCGTTGTATCTGATGGCTGTATGCCCGTAAAGGCTATAGACCTCTTGCCCTGGTGCACAGGTCAACAAACTTATCTCTATCGAATCTTCGTCTGTTGTTAGAGACTGCACGCTATTACTGGCACTTATTTCGTTTGTATTTAGCGAAATAAGGCATATTATGGTCAGAATTATAAATGTTTTGAAACGTTTCACGATGCAAAAATAATTCATATTTCTCATTTAACATACTATTATTCCAATTTTTTTAATAATTTTGCACGCTGTAATTTAAAACAGTCAAGTGAATCTGATTATAGATATAGGAAACACGTGTGTGAAATTCGCATGCTTCAATGATGGACATATCATTGAATGTGTTCGTGTTGATAAAAGCGATGCAATATATAGACTGACTGATTTTTGTAATAAATACCATTTTAATAAAGGTATATATTCTACAGTAGCGAGTCTTGATGACGATTTGGTGTCGGCATTTGAAAATTTGCCGTTTCCTGTAATCAAATTAATAAGCGGTAAAACTCCTGTTCCAATTGTTAATCGCTATGCTACTCCTTCAACGTTAGGTGCGGATCGTTTGGCCGCAGTTGTCGGTGCTAATTGTTTACGGCCAGATTGCAATGTCCTCGTCATAGATGTCGGCACGTGTATAACATTTGATTTTGTTACGGCTGAAGGCGTTTATGAGGGCGGTAATATTTCCTTGGGACCTACAATGCGTTTTTATGCACTTCATGAACATACGGCAAAATTGCCGTTAATTGAGCGAAAAGGTTGCGTGAAGATGCTGGGTGACACTACGGAATATGCGATAAGAAGTGGTGTCGTTCAAGGTATTAAATATGAAATAGAAGGTTACGTAAGAGCCTTTTTAGAAAAATATCCGGATCTTTTTGTTTATTTAACTGGTGGCGTTCATTTGAATTTGCATTTTTCAGAAAAAATGCCCATCTTTGCAAATGATTTTATTGTCCCCATTGGACTTAACAGAATATTAGAATATAACAATGAAATTGTATAGAACGGCGTTAAGCGCAACATTATTGTCGCTTTGTGTAATTCCGACATTCGCTCAAAGTGGAACTAATTCTCCTTATAGCCAGTATGGATTAGGACAGTTAAGTGAGCAGACTAGCGGTTTTAATCGAGGTATGAACGGATTGGGTTTGGGATTTAGAGAGCATAATCAAGTTAATTATATAAATCCGGCGTCATATTCTTCAATGGACTCGCTGACATTTATTTTTGATGCAGGCATGTCTGGTCAGATAACAAATTTCAGTGAGAATGGAACTAAAGTCAATGCTAATAATGCTGATTTTGAGTATGCTGTTGCCGGATTTAGGGCATTTAAGCATGTTGGTGTGAGTTTTGGATTAATACCGTTCACTAATATAGGATATAATTATTCTGTTACTGATTATCTTGATGGTGACAGAAGTACCACTTATACAAATACTTATTCAGGCAGTGGCGGTATCCATCAAGTGTATTTTGGAGCTGGTTGGGAATTCCTAAAAGGATTGTCAATTGGTGCTAATGTCTCATATATTTGGGGTGACTTAAACCGCTCTGTTGTTAACAGCTATAGTGACAGTTGGGTGAATACTTTGTCAAAATATTATACGGCAACTGTAAATAGTTATAAGTTGGACTTTGGACTCCAATATTCAGTTAATTTGAATAAGAATAATTCATTGACGTTGGGTTTGACTTATGGACTTGGCCATAAGTTGAATTCAGATCCGGAATGTCTGATTATTTCAACAAACTCATCGACTTCTGTCGCAGATACTACATCGTTTAGAGTGGATAATGGTTTGGAAATTCCGATGTCATTCGGTGCCGGCTTTATGTGGAATTATAAGAATAAGTTGAAACTTGGTTCTGATTTCACTCTTCAAAAGTGGGGTGGAGTAAAGTATCCGGTATACAATGTCGTTAATGATGTTCCGTCTTATGAATTAGTTGACAATTATTATAAAGACAGATATAAAGTTACTGTAGGAGGAGAATTCTGTAATAATGAAATGAGTCGTGATTTTATTGATAGAGTTCGTTTTAGAGCAGGCGTCTCATATTCAACACCTTATTATAAAGTGAACGGTCAGGATGGACCTAAGGAAATAAGCGTAAGTGCAGGATTTGGTATTCCAATTATCAATAGCTATAATAACAGGTCTATTCTTAATGTTTCCGGACAATGGGTTCATTCATCAGCAGATGGCCTGTTGACAGAGAATACTTTTCGTATTAATATAGGAATAACGTTTAATGAACGTTGGTTCATGAAGTGGAAAGTTGATTAATGTTTTTATTTAAGCAGACATTGAAATCCTATATATTCATAGTGTTTGTGTTTCTTTTCCTTTCTTGCCAGGAGGGAAAAGAACATATTGCGCCAGCAATAAATCCTCGTGATTCTGTTGCCGTAATGATTTCCTATGGTGTTAATACATTGGTTTCAGATTCAGGCTTAATTAAATACCGTATTGTTGCTGAACGTTGGGAGGTAAATCAAGAGAAAAAACCATCTAGATGGATTTTTGATAAAGGTCTTTTCTTGGAGCAGTTTGATGAGAAGTTCCATGTTGAAGCCTATATTCAAAGCGATACCGCATATTATTATGATCAGTCAAAGATTTGGGAGCTGAGGGGGCGTGTTCGTGTAAGAACAGTTGATGGCATGCGCTTTTCAAGTGAGGAACTGTTTTGGGATCAGAACAGCCATGAGCTGTATAGTCATAAATTTTCTCATCTTATTACTCCAGACCGAGAGATGCAGGGCACTTATTTCTTGAGTGATGAGCATTTAAGACATTATACAATATCTAATACAAAGGGATCTTTCGTCAAAGGTAAATTTGGCGAAAATACAGATAATGATACTATTTTAACAGCGCCGGATACTGTTAAGGCAAAGAAACGATTGCCTACAACTCCTTCGGCCAAAACAGTGCATAAAGAAATTTAATGTTAAATAAAACTAATTTTAAACGTTTTGTAAATTTGATACGATTGTAGGTTATACCGAATAAATGAGCTAATACCGCATGAATTACAGTATGAAAAGCCTTAACAATGAACTTTTTAAGAGAAAAATAATTGTTTTTATTTTCTTTTTTGTAATTTTGTGCGCTAAAATGTTCAAATACTAATTTGAGGGAATAATAAAAAAATAAATATTTATAATAATGGCAGCATTAGGAAAAATCAGAAGCAAAGGCGTTATCCTCATCAGTATATTAGGATTCGCCCTTTTTGCATTTATTGCTGAAGAGTTGTTCCGCTCTTGTGAGTCATCACGAAACGAGAGCCGTCAACAAGTAGGCGAAGTTTTAGGTGACAAAGTCAATGTGCAAGATTTTCAGAAGCTAGTTGACGAGTACACTAACGTTATTAAAATGACTCAAGGTCGTGACAATCTTACTGATGACGATCTTAATCAAGTAAAGGATGTGGTTTGGAATACTTTTGTTCAAACTGAAATCATCAGCAAGGAAGCATCTAAGTTGGGATTGCAGGTTACAGATCAGGAACTGCAGAACATACTTAACGCTGGAACAAACCCGATGCTTCTTCAGACACCATTCGTAAACCAGCAGACAGGACGTTTTGATGCTAATTTGTTGAAGAAGTTCTTGGCTGAATACAAGCAGGCTCAAACAACAAATCCGCAGATGGCGGAGCAGTATCAGGGTATATATAATTTCTGGACATTTATAGAGAAATCTTTGCGTCAGCAGGTATTGGCTCAGAAATATCAGTCATTGTTGGCCGGATGTTTGATTTCTAATCCTGTATCAGCTAAAATGGCGTATACAGATGAAAATCAAGAAAGCAATATCCAGTTGGCATCATTCGCCTATTCTTCTATAAATGACAACAAGGTAAAGATTTCTGATGCAGACTTGAAGGCTAAGTATGAAGAACTCAAGCCTCGTTTCAAACAATACGAAGAAACACGTTCAATCAAATATGTTGATTATCAGGTTTTGCCTTCTGCATCAGACCGTGCAGCTTTGAATAAGACTGTTGCCGGATATGTGCAGTCATTGAAGGAAACAGCTGATCCGGTTGAAATAGTAAGAAATAGCGGTTCTTTGGTTACATATTTAGGTATTCCTCAGACAAAAGCTGCATTCCCGACAGATATAGCAGCACGTCTTGATTCTATGGCTGTAGGTTCAACTTCTGCACCTGTAGAAAATAAGTTGGATAATACCATAAATGTAGTTAAACTTATATCAAAAGTTCAATTGCCTGATTCAGTTCAGTTCCGTGCAATTCAGGTTGGTGGCGCAACACCTGCTGATGCGGCAAAAACTGCAGACAGTATCTTTACAGCACTCAAGAGTGGAGCTGAGTTTGAAGCAATTGCAAAGAAATATGGTCAGACAGGCGAGAAGAATTGGATAACATCTAATCAGTATCAGAATGCAACTTCAATGGACGCTGATACAAAGTCTTATATTGAGTCTTTGAATACATTGCCTGTTAATGAAATAAAGAACTTAAAACTTACACAAGGTAATTTGATTCTGCAGATTACAGACCGTAAGGCTATGACAGATAAGTATGTAGCTGCTGTGATAAAGAAACCGATTGAGTTCTCAAAGAATACATATTCAGCTGCATTTAATAAGTTTAGCCAGTTCGTCAGTGAGAGTCAGACTTTGGAGGCTATGCAGAAGAATGCTTCTAAGTATGGTTACAAAGTTCAGGAACGCATGGATATACGCAATTCAGAGCATTACGTAGCAGGTATACATGGTACTCGTGAAGCTCTTAAGTGGATATTCGAGACAGACGAGAACAAGGTATCACAGCTTTATGAGTGTGGAGATAATGACCATCTGCTTGTTTTGGTTATGACCAAGATTAACAAGAAGGGATACCGTTCACTTGATGATGAAAATGTAAAGAATTATGTAAAGCAGGAAGTATTGCGTGATAAGAAGGCTGAAATGCTTATGGCTAAAGTTAAAGGTGTGAACAGCATCTCTGCAGCTAAGGCAAAAGGTGCTCAGGTTTCTGCCGTTAATCAGGTAACATTTGCTGCACCTGTCTTTGTACAGTCTACAGGTATGAGCGAGCCCGCACTTAGTGGTGCAGTAGCTGCAACAGCGAAGGGTAAGTTCAGTTCTGCTGCAGTTAAGGGTAACGGTGGAGTATATCTGTTCCAGGTTTTGGAAAAGAAAATGCGTCCTGTTAAGTTTAATGCAAAAGAATATGAGCAGCGTCAGCGTCAGAAGATGATGCAGTATGCGGGTAACTTCATGCAAGAACTTTACATAAATGCAAATGTTAAGGATAACCGTTACTTGTTCTTCTAATTGGATTTGAATATAAAGACGGTTTATTAAATAATTTGGCAGTCCCGACTGAAGATAATTCAGTCGGGATTGTTCTTTTTTATAATTTGGCTATTTTGTAAGCTTCCAACCTGTTTATTAAAAAAAAGCATATCTAGTGCAATCTAGACTTTTTATCCTTAAATGTGTTTGTTCTAATGAAATTTAAGGTTATAATTCAGCTCGTGTGTTGTATATATCTGAGAGTGAATATAAATTCTGTATTTATTGTTTTATTCTGAAGGTTATAATTTTGTCTTATTTTTGATAGTATTTTACAGATGGGCAATGCATAAATTATGTCAAGTCGTGTTTTTACCGTTTTTTAGAGATGCTAAACGTTAAAGTCTAGTAACTTCATAATTGTTGTTCTTAATAGGTCATAAATGGTGCCTTGACATTTTTGATGTATGGTTATTTTATTCTATTGTGTCAGATAAATTTATTTTATAATGATGTATGTTTATTGATTTAATTTTTTATTAATCAATGTTTGTTTGTTGAAAGTTATAAAGTAATTGATTTTGATGAACTAATTCAGTTATTTTTACCATAAAAATCATTGAGTTTTAGGGTAAAAACAACTGAATTATATGACCGTTGTATAACGTATTGATATTCAGTTAGTTGCTTGTTTGTATGCTTTTATGCTGCAATATGACATATATTGAAGCGTAAAAGATGTCCTTTTGTGCTTTGAAAGGATGTATCTTATGCTCTGCTAATAATTCTTTTGATTGATCCGAGTAAATAATAGTTGCTCTTAATTATTTTGTTTGAGGTTTCTGTTTAGCATATAACCTCAGAAAGTTTGCCTGTATATGAATCTATAATAAATCCGCGTACAATAATGTCTTTGGGCATAAGAGGATGTTTGGCAACAATTTCTACTGACTTTCTGACAGCTTCTTCTGAATTGTTAAATCCATTAAGCCATGATCTGAAGTCAATTCCGCAATATTTCATCATGTCTATGTGTTCTTGTGAAACACCTCTTTCCAGCATTAGTCTGATCATTTCGTCTGGATCTAGATGCTGTGCTCCGCAGTCTGTGTGTCCTATAATCATAATCTCTTTGACTCCCAGTTCATACACTCCTACGAGCAAGCTGCGTATGGTGCTGTCAAATGGTGACTGAATGATGCCTCCTGCATTTTTTATCATCTTTACATCCCCATTCTTTATTCCTAAGGATGCCATAAGTAATTGTGTAAGTCTTGTATCCATACACGATACAATTGCAACTTTCTTATCTGGATATTTGGTGGTTACATATGGTTCATAAGCCTTTTCTGTAACAAACTGTTTGTTATAAGCTAGAAATTCGTCTATCATATTTGTTTATTTTGAATATAATCTTTAGGTTATTTCTTGTTTTAATTTATGGGCAAATAATGCAGAATCTTTTGCAAAATTAGTAAAAATAATAATATACGTGGAAACAGTTTAGATAAATTATTCATATTAAATTAGCATGATTCGTTTCGTTTTCGTAAAAAATGTGTAACTTTGTAAATATCATATACTGCTTTTACAGAACACATAGATTTAACTTTCAGACTAATTACTTTAAATCTTCTAATGAAAAAACTAATTATATTTATATTTTTGTTTTGCATATCATTGCATATCGACGCTGAGCAGACACATGAATGGGAACAGTTTTTGTACCAGTTAAGTGAACTTGAGGATATAGAGTCTTCATCGTGGGAGTCTTCATTTGAACTTTTGTGTGATCTGGAAGAAAATCCAATAAATATTAATACTGCATCTAGAGAGGATCTGGAGCAGTTTCCTTTTTTGACTGCAAAGGATGTAGAGAATATCAGTGAGTATATTTATCGTTATGGACCAATGAAATCTTTGGGTGAACTCGTAATGATAAAAGATTTGTCATATTATAAGCGTAGGCTTCTTTTTTATTTTACTTATGCTGGAGATACGCATAAAAAGGGCTTTCCGTCTTTTAAAAACATCATAAAATATGGTAAACATGAGGTTGTCGGGACTATAAAAATACCTTTTTATGACAGAAAAGGTGACATAAATGGATATCAGGGCTATAAATATAAACATAGTGTAAGGTATGACTTCGATTATGGAGATTATCTACGATTAGGCTTCCTTGGATCTCAAGATGCCGGAGAGCCGTTTTTTGCAGGCCGAAATAGTATGGGATATGATTTTTATTCATTTTATCTTGTCTTGAAGAAAATGGGGCGTATAAAAACTTTGGCGTTAGGCAGGTACAGACTGCGTTTCGGAATGGGGCTTGTTATGAATAATAACTTTAGTTTTGGCAAGTTGTCAACGCTATCATCCATGGGAAGAGGTGGCAGCAATATAAGGGCTCACTCTTCAACTTCTGACGGAAACTATCTTCAAGGGGCTGCAGGTACATTTACTTTAGCCAAAGGGTTAGATTTAAGTTTATTTGTCTCTTATCGCAAGTTTGATGCTACTTTGAATAAAGGTGACAGTACAATTTCTACAATACTAAATTCTGGTTACCATCGAACCAAGACGGAATTGGATAAGAAAAATAATTCTTCACATTTGCTTTTTGGCGGTAATGTAGATTATCGTTTTGGAGGATTTTATGTAGGGGCAACTGCTGCATACACATCTTTAGATAAAGAGCTTGTGCCTAAAACTACTTCGGTTTATCGCAGATATTATGCTCATGGTAAAGAATTTTATAATGTAGGTGTAAATTATGGTTATACTGGTAGCCGCCTGTCATTCAGTGGAGAGACTGCAACTGGTGGCTGTAAAGCTGTTGCTACGATTAATTCTTTAAGCTATAGCATAACTGATCGTTTGACCATGTTGGCTCTTCAGCGTTTTTATTCATACAAATATTATTCGTTGTTTGCTGAAAGTTTTAATGAGGGTGGGGCTGTGCAGAATGAAAGTGGTATATATTGGGGAATGACATGGCGGCCGTCACAGGCGTTAAACATAATTGCATATATCGATTATGCTTATTTTGCATGGCCTAAGTATCAGGCTTCAAAAAGTTCATGTTCTTTAGATAATACGTTGCAACTGACATATGTTATGCCTAGATGCATATTTTCAGCACGTTATCGGCTTAAAATACGTGAGAAAGACAATAAAGGTAAAACGGATTTAATCAATAAAATTGATCATAGAGCACGTTTTTCTGCTGCGTATAGTTTTGGAGCCTGGAAAGCTAAGACGCAGGCTGATCTTGCTTTTTCTTCATACAAAGAAAATAGTTTTGGATGGATGATAACGCAGAATGCCAATTACATATTAAAAAAACGGTTAAACATAAATGTTTCTTTTTCTTATTTTAATACAGACAGTTATGACAGCCGTGTGTATTCTTATGAAAAGGGTATGCTCTATTCATACTATTTCCCGTCATTTTATGGGCATGGTATTCGAGGTTCCTTTTTTGCCAGTTATGATATTTTGAAACAGGTCACATTGTTTGCTAAAGTAGGAACGACAAAATATTTTGACAGAGAAATAATTGGCAGCAGTTATCAGCAGATTAATCATTCTTCTGCCACTGACCTGGAATTACAATTAAGGATAAAATTATGAACTAAATGCAGAGCTGATAAGGCAATTTTCGTGTGTTATTAGGTATCAAAATACCTTGTTGATAAAAGATGAGAACAATGTTAGGGCATTTTAATTCTGATTGTATCAGGTACTCATATTTCATTCTATAAGAGATGGATGCTTTCTGATCCTGATAGTAGATAGGGTGGTACATCTTTGTTGCTCTATATCTTGCCCTATACATATAATCTAAATTTGCTGATTTGGCACGACTGATATTTTTATATATCAGGATATAAATTGAAAATTATTTTGTCTGCGTTAAATTTTATCATGATTTTCAATCCAATTATCAATAAGTTTTCTTGCAATAGACAATTTTTCCGGTATTGGTGGAAGATTGTCCATGGTGAACCAGCCACCGGCACCAAGTTCAGAACGTTGTAATTTTATTTCACCACTTTCGTATTCTGCATAAAAGCCAATCATTAGGCCACAAGGGTATGGCCATGGCTGAGATCCGAAATATTTAAGGTTTTTGATTTTTAAACTCGTTTCTTCCGTTACTTCCCTTACGACAGCTTGCTCTAGTGTTTCGCCTGTTTCAACGAATCCGGCAACTAGACCATAATAATTACCTTTGAAGTTGTTTGCATGAACAAGTAATACCTGATCATTTTTGTGTATTAATACTATTATCGCTGTTGCAAGTTGTGGCCATATTTCTTTTCCGCATTTCTCACATTTCTTAGAAATATCAGTATTGAGTTTCATGTGTCCGCCACATACGCCACAGAATTTTGTATTTGAATCCCAATAAAGTATTTCTTCACATTTGCCTGCTTTGAGATATAGTGGTTGGGGCAGTTTATGATATGATGCCCTTAAATTACACATTTCAAACTTATCGTTGATAATAGGGCCGTCTATTCGATAAGTTTTTACTTCGTAAGATTCCAGTGGAGTTATATTATGGATGGTTGTATCTTTTCCAATTTCAGTAGGAGGATACTCCTGAAAAGGAATCGTATAACTACCGTCTGAATTCTTTTCAAGTAATAAATCTGTGTTATTAAAAACAAACCAATACTTCTTCATAGTTTATAAATTATAATATGGCAATTAATTGATTATCTATTGCCAAAAAGCAGGTCTTTATCGCGTCTTATTGCCGGTATTGCTAGTGATGATGGTACAAATTTCCAGTTGCCGTTTGGTTTAGGATTAACAATTTTAGCATCTTCTATTTCTTTCATGATGTAGTACCTTTGATCATGTTCGCTTTCATATATAATTCTGCCTTTGATGGAATCTTTTGGTATCCCGGCACCACGTGTTAAAAGTTCACCTCCGCCATTGCCTCTATAGCTGTTCATTGCTACGTTATACCATTTGTCCATTATAAAAGGTTCGCCATTTGACATCTGCAATATATGTATCTTATTTCCATAAGGTTTTGTTACATCTACTTCATAGTCAATTCCTGCTGCACTGTCAAAATTGAAGGCAAGATTTTTAAATGTATATTTTTTTATTCCGTTGACGCTATCAATATTCAGCAGCATTATATGGTCATCTTTTGATACCATTGTATTTGTCCATAGGCCATAACTCATTTCAAGGTAATTCTTTATTTCCTTGCCAGTCATTTTTATCGTATATATCTGGTTCTCATATTTATAGAGGTTAAATAAATCTCCAACAAATACGTCACCAGCTTTTATACAGGCATCAAATGACAATGGAGCATTGAATGATACATCGGCATTTGTTACTTTAAGCTGAACGTTTTGGATAAAATCACAAAATGCGCTGCTTCCGAAATATGAGTCACGTGTGTATATTGAATTTTTGAAAGTGCCTATTTTCTTATTGACATAGTTGTTTATGCTGTCTATTTCGTCCTTGAAATACTCCATGAATGCAGTATCAACAGGCAGATTTCTTACATCTTTCAGACTTCCTTTTATCTGTTTATTTATTATTTGCCCGTTGTTTATTGTTACGTCTATTTCAGCATCGCATATGAAGTATGCATTAGATGAAGGATCCATGCAAAGGACATCATGTCCGTCTTTATTTTTGATTGTTTCAATGTGTTTCTTATGATCATGCCCATATAAAATCAAATCGAAACCAGGTACTTCTTTGGCAATTCTTAAGGAGGCGTCTTCTTCATATTCATCTGTAATTATTCCTCCTTCGGCTCCAGAATGGAAAAGGCCGATTATTATATCAGGGTTTTCCTGCTTCTTCAAATAGGTAGTCCAATATAAAGCACATTCTTTCATCTCTTGAAAAGACATACCTTCCCAAAGTTTTTCGTTAAGCCAGTTGGGAATTGCAGGAGTTATCATGCCAATAATAGCAATCTTTATGCCGTCACGATTTATTATATGGTAAGGCTTAAGATATGGCTTTTCCGTATCTTTTGATATTATATTTGCAGCAAGCATTGGGCACTTTACCTCTTTTATCCATTTGTCATATACATTATGACCGGTTTCAATGTCATGATTTCCGATAGTTTGGACATCATAGCCCATATAATTTATGACCGATGCAGCTACATTGGGAAGTTCAGGCTTTACATAATTACAGTAATAGCATGTAGGTTGACCTTGTAAAATGTCACCATTGTCCATCAGTATAAGATTAGCACCATAAGTTTTTCTGAGGTCCTTTATGTATGTTGAAACACGTGCTAAAGAACCTTTTGCTGGTTTACGCTCAATGAAGTCATAGGGAAAGAAACATCCATGAACATCACTAGTCTGTATAATTCGGAGTTTTATAGTCTTTTCCTGGCCCATCAATAGTGTATTAAGGCATATAGTAAAGAAACTTATGGCGACTAATCTTAACATATTATTATTCATTTATCCTTGTCATAGACATTTCTGTCATTTTACCGTCAGGATTAATTCTTGCATTAATTTTATACTTATAGTTTGCGCTTGGCTCATCAACTTTCTCAACTTTCTGATTTGCCATGAAATTTACAATATATTCATATTGTTCGTCACCAATCTCTTTCTTTTGTATGTTGTAGTCACCGGAGATACTCCAAACCATATTCTGAACATCTTGTTTATACAATCTGTTCATGAAATAAATGATATCCTGTTTTGTAGCATTTTGCTTACCTAAAAAGTTGATGTTATCATTTATGTTTGAAACGAGATTAACTTCATCGCGCTCGTTAATGCTTACGAAAAAGTTATGGAAGAGATTACTTATTGCTTGTCTTTCTTCCATGCTTACAGTATTTGCTTTAATCTTTTTCAAAGCAATTTGTGCCTCCTCATAATGATTGCCATCAGAATGGTCTGCCATGTACATCTGATATGCCTCAGAGGTATTTAATTTTAGGCATTGTGCCCAATCAATAGAATCAATTTTGTCCATTGCTTCTTGTTTGTGTGGACTATCAGGATGTTTGCTTAAGTAATCCATCAGTGCTGATTTACTGCCACTTACAATGGCATTTGTCCAATCCTGATCTAATTGCTCAAGTCTTTGCAAATGTGCTTTAATTGAATCAATATGCTCTTGTGGAGCATCTTTAAAGTTATTTAAATATTCTTGTAAAATTGTTGGATCCTCACTGCTTAAGGCAAAATTATATTCTTCCATTTCCTTTTCATTTTGCGCCCTGTTGTAGAAATAGAAGCATACACCTAATGCCAACACTGCTATTATTAACGAAACAATCAGTGTTGTCCTGTTATTTTTTCTTGCTTTAGGAGTGTTGTCGTTGGGAGTCGTATATTGTTCTTGAGGCGTTGTATTCAAACTATTGCTTGACTCGTCTTTTGTAGGAACGATTATACCATTGTCTGACGTCAGATAGCTATTCCTTTCTACATTTGTTGAGTTTTGCTCAACAAGGCTTTGATTGTCATTCTCAATAGGATTATTGCCATTGGAAGGTGATTTGTGACAATGTGGGCAGACAATCTCACTTATTAAATAAATTTCTCCACAATAAGGACATTTTATTATTTTTCCTGCGATTTCTACTCCACAATTGGGGCATACAGGAGCCTTGTCACTAGTTTGATGACCACATTCAGGACATTTAATAATTGCCATTTTTATATTTTTATTTTATATGTTATTTTATTAGAAATGTCTAAACCGTATTTCTCTCATGCTATGACGTCCCATAAATCTGCTCTTGTCAACATATGTGTTGATACCATTTATGCGTCCTTTTGCAGTATATTGCCAAAGAGTATAATCTCTTCCGTCGGCAAGTTTGGGTTCCTCATCAGAATATTGGGCAATCATAAGACAATAATTGTCAATTTTGCCTTGGAGATGTTTGTTGTAGAAATTTGTATATGTATACAATAAAGGCTTTTGGCGATAGGCCTTCTCAACTAAATCGATGAATTTAAATAATGAATCACAAAATTCGTCAGTCTTAAGCCCCCCTGTTGTCTCTATGTCTATCATAGGTATCAGGTCCTGGTCTCCAGGACGGCATTGTGATTTAAAATTTTCGAGTTGCTTAACTAAATCAGTTTTAGGCCGAAAAAAATGGTATGAGCCAACTTTTAAACCATATCTGTGAGCTAATTCGATATTTCTTTCGTATGTTTTGTCTATATGTGTACCGCCTTCTGTCGCTTTTAAATAAACATAGGCCATTTTACTGTTTTCACCAATTGTTTCCCAGAAAACGTCTCCTTGATAATGGCTGAGATCTATTCCGTGAATATGTCTGCATGTGTCTTCACATTGAACGTAGGTGTTGTAATCTTGTGCAGATATATATTGTGTTAGAGTAAATAGGCTGATAATAATAAAAATGTATTGTTTCATTGTATGATTCCTTATTTTTGGCAAAGATACACTTAATCGTTGGTACAACAAAGAAAATTATAAAATTTTAGTTATTCCTCAATATTTGAAAGACTGTTAAAAATATTAGAGAAAAAGATGCTTGTTGTCTCAAGTGGAAAGAATGAAAAATACTTGAACATACCGGTATTAGGCTTTGGGATATTACAAATCAAGTTATTAATTTCTTTTTGAGTCTCATTCATCTTGTCCTCCGATTTTGCTTTAAGGTTTAGCGGTAATTTTACTTCTCCCGTTTTGATTTTATTTTGGTTATTATAGAATGGGATTTCGCTTGTATCGAAGTTAAAGAACTTAATGAGGTATATACCAACTAAGTTCATTATTTTATTCATCTTTAATGTATTTATCCAATTGTCTATTTTAACGAAATCTATTTTATTACCATATTTTCTTAAATAAATGCCATATTCTACAAGGTCTCTGATGTATGAATTTGCGGATAAAAGATTTTTAATGTTATCAATACTTCTGTTTAAGAATGTTATAGAGTCTACAGATGTATCGATACTATGGATCTCATTATAAATAATTCGATTTAATTTCTTGTTTAAATATGGATTAGAGAATTTATTTATTGTTTTTGTCGACTGTCTGTATTGGGCGTCTTTTGGCGTGATTCTTGTTGTATTGGAATAAATAGTTTCGTTTATAGAGTTTGTGATTTTTGTTGGTATAATATTATTTGATGAGTTATCTGAATAAATTATTCCAGATATGATAAAATCTTCAACATCATTTATTTTAGCAATGTATAATAGTTGATTCCATTTATATTCAGACATTTCTTCAAGTGTACAATATGACTGAAATGCCCCAGTAGATAATAATTTAATGAAATTTCTTATTACAACTTGCATATCTTTTGTGGTTATAACTGCTTTTGCAGTGTTTTTTATTTTTCAGGATGATGCGTTTACATCATCCTGAAAATATGTTTAAAGTGTTACACCATTTTTGAAGATGGATATTTCTCTATACCCGTTTTTCTCATTGCATGTTTTTTCACCATTGGCAACAGATATTATCTTTTTGATGAACTTGTCTAATAGGGATTTCATATCTGTTCCTTCAACCAATTCCCCTGCATTGAAATCAATCCAATTTGGCTTGTTGTTAAATAGTGTACTATTGGTCGATATTTTCATAGTCGGAATAAATGTACCAAATGGAGTGCCGCGTCCTGTTGTAAATAAAACAATCTGACAGCCTGCAGCAGCTAATGCTGTTGAAGCAACAAGGTCGTTTCCTGGTGCAGACAATAGATTAAGACCGGTAGTTTTTAGTCTGTCGCCATAGCCTAATACACCACTAACAGGGGCTCTTCCACATTTTTGAGTACATCCAAGTGCTTTGTCCTCTAATGTAGATATTCCACCGGCTTTGTTTCCAGGTGAAGGATTCTCACCAACAGGTTCGCCATGGCTCAAGAAATACTCTTTAAAGTCATTAACGAGTTTTACAGTCTGATTAAAGAGGTCTTCATTTTGACATCTGTTCATGAGAATTGTTTCTGCACCAAACATTTCTGGCACTTCTGTAAGTATAGATGTTCCGCCTTGTGCAACAATAAAGTCAGAAAATTCTCCAACAAGCGGATTGGCTGTTATACCACTTAATCCATCGCTTCCGCCACATTTTAATCCTATACGCAACTTGCTTAACGGACACTCTGTCCTTACATCTTTACTTGCTATATCGTATAATGAGTGCAGAATTTTCATTCCTTCCTCAACTTCATCTCCTTGAACCTTTTGTACTACAAGGAATTTTATACGACTCTTATCGTAATCGCCTAAAAGTTTTTCAAACTGATCAGGCTGGTTGTTCTCACATCCCAAGCTTAATATCAGAACAGCTCCGGCATTAGGATGAAGGACAATGTCGCGTAACACTTTTCTGGTGTTTTCATGGTCCTCACTTAATTGTGAACATCCATAATTGTGGTGCCAGGCATGAACGGCGTCAATACCGGCTAATTTTGTTTCTTCAGCCAGCTTTGTCGCTAATTTTTCTGCTATTCCATTTACACATCCTACAGTTGGTACAATCCATACTTCATTTCTTATTCCAACCTCACCATTGGCTCTGACATATCCATTGAATGTTAGATTCTGGTTTTCGATGGGAAGAATTTCATTTACAGGATTATATTCATAAGCAAGTTTACCTGATAAATTCGTTTTTAGATTGTTCTCATTAATCCATTCACCGGCCTTTAAATCTTTTTGGGCATGTCCTATAGGATAGCCGTATTTGATGATGTTCTCACCAGCCTTTGTATCTTGTAAAAGGATTTTATGGCCGACAGGAGTGTCCTGCAAAACGGTAATAGTTTTGCCGTTGATACTTATTTCTTCTCCCTGCTTATAGTCCCTTAGGCAAACTACAACAGAATCGGCCGGATTAATTTTAATGAATGAAACTTTTTCCATAAAATGATTTGTTTTATAGTTGTGTAAATTAAGTTTATAATTGTGTACGTCTATAGAAATCTACGTTCTCTTTAGACAATAATTCTATTGGCATGTAGTTTACCGGATCAACCTTCTTTTTTAACACTATAGCCTTAAATAATGTATCGACACAATTGTAGCCTTGCATGAACGCATGTTGGGCGATGAGGAATGATATCGTTCCTAATCGTAAGCATTTCGCATTTTTTTCAACCATATCATATCCCATTATTTGAACGTCACGTCTATTGGTCTTTAATAAAAATTCACCGACAATATGACCTTTTGAGCATAGAGTGATGCAATGATGTATATGTGGGTTTGATGTAAAGAAATTTTCTAAGATAGAGTCATAATTGTTTTCATCTTCATCCAACGGTAAATCTAACTCAATAATCTTCGTTTGTGGAAAATGGTCCTGCATATAATGCCTGAAACCAACTTCTCTGTTATCTTGTTGCTTACTTTCGACTTTTCCGTTCTTAGTCTGTTTCATAAGCATTATTTCTTTTTCGCCTGATGCTATTAACATGAGCATTTTTGCGGCAAAATATCCACTACAAAAAGAATCCTGACCATAGAATGAAAGTGGCTTTAAATCTGGCATATATGAGTCTAATAATATAAAAGGTATGCCGCGTTCGTGCAATTTTTCCGTAAAACCTTTCGTTGTTTCTAAATCGCTAGGCACTACAATTACCCCATTTGGGTTTGCATTTAGACATTTGGTGTATTCTCTAATAAAAGTAGACGGGTCAAACCTTTTATAGTACATCATTTTCACATCAATGTGAAAATCACGTCTTGCTTCACATGCTTTTGCTGCTCCCTCTTCAATTTCTTCCCAATAAGCTTCTGATTTATGTTGAGGAATTATACAATAAAAAGTGTATGACTTGTTGTATGCAAGAGCACTTGCATACATATTCGGTTGGTAATTTATGTTTTTTAAAACAGCTTCAACCTTTTCCCTTGCTGATTTGGATACATTCGGACGGTTATGTAAAACTCTGTCAACGGTTCCAACTGATACACCAGATTTCTCGGCAATGTCTTTAATTCTTATCTTTTCGCTCATATATAAATCCACTTTCAAAGATAAAGTGAAATATTTTCTGCAAAAATAGCAATAAAAACTGAATCGTGCGAAAACACAAAGGCGATTTTTGTGAAAAACACATTTTTTTGTTGTTTTATTTGTTTGGTTTTAATTTAAATATTAATTTTGTGAACTGAAAAAACAAATTATAAATCTATAAACATTCAAAAATTAAAGAAATGGCTAAAGTTGTAACCTTGGGCGAGATAATGCTTCGCCTTTCATCTCCCGGTCAGAAGAGATTTGTTCAATGTGATAATTTTGATGTTGTGTATGGTGGTGGCGAGGCAAACGTTGCTGTTAGTGCTGCGAATTATGGTCATGAGGCTTATTTTGTAACGAAATTACCTAAACATGAAATAGGGCAGTGTGCCTTAAATGCATTACGCAGATACGGAGTTAATACACAGTTCATTGCGCGTGGTGGTGATCGTTTAGGTATATATTTCCTTGAAACAGGTGCAAGTATGCGTCCTTCAAAGGTTGTATATGACCGTGCTCACAGTTCTATCGCTGAAGCTGATCCTGAAGATTTCGACTTTGATAAGATAATGGAAGGAGCTCAGTGGTTCCATTGGAGTGGAATTACTCCGGCCATTAGTGACAAGGCTGCAGAACTTACACGTCTTGCTTGTGAGGCTGCAAAACGTCATGGCGTAACTGTTAGTGTGGACCTTAATTTCCGTAAAAAACTTTGGACATCAGAGAAGGCTCAGAGTATAATGAAACCTTTGATGAAGTATGTTGATGTATGTATAGGTAACGAGGAAGATGCACAGTTATGTTTAGGCTTTAAGCCGGATGCAGATGTTGAAGGTGGAAAAACAGATGCTGAAGGATATTATGGCATATTCAAGGGCATGATGGAAGAGTTTGGCTTTAAGTATGTTGTTTCAACTCTTCGTGAGTCTTTATCTGCTACCCATAATGGCTGGAAGGCATTGATTTATAACGGAAAAGAATTTTACCAGAGTAAGCATTATGATATAATGCCTATTATTGATCGTGTTGGTGGTGGTGATTCTTTTGCCGGTGGTCTTATACATGGATTGCTGACATATCCGGAAGATCAGGGTAAGGCATTAGAGTTCGCCGTTGCAGCATCTGCCTTGAAACATACAATTCCGGGCGACTTTAATTTGATGTCAGCAGAGGAGGTTGAAAACCTTGCTGGTGGTGACGCTTCTGGTCGTGTTCAGCGTTGATGCTGGCATGAGTAATGTTTTGACATCTGAAATTTATAAACTAAGAAATGCTTTGACAATTTGCGTGTTTAAAGAATAAAACTTTCAAAAGTCCGTATATTGTTTAAGTGTTATTATAAATAAAAAATAGAATATAATGGCTAAATTTGATAAAATTGCGGTATTGAACAAGATAAGTTCAACTGGAATGGTACCAGTCTTTTATCATAAGGATGTAGAAATAGCAAAAAAAGTTATAAAAGCATGTTATGATGGAGGCGTTCGTGCTTTCGAATTCACCAATCGTGGTGATTTTGCTCACGAGGTGTTTGGTGAAGTAGTTAAGTTTGCTGCCGTTGAATGTCCTGAACTTGCTTTAGGTGTCGGTTCAGTTGTTGATCCCGCAACAGCAGCATTGTATATCCAACTTGGTGCTAATTTTGTAGTTGGCCCGTTGTTTAATCCGGAAATTGCTAAGGTTTGTAACCGTCGCTTAGTTCCTTATACTCCTGGATGCGGAAGTGTTTCAGAAGTAGGCTTTGCTCAGGAATTAGGCTGTGATTTATGTAAAGTATTCCCAGGTGACGTTTTAGGACCCAAATTGGTTAAGGGTATGTTGGCTCCTATGCCTTGGTCTAAATTGATGGTAACCGGTGGCGTTTCTCCTGATGAGGAAAATCTTAATTCATGGATTAAATCAGGCGTGTTCTGTGTGGGAATGGGTTCTAAGTTATTCCCGAAAGATGTTATTGCTGCAGGTAATTGGCAAGCTATTACGGATAAGTGTAAAGAAGCTTTAGGGTATATTGCTAAGGCTCGCGGATAATAAATACGTATTAAAAGGCTCGATTGTGCTTCTTGGCATATTGAGCCTTTTATTTTTTTCAGCTTGTTCTTTTGAAAACGAAAAATCAGAAGTTGACAGGTTGAATGATATATCTTATGTATATCATTACAAGGACTTGGATTCAACTTATTATTATGCCAATAAGGCATTAAGTTTGTCGAAAGGAAATTCTTCTGCATGTGCAGAGGCATATAATAATTTGGCTTTTTTTCATATTTCAAAAATGAATTATGAAAAAGCATATGATTTTCTTGATAGCGTTACTTATGTTACAGATAATCAAGTAGAACTTTTAATTGCTGATATTCAGCGTATGAGATTGTGTCAGCGAGAATCAGAAAATAAAAAGTTTTACGATTCTCGTGAACGTGCTCAAGCCAGATTAAAGCGAATAAACGAAGAAAAAAAATCTTTACCAGAACGCTTGTCAAGGCGTCTTAATTATGCTGAATCAGAGTTTCTGATAGTTAGTTCTACTTATTACTATTATTTGGGACTTGTTGATAAGGCTAAGCATGCCATATTGCAAATAGACTCTATAACTGAAATATATAAGGATACAGCTCAATATATAAATTATTTATATCAATTAGGGAGCGGCGGATTGATAGAAGGAAAAACACAGTATGATGTTTCTCAAAAAGAATTCGAGTATTTGTTTAAATGTTATTTGTATGCTAAGAAAGGAAAATACAAGTACTGGGAAGCAAACTCTTTGCAAGCGTTAAGTGAACATCTTATAGATAAAGACAATCGAACGTGGTTGTCTTTAAATAATAAATTGGCAATAAACTATCTTAATATTGATAATATGCCTGATAGTTTGTTGGCCGGAAATTTAGCACAAAGAGCATTATCATTATTTGTTAGTTATGGAGATGTATATCAAATTGCAGGGGCATACCGTACTTTGGCTTTTTGTTATTGGACTGTGTGTGATTATACATCTTCTTTGATCTGTTTGGAAAATGCATTGGCAGAGCCTTTGATAAACCAAGCACCTGATTTAGTCGCTAGTATCTGTGAACAATTGAGTTTGGCTTATTCTGCGATTGATGATAAGAATAATAGTGACATTTATCGTAATAAATATCTTGATTTACGAGAAGAAACGCGACAAGATAGGCAATTAGAAGCTCGTGCTGAACAATTGGAAAAAACATCAATGCAACTTAATGTCCTTATAGTATTCATAATCTGTTTAATATGTGTTGTTATTGCATTGTTTTTTATTCTTAATAGTTTAAGAAAAAAGCGAGATAAAAAATTTTATATTGACGATTTGTTAAAACCTTTACAGGAATGGAATAAGTTGAATTGTAAGTATTTAAATAATCTTGATGAAAGTTATGAAGAGGTTGAAGAACAATTGAATTTATGTCGTTTGAGTATAGAAAAAGCTAAAAGAAGAAACGTGGACAATCGTTCTAAGGTTTTTCTTGTTAATAATGTATTGCCTTATATTGATCGAATAATAAATGAGATAAAGCGGATAGAGATGTCTGTAGAATCAGATGAAATAAGGCGAGAAAGGTATTGTTATGTTAAAGAATTGATTGATAGAATCAATGAATATAATGATGTACTTACTCATTGGATTCAACTTCAACAAGGTCAGCTTTCTTTGCATATTGAAAGCTTTAAGTTACAGGATGTTTTTAATGTCTTGCTAAAATCAACTGCTTCTTTTCAACTGAAAGGTATAAAATTAGAAGTTCTGTCTTCTTCTGCTGTAGTTAAGGCTGATAAAATAATGACTTTGTTCATGCTTAATACACTTTCTGATAATTCTCGTAAATTTACAAAAGCAGGTGGAACAGTCGTGATTAGTGCAGAAGAAAAAACTGATTACGTTGAAATATCTGTTTCTGATACTGGTGAGGGTATTGATAAGCAAAAGTTGGAGAATTTGTTTGGACACAAAATAAAGAATGGACATGGCTTTGGTCTTATGAATTGTAAAGGTATTATTGACAAGTATCGTAAGACTAGTCAGATATTTAATGTATGTGGTATTTTTGCAGAGAGCGAAATAGGAAAGGGTAGTAGATTTTATTTTCGTTTGCCGTATGGTATTCTACGTGTCTTTTTATTTTTTATAAGCCTTAGTCTGACGATAAATCTTAACGCAGAGGATGTAAAAGAAATAAAAGCAAATACTGTTTTAAAAGTAAAATCAGAATATTTAATAAAAGCAAGTAATTTTGCTGATTCTGCATATTATAGTAATATTAATGGAACATATCAAAAAACGTTGAACTATGCAGATTCTGCAATTTCCTATTTGAATTTATTCTATAAGCAGGCATATCACCAAGGAAAAGACTTGATATCGCTAAAAGGCACAGAGACGGATTTGCCTGCTGATATTATATGGTTTCGTAAGGGGATTAAAACTGATTATGATGTAATTCTAGATATTCGTAACGAATGTGCAGTCGCTTCTTTGGCATTACATAAATGGGATTTGTATGTATATAATAATAAAATTTATACTCAACTATTTAAAGAAATGTCTGCAGATAGAGGTTTGGCTGAATATTGTCTTACAATGCAGCGTTCGAAAACAAATAAAGTAATAGCAGTCATATTTCTTATTATATTATTAATTTCTGCTGCGGGATTATATTATTTGTTATATTATCGCCATGTCTTATATTATCGTTTTTGTTTAGACAAAATTAATGATATTAATAAACTTCTTTTTTCAGACAAGTCTATTTCGCAAAAGATTTCAACTATCTCAGAAGTTGATGTTTCAAGATATCCTCATTCGTTACAAAAAGTGATAGCGCAGATAAAAAGTGTTTTGGATAACTCGATTGACTTGAATGAACGTAAGAAGGCTGATATAGAATATCTTTCAGACGAACTTAATCGGGCTAGATATGAGGATGAAAAACTGTATGTATGTAATAATGTTACAGATAATTGTTTAAGTGCGTTGAAGCATGAAACAATGTATTATCCTTCTCGAATCAGACAGCTTGTTGATGAAGCGGATAAAAATATTCAACCTTTAATTGAAGTTACTGCATATTATAAAGAATTGTATACTCTGTTATGTGAGCAGATACAGCGGCAGGTTGATTTAGTATCTTATGAATGCAAACCTGTCTCTTTAAAAGAAATAATCGGTATTGATGAATACGTGTTAGGGGATAGCGTATTGATAAAGTATCTATTTGATATTTTGAAAACTCAATGCGGATGTGTAAATGGTGGTGTGATAATTTCCTCTAAGAATAATCAATATATAGTTTTTGATGTTATCTGCCGTAGTTTATCGTCTGATTTGATGAAAACTAATATTGATTTGTTTGTTCCATCAGTAAAAAATATTCCATATTTGATATGTAGACAAATTATACGTGAAAATAGTGAACTGACCAATCTTCATGGATGTGGTATTGTTACAATTTTCGAGGAAAGGGAGAACAAGATGATTTTGCGTATAACTTTGGCTAGGTATATTTGTTCAAATATAAAAACATCTTAAATTAAGAGTTAAAATGAATAGTTTTAAAGTTATTATAGTTGAAGACGTTCCTCTAGAATTAAAAGGAACGGAAGGTATATTAAGAAATGATATACCTGAGGCAGAGATAATAGGTACTGCAGATAGTGAAATTGCGTATTGGCATTTGATTAAGCAGCAGTTGCCAAATTTGGTATTGCTTGATTTAGGACTTGGCGGCTCAACAACGGTTGGAGTTGAGATTTGTAGACAAACTAAAGAGTTGTATCCTGATGTTAAAGTCTTGATATTCACTGGCGAAATTCTTAACGAGAAGTTATGGGTTGACGCACTTGATGCCAGCTGTGACGGAATTATATTAAAAAGTGGTGAACTTCTTACACGGGGCGATATCTCTAGTGTAATGAAAGGGCGCAAGTATGTTTTCAATCAGCCAATACTTGAAAAGATTGTTAAACGCTTTAAAGATAGCGTAAGTAAACAAATAATGCGCCAAGAAGCGTTGGTAAACTATGAGATTGATGAATATGATGAGCGTTTTTTGAGACATCTTGCATTAGGATATACGAAAGAACAGATAACGGGTTTGCGTGGTATGCCTTTTGGTGTTAAGAGTCTGGAAAAAAGACAGAACGAACTTATTCGCAGACTATTCCCTGATGGTAATGGAGGTGTTGGAATAAATGCAACAAGATTGGTAACCAGAGCGATTGAACTTCATATCCTTGACGTGGATAATATTATACCAGATGATTTATAATTAATGAATTAATTAAATGATGCATCGTAAACAAGTATTGGCTTTATCCGCATTGACATTGTTGTTAATGTTTATTTGTGTGATAGTATTTTCGTGGATTGTCAGTTCTGTTAATCCATCATTACCAATAAGGTCAATGATAAGTGAAGAAGGGGTGCGTCAGTTTATGGGTGGTTTTGCTTATTGTTTGGCATCTCCACTATTAGTGTGGTTAGTCTTGTGCTCAATTGCATGGGGCACATTTAGGTATAGTGGTTTTTGTGATGCTATTTTATGTGTTTATAGGAGGAGGCCCATCACATATAGAGAGAAACATGCATTAATTGTTTCTGCTATATTTTTTATTGTATTTTGTATCGTCATAATTTCTCTGACATTTGTTCCACATGCGGTTCTATTAGGAGTTACAGGCGAATTGTGTCCTAGCGCTTTTACGGCCGGCGCAGTTCCTTTATTTGCATTTATTGTTATAGTTCTTTCTTTGTCATATGGAATTTCATGTGGTAAGCTTGGTGATTTGTATCAAGTTTATAAAAGTCTTTATGTTGGAATAAAAATGTCAGCCTCATTATGGCCGATTTATATTTTTGTTATGCAACTTTATTTTGCGGTTATGTTTGTCTTCTTTTGAAAATGAAATCGTATCTGGGGCTTTAGAAAAGATTATAGAAGAATTACAATGTATATCATAGATTTTAATTTGCTACTATTTGTTGGATTTAAATATGTCATTCCAAGAGTAACTGCCTGGTTTTAATATTATTTCGGTTTTATCATAAAGCATACTCACTATACCTGGAGAGTATTCCGTCTTAAATTCCAGGTTGTACCATTTCAAATTTTGAATTATTGAATATGCAGTAGCTCCTCCTTCTATGATGAGTATGTCCGGTTGATGTATTTTAACGAGAGTTCTTGTGGCTTCAGCCATGATACGTTTAAGTCTGACTGCATATTCTTTTCCTCGATTTTCTCTTTTCCCAACATTGAGAATCATTGTTTCATGTTTATCATATAACTTTTTTAGCTTAATAATCCATTTATTTATTCCATGTCCGTTAAATACATCATCAGGCATTACTGCTTCATATCCGTTGTGCTCTGTTATATAAGGTTCATTGGCAAGAGAGTTACTTTGTGTACTTCCGCATACAATTATAATGCGATTCGCATTTGGAATCTTGGCAACTTCTTTTCTTAACGGATAAACATTAAATTCTTTCTTTATTATGCAGTTAAAGAAATCTGCTCCACCGGAAAGTAATGTGTGTTTATGCGCTTTTGATAATTGTATAATGATGTCGTTTTCATTTTGGGCATTTGCAATGTAAATATTATTATCAGATAAAGTAATATCGTCTATATTGAGGATTTTGGCTGAATTATTTAATAATGTATTAACGTTTGATGATAATATTGGATATTCCGGGTCATTCCTGAATTCGGTCTTATCTAATTTATTTTCATAGATGTAATAGATACCGTCTTTAATAATTCTCCCCTTAGACGGATTTTGAGGTAACAATAATGCGTTCCTATAATAGGAATATGAGATTATCGTTTTAATTTCTGCTACAATATGGCCACGTAGAACTGAATCTGTCTTTTTGTATATTGTAATAGCTTTATCTTTCAATTTACACATTAAATGTTTGATGGTTTTCACAGAGCCAGACTCAGTATCAGAACGTGTATCAGTAGCAATAATAAGTATATCTGAATGCGGCAGAACATTGGTGATATCTGTTGTAATTATTGTATTTAATCCATATCTTAATGCAATACCTCCAAGTTCTGCTGCACCTGTAATATCATCTGAAATGACAACAATCATGTTGAAAAATTTATTTCTGATTATTTATTCTTTCCATTGCCATGCGTGATGCATAATCTATTGAAAGCATCATTGCATCAGGGCTTGCTATATTTCTTCCAGCAACGTCGAACGCTGTTCCATGGTCTACGGAAACACGTATTATTGGTAATCCTAATGTAATGTTGACTCCTTTTGCACTTTCCATTTGGCCTGTTTCTCTATTCCAATTGAAACCTACGACCTTAAACGGAATATGCCCTTGGTCGTGGTACATGGCCACGCATCCGTCGTATTTTCCACAGTTTGCTTTTGCAAATAATGTATCTGGTGGAATCGGACCTTCTACATCATATCCTTTTAAACGCAGTTCTTCTATAGCAGGTATGATTTCATTCCTTTCTTCATCACCGAAAAGTCCATTGTCGCTAGCGTGAGGATTAAGACCGGCAATGCCTATTTTGGGATGTGAAATGCCAAATTGTTGACATGCATTATATATTAGTTCGGTGACGTCAATTATGCGTTGTTTTTTCACTAAGTCACATGCTTTTCGAAGTGGTACATGTGTTGATACATGAATTACACGCATAAATTCATCAGCAAGCAACATGGCATATTTCTTTGTATTCGTATAATGGGCATATATTTCTGTGTGACCATCAAAATGGTGTCCTGCCATATTTAGGGATTCTTTATTTAGTGGAGCAGTTACAGTGCCGTCAACGATATTTGCCATAGCCAGTTCAATGGCCTTTTTTACCGCAAAAAATGCAGCATTGCCGCATTGAGCATCTACCTTGCCCTGTTTGAATGTATCCATATTGATACATTTTAAATCATAAACGTCTATTGTCCCATAGGAAAATATTGCGTCTTTTATATCATCAATAGCATTAATAGATAAAGATATATTGCATTGTTTGACTGCATATTCCATTATTGACGCGTCACCAATAACAACAGGATTACATTTATTATAGGTCTCTTTAAAAGCAAGAGATTTTATTATTATTTCAGGACCAATACCAGCAGGATCGCCCATTGTTAATGCTAATATTGGCTTTTTGTTCGTATCCATGGTCTTGTTTTATTTGTATAGATTGTTGTAAATATCACATGCGTCTGTTTCTGTAACTTCACGTGGATTATTCTTTAGTAACCTTTGTACTTTCATTGCTGCTTTTGCCATACGGCTTACTGCTTCTTGCGGAATGCCAATTTCTGTAAGTGTTGTAGGTATTCCACATTTTATTGAAAGGTTTGTTATATAATCAACTCCATTTAGAGCCGTCTCTTCATCTGTTGTTCCACGTTTTGCACCAAATGCAATTGCTATATCTGCATACTTTTTAGGATTCGCGGTGTAATTAAACTTCATGACAGAAGGTAGCAATATTGCATTTGACAATCCATGTGATATATGAAACTCTCCTCCAAGTGGATATGATAAGGCATGAACAGCAGCTGTATTAACAGGTCCAAGGCATAAACCACCATACATACTTCCTAATGCCATTGCCTCACGTGCTTCAACGTTATTCCCGTCTGTTACAGCTTTAAATATGTTGCTTGCGATTAATTTAATGCCTTGAAGTGCATACATGTCAACTATAGGATGTGCAAACTTGTTTGTATATGCTTCAATGCAATGAGTTAAGGCATCCATACCTGTTTCTGCTGTTATTTTGGCAGGTACGCTCCATGTCAGTTTGGGGTCAATGTATGCCGCATCTGCTATTAAATATGGACTTACAACACCTTTTTTCAAAGAGTCTTTTTCATCAAGTAATATTGCGTTGGGTGATACTTCGCTACCCGTACCGGCTGTAGTCGGCATACACGCAAACCATTTCCCTTTATGGTTAATAAGATCAATGCCGAATAAATCTTCAATTTTTTGATTGCTGTCAATCAATGTGGCAACAAGCTTAGTTATATCAAGAATGCTTCCACCGCCGATGCCAAGAAAACTGTCTGCACCGAATTTTTTTGCTTCTGCCATTAGAACATCAAAGTCTGTTATAGATGGCTCATTGCATATCTTTTCGTAAAACTCAATATGTATGCCGTTTTTATTAAGTCTTTCAACCATATTGGAAATCAAAGGCCTAATTACTGGCATGGTTATAATGAATAGACGGTTAAGACCAAGTTTTAAATAGTCGTTCACAAATTTGTCTATACAATTTGTTCCAAACACAATCTTTTGTGGTTGAAGTAATGTAATTTCTTTCATATATGTAATATGTTATTTTTTATTTTTCTTTTCTTCAAGGTAACCATATATTGTCAGCTCTTTATCTGCAAGAGGTGTCTTGAAAAACAGACTCGCAATATACCCAACGACCAATACAATAAGGTGACTATATACGCCGAGCATATAAGTGTGATGTCTGAAATTCCAATCTTCAAGATCTAAAATTATTCCAGCATTAGGATCGTTGCCAAATTTTGTTGTCGTTAATACTGCATATGCTGTGAATAAGATTGCAGCCGCAATACCTATGTATAATCCTTGCCAATTTGCTCTGCGACTGAACAGACCTAGTAGAAATATGCCGACGATGCCTGCAGACAATATTGCATAAAGCCCGAATAATGTACCTAAAACGCCTTCACCTCCCCAGGCTACATATAATAATGCAATTAGGATAGCTCCTATGCCTATTGCAATTACAGATATGCGTCCGACAAGTAATTTTTGCTTGTCTGTTGCTTTTGGGCGAAAACGTGTATAGTAATCTTCTACAACTACAGCTGATATGCAATTAACATCTGCATCCAAACTAGATATCGCTCCTGCAATCAATGCGGAGATTATAAGTCCGGTTATTCCGATTGGCATTTCTGTCGCAATAAAATATGGGAAAATTTCATCACTCTTAATACCTGACGGTAAATCGCCTGCATTTATCTGATAATATGCAAATAAACATGTGCCAACGAACATAAATAAAGCCCATGTCGGTACACTTAGCATAATTCCCAGATATGACGCTTTTTTTGCGCTTTTATCAGTTCTTGCGGTAAGATATCGCTGTACAATACTTTGGTCTGTACCATATTTCTGTATGGCATAGAAGATGCCATTAAACACCATTACAATAAATGTCAATTGTGTGAAATCCCAAGCGTATGGACCGAAATCAATTTTGTGATGTTCTGCAGCTATATTTAATATCGCGGAAGCCCCTCCCTCGGTTAGATGGAATAAAATGACAATAGCCATTATTCCGCCAATGATAAGGAGAAATCCTTGGATGACGTCCATCCATATTATAGCTTCCATGCCGCCGAAGTATGTAAGAATAATAACTGCAATACCAATACTAATGATAAACCAAGTGATATTTATTCCGCCAGAAAAAGCAACCATGGCCATGGCTAGTAGATATAGTATGGTTCCCATTTTAGAAAAATGTTCCAACACAAATGCTATAGAACTATAGAATCGAGCAAATGCTCCAAAACGTCTTTCAAAGTATTCGTATGTGCTAAGTTTTATTACTCTTCTGTATAATGGAACGATAAAGCCTATTACCCCAAGTAAAACCAATGGAACCATCAGGCCTTGTACTAATAAAATCCAATTTCCTGAATATGCGCTTCCTGGGTATGCTAAAAATGTTACACTACTTATGATTGTCGCAAACATAGACATACCGACAGCCCATGCAGGTATGTTGCCGCTTGCAGCAAAATAAGCTTCTGTTGAGTTTTGTCTTTTTGCAAAATAAATGCCAACACCTATGGCAAGCAATACGGATGCGATCACGATTGTTGTGTCAATCCAGTGTAGACCTTCGTAATTCATGGTATGTTTTTTAAGGTTAGTATTACATGTTATTTATATTTATTAATGATATCCCTGACTTTATTTTGAATGTTAATTACAGTTTCTTCTTCAAGCTCTGTAAGGGGAGGTAGCATATATGTCTCACAAAGTCCATACATCTTCATTATAACTTTTAAACCTGCAAGGGATTCGCCAAGTGTAAGATTGTCTGTATTGATTTTTCCAATCTCAATTGTTTTAGCTTGTAGATCATTTGCAATTTCTGTGTTTCCGCTTATTCCGGCTTCAAACAAGTCATTATATATCTTAGGCAAATAATTACCTACGCTTGGCACAATGCCGTCTGCTCCTAGTGACAGAGCTTTTGCAGAATTAGCTGCGCATCCACAGAAGTATGCAAAATCTTCGCGGTCAGAGAATAGTGTTAACGCCTCTTCCATGCGTTGAATGTTGTTTTCAGAGTCTTTTAATCCAACAATGTTGGGATGATGGCTTAGTTTTTCAATAACGTCAAGTGGTATGCTCATGTGGGTCGTTATAGTTATGTTGTATAGCATTAAAGGAGCAGTAAGCGTGTCTGCAAGATTCTTGTAGTATTCATACATTTGTTTCGGTGTTAATGAATAGTAGCATGGTAGTGTGGCTGCAATGACATCTGCACCTGCTTCAATAAACTTTTCAGCCGCATCATATTGTTCTGAAATACAATTCCCGGCAAGTCCGGCGTATATTGTTATTCTTCCTGCGGCTGCCTCCGATGCAGCTTTTATCATTTTAACGCCACTTTCAACTGAAACAGAATTACCTTCTCCTGTTGTTCCCATTATCAATGCAGATACATTATATTGAGCAAAATTATTTATAATTCGTTTTACGGCATCAATATCAATTTCGTTATTCTTTGTAATAGGTGTGACCATTGGCACTACAACTCCATGGTATTTGTTTAATGTTTTCATTGGATTTGATTTTAAATTAGTTAATCGTTTGTTATAAATGTGTTTTAAATTTAAGACGGGAAAAAGTAACAATGTAACTTATTTTTGTCATATTATTTTCAGATAATATTATTTTTTCCATGTCAATGTGTCTGTTTTGCAAAATATTTATTTATTTTTGCAAAAACAAAAAATAAGATATGAGAACAGTACGGCCAAAGAAAAATTTAGGACAGCATTTTCTGACGGATCTTAATATTGCCAATGCAATAGCCGATACCGTAGATGCATGCCCTGATATTCCAATTTTGGAGGTAGGTCCAGGTATGGGTGTATTGACTCAGTATCTTGTTCAAAAAGACAGAGATGTAAAGGTTGTTGAAATAGATTCTGAATCTGTTGATTATCTTAATGAAAAATATCCGGATTTAAGAGAAAACATTATTGAGGATGATTTCCTTAAAATGGATCTGAATACAGTATTCAACGGACGGAAGTTTGTTCTTACGGGAAACTATCCTTATGACATATCTTCACAAATCTTTTTTAAGATGTTGGATAATAAAGATTTGATACCATGTTGTACCGGAATGATTCAACGTGAGGTGGCTCAGCGTATGGCTTCCGAACCTGGAACAAAAGCGTACGGAATACTAAGTGTGCTTATTCAGGCCTGGTACGATGTTGAGTATTTGTTCACAGTTGATGAAAACGTATTCAATCCACCGCCAAAAGTTAAAAGTGCAGTTATTCGTATAACTCGTAACAATGTTAATGATTTGGGGTGTGATTGGCATATGTTCAGGCGTGTTGTAAAGGCTGTTTTTAACCAACGGAGGAAGATGCTTCGTGTATCATTAAAACAATTGTTTGACAGAATGCCTGATGACAGCTTTTTTGAACAGGATATAATGACAAAGAGACCTGAGCAACTTTCAATACAGCAGTTTGTTGACCTCACAAATATGGTTCATGAGCAGATGAATAGAAATATCGATAAATAGCAAAAAAGACAATATCTGTAGTGATGTGTTTTGGAGCTTGATTTGAAAATATTTATGTAACAAAATATAATTATATATGTTAGACGTAAAGACAACTTTAAGCGAAAGCGAAGAGAGAATGGAAATGGCTGCTATGTTTTTAGATGAGCAGCTCTCTCGTGTACGTGCCGGACGTGCAAATGTTGCCATTCTTGATGGTATAAGAGTAGATTCATACGGATCAATGGTTCCTTTGAATCAAGTTGCTAATGTGTCAACACCTGATGCGCGGACAATAGCCATACGCCCATGGGATAAAAAAATGATTAGGGATATTGAGAAAGCCATTATGGACTCAGATGTTGGCATAACTCCTGAAAACAATGGCGAGATAATAAGACTTGGCATACCGCAGCCCACAGAGGAGCGTCGTAAGGAACTCGCTAAACAATGCAACAAGATTGGAGAGAAGGCTAAGGTTGAGGTACGTAATGTGCGTGCTGATGTAAAAGACAAACTTAAAAAAGCTATAAAAGACGGCCTTTCAGAGGATAATGAAAAAGATGCAGAGGCTGAATTGCAGAAACTTCATGATAAGTATATCAAGAAAATCGATGATTTGCTTGCTGCAAAGAATAAGGAAATAATGACAGTATAACAGCAGTGAGAGGACTTGTAATAAAAAATACAGGTAGTTGGTATTCGGTTAAAACCGACGAAGGACACACTGTAGAATGTAAAATTAAAGGCAATTTTAGACTAAAGGGCATCCGCAGCACCAATCCGGTTGCTGTGGGTGACCGTGTTGAGATAATCTGCAATCAGGAAGGTACGGCTTTTATAAAAGATATTGAGGAAAGAAAAAACTATATTATAAGAAAGTCTCCAAATCTCTCTAAGCAGAGCCATATTATTGCGGCAAATATAGATCAGGCATTTCTGATTGTTACAGTAAATTATCCGGAGACATCCACAACATTTATTGACAGGTTTTTGGCATCAGCAGAAGCTTACAGAATACCTGTTTCTTTAATATTCAATAAAACCGACATACTTTCGGAAGCCGAACTAAACTATCAGAATTTAATGATAAACCTTTATGAGACAATAGGTTATACATGTTTTGCTGTTTCAGCTCTTGATGCCAAATCGCTGGATTGCCTTGCCCCTGAGCTAAAAGACCGTATAACGCTTTTTAGTGGAAATAGCGGTGTCGGTAAAAGTACCCTGTTGAATCATCTGATACCAGGATTAAACTTACGGACAGCTGAAATTAGTGAAGCTCATAACACAGGAATGCATACTACAACATTCAGTGAAATGCTTCCACTACCTTACGGAGGATGGGTTATTGATACTCCCGGAATAAAGGGATTTGGTACATTTGATATGGAGCCAGAAGAAATCTGTGGATATTTTAAAGAGATATTTAAGTTTTCAAAAGATTGTCGCTTCAATAATTGTACGCATACTCATGAACCGGGATGTGCCGTAAGAAAAGCTGTTGAGGAGCATTATATTTCAGAAAGCAGATACAATTCATATCTCAGCATGCTGAAAGATAAAGAAGAAGGAAAATATCGCGAGGCGTGGTGATTTTTCTGCGCCTTTTTCGATTTTATATTTTAAATACAACTTATCTGTTTTTATTTTAGTATACTATGATGAATGCTGCTTCCGAGCAAGCAATGGCTTGGGATATAATAGAAAATACTGGGGCAAATCTTTTTTTGACCGGTAAGGCTGGAACAGGTAAAACAACGTTTCTCAAGGAAATAAAGAACAAATCAACTAAACGGCTTGTCGTGCTCGCTCCTACAGGTATTGCTGCAATAAATGCAGGAGGAGTAACCATTCATTCCTTCTTTCAACTTCCTCTGTCTCCTTATGTGCCTGGAGCTACCTTTGGAGGTGAAGATCAAAAGTATTATCGTTTCAGTAAGGTTAAGCGTAACATAATACGAACCATGGACTTGCTTGTTATTGATGAGATAAGTATGGTACGTGCAGATTTGCTTGATGCAATAGATTCCGTAATGAGACGATACCGTGACCATGGAAAACCTTTTGGTGGTGTACAACTGCTGATGATTGGCGATCTGCAACAGCTTGCTCCCGTTATAAAAGATGAAGAATGGGCAATGTTGAGTAAGTATTATCCGACACCTTACTTTTTCTCAAGCAAGGCTCTTAATGCTGCAGAGTATCATACCGTTGAGCTTAATACCGTATACAGACAGCAAGATGAAACGTTTATCTCTCTCTTGAATCAGATACGGGAGAATCGTGCTACAAATGAAACATTGTCAGCTCTAAACAGACGTTATATTCCTGATTTTATTCCAGAGAAAGACAGCGATTATATTCGTTTGACGACACATAACAATCCGGCACATATGATAAATGACAGAGAACTGTCATTGTTGCCTTCGCGTGAATATGAATTTAAGGCTGAGATTGAGGGGGATTTTCCTGAAACTTCATATCCTGCCGATGTTAATTTGGTGCTAAAACAGGGAGCGCAGGTTATGTTTATTAAAAATGACCCTGAGAAACGTTTCTTTAACGGCATGATTGGCGAAGTGGTGTCATTGGATGAAAGTGCTATTATTGTCAGAGATAAGAATGGAGGAGAAAGCTTCAATCTTGAAAAATCAGAGTGGGCAAATGCCAAGTATACTATAGATGAAACTACAAAAGAAATAACAGAAACTGTAGAAGGTGTTTTCAGACAGTATCCTTTACGCCTTGCATGGGCTATAACAATACATAAAAGCCAGGGACTGACTTTTGATCATGCTATAATAGATGTTTCACATTCGTTTGCACACGGACAGGCATATGTTGCATTAAGTCGCTGCAGAACTCTTGACGGAATGGTGTTGAGTGCCCCCTTACAACGTGATGCCATAATCAGTGACAGTACTTTGGATGCATATATTAACACTATCGACAAGCGTATTCCGTCTGCAGAAACATTATCAGCTTTGCATAATTCTTATGTTATACAGTTGTTGGACGAATTGTTCGATTTTTCGTCATTGAAGTCTTCGTTTGATATGTTGTTGAGAACACTTGATGAGCATTTGTATAAAAAATATCCGAAACTCTTGGCTGAATATAAACGTATAGGGCTGTCGTTTGAGAGCATTATTGATGTGTCATATCGCTTTAAAATACAATATACAAGAATGTTGCATGCAAATCCTGATATAAGCAGCCCTGATATTCAGACGAGGATACATAAAGCCGCAGCGTATTTCTCTGAAGAGATGAAGGTTTTCACCTTGTTGTGCAACAAAACAAAAGTTGAGATTGAGAATAAGGCTGTTAAAAAACAGTTTGATGACAGATATAGTGTCTTTTTCAGGGATATAGAACTAAAAAAACAGCTTTTCATACATGCTGAAGACAATAATGTTGAATTTTCAATACCGAATTATCTCCGGACAAAATCGAAGATATTATTGAGTATTGATGATGGTGGAAAGAAAATAGTAAAGGCAAGAAAACCAAAGACAGTGAAAGAGCCGAAGATACCAACTTATAAAATTAGCTATGACATGTTTTCTACTGGTATGACAATAGAGCAGATTGCTAAAGAAAGAGGACTTGTTTATGGCACTGTATTTGGACATATTGCCCGTTATGTTGAGGCTGGTGAACTTGAGATGGATCGTCTTGTACCTGAGGAGCATATAAAAGCTATAAAGACTTTTATTATTAATAATCCAAATAATAGGTCTGTAAGTGATATATATTCAGGTGTCGGACCGGTTGTTACGTATAACGAAATACATCTATATCTTAAAATGTTTGGTGAATAACTTGTATTGTTTCGGATATTGCAAGTATACATGGAACGTAATTGATAGTTTTTATCTGTGTTTAATGATAAATTATGTCGTGTGCAATGCTGAATGTTAGATTTTGAATAAATAACGCTGTATATTTATTCGATTTGGAACTAATAGACTTTTAAGGTAAAAGTCAATGATTTTTGATGTAAAACTCAGTGGTTTATTATGTGAAAAACAATCAAATTAATTAGCTTAAACACAAGATTAGGAAAAATGAATCTATTCTTGATAAAACAAAAATAAAATACACCCAAGCTTGAGTTAAAACTCAAATGCTTGGGTGTATTTTTTTATAAGCTGAGTTAATTGATTTTATGTTGCAAAGTGTTACAACGCTGTTTCTTATTTTATTAAAGAAACAGAACGTTTAATAAATGCATCGAGGGATGATCCTTTCAGCATGCCGTTCTGAAGCAGAGCCAAGTCTATTAGCTGATGCACAATTTTGTTATCTTTAGCGTATTCTGAGATGATTTGGTTCTTTTTCTCACGTTGTTCGTTTAATGCTTTTTCTGTATTTGCAAGATCATCCTTTTCTTCTTGAGTAATTTCTTCCGGCTTTTTCTTGCTTTGATTCTGATGTAGAGCTGCAAGGCGTGCTTGTTGACCCTTTATTTCGCTGATTACAGGGTTAAGAGCATCACTGCATTTGCTGGTTTCATCATCAAGAATATTTTTTATGAGCTTATGATCGCTGTTCAGAACAAGACTATAGCTGTCTGGCATCTGAGCATAGAAACTCATTCCGCTTTGGAAACGGCTTATGTCTTTCATTCTGCGCATATACTCACTTTGAGTGATCATTACAGGCATGCCATTCTCTCCCAGGGCTTGAACTTCAATATTGAATTCAACTTTGTTAATTTTAGGCATCTGTGAACGGAATGCTGCTGACAGATTGTCGGCTTGATCGCTGTCAAGTTCTGTCTTCTTGACATCATCTTTGACAATAAGACGGTCTATAATGTCGCTGTCTACGCGCATGAATCTGCTCTTCTCAAATTTCTGCTCAAGCATTGAAACAACAGGAACATCGAGCTGTCCGTCAAGCAACAATACACTATATCCCTTATCTTTTGCAGCTTCAATGTAAGAATATTCTTCTTCTTTATTGTTTGCATAAAGATAAATAAGCTGTCCGTCTTTGTCTGTCTGATTGTCTTTTATTAATTGTTTGTATTCGTCAAATGTGAAATATTTGCCGTCAACATCTTTCAACAGGGCAAAGTCCTTAGCCCTATCATAGAAATCCTCTTGAGACAGCATACCGTAATTTATGAAAAGCTTCAGGTCATCCCATTTGCTTTCATAATCTTTGCGGTTTTCTTTGAATATGCTGTTGAGTCTGTCTGCAACTTTTTTAGTAATGTATGTAGAGATCTTCTTTACGTCTCTGTCACTTTGCAGATAGCTTCGGCTTACGTTCAGAGGTATATCCGGAGAATCAATTACTCCGTGTAATAGTGTAAGGAATTCAGGAACTATGCCTTCAACTTGATCTGTTACGAATACCTGATTGCAGTATAGTTGTATTTTATTACGCTGAAGTTCAATGTTAGACTTGATGCGTGGGAAATATAATATACCTGTTAGGTTGAATGGATAGTCTACATTAAGATGTATCCAGAACAGAGGTTCATCCTGCATAGGATAGAGTTCGTTGTAGAACTTTTTGTAATCCTCGTCCTTAAGCGTACTTGGAGTTTTTGTCCATAACGGCTCTACACTGTTTATTATATTGTCTTCTTCTGTTTCAACTTGTTTTCCGTCTTTCCATTCTGTCTTTTTGCCAAAAGCTACAGGAACGGGCATAAATTTGCAATATTTGTTTAGCAGAGACTGTATGCGTGCCTTTTCCAAAAATTCTTTACAGTCATCGTCAATATGAAGTATTATATCTGAACCTCTATCTGCTTTTTCTGCATCGTCTATTTCGTATGCCGGACTGCCGTCACAGCTCCATTTAACCGCTTTTGCTCCGTCTTTGTAGCTCTTTGTTATGATTTCCACCTTGTTGCTGACCATAAACGAACTATAGAAACCAAGTCCAAAATGTCCGATTATCGCATTGGCATTGTCTTTATATTTATTAAGGAAATCATTAACACCTGAAAATGCAATTTGGTTAATATATTTGTCAATCTCCTCTTCTGTCATACCGATGCCTCGGTCGCTGATTGTAAGTGTGTTGTTTTTCTCGTCGAGAGTAACACGTACCGTCAAATCGCCAAGTTCACCTTTGAATATTCCTTTATCAGCAAGTGTTTTTATTTTCTGTGTTGCATCTACAGCATTGCTTACCATTTCACGAAGGAATATTTCATGGTCTGAATACAAGAATTTTTTGATGACGGGGAAAATGTTTTCTGTTGTAACCCCAATATTTCCTTTTTGCATAGCTATATGTATTTTAAATGTATTTTTGTAATAAGTAATCGTCAAATCAACTTGCAAATACTGTGCCATAATTGTCGCTTACTTTTATTGTTATTAATTAAGTGCGGGAGATCTTTATTGCTTTTGTTATACATAATAATGTTTTAATAAAATATTATTGATAATTAATTGATTGTCAGATGGCTGTGTTTTATTGCTATAGATTCTGCTTTTTGTAAATGCTGTTGGCTATAACTTTTTTAGATGTTTCAAAACAATTTGAATTTGTATACGGCAGGAATAAATAGATTGATTCATTTTTTGTGTCGTAGGAAATGAAGTATCTTTGCATATATAAAGCTAATTTACAGCTATGGAAAAACTCGAAACTAAATTTACTACAATTGGCAAGTATTATGCAGAGCATTTTAATGATTTGCGTGCATTCGTTGTAAGCAGAATTAAAGAAACAGAATACGCCGATGATATTGTTCAAAATGTATTTATTAAGTTATTGTCAATAGATAAAATTTTGACAGAAGAGAGTCTTTCAAATTTGGTCTATACTATAACGCGCAATCTTATATACGATTATTATAGGCATAAAAAATCAGTGGATGATTATTCTTGTTATGTTGTGTCTAAGACTAAAAAGGACTCTTGTGATGACTTTCCAAATTATTCATTTGAGGAAATTATCGAAATACTTGATTGCGGAATTCAGAAACTAAATGAAAATCAACGAAAGATTTACAAGATGAATATATACGACGATTTGGCTGTTTCTGAGATATCTAAAACATTAAATATGAATTATAAGAGTGTCGAAAATAAGTTAGGTAGTGCTCGTAAGGTTATTAGAAAGTATATGAGCAAAATGTTAGCATGATAATGGTTAATTAATACATTCGATAGGTTGTTTTAAGGTTGTTGCCCTTACATTCGTAGTGATATGAATGTAGGGCTTTTTATTTGGATAAAAACAGGTTATTATTCTATATAGCAATTATGATTAATAATCAAGGCGAAAGTCGTGAATATCTTTCTTATTTTATTCTAAATTTCTAGGATGATTTTATAAATTTCAAAATGAAATAAATCCATATGGTTTAATTTATAAATAATAGTAGTGTATTTACAGTCACAAATAAGGGGGCATTTATGATGCGAAACAGGTCTGTTCATTACAGGTGAACGATAGGTTAATAATTTAGAAATTTTATATGTCTTTTTGCTTGTGCTTTTAAATAAAGCACATTTTTTATTTAGTTGTCCCTTAAAACCATCATTATCTGTTGGTATTCAGTAATCAGATTAACGATTAGACCGTAACTTTTATAAGGGTGTGGTGGGAGATATTGTAAACGTGCTTATGGCGGCTGCAGCCTATAACTTCAAAAGAGCCATGAAAGCTCTTTGTTGCATGCTTCAAAAAATATAAGAGATGCTGTCCAGGATGATGTCTCGTAAGAATTTTTAGGGATGATTAAATGGATTATTTGATGTGGAACTTGGACAAAGTATAATAAATAATCTCCTTAACTATTGACAAAAAATGTCATTAGTTAAGGAGATTTATCTTTAGTTATATATGTAATAAAAATTACATAATGTCGCTTATAGGCAAATGATTATTAATCAAGCCATTTTACATAACAGAAGTCTTGACGGTGAGGCAGGGCAGAATTCTTTGGATACATTCTGACAGCAGTCTTGTATGTGCCTGCTTCTGATGCCTCTACTGTAGCTTCAAATGTGTAAAGGTTACCTTCATGTCCGATTAACTTGAATGGGAATACATTTGAAATACGGTCTTCGCCATTATTGTCAACAGTTAATGAAACAAATTCAAGTCCTATTGCGTCATTTAAGCCCTGTTCGTCAATTACGTATCTAATTTTGTATGTAACTCCTGTTTCTAAACCAGTGTTGGGGAACATAGATTCTTTTGATACAACATGTATTGAGTCCCAACGTTCAGCTACGCTTTCTTTCCATTGTGCAATGTCTTTTGCTAAACGATTATCATTTGCTGCAAGTTTCTCGAAACGGATAGCTTCTTTTGTATAGAACTTTTCGTAATAATCATCCAATTGTCTCTTCATGGTATAATGAGGAGCAATTGTTGCGATAGAGTTCTTTATCACTTTAATCCAACCTTCACTATATCCGTTTTCATTCTTGTTATAGTATAAAGGTATGATTTCATTTTCCAATAATCCGTAGATTGTTGCAGCATCAAGCTGGTCTTGGTAGCCTTGATTCTTGTATGTACGTTTCTCAGTAAGTGCCCAGCCTGCTCCTTCACGATATCCTTCGAGCCACCAGCCGTCCAAAACAGACAGATTGACAACACCGTTCATTTCAGCCTTTTCACCAGATGTACCAGATGCTTCAAGAGGACGTGTCGGTGTGTTCATCCATATATCAACACCTGAAACCAGGCGGCGTGCAAGCTGCATGTCATAATCCTCGAGGAAGATAATTTTCCCTAAGAATTCAGGACGTTGGCTAATTTCGAAAATCTTCTTTATAAGACCTTGGCCTGCGCCATCTGCAGGATGGGCTTTTCCTGAGAACAGGAATTGAACAGGACGCTCAGGATTGTTGACAATTTTTGCCAAACGGTCGAGGTCTGTAAACAGAAGGTGTGCACGCTTATATGTAGCAAATCTTCTGCAGAAACCTATCATCAAGGCATTTGGATTGATCTTTTCAAGCAAAGAAACAACTCTTGAAGGATCTCCTTGATTCTTTAGCCATGTTTCACGGAATTTATCGCGAATATAATCTGTAAGTTTCTTCTTTAATACCATGCGGGTGTCCCAAATGACATTATCTGGAACTTTGTATATTGCATGCCATATGCTTTCATTGCTTTGGTCTGACATGAAAGCTGAGTCAAAATATTTGGCATATAGCTTACGCCATTCTGTTGCTGCCCATGTGGGGAAGTGAACACCGTTGGTAACGTAACCAACGTGGTTTTCCTCTGGATAATAACCTTTCCATATTCCTGAGAACATCTTCTGACTGACCCATCCATGGAGCTTACTTACACCATTCACTTCCTGACAAGTGTTGCAGGCGAATGTTGACATACAGAATTTTTCGTTGTGGTCATCAGGATTAGTGCGTCCCATGCCAATAAATTCATCCCATGTGATGCCAAGTATTGAGGGGTAACCGCCCATATATTTGCCAAACAGGCCTTCGTCAAAATAGTCATGACCGGCAGGAACTGGAGTATGAACAGTGTAAAGTGATGAAGCTCTAACCAACTCTATTGCCTGATTGAAAGAGAGTCCGCTTTGTACGTAGTCACAAAGACGCTGAAGGTTGCATAATGCTGCATGTCCTTCGTTGCAGTGGTATATTTGTTTCTTGATACCTAATTTTTTAAGAGTTAAAATACCTCCGATACCTAACAGAATCTCTTGTTTCAGACGGTTCTCCCAATCACCACCATAAAGAGAGTGGGTTATTGGTTTGTCAAAATCAGAGTTCATTTCGTTATCTGTGTCAAGTAGGTAAAGCGGAATTCTACCAACATTAACTCTCCATACATAAGCATGAACCTGATAGTTCATATATGGAACATCTACAACTAAGGGATTGCCTTCGGCATCAAGTTGGCGAACAATAGGAAGTGAGTTGAAGTTTTGAGCTTCGTAGTTTGCAATCTGCTGTCCGTCCATGCTGAGGGACTGCTTAAAATATCCATAGCGATAAAGGAATCCTACGGCACACATATCAACATTGCTGTCAGATGCTTCTTTCAGATAATCACCGGCTAACATTCCTAGACCGCCAGAATATATCTTAAGGACTTGGTTAAGACCATACTCCATGCTGAAATATGCAACAGAAGGACGTTTGGTATTTGGTTTAACGTCCATATATTTACGGAACAGTGAATATACGTCCTTAACTTTTTTCATTATTGTCTTATCCTTGACAATTTCTTCTTTTCTGTCATAGCTAAGACGTTCGAGCAATAAAACAGGATTATGACCAACTTCTTCGTACAATTTTTCATCTAAGCTGCGCCATAAATCTCTTGCTTCGTAGTTCCATGCCCACCACATGTTATGAGCAAGTTCATCTAAACACTTTAATTGTTCAGGTAATCTTGATTTTACAGTCAGTTCTCTCCATTGTGGAGCGTTGACATAGTCTGCTTTAATTTTCATTGTTTATTTAATTTATGTAATTTACAAATTGATTTAATGCTTTCTTGCTTCTGCTCGTCTGAGCGCAAAGTCATATGCTTGATAATAGTACTTTATAAAATTGCTCCATAATGCTTTCTTAGACAGCTTTTCTGCATTGTTTCGGGCTTTCTTAATTTCGCTGTCGGACATATTGGAGAATTCTACAATTGTATCTTTTATTTTATCAGCAACTTCAGAATAATTGTAATCTGTACGGTGAATAACTTTTACGCCGTCAGTAATTTCTCCATATCTTCCAAATTCGGCATTTGCCCAAAGTCCAAAGCCTGCTAAATCAGATGTTATGCATGGAACCTTAAATGCAATTGCCTCCAATGGAGTATATCCCCAGGGTTCGTAGTATGAAGGATAAACGCAAAGGTCGTTTCCTAATACTAGGTCGTAATATTTCATGTTGAAGATACCATCGTTGCCATTAAGATAACAAGGCAGGAATATCAATTTTACTTTGTCGTCATACCTGTTTTGCATGTCTAAGAATTTCAACATTCCTAAGACATTGTCCTGACTCATATTTTGAAGCCAGTGTGTTATCATTGGTACTGGTAATGGCTCGTTGTATTTCTTTTGTGACTTAATACGTTCTTTTAAGTCTTCGCGAGGTTCACCAACCCATCCGGGAACTTCGATGAATGCAAGTATTTTTTTATTCAGACGATTATCTCTAAGCAACCTGTTCATTGCTTCTATGTATACATCAACTCCTTTGTTCCTGAACTCATATCGTCCACTAGTTGATACAATGAGTGTGTCGTCGTCTAAGTCTGTTCCGAGTAATGCATTCGCAATGTTTAGAACATGTTTGCGGGCAATATTCCTTTTTCTGGTAAACTCTGCGCCTTTGGGTACAAAATCATTTTCAAAGCCATTGGGCAAGATAACGTCTACAGGCTTATCCAGAAGTTCTTTACATTCATTTGCAGTAATTTCACTTACAGTGGTAAAGCAGTCAGTGTATTTAGCAGTTTGTTTCTCAATTGAATGTTTGCTTTGCATGTTAAGCTCGTTAGCCATTTGATCACCATTATAGGCAAACAAATAATCATATAACGGCTTATTGTTTCCTGCAATACTTCTTCCTATACTCGTGGCATGAGTGGTGAATATTGTTGCAATTTGTGATATCTTGTAGCTTAAGTACAGAAGTCCTAACCCGGTCATCCATTCATTTGCATGATATATGACCTTTTGAGAATCGTCAAGATAAAAATTATAGAAACTTTCAACTACCTTGGCAGCTGCATATGAGAACATAGACGCTTCGTCATAATCACCATAGGCATGTAGACTGTCTACCTGAAAATGTTCCCATGTCCATGTATAAATATTGTTTTTATCTTTATAATATTGATTGAAGTTTACCAATATTGCAATAGGTAGTCCTGGTATATTCCATCTTCCAATTTTAATAACAAGACCTTCTTTGGTGGCTTGCTCATGCCATTCAGAAAACAGTTTGTTATCTTCTATGAAATAAGGATTATCGTTAATAAAAACATCAGGACCGATAAAAATAATTTTGTCTTTCAGAAGATTCTGTAGGGTTTTTGCTCTTGTTGAAAGAACTGTATATATACCTCCGACCTTATTGCAAACTTCCCAACTAGATTCAAAAATATAATCAGGTGTTAATAATTTTGTTGCCATAATTCTTTTGTAATATGGGCGCAAAGTTAATAAAAAATCATACAAAAACAAATTTTGTATTATGTATTTTTAAGAAATGAGAGATTTTATTGATTTATGATTATTTTATTAATAACTATTTAAAATGATTGCAAAATAGTTATTGTTAAATATTAAAGAGGATATATGTTTTTTATTTTGAATGCTAAAATCTGCGCGCTTATAATTAAAAATGAAATATGGCATAATATTTGTTTGTGATAAAATGTTTATCTTTGCATCGTAAAATTATTGTAAATAAGAATATATATAAAATGACCAGTCAATTTTCACCAAAAGTGTCTCAAATTCTAGCGTTTAGCAGAGAAGAGGCAGCCAGGTTAGCCAGCAGGTCTGTTGGTCCGGAGCATTTGCTGCTTGGTATACTTCGTGACAAGACGGGCCCTGTGCATGAATTATTTTTGAAATTAGATATAAACTATCAGTCAATAAAAACCGAGTTGGAACAGAAGGTGCGTGAAGATGATTTTATGCAACCTTTAAATACTCGTGAGCTTGTGTTGAATGAAAAGGCCAGTAATATTTTAAAACTTGCTGTTTTGGAGGCCCGTATTCAGTCTATGCAAATGGTTGATGAACAGCATTTATTGTTGGCGATTTTACATGATCATGCAAATAATGGAGCAAAAGAGGTGTTAGAGTTTAATAATATGAGTTATGAAGACGCATTAACCTATTTTCAGAATAAATCAGGTTATATGACAAATGATGGGATTGACATGCCTGATAAGGATGAAGATGAGGATGGCATGCTTAGCATTAATGGCGGTAATTCACAGAAATCAAATCCGCAGAGTACTGCAACTGGTGTACATAGAAGCCAAGGAAAAACACCTGTGCTAGATAACTTTGGAACCGATTTGACGAAATGCGCTTTGGAAGGAAAACTAGATCCTGTTGTAGGCCGGGAGCGTGAGATTCAGCGTGTTGTAGAAATTTTGTGTCGTAGGAAGAAGAACAATCCAATCTTGATTGGAGAACCTGGTGTAGGTAAAAGCGCAATAGTTGAAGGTCTGGCTCAGCTTATTAACAAGCATCATACATCACCAGTCCTATTCAATAAGCGTATAATTAGTCTTGATATGACTGCTATTGTTGCAGGCACAAAGTATCGTGGACAATTTGAGGAACGTATACGCGCACTGATTAAGGAAATAGAGCAGAATCCTGACGTCGTTATTTTTATTGATGAGATACATACGCTTATAGGAGCCGGTTCTACTCCGGGTTCAATGGATGCCGCCAATATATTGAAACCGGCATTAGCACGTGGCACTATTCAGTGCATTGGAGCAACGACATTAAGTGAATATCGTAATTCAATCGAGAAGGACGGAGCTTTGGAACGAAGGTTTCAGAAGGTTATTGTGGAACCGACAACGTCTGATGAAACAATAACCATCTTGAATAATATAAAAGAGCGTTACGAGAATCACCATCATGTTTCTTATACTAACGATGCCATATTGGCGTGTGTCAAATTGACAGAAAGGTATGTAACAGACAGGTTCTTTCCTGATAAGGCTATTGATGTTCTTGATGAGGTGGGTGCACGTGTGCATCTGCGGCACACACAAATGCCTCCTGAGATAAGTGAAAAGGAAAAAGAAATTAATTTTATCAAAGGGAAGAAGCAGGCTGCGGTAAGAAATCAGAACTTTGAACTGGCTGCAAGTTACAGGGATAAGCAGACAGAATTGGAGGCTGAACTTTCTGAACTTCAGGAAAAATGGGCAAATAATGAGATTGGCACTCGAGATGAAATAACAGAGAATGATGTTACAGAGGTAGTGTCAATGATAACAGGTGTGCCTGTACAACGGATGGCAGAGGCCGAAAGCGCAAGGCTCAAAAATATGGCTAATGATTTGAAAGCTGTTGTAGTTGCTCAAGATAAGGCTATCGAAAAGATGGTTAAGGCTATACAGCGTAACAGGGTTGGTCTGAAAGAGAAAAATCATCCGATAGGAGCGTTTATGTTTTTGGGACCAACGGGTGTCGGTAAGACATATTTGGCGAAGAAACTGGCTGAGCATATGTTTGGCAGTTCTGATGCGTTGATTCGTGTTGATATGAGTGAATACAGTGAGAGCTTTAATACTTCTCGATTAGTTGGCGCTCCTCCGGGATATGTAGGATACGAAGAAGGTGGGCAGCTTACAGAGAAAGTAAGACGTCATCCATATTCAATTGTATTGCTTGATGAGATTGAGAAGGCACATGGCAATGTGTTCAATATGTTATTGCAGGTTCTTGATGAAGGACGTCTGACAGACGGTAACGGCCGCTTGATAGATTTCCGTAATACGGTGATAATCATGACAAGTAATGCTGGAACTCGTCAATTAAAAGAATTTGGACGCGGTATAGGTTTCAATGCAGGTGGCTTTAGCAGTGAAAACATCAATGAAACCGACAAAGAATATGCTAGAAGCATAATACAAAAAAGTTTGAGTAAGCAGTTTAGTCCTGAATTCTTGAATCGTCTTGATGAGATTATAACATTTGACCAGTTGGATCTTGAGGCTATAAAAAGAATTATAGACATAGAGTTAAAGGGGCTTGTCGGCAGAATCAAGGAACTTGGCTGTAACATAAAGATTTCAAATGCTGCAAAAGAGTTTGTTGCCTCAAAAGGCTATGATGTGCAATTTGGCGCAAGACCTTTGAAACGAGCAATACAGAACTATATTGAGGATGGGCTTTGTGAATTGATATTGGATGGAAAATTAAAAGATAATGACGTTATCTTAATAGATAAGAATCCAGATAAAGATGGCCTGTCGTTTAAGATAGAAGGAACAGATTGATTTCTTTGTAATTTAAATATTATTTAATATAGGGGCAAGTCATTTTCATGATGTTGCCCCTATATCGTTTATGTATAGAGAGTACTTCTTTATTATCAATGGATTGCTTGGGCTTGATTATGTAATGGAGCTTTTCATTAATGCATTATCGTCTTTATTTTGAATGTGTGTCGGGCATATAATTTGATTTATAAATTTAGATGTATACTTAATCTTTATTTGTCTAATACTTTTTCTAGTTGTAAAAATTATAACAAATAAAGTTGATTTTGTATTAAAAAGGATTGTTTCGGTTTGTATATATCCGTTTTGTTAATATAAATACGCGTATGCCTTTCAAATTATTAGTGATTGAGTTTTTGCCCATAAATCAGTTGTTTTTAATCAAAAAGTCATTTGTTTAATGGATGTATTTCATTGGTTTCTTTCGAAGAAAAGGTAGAAATGTTTTTTCGATGTTTTTTATTAGAAGATGTATAGTGAAGCATAAATGGTAATATACAGATTTGCGTTTGTCATAAATAATGAATTGCATATAGAAAAACATAACTCTGTTACTGCTGTATTTGTTATTTCAAGTCGTATATTTTTATTCGGTGAACCCTGTAATAGGGACATTGATAATGTTGAATAAGCAAAAACAAGGATTTATTGTTATTTTGTGAAATAATGTTCTATAAGGAATGAAATAATTTCTTTCAAATTAAGTGCAATATAATATTTCAAACATCGTTATATAATCATGAAGATAAAAAATATTATTTCACTAATAAGTTTTCTTTGTCTGTTTGTGTCGTGTACAGACGATGATTCTTTTTCATTGTCAAAATCTGACATATTGACATTTTCAACTGATACGATAAGTATGGATACCATTTTTTCAACGGTTCCAACTTCTACACGTACGTTTTGGGTTTATAATAAGGCTGGCGACGGGATACGATGTACAAAGGTTAGATTAGCTCGTGGAAACCAGACTGGATTTAGAATAAATGTTGACGGAGAATACCTTAGCCCGACGTCAGGATATCAAATTTCTGACGTAGAGATCCGTAAAAATGACAGTATAAGGGTATTTGTTGAATTAACATCTCCGGAAAACGGAAAGCAGGAGCCTCAACTGCTCGAAGATGAGCTTGTTTTCCTTTTGGAAAGTGGGGTAGAGCAGAAGGTTGCTTTAAACGCTTATACGTGGGATGCCAATTTACTGAAGAATGTGTATGTGCAAAATGACACTACTATCGGAACAGACTCTAAACCGACTGTAATTTATGGTGGACTGACGGTTGACAGCTGTGCTACATTGAATATAGCAGCCGGAACAACTTTGTATTTTCATGGTGATGCCGGAATTAATATATATGGCCGTATGATATCTGAAGGTACGGCAGATAGAAATATTGTGCTTCGTGGTGACAGACTGGATAACATGTTTGACTATCTTCCTTACGATAATGTCAGTGGTCAGTGGCAGGGAATCCGTTTCTATGGTTCTTCTTACGATAATAAAATCTGCTATACAGACATTCATAGCACATTTAATGGTATTGTTTGTGACTCTTCTGATGTATCGAAGGTTAAACTTCAATTACTTAATAGTACAGTTCATAATTGTCAGGGATATGGCGTTAAATCTGAAAATTGTTCAATAGAGATACGTAACAGCCAAATAACCAATACCTTAAATGATTGTGTGGCAATATTTGGCGGCAGTGCAATAATACAACAATGTACATTGGCACAGTTTTATCCATTTGACTCTAATCGCGGAGCTGCTCTGTATTATTCTAATTTTCAGGGTGAACGTTATATGCCGTTGTTAAAGATGGATTGTCTGAATAGTATTGTTACTGGCTATGCAAACGATGTAATAACTGGTGCGAAGATGGATGATGAAACGAAAGTGTTTAATTATAGATTTGTGAACTCATTATTGCGTACACCAGAAGTTACGGACGATGAGAACATAATTAATGTGACTTTCGAGAATGTTGAGGACACTTCTGCTGTATCAGGAGAAGAAAACTTTGTTTTAGTTGATATAGACAAACAGAGGTATGACTTTCATCTGAACGAAAAATCTCCGGCTATAAACACTGCTGCGATAGAATATTCCTTGCCTGAAGACCGTGACGGAAGACAAAGAGATGAACTCCCGGATGTTGGTTGCTATGAATATTTTAAAGATCCGACAAACAACGAAAATGAATAAATATAAACGTAGACATGGAAAAAATCATTATAAAATCGGAATTAAGTCTGTTAAAATTTGAAGAACTTGATGATATGTCAAAAGCATTGGTAAAAAATGCTATTGAAGCTACAGACAAATCATATTCACCTTATTCCCACTTTAAGGTGGGGGCTGCGTTGAGGCTTGTGGATGGTACTATCGTGATTGGGGCCAATCAGGAAAATGCAGCATTTCCCGTTACTATGTGTGCTGAACGTGCTGCGATATTTAATGCTCAGTCTAATCATCCAGAGTTGGCGATAACAGCCATTGCAATCGCTGCAAAAAATATAGAAGGACTGGTTAAAACTCCTGTTTCGCCTTGTGGTTCTTGCCGGCAAGTAATATTAGAAATGGAGCAAAGATACCAACGTAATATAAAGATATTACTTTGTGGAACAGATGGCATTTATGTTATTGACAGCATAAAAGATTTGTTGCCATTGTCATTTGTTGATGAATCTATGCACTAAGTTTATTGATATAGTAACTCAAAAATATCCCAGATGACAGTTTAACGTATATGTCGTCTGGGATATTTGTAATAGTATTCATTTTTTGAAGTATCTTCATGTAGAATTTTAGCAGTTGCACAAGCGTGCATACGGACAGTTTTCACATGTTTTTCTTTCTGTAGTAGGTTTAAATGGAGTGGCAATGTCAAATATTTCAGACAATATAGACTTGACATTCTCCAAAAAATCCGGCAGATATTCAGATATATCGTTAATCTTATTCTTGTTTATTGATATTATCGGATTATATCCTTCTTCTGAAGAGTGCTGTATAAAAAGCAGTGCAGGACTTACAGGCAAACTGCTGCTGTTATATTTCTTATTGCCTCTTACTATTAACGAATATAGCATTATTTGCAGATAATAGTCTGCGTGTATCTCTGTATTTAGCGGACGTATGAATATGTCGTCCAATGATTTCGCATCTTTTAGATTACTGCTTCCTGTCTTATAGTCAACAATTCTTATTTTTTCTGTATTATTTTCTTTATCAACAATTTTGTCCATTCTGTCTATGCGTCCGCCTATGCATATCTTACGTTCGTCACCATTTGCAACAAATTTAATATCCTCATAGACGTCATTTTCAATCCCAATGATAGTAAATGGTGCCAATGCTGAGTCAATTTCAATTAATCTTTTCAGATACCTTATTATTACTTCTCGGTTAATCAGCTGCAGGCCATTATAAAACGATTTGTTATTGTTGTCATTATATTCTTGCTTAAAGTATATCTCGGTAAAGGCCTCATCAACGATCCTTCCAATTAACGATTTGTCTTCCAATGCTTTATTAATGGTTTCTTTTGTAATGATGTGGTTTTCTGCGTTAAGATATTTCCGGTATAATATTTCTGCAGCTCCATGGAATATATTACCAAACATCCTGTTGTCCATTTCGTCACTTTCATCAAGTTCTTTAATCTGGGCAATATTGTAAAAGTAAAATTGCAGCGGACAACGCATATATCTGTTTATTGATGTCGGTGAAATAAATTTCATCGAGTTTAATATATTGACAATGGTTTCATCCTTGGCAATTATATTAGGCTTTGAATATACCAGCTGTTGATCTGTTTTTAGGGATATGCGCTTGATGTCAAAGTTACCGTCTGTCATAAGTTGAAGCATAAATCGGCTCATTTCACCTGTGTGTCCGTCTTCTGTTGAGTTGTTGTATACAATTGTAACGTCAGAGGCTCTCTGTATCAAATTGTAGAAATAATATGCATAAATGGCTACTTTGTTATCTACCGTTGTCAGTTCGTATGCCTTTCTTATCGAATAAGGTATAAAGGACGAGTCCGTTATTCCTTTTGGCATATTTCCCTCATTACATGAGAGAATCAGTACATGCTCAAAATCCAGATTTCTGGTTTCAAGTATACCCATAACTTGGATGCCTTCTGCTGGCTCACCATGAAATGGAATAGAGGTTGAGTTGATCAGTTGCACGATAAGCTTTTGCAATGTTATTACGTCCACATCAAGGTCGCCTGACTTGACCAGTTCATTTAATCTATTGCATAATGTGTACATTCTGAATATCGACTCTTGAAACAATGGGTCATTGTCTGTATTGCCCATATTTATGGCAACTCGTTTCAAGATGTCCATAAGCCATTGCATCAAATCGTTATTGTTATTCTGTAGCTCAAACAGATGTTTTGTAAATTCATCTTTGTCAAGAATCTGAAATGTTGGATAATAAATGTTCTTTTCTTTTAGTTCATTCAATAGGTCCGAGCATTTTTCTGATATATATTGTGCATAAGGATGCGACAAAATCTGAGCTACATAATGAAGCTGGTATCTGTTTTTGTTGTGTGAATAGCCTTTTAATTTAAGATCGAGTAGCTGTAGAACAAACGATGAAACTGGTGTCTGAAAAAGTGGATAGCCAGAAGTGATGTTTACGCATTCAACTTCTTTGGGTATGCAGTGTATGATTGTTGGTAAAAGAGACTCGTCGCATAAAACTATTGCAGTATTTTTACCATCTTTATATCTTTCTTCTTCTTTCAACCAGTCACTTACGTATCTTGCCTGAATGTTTTCAGTGGATGCGTTAGCATATATAATTCTTTTGCCTGCAGACAAGTTATTATAGATACTTTTGTCAGACGAGTTAAGCTCATTAGGAAAGTCTTTAAGGTATTTTTCAATATAGTGACCGGCTTCGTTTTTATTTGGCGGCATATAAAACGAATCAAAGTCCCAATAAAAACCAGCTCTATTTTTTTTCTGTAAATTTGAGAATATTTTTTGTTCAACCTTTTGAACCATATTAAATCCGACAAACAGATATTTGTCATATTTATAATCAATATCCTGTTGGGCAACTTCTCTATACAGCATTCCTTCGTATGCAATATTTTGTTCACGGAGTCTTGCTTTGTAGTTGTTATATATATCCTCGAAATGTCCCCATAATTTTAAGAAGCGTTTTTTCAGTTCAGATTCATTGTCTGTCGTGAAATTGCTGAAAAATTTATGCAGAATCTCTTTTTGTTCATCTGTAAGATATGAAATGTCGTCTAATTCATGGATGTCTTTAATGTTCTTGAATACATTTGAGGCATCAGCCATATTCTTGTCTATGTCGTCAAAATCAGCCAATAGTAATTGTCCCCATCCATAAAAATGATCTAGCGATTCGTCTATTTGGGTGCATTCAGTAAAACTTTTATGTATCTCGCATATAAGTTTTATTGAATCTCCAATTAACAGCGATGAATGCTGACGAAAAAAGTCGCTGATAGTAATATATGCCGGTGACCATAAAGGACGGCCGGCTTTTATGGCAAGCTGTTCGTTCAAGAATATTGATGCACGTTTATTAGGAAACACAACTGCTATATTTGACAAATTAGTGCCATATTTATTTACGATGTCTTCTGCTACGTATTCTAAAAATTTCTTCATGTTACTTCCGTTGTATTAGTTACAAATGATGAGAGTGAATGCGAAATGTATTATTCCACCTTGTTGACCTGGTTTGAATAAACAAACCACAGATATCCTTCAACATTTTGATACCCCATTGATTTTAGAAGAGACATATATTGTTTTACTTGATTTATATATTCATTACAAGGTTTGCCAAATTTAAAGTCAATAACTTTCATTCTGGTGCCGTCTGTAATTACTCTATCTGGCCGCCTTTCAATAACTTTGTTAGTATTTTTGTCGTATTCAAGAATGCTACATTCGTTAAATACTGTCCAACGTGAGTCAAACCAGTCAGCTACTTGTTTATCAGATAAACGTTTTGCTAGCATACTCCGCATTTTATCTGCCGTTATATCATCATCATAAAGTACACCATCGAATTCGAATTGTTTTAACACATTGTCTATATCATCGGTAGTACGAATCATTGAAAACAATTTGTGTAATACACTACCCATTTTTATATAACGTTCGTGTTCGTTCTCTTCGTTTTCAGATTTTATAAAATCATTACTTTTATTACTTTGTCTGAAATTAGCCACATAGTTTGATGTTTTCATATTTACTTTATATGGCAAAGTCTGTTGTATAAAAACATTTCCTGTTTTTACAGACTTTGTCTCTTCATCACAGCAAAGTTCTCCATACTCAAATATAGTTGGCTCATTTTCCTGTTCAATCCCGGAAATAGAAGCCCCGGGTAATGTCTCTGCCAATCCTTTTATGTTATCGTTTAATATCTCAGATCTGTTCCTTATACTTTTGGATGAATTGTTTTTCTTTCCTATAACAAACAGGTTCTTACATGCTCTTGTAAATGCAACATATAGCAAGTTGAGATTATCTACAGTGTTTTGTAAATATTCGTTTTTATAATCATCAACATATATTGTATTGAGCAATTTTTTGTTATAGTCTACAGGAACTATCGGCAATTTGTCAAATGGCTGATGTTTCGGATTGCACCATAACGTGGTGTTTCTGTTTTCCAGAGTCCAATCGCAGAATGGAATAATTACATTATCATATTCTAGGCCTTTGCTCTTATGAATACTTATAAGTCTTATACCGTTAATTTCATCACATTGAATTGTTTTTGAATGTATGTTCTCATTCCACTCATTGATGAATTTATCAATATTGCCTGAATTGTTATTTATAAAATCAGAGACCTGATCATAAAAAGCGCATATATAAGCACCTTGTTCATGCATCTTTTCAAGCTCAAAAGTGGAATATATAAATTCAATAATGTCAAACAATGGCTTTTTGATGAGCTGTTGCATATTGTCGATATAGCTTGACGGTAAAAAAGAATCTGCATTGTCTGTTTCAGACACGAAGCTTGTGAGAATTTTACTTACATTCAGATCTTTTTTCAATATTGTATTTTGATATATAACAGTCAAATTAGCTTTTGACATTATGTCGTCGGGATGTACGAGTAACTGTAAGGCAAGCATAATTGTATTAACAGCACTTGATGCATCTAGCCTGAAGGCTTCATCGCTTATAAAAGTCAGGTCGGGTCTTTTTTCCATGAAATAGTCTGCAACAATTGGTATCAACTTATTGTATCTAAATAATATTGCAGTTTTATTCAACGGCATACCTGATTGTATTATCTCATCTATGCTGCTTTCAATATATTCTAACGTCGTATCATTATAATCTTCATTTGGTAGCAGTGTTAATCTTACATATCCGGCTTGGGCTTTTCCTTGTCTTGCATTCTGTTTAACATCTTCATACGCAGTTTTGATTTCATTGGCACTGCTGTCAAGTCCGATTTCTTGACTACGTGTGTATTCATATTGTGCAGCTAAAGTGAAAAAAGCATTATTGAAATCAATGATGTTTTTTTCAGATCTGTAATTCGTTTGAAGTGAACACACGTCCACCTGCTCCTTTGAAGACGGAAATTGCTCCTTGATATTGTTAAGTAAGCGCCAGTCTCCGGCACGCCATCTGTATATACTTTGTTTAACATCTCCGACAATGAGGTTGTTGACGGTGTCATTATCATTTGAGCCATGACTCATACATTCTTTAAGCAGGACTTTAAAATTTTGCCATTGAACAGAGCTGGTGTCTTGAAATTCATCTATCATTATGTGTTCAAGTTGGCATCCGGCTTTTTCAAATATGAACGGAGAATCATTGTCTTTGATGAGTGAATGAAGCAGGTACTGAGTGTCACTTAGCAGGAATCTGTTGGCATCTTCATTTAATTCTCTTACTTTACTCTCAATTTTATTTAGAAGGCGTAATTTACTAAGGTGTTTCAGAGTAACCTCAACTGTTGCATAAAGCTTCCATTGTTTTGAGCGTTCTGTTTCAGCTTCATGTAGCAGTTTCATTAAGCTTTCATTTACTAATGATATAATAGTATTCCGGTCTGGACTAGTCTTGGTCGTCCAGCTTTCAGCACTGTCAAGGCATTTTTTCAAGGTGTTGTTAACACATTTATCATCACTGAAATCATCTGTTTTAAGTTTTTTGAAATAACTGCATATGCCTTTGCCTTTTGATGCAAATGATGTATTAGGGTCTAATCCGGCCTTGGTTGTTTCATTTATAAACTGGTCTGCATATGCTGCCATGCATTTTTTAGCATTACTACGGATTTCTTTTAGCTCCTTAATATATATATCAAAAAAATTATTCTCAGTGATTATCTTATTTAGATTGTCGCTGATTGACTTGTAGTAATCTTGAAAAATGTTTTTTCCAAATGATTTAATCTGACCAATAACATTCCAACCTTTGTTTTCATCTATGTTGGTAAAAATGTAATTTATAAGCCATTGTAATAATTGGCTTGTTGTCGTCAGTGAGTCTATAAGTTGATCTATTGCTTCTTCTTCTACCTGAGAATCATTTAAACCGATTTTTAGGTTTGCTGTTAAATCTAATTCGCGTGCAAGATTACGTAATACAGACTGAAAGAAAGAGTCTATCGTCTCAACTCTGAAATAGTTGTAATTATGAACGAGGCTATTTAAGGCTATTCCGGCTTGTCGGCTTGCTTGTTCTTCGCTTATATTTAGCTTTTCTGTTATTTCCTTCATATAAAGATGCGAATCAGGAAGCATTTTCCATATTCCATATAACTGGCTTAATATTCGCATTTTCATTTCTTCTGTAGCCTTATTGGTAAAGGTTACAGCAAGAATATTCTTAAAACTCATAGGATTTTTGATCAGGAGTTTTATATATTCAACGGCAAGGGTGAATGTTTTACCGCTTCCGGCGCTAGCTTTATATACTGTTAATTGTTTCATGTTAAAATATTAATTGTTACCAGTCTCTAAACAACTCAAATCCGAATCTACATCCAATACCTTCAAAATCAGCATTTCGAGTCGCTAAAAATAAGCCCATAGAAAAAAATCTGTTTGTGAACCCATATCCACATTCTATATATGGATGTAGATGCTCAACAAAGAGTGTGTTTACATATATACGTTCTATCTCCATCAGTCGCCCTACATATGGTATTCGGGACAATAGCATTAATGGCGATTCGTATGTTGCATTTGTTCGCACATAATATTCCGAAGCATTATACCAATTGCTGTTTAATAATTGAAATTCACCTGTCCAATCGTCATTCCATCCTCCAGGAATATTCTCTTCTCTGAAATTTGTATAGTCTAAGAAATATGATGTTCTACTTTTGGATGTATAAAATCCACTGCCAACTCTAAGAGAAATAGCTTTCAGAGAATGAAATTGTTTTTTCCATGAAGCATCGAACTCAAAGCGTTCATATTCCATATCTGAGTTAAATACATTTTTTACTCCTCTTTCGTAGTCAGTCGTAAATATAGGTCCGTTCCATCCGTATGGCCGGAATTGTATTTGTAATGATGGAGCAAACGAATAATATTCTGTAGGCCTTTTTGCTTGTTCAAAGCCTGTTTTATCAACGGCAGAGCGTTTGTGATATATTATACCAGGTTGTATGCTCCATTTATCCGATAAGTCATAATTTGCTTTGAATTTAAAGTAGAAATCTTTAAAATAGTCTAAATTCATGTTGTCCCAATTGATGGAATCAAGTGTTTCATTTTTTATTTGGTCTACTATACTGGAGTTGGTAATTCTATTTCCATTACCAATTTCAAATTCTGTATATCCATTTCTTCTCTTATTGTATGTAAAACGGATAGGCATTCTGAAATATAGCTGATGCTGTTTAAACGAATATCCTGAATTAAAAGATAAAGAAATATCTTTATTTAAAGAAAAATTATAACTGCCGTTGATTTTTAATTTGTATGTTATACCCTTTCGCCCGCTGTAACTTAATTCCAATGGATTTAAAATTGGAGATATTCTAAAAGCGCCCTGGTTGTTGGTTCCAAAGTTACCTTTTGTGCGATTGATAATGTGATCACCTAAAACATCCCATAAAACTTGGTCCCAACGTTTGTTTTCTTTGACATTCTGGATTGTATCAGTTGTGTTATTATAGCCATATTTGATATAAGCATCTTTAAAGTGGATAGGCAGCGTGTCTGGCCTTATTTCTTCCATTAATTTGATGTCGTGTGAATTTATTATTGAATCGGGTAGGGTGATAGGATTATCATAAACCGAATGATAAGATGCATGAATTTTATTTCCTATAAAATGAAATACGGCGTCAATATCGCATTTCTTAGGTAGTAATGAGTATATGCCATATTTGCCCATTAATACGTCTACATGAAACTTCACCATATCGTATTCGCCCATAAATTGCATTCGTATAATTCTACCTGTAGTTCTTTCGACAATTGCAGAACCACTTATCATTTGTGTATTGTGGAGTTTGGGCCTGAAAACAATTTCAGAACGATTGTCTGTTAAACTTGTAATATCGTATTTGTATAGCTTTGTATTATATGTATTAAATGGAGAAAGAATTTGATTGTCTAATATTGTTACATCATAAATATTCGGCATCAGATATTTCAGCAATGTAGTCATTGCATTCTTATGATGGGGTATGGTTCCAATATTTAATTGGCGTGTCGCTTCAGAAATGTAATTGTCTTTAATATATATATTGCTGTATGTTTCCCCTACATATTCTCGCCTTCCTCTTGATATCGCATACATGGAAGGTATAGCCATCAATGTTATATTTCTTTTATCTGTTTTAAAATAATATCTTAAATAGACATTTGTGTGGATACCTTTTACTTCTTCTGATACACTTTGTTTGTATTTCAGAACTCGTTGAAGTATTAGCGAGTCTGATGTCGTTTCAGCTTTTGTTCTGTACGGTATAAAACAGAAGACTAAAAGAGATGTTAATATGATTCTTTTAATAATTTCCACTTTGCAAATATACATGTTTTTTTTCAAATCGAGTTATTTCTATATATTATATACTTTTAAATCGGCAATGCCTGTTTTGCCTGTTGTTCAGATTGTTTCTATTGTAAACATTTGATTTATTTATAGCCTAACAGACGTTGATTGTATGAATTTGATAGATGTATCTTTGAAAATTACAATATTTATCTTATCAAGATAGATTTATTGATAACTGTAATTAACTTTACAGAAAAATTGCACAAATAATTTTGAAATGTGCAAGTAATGATTTATCTTTGCACAAATTTATTATTTTTGTGCAATGGAAAAAATACCAAGTTTTAATTCGTTTATAGAGAAAAGCATTATTGATAATTGGGATTTAGATGCTTTAACTGATTATCAAGGTGTAACACTTCAATATAAAGATGTTGCAAGAAAAATTGAAAAGTTGCATATAATGTTTGAAAACAGCGGTGTTGTAAAAGGTGACAAAATTGCCATCTGTGGCCGTAATAGTGCAAACTGGGCTGTCGCTTTTATTGCAACACTTACGTATGGAGCTGTTGCTGTTCCTGTTTTGCATGAATTTACACCGGAGCAAGTTTATAATATAGTAAATCATAGTGAAGCAAAACTGCTGTTTGTCGGAGATGTTGTTGCTACAACTATAGATGCAACAAAAATGCCAAGTCTTGAAGGTATAATATATATACCTGATTATTCATTGGTTGTTTCGCGCACAGACAAGTTGACATATGCACGAGAGCATCTAAATGAGTTGTTTGGTAGGAAATATCCTAAGGCATTTAGAAAAAATCATATACATTATTATATTGAACAAAGTCCTGATGAACTTGCTTTGATTAATTACACAAGTGGAACAACGGGTTTCTCGAAGGGGGTTATGTTGCCGTATAGGGCATTATGGGGAAATTTGGATTTCGCAATGAATGCTTTAGGAAAAAATATTTCCAGAGGTTCAAACACTGTAAGTATTTTGCCTATGGCGCATATGTATGGAATGGCTTTTGAGTTTTTGTTTGAATTTTGTCATGGATGCCATATATTCTTCTTGACACGTGTACCTAGTCCTGCGATTATTGCACAAGCATTTAAGGATATAAAACCGGCAATAATTATTGCTGTTCCCTTAGTTGTTGAGAAAATAATAAGAAAAAGAGTCTTTCCTAAGATTCAAAATAATAAAATGCGCTTATTGCTTAACATGCCGGTTATAAGTAAAAAAGTTAAGCAGAGAATATGCGAAGAGGTTTATAATGCCTTTGGTGGTAACCTGTATGAAATAATTGTTGGAGGAGCTGCGTTTAATCAGGAAGTAGAGTCTTTCCTGAAGAGTATAGACTTTCCGATTACCGTTGGTTATGGGGCAACAGAATGTGCTCCGATTATAACATATTCCGATTATCATGATTTTGTCCCGATGTCGTGTGGTAAGGCTGTGATACATATGGAAGTTAAAATTGATAGTCCAGACCCATATAATGTTCCTGGTGAGATTTTGGCCCGTGGAACAAATGTTATGTTAGGATATTATAAAAATGAAGAAGCAACTCACCAGGCTTTGGACTCAGATGGCTGGTATCATACAGGTGATTTAGGCTTAATAGATGCAGATGGTAATGTTTTTATTAAGGGTAGAAGCAAGAATATGCTTTTGGGGGCAAATGGTCAAAATATTTATCCCGAGGAAATAGAGGATAAGCTAAATAGTATGGCAATGGTTGTGGAAAGTCTCGTGATACAGAAAGATGACAAACTTGTTGCATTGGTATATCCTGATTATGAGGAAGCAAGAAATTTAGGCTTTTCGAAAGATGATTTGCAGAATATTATGGAACAGAATATGGCCGAATTGAATCAGGTAATGCCATCTTATTGCAAGATTTCCAAGATAAGACTTCAAGATGAAGAATTTGAAAAGACACCTAAAAAGAGTATAAAAAGATATCTCTATAAAGATATTGATATTTAGAATTTACTTTTCTGAATACGGTTCCTGTATTCATTAATATTGAGATATAAATATTCATCAAGAAAGACGTTGATAACAAATTTGTTATTCAGCCTCTTTCTTGCTTTTTTATAGTAGACTTTATGCTTTTTCTGTTGCAATAAAGAAATTTCTACTGCCCCGCTTCTATGAATGTTCGGTTGATGTATCTCATGTTTGTATTTAAATTATGGCTCACTCGATAAATAGTGGGGAAAGAAAAAAAATCTTATCTTTGCATCATGGAAAATTCAATGTTAGAGTCTTTGGTAAGCTTCATGCTGCCATCCAATATATTATCTCGTTTTACAATAGTAAAAGTAGAAAGTAATGCAGAAACGTTATTCATTCATTTGGATGAAATCGCTTCCGCAGATTATGTCAATGATCCGAATATAGAATCACTAGTGTTCGAAAGATTTTAACTATCTGAAAGTCAGTCATTTACTTGCATA